>Ga0302326_10012102_pt1 | contig 18459 bp, 16 predicted proteins | sample Palsa_T0_3_FD_202264 | JGI IMG/M metagenome (GOLD analysis project Ga0302326, IMG submission 202264) | Peat permafrost microbial communities from Stordalen Mire near Abisko, Sweden - Palsa_T0_3 | ecosystem: Environmental > Terrestrial > Soil > Palsa > Peat permafrost | place: Sweden: Abisko...
GATCGCCGACGGCGCGCTGGTGGCCGGCGACCGGCTGCCCACCGAGCAGGACCTGGCCGCGTGGTTCGGGGTCAGCCGGATGACGCTGCGGCACGCGCTGGCCGAGCTGGCCAAGCGCGGGCTGGTCACCAAGTCGGTGGGACGGCACGGCGGGACCTTCGTGGCCGCACCCAAGCTGGAGCAGGACCTCACTACGCTGGCCGGCTTTTCCGAGCAGCTGCGCCGGAACGGGATGGTCGCGGGCGCCCGGGTGCTATCAGCCCGGTCGCGCCCGGCGGGACCGGCCGCACGGGCTGCCCTGCAGCTCGGCACGGGCGATCAGGTGCATGAGATCCGGCGGATCCGGCTGGCCGACGGCCGGCCGGTCGCCCTTGAGCACTCGCTGTTCCCGGCGGCCCGGTTTCCCGGCATGCTGGACGTCCGGCTGGACGGCTCGCTCTACGAACTGCTCGAGGTCACGTACGGGCTGCGGCCGCACCGGGCCCGGGAGAGCCTGGAACCGGTGACCGCCGGGGTACGCGAAGCCGAGGCGCTCGAGGTGGTCCTGGGTGCGCCGCTGATGCTGGTGGAGCGTACCGCCTACGCACGGTCGGGCGAGCCGCTGGAGTTCGCCCGGGATCTGTTCCGCGGGGACCGGACGCGGGTCGTGCTGTGGACCTCCGGGCTGGCCGAAGACCTCTGAGGGAAGCGCCTCGTAATATGTAGACGTCCGGCCTCTACCTATGTAGAGTGACGCGGGTGACGTCATCACCCGGGTTCTCCGCGCAGACGCTGTCGGTGCTGGCCGCGCTGTGCGATCAGCCGTCGCAGTGGCAGCACGGGTACCCGCTGGCTAAGCAGACGGGCCTGAAGTCCGGCACGCTGTATCCGATCCTGATCCGGCTGGCCGACCGGGGCCTGGTCGAGGCCTGCTGGCAGGACGAGCCCCAGCCGGGCCGGCCGCGGCGTCACCTGTACCGGCTGACGGCCGCCGGGCTGGCCACCGCCACGGCGGCGCTGGCCAGCGCGGCCAGGCCGGCGGCCACCAAGGCGGCGCGGAGGCCGGCCGTCCGCGGCGCGGTCGTGGGGGTGGTGCCTTGACATCCTCCATCGCCCTAAAGGGCCAGGATTCCAGCCGCGACCGGTGGTCGCGCTGTAGGTTCGCGGTTCGCAGGCCGGGCAGTCCCGTCGCCTCCCCGCGAAGCCACGGCATGCCCTGCCGCGGTTTCATGCTGGGTCGTGCATGTGCCCGCTTGGCTGTCGCGGACAATTCGAATATACCATCCAGCACCGACATTTCGGGGGAGGTGAAGCGGCGTTTCCTCCCCGGCCTGAAGGCGGGCCGGCCGGTCCCTGCGCGTCTTCTCCTTCGCGGCCATCCTGGCCCTCATGCCGGCCTTCGCCATCGTCGAGGCGTTCGCCAACCTGACACCGAAGCAGCCCGCTTACCAGCGCATCGCCTGTCCCGGCCAGGGCTGCGGTGCGGTGCCAGGTAAGTCGACCGGGGGCCCGCCCTGGGCGGGCGAGATCCCGCTCCTGCTGATGACGATCGCATACCTGGGCGTCATCTTGTTCCTGACCTCGCGACGGTCCCAGGTGACCCGGGGCACCCTGGCCATCGGCGCCGGCACGGGCCTGCTGTTCGGCGTGGTCATGTACGCGGTGGCACCTCTCGGGCTGACCAACGACGCCACCGATCCGTGGCTGCCGGGATCGACGGCCGATCCGCTGGTGGCGCTGGCCTGGATCCTGCTGTTCGGCGGGCCGGCCGCCACCGCCGCGCTGGCCGCGTGGCGCGGCCGCGCCCCCGGGGGCACCGCGCTGCCCCGCAACGTCAGGATCGGCCAGGGCCTCGCCGCCGGAGTGCTGGCGAACGGGACCGCCGCGCTGTTCACCACCGCGCTCGGCACCGGCACGATCGCGCTGATGCTCAGGTCCGCCTCGCTGCTGCACTGGCTCAACCACGGTCACCAGCTGACCGCGATCGCCGCATACCGCTACGAGACCACCGCCAGCTCGGGCGCGAACGTGTACCTGTTCATGTTGATCTGGTTCCCGGTCATCGGGCTGTTCATGAGCGCGCTCGGTGCGGCCTGCACCGCACTCGGCCGACCCGCGCCAAGGGAACTGACCCCGGTCCCCGCCGCGCCCCGGTAACCAGTGGATGTGGCACCCTGCCCGAAAGATCGGTCTTTGATGTCACATACATACGCTGGCCCGGCGGGCTGTGGCGTGGTCAGGCGTCGCCTTCGGAAAATTCGCCCCTCGCGGACGGTTACGGAATCGCCGGGCGAGACGCACTATGGGAAGTATGGAGATCGGTGCGAGCGCGGCCTGGTGCGCAGGTTCGGGCGCCGAGGAGACCGGTCCGGATTCCCCGCCGGACCTCGAGTTCGAGAGCTCGCCGGCGAGCTGGACCTGGGACACGTCCCACCTAGATTTCGGGCTGGGCGGGCCGGTGATCCCGCCGCCGCCGAGAACGGCGCTCTCGTCCTGCTCGGCGATACCGCCGCCGCCCAGCACGGCCCTATCTGGTTCGCTGATACCGCTGCCCCCGAGCACGGCGCTGTCCGGGTCGGTGATCCCGCCGCCGCCGACCACCGCCCTGTCATCATGCTCGGTCATCCCGCCGCCGCCCAGCACGGCGCTGTCCGCGTCGGTCATCCCGCCGCCGCCGAGCACCGAGCTGCCGGGGTCGGTCATTCCCCCGCCGCCCCGGACGGGCCGGTGAACCGCGACGAACCCGATGGGGGCCAGCCGCGATATGAGCGAAACCGGGTCCTCGGCTTTCCGGTCGGGAACGGCGGGCGGTCCAGCGGCGGGCGGTCCAGCGGCGGGCGGTCCAGCGGCGGCGAAGAGCCACAGCACGTGATGGGTATGCCTGCTGACTGGTTCGCATCCGCGGATCTCGGCCCGCTCCGGCGGCTCGCCCATCCCGTGCGGGGGTACAGGCGATGGACCCGGCGCCGCCGCGAGGGACCCCTGGACCCGCAGCCGTCGGACGAAGCCGGACGGTAGCCGCGGGGCCGGTAAGAACAGCCCCGGGCAGCGCGGGCTAGCGGTCCTGGCTGGCGCGGGAACGGGCGGTGCCCCGGGTCGCGATGAACACGATCGCGGCGAGGAATCCGAGCCACAGCCATGGCACGGTGGCCGCCACCACGGCGTGCGCGGCGGCCAGAGTGACGATGACCAGAAGTACCAGGGCGAGAACAGGGTGGCGGTGCCCGCGCGGACTTACCGGCACGGCCGGAGCCCCTGGTTGCGGCCCGGTGCTCATCTCTGGCAGGTCATCGAACAGGCCGCTGAGGTCGGCACGGGTCTTGGCACTCATCGCGCGCTCGGCCCGCTCGTCGAACTCGGCCTGGTCGAGGCGCCCCTCGGCGAAGTGCTCGCCGAGGCGGTCGGCGACCGCCTGGCGCTCGGCGTCCGAGACGCGCAGGTGCTGATCGGAATAGGGGCCGCGGAACCGCGGCGCGAAACCGCGGGGCCGGGATGGGCCGGTTTGGGACTGGCTGCTGCCTTGGGACTGGCTCGATGGCGTGGACATGATGCTGTTCTCCGCTGCCTAACGTGAACGGGACTGATAGGAATCGATGAGCGAGCTGGCCATGGACTGGTCGCTGCCCTCTTCGGGGATCAGCAGCAGGCCGGCCAGGTAGAGCGGGATGCCGGCCCCGCCGACGACGGTCAGGACCACGAAGGCGATCCGGACGATGGTCACGTCCACGCCGAAGTAGTGGGCCAGGCCCGCGGCTACCCCGGCCAGCATGCGGCCCTGAAAGGGGCGGCGCAGGGCCCCGCGCTCAGGCCCGAAGGGGAACGGGGACCCGGTGTGGCCGGACGTGGTGTGCTGGCCGGACTCGGCGGCGGGGGTTTCGGCGGTGGGGGTTTCTGCGGTGTTCTCAGCCGTGTTGTTCATGCCCCTAGCTTGGCTCCGCGGGCCACGCGCGCACATCGGGAAGAACCCCAGCGCATCCCTGATCCCACGGGACGGGATCAGGGTCAGCTCAGGGACGTCCCGGATAGCAAGGTCAGGGTGCCTAAGCGATGATGGGGTACGTGGAGCATCCAACACGCTGGAACCGCGGCCCGGCCAGGTTCAGGCACCGGGAGGGTAACGGCGGTCCGCTGCGCCGTAACCCAGCCGAGCGTCTGGGCGGCGGGGTCGCCTCCGGTGTGGCGGCGTGGAAGGGCTTCAACGTCACCACGGTGCGGATCGCTTTCGTGCTGCTGGCCGTGGTGACCAGCGGAATCGCGGTGGCGGTATACGTCCTGGCCTGGCTGTTGATACCGGCAGCCGGAGCCGGCCCGAGCATCGGCGCCAAGGCCAGGTCCGACGTTCAGGGCATCCGGCTCGCGGCCGCCCTGGCCTCACTGCTCATCCTCGTGCTGCTCGTGGCCGCCGCGCTCAGCGACAGCTGGCTCATCAACTGGGTGTGGCCGCAGGTGCTCAGCGTGGCCGGACTCGTGCTGATCTGGCGGAACGCTCCCGCGGACGAGCAGGCCACCATGCGGCATCTGGTGCAGCCGCTGGAGGCGGCGACGGGCATGACGGGCGGTGTCGCGTCCCCGCACCGGCGAGCGGTGCTGCGCCTGACGATCGCCGGCCTGCTCCTGCTCGGCGGCGTGGCCTGGCTGTTCTCGGTGCACGGGAGTATCGCCCTGCTGCGCCCGCTGGGCGGGGTAGCGCTGGTGATCGCCGCCATCGTGCTGGCCCTGGGCCCGTGGTGGCTGCGGATCGCCCGCGAGCTCGTGCTCGAACGGCAGGCCAGGATCCGGGCCGAGGAACGGGCCGACATCGCCGCCCGGGTGCACGACTCGGTGCTGCAGACGCTGGCTCTGATCCAGCGTCGCGCCGACGACCCGGCCAAGGTCATCCAGCTGGCCCGGCTGCAGGAACGCGAGCTGCGCTCCTGGCTGTTCGAAGGCCGGGCGCCGAACGAGCTAGACGCGGACCTCACGCTGGCGGCGGGCGTCCGGCAGATCCAGCAGGACGTCGAGACCAGGTACGGGGTCCCGGTGGAGGCGGTGACCGTCGGTGACACCGAGCTCGACGACAACCTGAGCGCGCTGCTCGCGGCCGCCCGCGAGGCGACGATCAACGCGGCGAAGTGGTCCGGCGCCGACGTCATCTCGCTGTTCGCCGAGGTCGAGCCAGCAGAGGTATCGCTCGTCGTCCGCGATCGCGGTGAGGGTTTCGACCCCGAGGCGGTCCCGGCCGATCGCAAGGGCCTGTCGGAATCCGTGCACGGCCGGATGACCCGCCGCGGCGGCACCGCGACCGTGAGCACCGCCGTGGGCGAAGGCACCAAGGTCACCCTGAAGATGCCGCGCACCGCGACGCCGCAGACCCAGGGCCCCAGCCCGGCCGGCCGGAAATGAGCGCGCCGCGGGTCGTGCTGGTCGATGATCACGGGCTGTTCCGGTCCGGGGTCCGCGCGGAGCTGGGCCGGCAGGTCGACGTCGTGGGTGAGGCCGACGACGTGCAGCCCGCGATCGCCCTGATCGCCGAGCTCCTGCCCGACGTGGTGCTCCTCGATGTCCACCTTCCCGGCGGCGGCGGGCAGGCCGTGGTCAAGGCGATAAAGGCCGACCACCCGCAGGTGCGTTTCCTCGCGCTGTCCGCCTCGGACGCGCCAGAAGACGTGATCGCGGTGATCAGGGCGGGAGCGCGGGGCTACGTGACCAAAACGATCTCCACCGCCGAACTGGCCGACGCGGTCCGCCGGGTCGCGGCGGGCGACGCGGTGTTCTCGCACCGGCTCGCGGGGTTCGTCCTTGACGCCTTCGCCGCGGCGCCGTCGGCTGCCGACCTGAAACCTTCCTTCGACCCCGAGCTTGACCAGCTCACCAACCGGGAGCGGGAAGTGCTCAGGCTGATCGCCCAGGGCTACACGTACAAGGAGATCGCTAGTGAGCTGTTCATCTCGGTCAAGACAGTGGAAAGTCACGTGTCTTCGGTGCTGCGCAAGCTTCAGCTCTCGACCAGGCACCAGCTGACCAGGTGGGCCGCGGAACGCCGGCTGACCTAGGGGCCGACAGCCACGGGCCCCCGCTGGCGTCAGCGGGGGCCCGTGGTCTGGTTCGGATTTAGCCGGCGTGTCCGACGCCTAGGTCCAGGTCCTCCTGGTGCGCGTCGGCGGCGGCCTCCTCGGCGTGCGCTACGACCCGGTCCGAGCCCAGGTGGCTGTTCACGGCGAAGTAGAACACGATCAGGCTGAACACCGCGATGGCCCCGAGGTCCCACCAGAACGGCAGGTGGACGCCGAGCTTGGCGCCGAGGAACGTGGCGTAGCCGCCGCCCGAGCCGGTGTTGCCCGGGCCTGAGCTGATCCCGCCGACGTAGCTGCCGCCGAAGATGGAGAAGATGGTCAGGCCGATGATCCACGGGATCGCGAACGCCCCGGCCCGGAAGTCCAGCGGCTCCTGGTTCGGGTCGAGCCGGCGGGCGATGACGTACAGGACCAGGAAGAAGGCCACGGCGGCGTCGATCTTGAGGTCGTTGGCGGTGCCGCTCCAGTAGATGATGAACCCGGAGACCACGAAGCTGAACGGGGCGATGATGTTCAGCAGCGGCGCCCGGTACGGCCGGACCCGGTCCGGGTCGGCCTTGCGCAGCGAGACCGCGGCTACCGGGGCGAAGCTGTACATGAACGACGACGCCGCGGTGATGGCACCGACCAGCGTCGACCAGCTGCCGAACGGCAAGAACAGGACGCAGCCGAAGACGCCGCCGAAGATGATGCTGAACCAGGGCACGCCGCGCCGGTCGATGGCGGAGAATACCGGCGGCAGGAAGCGGGTCTTGGCCAGCGAGTACGACAGCCGCGAGGCGGCGCTGACGTAGACCAGGCCGGTGCCGGCGGGCGAGACGACCGCGTCGATGATCAAGATGGTGCCGAGCCAGCCCAGGCCGACCGAGGTGGCCAGGGTGTAGTACGGGCCGAACTTATTGACGGTGCCGAACGGGTCGTGCCAGCCGTGGGCGGCGAGCGTGGCCGGGTTCAGCGCGCCGGTGAAGCACAGCTGCAGCAAGATGTAGAGGGCGGCGCCCAGCAGCATGGAGCCGACCACCGCGAGCGGCACGTCCCGCTTGGGGTTGCGTGCCTCCCCGGCCAGCTGGGCGGCCTGCTCGAAGCCTTCCAGGGCGAACACGATGCCGAGCGGGATCGCGATGAACACGCCCTTGATGCCGAACGGCATGAAGCCGCCGGCCGCGGTGAAGTTCGAGCCGTGGAAGGCCTTGGCCATGATGAAGATGACGGTCCCGAACGGCACCAGGATCTTCCAGTACATGGCGACCGTGTTGGTCCTAGCCATCCACTTGATGCCGAACAGGTTCAGCGCCGTGAACACGAACATAAAGAGGATCGCGACGATCAGGCCCTTACCGGTGAGCAGGCCGGTGGTCCCGTTCACCAGCCCGTGCCAGACCTTGGCATCGAGGTAGCCGAGGGTGGCCTCGACCTCGATCGGCGCGACGGCCATCGCCTGCAGGTAGGAGTAGGTCCCGGCGAAGAAGCCGCCCAGGGTGCCCGCGTGGATCCAGGTGAACCGCGCGGTGCTGCCGGAGATCGGGTAGGTAGAGCCGAGCTCGGCGTAGATCAGCGCGACGCCGATGAGCAGGATCACGCCGATGATCCACGAGATGAGGGCCGCGGGCCCGGCGGCCTCGGACGCGTTCAGCGTGCCGAGCAGCCAACCGGAGCCGATGACCGAACCGGCCGAGACCATAAACAAGGGAAGCAGCCCGACGTCCCGCCTTAGCCTAGGCGGCACCTCCGAGAGGTCTTGACTCATTCCCGTGTCCTTCCAGTGAGTTCACCGTATCGTCCGGTGAGCGATGGCCGGCGGATCCGGTACGGCTCCGCTATTGAAAAGATGCAGAATCGTTGCGTTTCGCTGGCGGCCGCCGCCTTATCCAAGCGGTCTACCAGACGATACGTGGCAGAACTGTAGCATCGGTTGGTACAAAAGTCGCCTATTGACTTACCGATATTTCCGTTTGCTTAGGCTCAATGGGCCACCTCATCGGCTTACCTCCGCCCTTCTGGCCGCGGTCGTTACTCAACCGGGCGAGGTGTTAACGTCACTGCAACATCCGGCGACGCTACGCCCACAATGTGGGCTCGATATAACCAGTCTCACGGATACTCGTATACACCAATTGGGTCTTGCCGGGCAGGCCGGTGCAAGGCCAGGACGTGCTCGTGGGTTTCGCGCTCGGCGACCAGCCGGGCCTGGCCGTCCCGGCAGAACACGATCGGCGGCCGCAAGGCACCGTTGTAGTTGTTCGCCAGCGTGTAGGTGTAGGCACCGGTGACCGGCATGACCACCAGATCACCGACGGCCGGCGCCGGCATGGGCAGTTCGCCGACCAGCCGGTCACCAGACTCGCACTGCCGCCCGACCAGGTCCACGACCTCGTCCGGCGCGTCGGCCATGCGGGTCGCGATCGCCGCCTCGAACGGCTGGCCGGTGAGCGCCGCGTCGAGGTTGTCGGCCATGCCGCCGTCGACCGCGACGAACGTGCGGCCGGTGCGCTTGACCGTGGTCACCCGGTACAGCGTCACGCCCGAGCGGGCGACCAGCGAACGGCCCGGTTCGATGACGAGCCTGGCGCCGGCCGGCAGGTACGCGGCCGCGGCCGCGGCGAGGGTGTCGAGGTAATGCTCGACCGTCGGGGCCTCGTCCTCGAGCGTGTAACGGACCCCGAGACCGCCGCCGACGTCGTAGACGTCGAACGTGCCGAGCGCGGCGACCGACCCCAAGGCCTCCACGGCCCGGGCGAACGGCTCGGTAGCCAGGATCTGCGACCCGATGTGCAGGTGCAACCCGTCTAGCTGGAGCCGGGGGTTGGCCCGGATCCGGGCGATGGCCTCGCGCGCCTGGTCGGCCGGCAGGCCGAACTTGGACTCATCGCCGCCGGTGGACTGCGATTCGTGGGTGTCAGGCGAGATCCCCGGGATGATCCGGACCAGCACCCGCTGCGGGCCTGCGGCCGGGGCCTGCTGGCTCGTCAGGTGATCCAGGCGATCGATGTCGTCGAAGTTGTCGACCACGACGGTTCCGACGCCTGCCTGCAGCGCCATCGTCAGCTCTGCGGTGGTCTTGGCGTTCCCGTGCAGGTAGAGGCGTTCGGGCGGGGCGCCGGCGGCCAGGGCCATCACGAGCTCGCCGGCCCCGGCCACGTCGATGGCCAGTCCCTCGGCGGTAAAGAGCTGGTAGGCCGCCAGGCAGGGGAACGACTTGGACGCGAAGACCACATCGGAGTTCGGGTGCCGGGCCGCGAGGCCAGCACGCAGGCGGCGGGCCTGGTTCCGCAGCCCGGCCTCGTCGACGATGTACGCGGGTGTCCCGAACCGTTCGGCGAGTCCGGCGACGCCGACGCCGCCGATGACGAGTTCTCCGTCCGGAGTGACCGAGCTGTGCTCGGGAAAGAGCGGGAGCAAGTCCAGGCCGCGGGGGCGAACCGAATGAGTCTTCATGGGCTGAAACTAGCGCGGACCGCGGCCGGTAGCTAGACAGGGGCTCGGCGCGGGCCGGAGACTGACAGTATGACAGTCACCGCGACGGAGTTCGATGAACTGGTCACCCTGCTGCGCGGGTTCATCCGGCGCGAGGTGATGCCCGCCGAGGCTGGCATCGACGAGTCGGACGAGATCCCGGCCCGGCTGATCGAGCAGGCCAAGGAGATGGGCCTGTACGGCTACGCGCTGCCCGTCGAGTACGGCGGCCTGGGCCTGTCGGTGGAACAGCAGGTCCGGTTGGCCATCGAGCTTGGCTACACCAGTCCCGCGTTCCGGTCGCTGTTCGGCACCAACAACGGGATCGCCGGCCAGGTTCTCGTCTCGGCCGGCACCGAACAGCAGCGCAAACAGTGGCTGCCCCGGCTGGCCTCCGGCGAGGTGGTCGCGTCGTTCGCGCTGACCGAGCCGGAGGCCGGATCTGATCCGAGCCGGCTGGCGACGACCGCGCGGCTGGACGGGGACAGCTGGGTCATCGACGGCCTCAAGCGCTACATCACCAACGCGCCGGCGGCCGACGTGTTCATGGTGTTCGCGCGCACCGACCCGCAGGCGCCGCCGGGCAAGGGCATCGGCGTGTTCGTCGTGCCGGCCCGCACCGACGGGGTAGCGGTCGCGGCCCGGGATCACAAGATGGGCCAGGCCGGCTCCTGGACCGCCGACGTCGCGTTCACCGGCGTCCGGGTCCCGGCCGACGCGCTGGTCGGAGAGGCGGCTCAGGCCGGTTACGCCACCGCGATGCGGAGCCTGGCGCACGGGCGGCTGACCATCGCGGGCGTCTGCGTGGGAGTCTGCGCCCGGCTGATGGACGAGATCGTCGGGTACGCCAAGGAGCGCACCCAAGGCGGGCATCCGATCGGCGAGTACCAGCTGGTCCAGGCGATGCTGGCCGACTCCCAGACCGAGTACCTGGCGGCCCGGGCCCTGGTGCTCGACGCCGCCGCGCGGTACGACGCGGGCACCGACCGGCGGCTGGCCCCGTCGGCGGCGAAGTACTTCGCCAGCGAAGCCGTCGGCCGGATCGCCGACCGTGCGGTCCAGATCCACGGCGGTTCCGGTTATATTCGCGGGATCGCCGTCGAGCGGCTGTACCGCGACGTGCGGCTGTTCCGGATCTACGAGGGCACCAGCCAGATCCAGCAGCTCGTCATCGCCCGGGAGCTACTCAGGTAGCGCACCGAGGTTGACCGGGGGGTGAAACCACCGTTCGTTCGGTCCAAAAATCTGCCAAAGCCTAGGTCATCTCGTTGATATACGGGGCTAACGTGATCGTCATCCGGGTGTGGGACGGTATCTGGGGTGGCGGGTACGTATGGGGACTGGCGCGGGCATGTGATCGTCTGCGGGCTCCGGGGGGTCGGGCTCCGCATCGTGGAGCAGCTGAGCCTGTCCGGGGTCCCAGCGGTGGTCATCGACGACGACCCGGATATTCGCCTGGCCCGGATCCTGGTCAGCTGGGGCGTGCCTCACGTCTCCGGGAGCTCGCGGGTCGCGGAGACCCTCACCGGAGCCGGGCTGGCTGGGGCCGCGGCGGTGGTCTGCGCGGCCGAAGATGACCTGTACACGCTGGAGACGGCGCTGCTGACCCGCCAGCTCCGCGAAGACGTGCGGGTGGTCGCGCAGCTGGGAAACCCGGCGGTGGGCCGGGCGCTGGCCCAGGTCGGGGTGGCGGTGCTAGATGTCGCCGGGCTGTCGGCGCCGTCGGTGGTCGAGGCCTGCCTGCGGTCAGGCGCGCAGGAAATGAGGCTGTCCGGAGAACGTTTCATCGCCGCGTGGACCCCGGTACCCCGGGCGGCCAGCCTGCGTGAGCTGTACGGCGCGCTGGCGCCGATCGCCGTCGTTCCCGCCTCCGGCGGCGACGTGGTGGTCTGCCCGGGCCGTGACGTCCAGGTCGCGGCGGGGGATGACGTCATGGTGATCGGCACGCCGGATGAGCTGCAGAACGCCGGCGTGAGCGCGCACACCAGCGTGAGCGGGCATCACGGCGGGCCGGGAATTCCCCCGGGCGCCAGGGCGGTCCGGCGGGCCTGGCGTCTCGGGCTTTCGCTGTTGCACGCCGCGGACCGGCGGCTCGTGCTGGCCATGGCCGCGCTGGTCACGGTGCTGATCGGCTCCACCGTCGTGCTGCGGCTGGCCTACCAGCTCACGAGCACGCAGCATCTGTCCGTGCTTGACGCCTTGTACTTCACCGTGGAGACGATCACCACCGTCGGCTACGGTGACTTCTCGTTCCGGGGTCAGCCCACGTGGCTGATGGCCTGCGCCGTGTGCCTGATGCTGGCCGGCGCCCTGTTCGTGGCGGTCTTCTTCGCCCTGCTCACCAACGTGCTCGTCAGCCGCCGGATCGAGGAATCGCTCGGCCGGCAGCAGATCACCGGGCTGAGCGGGCACGTCCTGGTCATCGGCCTGGGCGCGGTCGGCATGGGGGTCGTCAGGCAGCTGGCCGCGGCGGGCCGCGACATCGTGGTGGTGGAGAAGAGCGAGCACAACCGCCACCTCGGGCAGCTCCGCGCGCTCGGCGTGCCGGTGGTCATCGCCGACGCCACGCTGCCGGAGACCCTGGAGTCGGTCCGGCTCGCCAGCGCCTCCGCGGTGGCCGTCGTGACCAGCGACGACCTCGCCAACCTGGAGACCGGCCTGGCCGTGCGGGACCAGCTCGGCGCGCGCTGGGAGACCACGCCGGTCGTGCTCCGGATCTTCGACCCGCAGCTCGCCCGCTCGGTGAAGGACAGCTTCGGGTTCACCATGGTCCGGTCGACCGCGGCGCTGGCCGCACCGTGGTTCGTGGGCGCCGCGCTCGGCCTGGACGTGCTGAGCACGTTCTACGCCGGCGACGTACCGCTGCTAGTGGCCCGGCTGACCGTCACCCCCGACGGCGGGCTGCACGGGGTGGCGATGCACGACCTGGGGGCCAGGACCCGGGTGCTCGCCCTCAGGCGGGCCGCCGACAAGCTGATCCTGGAACACCCGCCCCGGCGCAACACCCGATTCCGGCCCGACGACGAGGCCTACCTGATCGGCCCGTACGACGAGCTGCTCACCGTGCTGCGCCGTGACCGGCCGTCACCGCGGGCACCGGGGCCCGTTCCGTCGGACCCTGGTGTCTGGGTGGCGGATTCCGGATCAGCCGCGGCGGCTACTTCCTAGTCGTCGCGCGCGATCGGGGCGAGCCGGGTGAGGATCAGCTCGGCGGCAATGAGGATTACCGCCAGGACGGTGACCGCCGGGCCGAGGGCGGCCAGGCTGGTGGCGCCGATGAGCAGGCCGATGAGCGCGGACAGGCCCGCTCCCCCGGCGGCCGCCGCGCCCACCTGCCAGGCGATGACGTGCCCGGCGCTGTGCTCGCCGAGGCGGACCGGGGTCAGCGAGATCAGGGCGGGGAAGACACCGGCTAGGGCGCCGCCGAGCACGGCGAAGCCGAGCACGGTCCCCACGGTGCCGGGCTGCCACCAGATAACCGCGGCGGCGAGCACGGCGACCGCGCTGCCCCACCGGACCACGGCCTGCGGCGGTACCGGGCGGGGCGCCAGGGCCAGGCCGATCCGGACGGCGGTCAGCGCGCCCCAGTAGCCGAAGGTGGCCAGGCCGGTGGCGCCGGCCGACAGGTTCAGGTGGCCGCGGCAGAAACTCGCCTCCCACTGCCCGGCGCCGACCTCAAGCCCGGTGTAGACGAAGAAGACGCCCATGCCCGCGGCCACCACCGCGCGGTACCGGCGCCGGGACCATCCGGCGGCCGGGTCCGGCGCCGCGGCGGCCGCCGGGCCGTCCGGCGCCGCGGGCGGGCCGTAGCGCCGCCGCTGGCGCAGCCAGAAGCCGGCCACGACCAGATCCAGGGCGACCAGGGCCACGTAGGCAGGCCGCCAGGAGCCGGCGAGGATCGCCGCGGTGATAACCAGCGGGCCGATCGCCGTGCCGATGCCGTAGGCGCCGTGCAGCAGGTTCAGCAGCCGTGGCCGGCCGGTCAGGGCCACCGCCGTGTTCAAGCCGCCGTCCATCATGCCGGCCGCCGCGCCGGTCAGGGCGGCCGTGGCCAGCACCAGCCACAGACCGGGGGCCAGGGCGAAGCCGGCGAAGCCCGCGGCGGCGGTCACCCCGGCCACGGCCAGCAGGGCGGCCACGCCTAGCCGGCGGATCAGCGTCCCGACGAAGGCGGTGACCAGCACGGACCCGACGGTGGCGACCAGCAGGATCAGGCCAAGATCACCGACTGGCGCGCCGAAGGTGGCGCGCATGGACGGCCAGGCGGTGCCGAGCATGCCGTCGGGCAGGCCCAGGACCACGAAGCTGCCGAGGCTGAGCACATCGGCACCGCGGCTCTGGCTGGTTTCCCCCGCTGCAGTCACCCGACCATCCGTCCGCTTTCCCTGGCGCATCTACTATCCCATGCCCAGGCTCCCTGACCTTGAAGGAAGACCTCCGCGACGGAAAGGTGGAAGTCAACCGCCGGGGCTAGCGGCGCGTTGACGTCCGGTGCAAAATGGTGTCATCTAGGGATACATCCACTGGACGGTGAGACATGTCCCTGCCGAGCGTGGACTCCGATGAGCTGGCCAAGTTCGGGTATAAGCAGGAACTTGACCGCTCGCTAGGCCTGTTCTCCTCGTTCGCCGCGGGGTTCAGCTACATCTCGATCATGACCGGGGTGTTCGAGCTGTTCTTCTTCGGCTTCGGCTCCGGCGGTCCGGCCTTCATCTGGACCTGGCCCGCGGTGTTCGCGGGCCAGATGCTGGTCGCGCTGTGCTTCGCCGAGCTGGCCGGGCAGTACCCGCTGGCGGGTTCGGTCTACCAGTGGTCCAAGCAGATCGCCAGGCCTTTGACCTCCTTTTTCGGCGGCTGGATCCTGAGCGTGGGATCGATCGTCACGCTCGCCGCGGTGGCGGTCGCCTATCAGGTCGTGGCCCCGCAGATCTCGGCGGCCTTCGAGATCATCGGCAGCAGGTCCGACATCGGCCAGGTCGCGACGCCGGGCGGTGCCAAGAACGCCCTGCTCCTAGCCGCGGGCCTGGTGGTGTTCACCACCATCATCAACATGATCGGCGTCAAGCTGATGGCGCGGATCAACAACTTCGGCGTCATGGCCGAGTTGATCGGCGTCTCGGTACTGATCATCTTGCTGGCTGTGCACATCCGCCGGGGCCCGGGCGTCATCTTCGACACGTTCGGCACCGGCAAGGGCTATCCGTGGGGCTACTTCGGCGCCTTCCTGGTGGCCGGGCTGATGAGCGCCTACGTGATGTACGGGTTCGACACCGCCGGGTCGCTGGCCGAGGAGACCGTGGACCCGCGCAAGCACGCGCCGCCCGCGATCATCCGGGCGCTGACCGCCGCCGGGATCGCCGGGCTGCTGGTCATCTTGTTCGGTGAGATGTCGGTGCCCAACATCCATGCCCCCCAGCTCGGCACCTCCGGGCTGCCGTACCTGGTCAAGTCGACGCTCGGCGGCACCACGGGCGACGTGTTCCTGGTCGACTCGCTGATCGCGATCACCGTGTGCGCGCTGGCCGTGCACACCGGGGGCATCCGGATGATCTTCACGATGGGTCGTGACGGCCGGCTGCCGTTCGCCTCGGCCATCGCCAGGGTGCACGGCCGGTCCAAGACGCCGCTGGTCCCCTCCATCGTCATCGGCGTGCTCACCCTCCTCCTGCTCGTCCTGAACGTCGGCAACCAGCGGGCGTTCTTCGTGCTCACCTCGGTCGCGATCATCATGTTCTACCTGGCCTACCTGTGCGTGACCGGGCCGCTGCTGGTCGCGCGGCTCCGCGGCCGGTGGCCCTCGGCCGAGCACGGCCCGTACTTCTCGCTGGGCCGGTGGGGGGTGGTGGTCAACCTGCTGGCCGTCGTCTTCCAGGTCGGCGTCATGGTCAACCTGGCCTGGCCGCGCCCGGCCGTGTACGGCGGCGGCGCCTGGTACTTCCAGTGGGGGGCGTTCACCTTCACCGGCGGGCTCGGCCTCGTCGGCGTGATCTACTACCTGGTGAAGCACCAGGGCCGGGAGACGAGCGTCCTGGCCGAGCACCGGGCCGATGCCACTCTCGCGACGGCCCGTGTCGGCGACGAACCCGCCTGACCCTGGCCCGCTAGCTGGCTCCCCGGGGGACGCCGCCGGTTTCCTCGGCTCGCACCCGCCTTTCGACACGGTAGAGCCGGACGAGCTGGCCAGGGTCGCCGCCGTGACCCAGACGGAGGTCAGCCCGGCCGGAAAGACGATCTTCTCGCAGGGCGCGGGGCCGGTCGATTACCTGTGGATGGTCCGGGCCGGCTCGGTCGAGATTCGCCATGACGGGCGGATACTCGACCGGCTTGGCCCGGGCGAACTGTTCGGGCAGGCGTCGATGATCTCCGGGCTGCCGACCGGCTTCGAGGCGCGGGCGGGCGAGGATACCGTCTGCTATCGCATCCCCGCGGACGTCGTCCGGCCGCTGCTCGCGCGGCCGGACGTGCTCCGGTTCGTGGCGCGGTCGATCGTGGCCCGGACCGGGGTCGCCGTGCCGCCGGAGGCTGAGACCGACCCGCTGGAACAGCGCGCCGCGACGCTGATCCGGACACCGCCGCTGCTGTGCCACGGCAGCGAGCCGATCCGCGAGGCGGCGAAACGGATGACCGCCGAGGGCGCGAGCGCCGTGTTGGTCCGCACCGGTACCGGTTCCGAAGCCCGGCTCGGGATCGTGACCGATCGCGACCTGCGTTCCCGGGTGATCGCCGCGGACCTCAGCCCGGATGCGCCGGTCTCGGCGATCATGACCGAGCCGGCCTACAGCGTGAGCGCCGACCGCCTGGGCGGCGACGTCCTGCTCGACATGCTCGAGCGAGGGGTGCATCACATCCCGGTGCTGTCCCCGGCCGGCCAGGTCCTCGGCGTGATCGACGATGGCGACCTGGCGGCGGCGGAGGCGGGCCGGCCGTTCCTGCTGCGCCGCGCCATCGACCTGGCGACGAGCCCCGCGGAGCTAGCGGCCACCGCGGCCGGCCTGAACCCGGTGATCATCTCGCTGCACGACGCGCGAGCGACGGCCGAGCACGTGGCGGCGGTCCGTTCGGTCGTGCTTGACGCGCTGACCCGGCGGCTGGTCGATCTGGCGGTCCAAGAGGCCGGCGACCCGCCGGTGCCGTTCACCTGGTTCGCGCTCGGCAGCCTGGCGCGGCGGGAGGTGATGCCCTCCTCCGACGTCGACAGCGCGCTCGCCTGGCGCGACGATGAACCCCGGGCGGACGAGGCTGATCCTGAGGTCCGCGGGTACCTGGCCCGGATGGCCCACACGGTGGAGGAGGGCCTGGCGGCGTGCGGGATCCGGCCCGACGCCCACGGCGCGAGCGCATCCAGCCCGCTGTTCGCGCGGTCGCTGGCCTCCTGGCGCGCGGTCGCGCGCAGCCTGGCCCAGGACCCGACCCAGGAGCAGGCGCTGATCCTGGTGTCGGTGATCACCGACAACCGTCCGGTCTGGAGCACCGTTTCGGCGGGCCCAGGGGCCCGGGCCGCAGACGGGCTGTGGGAGGCACGGGCCCGGCCCGGGCCGGAGCTGCTGCGCCTGCTCGCCCGGTTCGCCCTGTCGTTCCGGCCCCCGACAGGGTTCCTGCGCGATTTCGTCGTCGAGCATTCGGGCGAGCGCCGGGGACAGCTCGACATCAAGCACGGCGGGCTGATCCCGATCGTCGACCTGGCCCGCTGGGCCGGGATGGCCGCCGGTGTCGCGAGTGTCTCGACCGTGGAGCGGCTGCGGGCGGCCGAGGCGGCCGGGACGCTGGAAAGCGCACAGGCGCGCACGCTGATGGAGGCCTTCGGCTTCATCTTCTCGCTGCGCCTTGATCATCAGGTGGAACAACTGCGGCGCGGCGAGGAACCTGACGACTTCATCGACCCCAGGACGCTGAACCCGCTGGCCCGGTCCTATCTCCGGGAGGCGTTCCGTGCCGTGGCCTCGGTGCAGTCGGGCCTGGCGAACGAGCTGGCGCTGGGAATCCGGTAGCGCTGGCCATGAAAGACGGTACGCGCCGCGCGGGCGGGCAGGACGGGTGCCGTCCGGAAGAGCCACGGTTCGTTCGGCCTGAGTGGCATTTCATGGCTGAGTCGCCGAAGGTAGCCCTGATGTCCGTCGACACCGAAATGTTACCGAACCATTTTCACGTCCAGGCCATCCGCCAGCCGATCGGCTGCGAAACAAACGCGTGACGGAGATCCGTAGGCCGACAAAGGCCATGGGTCCGGTTTGGGAGGGGAAATTGGCATGGGCGAAATGCGCTTGCTCCGCTCTAATACTCTAAGTGTTCTTATTCTTACAATCCGCTAAAACGCCCGGCGTGGCCTTCGCCGTCGGCGACGCGCATGCCAACCAGCCATGGAAAGGATTGTCATGCCCAGTCAGGATGCCAAACGTCCATCAGAGCAGGCCCGCCGCCTGTCACGGCGTTCCATGCTCCGCGGGGCCGCGACCGCGGGTGCCGCTGGTCTCGCCGTTACCGCCATCGGATCGGCGGCCAGCCCGGCCTTTGCCGCCACCAACCGGACGCAGGACCACAGTGCGCCGCAGGTCACCGGATCGATCATGGTGCACGTGCGCGATGCCAAGTCCGGCGACATCGAGGTGTTCTCAGGGACGAGCAAGACCCGGCTGCGGGACAAGGACCTGGCCGCCCGGATCGCCCGGGCGATCGGGTAACGCCCGCCTGCCGGGTAACGCCCGCCTGCCGGGCAACGCCTGTCATCTGCCTATTCGAGCCAGTTTCGATTCAGTGAGGTAACGAATGTCATCGCATCGCGAGGCACCGGAGATTTCCAAGGACCCGGTGGCCGACAGTACCGACGTGTACGCGTTTGTCAGCCCCGATAAGCCCGACACGGTCACGCTGATCGCCAACTACATCCCGCTGCAGGAGCCGTCCGGCGGCCCGAACTTCTACGAGTTCGGCGACGACGTGCTCTACGGCATCCACATCGACAACAACGGCGACGGCC
>Ga0302326_10012105_pt1 | contig 18456 bp, 12 predicted proteins | sample Palsa_T0_3_FD_202264 | JGI IMG/M metagenome (GOLD analysis project Ga0302326, IMG submission 202264) | Peat permafrost microbial communities from Stordalen Mire near Abisko, Sweden - Palsa_T0_3 | ecosystem: Environmental > Terrestrial > Soil > Palsa > Peat permafrost | place: Sweden: Abisko...
GAAGTGGTCCGACGGCGTGCCCATCACCAGCCGGGACTTCACGTTTGTCTACAACCTGCTGAAGGTGAACTACGCGAACTGGATCGACTACACCCAGGGGCTGTTCCCGACCGACGTGACCAAGGTGCTCACCCCGAACTCCCACACCGTGGTGATGGATCTCAACCGGTCCTACAACCCGACCTTCTACACCGACGACGTGCTCTCCACGATCGCGCTGATACCGCAGCACGCCTGGGACAAGACCTCGCTGACCGGCAAGGTCGGCAATTACGACGAGTCCAAGGCCGGCGCCAAGGCCGTATACGCGTTCCTGCAGAAGCAGGGCGGCCTGATGGGCACGTTCGACACCAACCCGCTGTGGAAGGTCGTCGACGGGCCGTGGAAGCTGCAGACCTTCAACAGCAACGGCTACTACGCCTGGGTGCCGAACAAGAACTACTCGGGCCCGGACAAGCCGGTCATCGACAAGGTGATCTGGACGCCGTTCACCACCGACACCGCGGAGATGAACACGCTCCGCTCCGGCACCAGCATCGACCTGGGCAGCCTGCCGCTCAACGACGTCCACCAGGCCGGCGCGCTGGAGTCCGAGGGCTACACGGTCGCCGACCTGCCCACCGCCGGCGTGGCCGAGATCGTGCCGAACCTCTACAACCCCACGAACGGGCCGCTGCTCCGCCAGCTCTACGTCCGGCAGGTGCTGGAGTACCTGATCGACCGGCCGCAGATCGTGTCCAAGGTCTATGCCGGCTATGCCGACCCCGGTAACGGCCCGGTCTCCGTGCTGTACGGCAAGCAGTGGGACTCCCCGCTGGAGAAGGCCGGCGGGCCTTACCCGTACTCGCCGGCCAAGGCCATCGCGCTGCTCAAGGCGCACGGCTGGAAGGTAACGCCGAACGGCACCTCGACCTGCGCCCGCGCCGGGACCGGCGCGGGCGACTGCGGCGCCGGGGTCAGCGCGGGCGAGCCGCTGCAGTTCCAGCTGCTCTACACCTCGGGCATCACCTCGTTCGACCAGCAGAACGCCGCCATCCAGTCCAGCGAGGCGGCAGCCGGGGTCAAGATCGTCCTGAAGCCCGAGCCGTTCAACACGATCGTCGCCACGACCGCTTACTGCAACGCCAAGACCCACCCGGTGTCGACCTGCAGCTGGCAGCTGCAGGACTACGGCTACAACCCGTATTTCCTTGACCCGTCCGGGGCCGGCCTGTTCAACACCAACGGCTACGGCAACTACGGCGGGTACTCCAGCGCGGAAGAGAACAAGCTGATCGACGCGACCGAGTACGGCTCCAGCTCCTCGGCGTTCTACGCCTACGAGGACTACACGGCCGAGCAGTTGCCGGTGCTCTGGCTGCCGAACGCGTCGAATCTCTTCGTGTTCAAGAAGAACCTGGCCGGCATCACGCCGTGGAACCCGTTCTCCGGCACACTCAACCCTGAGGTCTGGTACTACACCAAGAACGGCTCATGACCTGGTATCTCGTCCGCCGCGTCGGCCAGGCCGTCGTGGTGGTGTTCGGCGTCATGATCCTGACGTTCATCCTGCTGCACATGGAGCCGGGCAGCGCGGCCAGGGCCGTGCTCGGGCTCAAGGCCACGCCGGCCCGGGTCGCGATATTCGACGACACGTACGGCCTGAACAAGCCGCTGTACGCGCAGTTCCTCCTCTACATCAAGCAGCTGTTCCAGGGAAACCTGGGCATCTCCTACCAGCTGCAGCAGCCGGTGACGACGCTGATCGCCCAGCGGCTGCCGCGGGACGCCCTGCTGATCGGCCTGTCCACGCTGCTCGCCATCATCGTCGGCGTGCCGACCGGGATCTACCAGGCCGTACACCACAATCAGCTTGTCGATGACGTGACAGCCGGCACCTGGTTTACGCTGTATTCGGCGCCGGACTTCCTCGAGGCTTTCCTGCTCATCGCGCTGCTGTGCGTCCAGTTTCACGTCTTCCAGCCCAACTTCCCCGGTGGCATCACCTCGGTGGGCGGCGTGCTGGCGGACTGGCGGGCGCTGGTGCTGCCGGTCTTCGTGCTGTCGATCAACAGCGTGGCCGGCTTCAGCCAGTACGCCAGGTCCACTGCCATCGGTGTGCTGGCCACGGACTACATCAGGACGGCGCGGGCCAAGGGCCTGCCGCCGCGGCTGGTACTGAACCGGCACGTGCTGCAAAACTCGCTGCTGCCGGTCGTCACCATACTCGGGCTGTCGCTTCCTGACATCGTGGCCGGCGCGGTGATCGCCGAGGTCGTCTTCAACTTCCCCGGCATGGGCCTGCTGCTCTGGCAGTCCGCGCTGAGTCACGACTTCCCGGTGATGCTCGGTGCGACGCTCATCGTCGGCATCGCGACCGTCACCGGGAACCTGCTGGCCGACATTTCCTACGGGATCATGGACCCGAGGATCCGTCATGGCTAGCGACGCGACCGCCCGGCCGCTGACCCAGGAACCCGGCCCCGGCCCCGGCCGCGGACCCGGCCCTGGCCTCGCCGCTGGCGGCGAGGTGACGGCGCGGGCCGGCGGCGGGCGGCTGAGCCTCAGCGAGATCGTGCACAGCAAGCGCATCATCAGCGGCGCCGCGCTGATCGCTGCGATCGGCCTGTTCTGCTTTGTCGGCCCGCTGCTGTACCACACCAACCAGGTGCACGTTAACCTCAACATCGTCAACGACCCGCCGGGGCCTGGTCACCCGCTCGGCACCGACGAGTACGGCATCGACGTGCTCGGCCAGCTGATGGCGGGCGGCCAGTCCTCGCTCGAGCTCGCCTTCGCCGTCGGCATCGGCAACACCGTGCTCGGCGCCCTGTACGGCGCGATGTCCGGCGTGATCGGCGGGTTCGGCGACGCGATCCTGATGCGGATCATCGACACGCTGCTGGCGGTGCCCACCTTCATCCTGCTGATCATCCTGGCGACCCTGTACACGCTCGACCTGCCGGCGATCATCCTGATCCTGACCCTGCTGTCCTGGCCGTACGTCGCCAGGGTGGTGCGGGGCCAGGTGCTGTCGCTGCGGACCAGGGAATTCTCCCAGGCGGCCGTGGGCATGGGCGCGACCCGGCGGTGGATCCTGATCCGCCACATGGTCCCGAACACCCTCGGCGTCGTCATCGTGAACGCGACATTCGGCCTGGCCGACGCCATCTACGCGCTGTCGGCCCTGAGCTTCCTTGGCCTCGGCCCGCCGCCGCCGTTCACGGACTGGGGCACGATGCTGACCGGCGGCGTCAACAATTTGTTCAACGGCTACTGGTGGCAGGTGTACCCGCCGATGATCGCGCTGGTCCTCGTCGTGCTGGCATTCCGCCAGGTCGGCGACGCGCTGAACGACATCGTCAGCGGCGGGCAGACCGGCGCGATTTTCCCGCGCAGGCGGCGCCGGTTCAGCTGGGTCCCGCTGTCACGCCGGTACGAGTAAGCCAGCCAGCCAGGCCGGGAATCGCCTCCTAGCTCACCATCTGGTCCAGGGTTCCGCTGGACGACTCATAGCCGCCCGATCCCGGGTAACTGGCGGTGACCGTCAGCGACGACGTGAGCATTTTCTTGGCGATCTTGCAGACCGCGGTGCCTGCCTTGCTCAGCGGCACGGTGTCGCCTCCGGTGCAGGCTGGCGCCGGCGCGGAGAAGCTGAAGGTGACCGACCCGGCCGGGGTGCCGCCGCCCGGCGGCGCCGCCTGGACAGTGGCGGTGAGGCTGACCGCCTGGCCGGGCGTGGCGGGGTTATGCGAGGAGCTCACTGCCACGGTGGTCCCGGCCTGGTCGATGGCCTGGTGGGTGCTGGCGGCGCTGGGCTGATAGGCGCTGGTGCCCTGGTAGCCGGCCAGCACGTCCAGCGGCGAGCCGGACGCGCTCAGCTTGCTCCCCGGCAGCGCGCAGGTGGCCACTCCCCCGCTGCTGAGAGACTGCGCGTTCCCGCCCTGGCAGGACACCTGCTCGTCGCCGGCGGTCTCCACGGTGAAGTCCACCTTGCCTGCCGGGGTTCCCGCGCTCGGGGCGTCGGCCGCCACGGTGGCGGTGAAGGTCACTCCCTGGCCGGTCACCGGCGGGCCTGCCGGGCCGCTCAGCGAGGTGGTCGTGGCGGCCGACCCCACCGAGATGATCAGCGGCGCGGATGCCGAGCCGCCGTACCCGGGAGTTCCCTGGTAGGTGGCCGTGACGGTGCGGTTCCCCGTGGTGGCATAGGTGGTGGTGCAGGTGGCCACGTCGGGCGTGGTGTCGTCCAGGCCGGAGGTGCACAGCGTGGTGGTCTTGGACCCGCTCTTCTGGGTGAAGGCCACCTCGCCGGCCGGCGCGCCGCCGCCCGGCGCCACCACGTTGACGTCGGCCGTGAAGGTGACCTGCTGGCCGGCCACCGACGAGCTCACGCTGGCGGCCAGCGAGGTGGTGGTCTGCGCCGCCGAGACGGTCTCGCCGGCCGGGCCGGACGCCGAGCCGCCGAAGTTCGGGTCACCGTTGTAGGTGGCGGTCACCGGGCTGGCGCCGGTGGCGGCGAAGCTGGCGGTGCACACGGCCTGGTCCGGTGCCTGCTGATTGAGCGCCTCGGTGCACAAGGTGCCGGCCGGGCTGGCGAAGGTCACCGTGCCGGTGGCGGTTCCCGAGCCGGGCGAGGCGGGCGTCACGGTAGCCGTGAAGGTCACCGGCTCGCCGACCTGGGGCGCCGCGTCGCTGCTGGACAGGGTGGTGCTGGTGCTGGCCGGAGAGATCGAGATCGCCACCGGGCCCGAGGCCGACGTCACGTCGTTGAGGTCCCCGCCGTAGGTGGCGGTCACCGAGTCGGCGCCTGCCGCCGGGTAGCTGGCGGCGCAGGTGGCGGTGTAGACGGGGTTGTAGGGGCCAGACGAGCCGAGCGGCGCCGAGCACAGGGTGCCGGAGTCCCCGGCGAAGGTCACGGTGCCCGTCGGGGCGGACGCCCCCGGGGCGTTCACCGTCACCGTAGCGGTGAAGTTGACCGTCTGCCCGACCACCGGGCTGGCGTCGTCCACCCTGAGGCTGGTCGAGGTGGTCGCGGGGGTGATCGACACGGTGAGCGGCGACGACGTCGAGGCGGCGAAGTTGCCGTCCCCGCCGTAGGCCGCGGTCACCGAGTCCTGCTGGGCCGAGGCGTAGGTCGTGGTGCAGGTCGCCTCGTCCGGGCTGCCGGTGTCGAGCGGCTGCGCGCCGCACAGGGTGCCGGCGCTGTCGGTGAAGCCGACCGTCCCCGTCGGGGTGCCCGCGCCGGGCGAGACCGGCGCCACCGCGGCGGTGTAGGTCACCGGCTGGCCGACCACCGGGGACGCCGGGGAGGAGGAGACGGCGGTCGTCGTCTGCGCGGCCGAGATGGTCTCGTCCTGGGCGGCCGAGGCAGATGCCTGGTAGTTGCCGTCGCTGTTGTAGGCGGCGGTGACCGCGTCGGTGCCCGGCGCGGTGTAGGTGATCTGGCAGGTGGCGGTGTCAGGGGTGGCCTCGTTCAGCGCCGCGGCGCTGCAGGACGATCCGCTGGTCCCGGTGAAGGTCACCGTCCCGGTCGGCGTACCCGAACCGGGGGAACTGGCGGTCACGGTGGCGGTGTAGGTCACCGTCTCGCCGACCACCGGGGCCGGGTCACTGGTGGTGATGGAGGTGCTCGTGGCGTCTTCCCCGACCGGCACCGATGTTGCCGGGCTCGACGTCGAGGCCTGGTCATTGGCGTCTCCGCCGTAGGCGGCGGTGACCGAGTCGGGGCTGGCGGCGCCGTAGGCGTAGCTGCAGGTGGCCTGGTCCGGCACGGCGGAGTTGAGGGTTGCCACGCAGAGGGTCCCGCCGTCGCCGGCGATGGTCACCTGACCGGTCGGGGTGCCGGCGCCGGGCGCGACGGTGGCCACCGTGGCGGTGTAGGTGACCGGCTGGCCCACTACCGGCGACGCGGGGCTGGCGGCGAGCGACGTGGTGGTCTGGTCCTGGCTGATCGTCTCGCTCACCGGGCCTGACGCGGAGGCGGCGTAGTTGGAGTCACCGCCGTAGGCGGCCGTGACCGAGTCGCTGCCGGGCGCGCTGTAGGTCGCCTGGCAGGTGGCCTGGTCCGGCGAGCTCTCGCTGAGCGCGGCCGTGCAGAGGGTCCCGGCGCTGCCGGTGAAGGTGACCGTGCCGGTCGGCGTGCCGGTGCCGGGTGCCGCCGGTGCCACCGTGGCGGTGTAGGTCACCTGCTGGCCCACGACCGGCGACGCGGCGCTGGTGGCGAGCGAGGTGGTGGTGGTCACCGGCGACGCGGTCGAGGAGGTGAGGGTCGTCACCATGATGTTGCGGTACAGGGCTGGATCGGTGGCCCCGATGGTGTACGGGGCCGAGGTGTTAGTGCCCAGCACCGTGCCGGCGTTCTGGATCGTCTTGGGTATCCGGTAGCCGGCGAAGACCATGGTGAGGGTGCCATTGGGGTTCTGCACGACGCTGGGGCCGTAGGCCCGGCCCGAGTAGTAGGCGCTGATGCCGAGCGGGTCGTCCTGGCCCGCGGCCAGTTCGGTGTCCTGGGTGGCGGAGGCGGCGAACGAGTAGTCGGTGCTGATCACCGGCGTCGGCACAGACCAGTACTCGCCGTTGGCGGAGGTCGCGTAGAAGATCTGGTTGAAGGCGTCGCTGTCCCCGTCGGCCGCCCAGGCGCCGGACAGGAACAGGCCGTAGCTGCCGTCGGGGTTGACGATGATGGATCCGGCCGAGCCGACCCACCGCATCTCGTCGAGGTCCGGGCTGCCGCCCGTGTCGGGGCCGCCGCTGGCGGGCGCAGTGCCATCGGCGGCATCGTTATTCGCGTAAGCGTTCAGGTTCGCCGGGCTGACGGTCGTCGACGGGTTGCTGATGTCGTCGTAGCTGCCCGTCGAGGTGCAGATCGGGTTGCCGCTGGCGCAGTTGTTCTCGCCGCTGATGATGCCGCCGTTCGCCAGGCCGGCACTGGAGAACGTGGTGCCGTTGGTCGTCCAGGCGACCCGCAGCACGGTCAGGTCCTCGTTGTTCTTGTTCAGCTTGGAGATGTCGGCGGACTTGCCCTCGCCGGTGAGCGCCAGCGTGGCGGCCGGCAGGGTGGTGGCGCCGGGGGCGGCGATGTAGCTGTTCGACGCCCAGGTCCAGCCGTTGTCGGCGGCCGGGACCGTGCACCCGCTGAACGTCCCTGTCGTCTCGCTGAGGCCGGTGCAGGTCACCGGGATGATGGCCGTCGCGCCGCCCTGGGCGGACGGCTGGGTCGCGCCGATCTGGACCGTCCACGGGCCGGACGATGGCAGGTCGGCGGAGATGTAGGGGCCAGGGGCGGAGGTGATCGACCCGCCCTTGGTGGAGCTGAAGGTTCCGCTGCTGAGCGTCTCGGCGGCGATGTAGTAGTTGAGCTCCTTCTCCGTGTACATCACGTAGGTGGCCCCGGACGGCACCGCGGCGTTATTGGGGTAGCTGGGCAGGGTGCCCACGATGCCGTCGGGTGCGACCAGGCCGCTGGTCATGCCGTCGCCGGCTGCCGGGTTGTCGGCGGTGGCCGGGATGATCGGGTCGCCGGTGATCGGCTCCAGGCCGGTGGTGATGGTGTCCGCGCTGTTGCCGGGGCCGGTCGTGCAGTTCTCGATCTTGGTCGTGGGGTTGGCGTTGGACTGGGCGCAGTAGATCGCGGTCCCGTTGAGGTAGAGCCGGTTGGGCGCGTTGTTGTTGAACGTGGTCCCGGTGAGCGGGTCGGCGAAGCCGGAGTTACCGGACGTCGAGTCGATCGTGAACGAGGCCAGCCCGCCGTCGCCGTTGGTGGTGTTCGGGCCGGCCGGGACGACCAGGCCCACGTCCGAGCTGGGCGTGGTAAAGCCAAGGACCTGCTCGATCAGGTCGCCCGCCTGGACGCTGACGCTGCTGCCCGAGGCGGTGGTGCACCCGGTCAGCGAGCTGGCGCCCAGCCCGGTGCAGGTGATCACGGTGGGCACGCCGGGGGTCTGGGTGAGGTCGACGAAGCTGCCGGTGACCAGCTGCTCGGGTGAGCCCGCTGTGCCCAGCGAGGTGACCGGGATGCTCACCGCCGGGCCGCCGGTCACGCTGATCGCCGGGGTCCCCGCCGGGACGAAGGCATCGGGGTCGATCCCGGTCTGCTCCGTGGCGGGCAGCCCCCTCAGCGGGTTGGCCTGGGTGGGGCTGAACTGGTGGACGATCATGCCCACGCCCTGCATGTCGCCGGCCGCCCGCGGCAGGGTGTACAGGTAGGTGTTACCGCCGATAGTGAGCACGTTGGCGTGCCCCTCGCCGTCGTCGTTGATGTCCGCCGACGGGCAGTACCCCGGGTTCTGCTCCAGCGCCTCCCCGTCGTAGGTCCAGTCCTGGCCGTTGTCCGTCGAGGTCGCGGCGACCAGCGCCTCGTCGGCGTCCTTGGGCCGGTAGTCGAAGTAGCCGGTCAGCGTGCCGTCGGCATTCCGGATCACGTGCGGGAAGTAGGCGGGGGCGAAAGGCAGCGTCGTGCCGGCCGGCTGGCGGGCCGGGGATCCGCCGGACGCGGTGACCTGGTTGCCGGTGCCGCAGTAGCCAGCCAGCGGGCCCGGGGTGCCGACCGTGCCGCTCGGGTAGGGCGCGACCCCGTCGGTGCCGCTCCCGGCGCCGGGATAGACCGCCACGTTGGGCTCGGCGGTGGCCCCGGACCCGGTGGTGGCGCCGCCCGGCGTGTAGGTCGGCAGCAGCGTTCCCGGCGCCTGGCTGGCGTAGGCCGGCGAGGCGGGGTCGCCCTGGGCCTCGTTCCAGGGCGCGGCGCTGGTCCCGCTGGTAATGGTGGCCACGCTGGGCGGGCCCGGGGTGTAGGTGACGACGCTCCCGCCCGCGGCCGCGGGCGATGCGCTGAGCACCGCCAGCGCGGGGATGAAGGTGAATCCGCAGATCACGACGGCAGGCAGGCAGAGAGCGCGGGACCGGCGCATCCGGGTTTCCCTTCAACGGGGCTTTTCCCAGGATTCTGAACAATGAGGTCTAACCCGGGCAACGGGGCGGAGCCATTATCCTGAAGCGTTCACCCGACATTCGCGTGCCGTTCTTTCTGTCCCCTGCCGGGCCCGTCGTGCTGTCACCTGCCGGGCACGCCGGCGCCGGCCACCCCGCTGCGGCTCGGCCCCGGACGCCATGCCGGCTCTGCCCTGCACGCCATGCCGGCTCGTCCCCGGACGCCATGCCGGCTCTACCCCGGACGCCATGCCGGCTCTGCCCCGGACGCCTGTGCAGCGCGTGACGCCAGCGGCGCAATGGCGGCCATCTGCCGGTGCGCCGCAAGGGCGCGGAGTGGCTGCTGAGTCTTGTCAAACCCTTGTCAAACGAGCCCGATCGAGTAAGGTCAATAGCAGGCAGAACGTCCGTAATCGGCACCTGCATTGGTCGTGACAACGCCGCTTTGGGCGTTCCGCTAACTTTGCTGTGCCTTTAATGAATTGCCCAACAAGCGCAGCCGGTCGCCGGGACTGGTCAGCACGCTGGCCATGAGCGGGCCAGGAGGGTGAGGTCGGGTGACCGGAGGCGCGTACCCGCAGGTGACCAGAGGCGCTCACCCGCAGGTGACCGGAGGCCCGTACCCGCAGGTGGCCAGAGGCCCGTACCAGCAGGTGGCCGGAAGCCCTTACCCGCAGCTTGAGCCGGAGTGGGTAGACGAGGTGCTGCTGGCGGGCGCCGCGGATGATGCGTGCCTGCACCTGGCCAGGCCCGTCAGCCGGGCTGAGCTGCGCCGGCTCGTGGCCGAGCGGCACCGCGCGCTGGCTGACGCCGGCCTGCAGCGCGGTGGCTCTGTTGCACTGTGCCTGCCGCCGTCACTTGCGTTCATCACCAATCTGCTCGCCTCCTGGCAGATCGGCGCGCAGGCGTCCCTGCTGGATCACCGGCTCACCTCCTACGAGGTGGACGTCGCGCTGCAGCGGCTGCTGCCCCAGATCGTGGTGACGGCCGAGCGCTCCGACGGCGGCCCGCTGCGGGCCTTCGCCGAGGTCACCGAGCGCGTGCGCCCCTATCCGGGCAGCCCTGCTGCCACCACCCACGCCGTCATCCAGCTCAGCTCCGGCTCGACCGGCCCGTCGAAGATCATCGGCCGGGATGCCGCCAGCCTCGTCGACGAAGTGCAGCGCTACACGCTGATCGACGGCGTCCCGCGCGGCGGCGAGCGCATCGTCTCGCTCGCATCGATGGTGCACGTGCTCGGGCTCGTCGGCGGCCTGCTCTACGGCCTGCATGCGGGCGTGAACCTGACGATCCCGGCCCGTCTGACGGCAGATGGCATCCTGTCCGCCGTCGCGGCCGGCTCGCAGCCGACCACGCTGCTGGGCGTTCCCTTCCACATCGAGCTGCTCGCGTCGGTGCGCCACCCCCCGAGGCTGCCGCAGCTCACCGGCATGACCACCGGCGGCGAACTGGTCCGCGCCGACGTCCATGACGCATTTGTGGATCGCTACGGCGTGCGCCTCGGCAACATGTACGGGATGACCGAAGTCGGCGTCATCGCGACCGACCTGTTCGGCGTGCACCGGCCCGCCGTGATGCCGGCCCCCGGCCTTGCCGTCCGCGAGCAGGACGGGGAACTGCATGTCTCGCTGCCGGCCTCGCCGTACCTCGGCGACCAGGACCCGGGCCGCTGGTCGGACGGCTGGCTGCACACCAGGGACGCCGGCAGCGTGGACGCCCGGACCGGGCTCGTGCGGGTACTCGGCCGCCGTGACTCCCAGGTCTCCGTCGGCGGCCTCAAGGTCGACCTGACCGAGGTCGAGCACATGCTCGCCGCGCTGCCCGAGGTCGCCGGGGCCGTGGTGGTGCACGACCACGCGATCGAGGCGTACCTGGTGCTGGCGGAGGGAGCTGAGGTGTCCGCCGTGGAGCGCGAGATCACGACGCGGCTCGCCGCCTACAAGCGCCCGCGGCGGCTGCACGTGGTCGGGCAGCTGCCGCGCACCGCCACCGGGAAGCTTGTCCGCGACCGTGCCGTGCTCAGCGACCGTGCCGTGCTCAGCGATCGTGCCGTGCTCGGCGACCATGCCGTGCTCCGCGACCATGCCGTGCCAAGCCAGTCTCCCCCGAAAGGAAGCGCCGACCATGATCGATGAGGTCCGCCAGTTCGTCCTCGACTCGCTGACGGAGATGAACTACAGCATCGACGACATCGACGACGACACCGTGCTCGGCCCGGCCGGCGCCGACCTGGAGTCGCTCGCCCTCGCCGAGCTCGCCGTGCGGGCGGAGGACCGTTTCGGGGTGAAGTTCGACGACGCGGACGGCGAGATGCTCACCGGCATGACCGTCGGTGAGTTCTGCCGCGCCGTGGTGCTGCGGATCCAGCCCGCGTCGGCGCACTGACCATGCCCGGTGAACCGCCCATGCCCGGTGAACCGCAGCCCGTGCCCGGCCTGCCACAGCCCGTGCGCGGCCTGCCGCTGCGCCAGGACGTGGTCGCGATGCTCGCCACCTACGGTGACCGCCAGCCGGACCAGGTCCCGGAAGTGATCGACTCCCTGGAACTGGCCTGGCTGCTGCACCAGATCGAGCAGCATTACGGCGCGCTCGACATCGATGACGACATGATCGCCCGCATGTCGACAGTCACCGGCGCGGTCGGCGTTCTGGCGGATCTGAGGGTCGGGTCATCGGATGACTTATGCACCCGCCGAGGCTCCGGCGGCGACCGCCCGCAGGGGGGCGGGCACGGTGGTCGTGACCGGCGCCGCCGCCGCGTCCGCGTACGGCCGGGGAACCGAGGCGCTGCTGTCCGGGGTGCTGTCGGGCCGGCCCGCCTTCGGGCCCGTCCAGCGGTTCGACATCACGCAGCGGCGAGTGCGCGTCGCGGCGGCCATGCCGGGGTGCCCTGAGCTACTCACCGAGGTGACCCGCGCCGCCGCTGAGGCGTGCGATGACGCTGGCCTTTCGCCGTCCGGCCGCGCCTGCAGCCCGCTGTTCCTCGCCATCCACGGCGACCCGGCGATCGCGCGGGCGCCCGAGGCTGACCAGCCCGGCCTGGGGCCGGGGGCATTCGCCGCCGCGGTGGCCGGCCGCTGCGGCCTCGCGGAGCAGGACATCCGCTGCTACATGTCGGCATGCGTGGCCGCGAGCACCGCGATCGCCGACGCGGCCGCGATGATCGCCCGGGGCCACGCCGACCGCGTCGTCGTGGCCGGCGGGTACCTCGTCGACTCCGACCAGTTCGCGCTGTTCGACGCGGGCCGCGCGCTGGCTGACGACGGCCAGGTGCGCCCGTTCAGCGCCGGGCGGCGCGGGCTGCTGCTGGGCGACGGCGTCGGCGCTGTCGTGATCGAGTCGCGGGAGTCCGCGCGGGCGCGACGGGCGCCGCCGCTGGCGCGGATCGCGGGCTGGGGCCGCACCGGCGACGCGTACCACCCGTGCCAGCCGCGCCCCGACGGCCTTGGCCTGGCGCGGGCGATCACGGCCGCGCTGCAGCGGGCCGGCCTGGCAGCGGAGAATCTCGGCTACATCAACGCCCACGGGTCCGGCACCGGCCAGAGCGACCCGGCCGAGGCCAGCGCGCTGCGGCTCGCGCTCGGCGACGCGGCCCAGGCCGTGCCGGTCAGCTCCACCAAGTCGCTGCATGGCCAGGCCCTGGAGGCGTCCGGCGTGCTGGAGCTGATCGTCACGATGCTGGCGGCCCGCAAGGGGATGCTGCCGGTCAACGCCGGGTTCCTCGGCGCGGACGACAGCTGCCGCCTGAACCTCGTGCTGGACGAGCCGCTGGCCGCTACCCCGGAGTTCGCGATGAGCCTCAACGCCGCCTTTGGCGGCGCGAACACCGCGCTTGTGGTCGGCCTGCCATGACTGGCCGGCCTGCCATGACACCGCTGGCACCGCTACCACCGCTGGCACCCGTGCGGCCGCTCGCGCCACCGGAACCGGTGGCGCCGCTGGCGCCCGTGGCATCCGCCGGCCTCGCCGCGCTGCACGCGGCGGCGGACACGGCCGGACTGACGGTCTTGTCGTCTGCGTCCTGGCCCGAGACGGACGCCGACAGCGAGGTAACCGCGCTCGCCGGATTCATCGAGTCCCATTTCAGCCCGCTGCTGGCCGAGGTCGCCGGGCGGGCCCTGCGCCGCCGCGGGCAGCCGCAGGCATCCGGGCCGCAGGCATCCGGGCCGCAGGCATCCGGGCCGCAGGCATCCGGCACGGTCACCGCCGTCGTGCTGGTGACGGCCCTCGGCGACGTGACCAGCGCGACCCGCGTCGCCGCCGCGGTGGACTCCGGCAGGCGGGTCGCCCCGCTGATGTTCTTCCAGTCCGTGCCGAACGCCGTGGCCGGCTACCTGGCCGCGCGATGGCACCTGACCGGGCCGGTCGTCTGCGTCAGCCAGGCAACCGCGGCACTGGACATCGCCGCGCTGCTGATCCAGGACGCAGACGCGGACGAGGCACTGGTGGTGTGCGCCGACCTGGCAGTAAGCAGCGGCGGCGGGGACCACGGCGCCGCCATTCTCGTGACCGGCCCAGCCGACACTGGTCGGCCGTGAACCGCGTGAACCGCGTGAACCTGAAAGGGAAGAAGCGATGAACATCCTGGACATCGACCACATCGAGCTCTACGTGGGTGATGCGATTGCGGCGGCACAGTCCCTGTGCACGGCCTACGGCTTCCGTGTCTACGGCCACGGCGGCCCGGACACGGGCCTGCCGGGGCAGCGCACCGTCCTGCTCGGCCAGGGTGACATCCGGATGCTGCTGACCTCCGGGTTGCACAAGGACCATCCCGCCAGCCAGTTCGTGGCCAAGCACGGCGACGGCGTGGCCGTGACCGCGTTCCGCACCGACAGCGCCGCCGCCGCCTACGCCGGCGCGGTCGCGGCCGGCGGATCCAGCATCCGGCAGCCCCGCACCTGGGAGAACGACGAGGCCCGCGTCGTCACCGCGGAGGTCGGGGGCTTCGGCGACGTGGTCTACCGTCTCGTCGAGCGCCATGGCACCGCCGACCAGTTCCAGCCGCGGGCGATCCAGATGGAGCCGGGCGCTGCCGCCGGGGCGGACGAGGACCTGCTGCGCAGCATCGACCATGCGGCGGTGTGCGTGCCGGCCGGCGAGCTCGACTCCACCGTTGCCTTCCACGAGCAGGTGTTCGGCTTCACGGTCATCTTCCAGGAGTACATCGAGGTCGGCGACCAGGGCCTGATGTCCAAGGTGGTGCAGAGCCCGTCCGGCGGAGTGACCTTCACGATCCTGCAGCCGGATCTCAGCCGCCAGGCGGGCCAGATCGACGATTTCCTGGCCTGGCACGACGGCGCCGGGGTGCAGCACATTGCGTTCCTGACCACGGACATCGTGCACGCGGTCCGGACCTTTGCCGGCCGGGGCGTGGGATTCGCGGTCACGCCGTCGAGTTACTACGACGCGCTGGCCGCGCGGCTGGGCGCGACCGACATCGCACTGGAGGCGCTGCGGCCGCTCGGCATCCTGGTCGACCGCGACCACTGGGGACAGATGTACCAGATCTTCGCGAAGTCGACGCACATCCGGCGCACGTACTTCCTCGAGCTGATTGACCGGCACGGAGCACGCACGTTCGGCACGAGCAACATCCCGGCGCTGTACGCGGCCAAGGAGCGCGAGCTCGCCGAGATCCGCGACACGGCGGGCACCAGCAGTGCCTGACCCGGCCCGCGCACCGGGCCCGGCCGCGCCGGCCGCCCGCCCGGCCCGCCACCGCCCAGCCCGCCGAGGCCCGGCCCGCCCAGGGAGGAATGATCCGTGAGCATTTCGGTCACCCCGCCGTTCACGCTGACGGACGAGGAGCGCTCGCTGCTGCCGTCAGACTCTGACGTCGAGTTCTACGCCGAGCACGGCTGGTATCTCAGCAAAAAGCTCTTCACCGACGACGAGGTGGACGAGCTAGTCGCGGCCAGCGAGCGGTACTACGCCGGCGAGCGCGACCGCACCCTGCCAGTGCGCCCGCCGCGGCTGGCGTACTGGGATCCGTCCCAGGGCGATGTGCAGCGGCACAACGACTACGTCCACTACGAGCACGACGGCCTGGCGAGGCTGCTGCGCAAGCCGCTGATCGGCGCCGTCGCCGCCGCCCTGGCCCGCGCGGAGGAGATCCGCGTGTTCCAGTCCACGCTGATCTACAAGCCGCCGATCGCCGCGGAGCCGACCAACGTGGTGCCGTGGCACTTCGACAAGCACTACTGGTCGCCGTCGACGTCCGACAAGATGCTGACCGCGTTCATCCCGTTCCACGACTGCGACGAGGAGATGGGCACGATCACGATGATCGACGGCAGTCACCGGTGGCAGGAGATCCGCCGCGATGACTCGATGACCCGGCACTTCGCGGAGCGGGAGGGCAGCGACCTGGAGCGGTTGCTGGCGGAGAACGCGGCCTACAACAACGCCAGCGTGGTCAAGGTCCCGATGATCATTCCCAGCGGCCACATGAGCTTCCACCACTGCCGGATCTACCACGGCAGCGCGGCCAACCACAGCCCGCGTCCCCGCCGGGCCATCTCGTTCCACCTGCAGGACGGCGAGAACGCCTACCGCCCGTTCGTGCTGAGCACCGGCGAGGTCCTCACGTACAACCACGACGTGCTGGTCCGGCGCCTGCCCGATGGCCGCCCCGATTATGGCGACCCCGAATTCTGTCCCGTTTTGTGGCGTAACCCCGATCTGTCCGGCTGACGGACACCGCCTGAGGAGGATGTGACATGTCGCGCTATGACTGGGGCCAGCGGCACCCGGGAATCGACCGCCTTGAGGAGCAGATCAGCGAGGCCAGGGTCGCGGTCGTCGCGCACCCGCTGTACGCCGCGCTGGACAGCCACCAGGCGATCCGGACGTTCCTCGAGCACCACGTGTTCGCCGTGTGGGACTTCATGTCGCTGCTCAAATCGCTGCAGCGCAACCTCACCTGCGTGGAGCTGCCGTGGGTGCCCACCGGCCCGACCGGCAGCCGCCGCCTGATCAACGACATCGTGCTCGTCGAGGAGAGCGACGAGCTCCGCGGCGGGTTCATCAGTCACTTCGAGCTCTACCTGGCCGGCATGGAAGAGGCCGGCGCCGACACGTCGGTCATCAATGCCTTCATCGGCAAGCTCCGCGCCAGGCGGCCGGTGCTCGAAGCGCTTGACGAGACAGGCGTTCCGGCGCCGGCGGCCGAGTTCGTCCGGCTGACCTGGGGCCTGATCGAGGGCGCGCCCGTGCACGCGCAGGCCGCGGCGTTCGCGTTCGGCCGGGAGGACCTGATCCCTGACATGTTCCAGCAGGTCGTCGGCGTCAACGAGCGCCTCGGGTCGCTCGACACGTTCGTCGACTACCTGGCTCGTCACATCGAGGTCGACGGGGAGGAGCACACGCCGATGGCAATGCAGATGCTGGCTGACCTCTGCGGCGAGGACGACGCCAAGTGGGCGGAGTGCGCCGCCACGATCAACCTCGCCCTCGCCGCCCGCGCCCGCCTCTGGGACGGCATCCTCGCCGCCATCGGCGACCGGGTGCCGGCGGCATAGCAGCGGCGCAGCGGCCGGGAGAGGCGGTCATATGACCGACTCCGCCGACCTGTACCGGACCGTGCGGCTGATCCGCCGGTTCGAGCAGCGGGCGATCGAGATGGTGCGCAGCGGCGTGATCCCCGGGGGCATCCACCCCTACATCGGCGAGGAGGCGATTGCGGCGGGCGTCTGCGCGGCGCTGCGCCCGGACGATCTGATCACCAGCACCCACCGCGGCCACGGGCACGTGCTGGCGAAGGGCGCCGACCCCCTCCGCATGCTGGCCGAGCTGGCGGGCCGCGAGACCGGGCTCAACAGCGGGCGCGGCGGGTCGATGCACGCCGCGGACGTCAGCGCGGGCATCTGCGGCGCCAACGCCATCGTCGGCGCGTCGGCCGCGATCGCGGCCGGGGTGGCCTGGTCGCACCGGCGCGCCGGGCACGACCGCGTCGTCGTCACCTTCTTCGGCGACGGCGCGGTCAACCAGGGCGTGCTGCTCGAAGCGCTGAACCTGGCGTCGCTGCTCCGGCTGCCGGTCCTGTTCGTCTGCGAGAACAACCAGTTCGCGACGTCGACGCGGCTGCGGGACTCGACAGCCGGCACCATCACCGGCCGCGCTGAGGCGTTCGGCATCCCGGCCGAGACCATCGACGGCATGGATCCGGAGGCAGTGCTGGCGGCGGCATCCGGCGCCGTCGCCCGAGCCAGGGCAGGGGACGGCCCGGCGTTCCTGGAGTGCCTGACCTACCGGTTCGACGCCCACCACACCTGGGAGCACATCGCCCGCCCCCGCTACCGCAGCGACGAGGAAGTGGCCGCTGGCAGCGCCCGCGACCCGCTGGAGATCCAGGCAGCGCGAGTGCCGGCGGCGGTGCGCGCGCGGATCGACGGCGAGATCGAGGATCTGCTGGACCAGGCGCAGCGCTTCGTGGACGCCAGCGGTGAGCCCGACCCGGCAGGGGCGCTGGACCACCTCTACGCGGGCGGGCTGCGCGGGCGGGCGGGGACGGCCTGATGCCCATCCTGTCGTACCTGCGGGCGCTCAACCGGGCGCTGGCCGCCGAGATGGAACGCGACCCGGCCGTCTGCGTGTTCGGCGAGGACATCGGCATCGCGGTCAGCAACGTCACCACTGGCCTGCTCAAGCGGTTCGGGCCGGAGCGGGTCATCGACATGCCGATCTCGGAGCAGGCGTTCACCAGCTTCGCCACCGGGGCGGCGATGTCCGGCTCCCGGCCCGTCGTGGAATACCAGATACCGGCGCTCCTCTTCCTGGCGTTTGAGCAGATCGCGAACCAGGCGCACAAGTTCTCCCTGATGACCGGCGGACAGGTCAAGGTCCCGGTGACCTACCTGCTGCCGAGCTCGGGCTCCCGCGTCGGCTGGGCCGGGCAGCACTCGGACCATCCGTACAGCCTGTTCGCGCACGTCGGCGTGAAGACCGTGGTGCCGGCCACGCCGACTGACGCCTACGGCCTGCTGGTCAGCGCGATCCGTGACGACGACCCGGTGATCCTCTTCGGGCCGGCCGGCGCCGTCGCGCGGCGCGAGAACGTTGATTTCGGCGCGCTGGCCCCGGTGCCGCTCGGCGTCGGCCGGGTGCACCGGCCCGGCACCGACGTGACGGTCGTGGCGGTCGGGCATCTCGTGCACGACGCGCTCGCGGTGGCCGACGAGCTCGCGGGCACGATCTCGGTCGAGGTGTTCGACCCGCGCACGCTGTACCCGTTCGACTGGGCCGGCCTGGCGGCCTCGCTGCAGCGCACCGGCAGGCTCGTCGTCATCGACGATTCCAACCGGACCTGCGGCATCGGCGGCGAGATCCTGGCCACCGCCGCCGAGGAGATGCACCTGATCGCCCCGCCGAAGCGGGTCACCCGGCCGGACGGAGCCGTGCTGCCGTTCGCCCGCGAGCTCGATCTCGCGCTGCAGCCGACCCGCAGCCAGCTGCGCACGGCGATCGAGACCGTGGCGAAGAGCCGGTGAAGCCGGGAGACACTCAACGGACGTGGCCTGAGGCTCAAGCACTGCCGCCTCAGCGCTCGTG
>Ga0302326_10012106_pt1 | contig 18456 bp, 16 predicted proteins | sample Palsa_T0_3_FD_202264 | JGI IMG/M metagenome (GOLD analysis project Ga0302326, IMG submission 202264) | Peat permafrost microbial communities from Stordalen Mire near Abisko, Sweden - Palsa_T0_3 | ecosystem: Environmental > Terrestrial > Soil > Palsa > Peat permafrost | place: Sweden: Abisko...
TGGCGACCAGCGTCTTGAACGGCGTGCGCGGCCGCCAGCCGAGAACCTGCGCGGCCTTGGCCGGCTGCGCCACCGTGACGAGGGAATCGATCGGCCGCAGCAGCGCGGGATCGACCTCCACATGGGCGCGCCAATCCTTTCCCACATGGGCGAATGCCATCTCGCAGAAATCCCGGATCGAATAGGACTGTCCGGTCCCGATCACGTAGTCGTCGGCGGCGTCGGCCTGCAGGGCGAGCCACATCGCTTCGGCGTAATCGCCGGCAAAGCCGAAATCCCGGCGCACGTCGAGATTGCCGAGCCGGAGCTTGCCGTTGCTGACGATGGGACGCCCGACCTCGTCGAGCTCGGCCGTCGTCAGGAGGCCGAGGCTGACGGCCGCGGCCGCATGGGCGATCTTCTGCGACACGTATTGCAGCGGCCGGCGCGGGCTTTCGTGATTGAACAGGATGCCGCAGGCGACGAACAGGCCGAATCGCTTGCGGTAGAAGGCCGCCATTTCGTGCGCAAACAATTTGGCGATACCGTAGGGGCTCGCCGGGCGGCGCGCCGTGTTCTCATCCTGGACGGGCGATTCCACCGCCCCGAAGATTTCCGAGGATGACGGCTGGAAGATCCTGCACGCCGGCAGATGCTGGCGGGCGAAATCGAAGATGTGGAGCGGGCCGAGCGCATTGACGACGCTCGATGCGACGGGCTGCTCGATGGCGTCGCGCGGCCGCGAAAACGAGGCGAGGTTGTAGATCTCGTCCGGCCGGACCCCGGCGAGCAGGCGCGACACCTCGGCGGCATCGCCGATGTCGCCGTAATGCCGGACAATCGGGCTGCCCGCCTCGGCCTGGGCCGCGCTGCGGGCATGGCCATGGACCTCGTAGCCGCGCTCGAGCAGCAGCCTGGCGAGATACCAGCCATCCTGCCCAGCGGCGCCGGTGATGAGCGCACGCCGGCTCATGGCGTCCCGGCCGGAATCCGGCCGGATGCGGGCGCCCGCTGCGGCCCGGGGGCGCCCCGGTTCCGGTCGGACCATCGGACGGGGTCCGCGCGTGTCGATCTATCCGTCACGATGCCTGACATTCCTCAGCCGCTTGCGGGAACGGCTTACCGTTCCGAAGCGAAGCCGTCCAGCGCTGCGGCAAGCCGATGCCACGCCTCTTCGTCCCCGGGAAGCCCGAACCGCAGCCATGCCGGGGCGTCGCCGAAGCGGCGCACCAGGATGCCGGCGCGGCCGAGACGATCGAACAGCGCGCCCGCCGCGTGGGTTCGCGCCAGCCGGAACAGCGATGTCCCCCCCACGATCTCGAGCTTCGCTGCGGTCAGCATGCGGTCAAGCCGGGCCGCCTCGCCGGCGAGGGTGTCCCGCGTCGCCTCCGCCCAGGCGCGATCTGCCAGCGCGGCCTGCCCGGCGGCGATGGACGGCCCGGCGACCGCCCACGGACCCAGCGTGGCGCGAAGCCGGGCCGCCAGTTCCGGGGCGGCCAGCGCGAAGCCGAGCCGCAGGCCGGCCAGGCCGTGGAATTTGCCGAACGACCGCAGCACGACGATATGGCCGCGCCCGGCCTCGGGGCTCAGGCTCAGGCCGGCCGGGCCGACATCGGCGAAGGCTTCGTCGACCACCAGAAGGCCGCCGCGTCGCCGCTTCTCGTCGGCCAGCGCCAGCAGCGCGTCCTTGCTCACGATGCGGCCGTCCGGATTGTTCGGATTGACGATGACGGCAAGATCGGCGCCCCGGAGGTCTTCGATAGCCGCGACCTCGGTCGCCCGGTGCCCGACCAGCTTGGCGACCCGCACATGTTCTGCATAGGTCGGCCCCAGCACCGCCGCGCGCCCCGCCGGCACCAGCGCGAACACCGGCGGCAGCAGGATCTGGGTGCCCGGCGCCGCCGCCACTTGCTCGGGAGCCGCTGCTCCATAGGCGCGCGCGGCGGTCGCAGCCAGCCGTTCCAGCGCGGCGGGCTCCGGCAGGCGGGCAAATAGCTCGGACGACAGGTGCGGCAACGGATAACAATGCGGGTTGATCCCCGTCGACAAATCGATCAGGGGTTCCGGCGCGCCGGGGAACCGTCGGCGCGCGGCGGCGAGGTCGCCGCCATGCGGGAGGCAAGCGAGGCCGATGTCGGGGCTTTGGGTCACGCTGACCTTTCTGGCGCTGCTGATCGAGGCCCTTGTCGGGTACCCGGATCGCCTGGTGGGCGCAATCGGGCACCCCGTGACCTGGATGGGCCGGCTGATCGGCTGGCTCGACGCCGGCTTGAACCATAAGGGCGCGAGCGACGCCAGCCGCCGCGTCGCCGGGGCCGCCGGGCTCGTGATGGTCGTCGTGGTTTCCGCCGCGATTGCATATGTCATCGAGCGAGGCTTGCTGCTTCTGCCGCTGGGCATTCTGCTGGCGGCAATGGCCGGCAGCACGCTCATCGCCCAGCGCAGCCTCTACCAGCACGTCGCCGGCGTGGCGGCGGCGCTCGAACGAGACGGCCTCGCCGCCGGCCGCGCGGCGGTAGCCAAGATCGTCGGCCGCGATCCGCAGGTGCTGGACGAGGCGGGCGTCGCGCGCGCGGCGATCGAAAGCCTCGCCGAGAATTTCTCCGACGGCATCGTCGCACCGGTGTTCTGGATGGCGCTGGCGGGGCTGCCCGGCGCTGCGGCCTACAAGGCGATCAACACCGCCGACAGCATGATCGGCCACCGCACGCCGCGCCATGAGGCCTTCGGCTTCGCCGCCGCCCGCCTCGACGATCTCGTCAATTTGCCGGCGTCGCGGCTGTCGGCGCTGCTGGTCGTTGCCGCCGCCGCACCGAGCGGCCGGGCCGCGGCGGCCGAGGCTTGGCGGGCGGTGGTACGCGATGCCCGGCATCATCGCTCCCCCAATGCCGGATATCCCGAGGCTGCGTTCGCCGGCGCGCTCGGCCTCGCCCTCGCGGGGCCGCGGGTCTATGGCGGCGTCGCGGTCGAGGATGCCGTGATGGGCGATGGCCGCCGCGCCGCGACCTCGGCCGACATCCGCGCCGCGCTGGCGCTCTATCGCCGCGCCGACGCCTTGCTGATCGCGCTGGTCGGGTTGCTCGCGTTGCTCATCGCGACAGGCTGAGGAGCCGGTCGAGATCGATGTGGGCCGAAAGATGGGCGGCCAGGCGATCGAGCGTCGCCTCGATCAGGGCGTCATGGTCGATCTGCGTGGGAGCGGCGCCGAGCCTCGCCAGCCACGCCGAGCGCTGCCGGTCATCCCCGAACAGGCCGTGGACATAGGTGCCGGTCACCCGCCCGTCGGCGGAGACCGCGCCCTCGGGCGAGCCATCGGCGAGATGGGCGAACGGGCGCGCGCAGTCCGGTCCGATCGTGGTGCCCATGTGCATCTCGTAGCCGCAGAATGGCACGCCGCCGGCTTCGCCATGCACCGGGTCCAGCCGCTTGTCGCCGGTGAGCACCGTCTCGACGTCGAGCAGGCCGAGCCCAGCCAGCGCGCCCGCCGGTCCCTCGATGCCGTCGGGGTCGGCGACCGTGCGGCCGAGCATCTGGTAGCCGCCGCACAACCCGAGCACGCGGCCGCCGCGCCGCCGATGCGCCGCAATGTCGATGGCAAATCCGGCGTCATGCAGCGCGGCGAGATCGGCGATGGTCGCCTTCGAGCCCGGCAGGATCACGAGATCGGCGTCGCCGGGGATCGCAGTGCCGGGCCGCACCCGCACCAGGTCGACCGCGGGCTCGGCTTCGAGCGGGTCGAGATCGTCGAAATTGGCGATGTGCGGGAGTATCACGACCGCGATGCGCAGCGTCGCTCCCGGCTTGCGCGCCGGCGCCCGGTCGAGCGCGAGCGCATCCTCCGCCGGCAGCAGGCGCGCGCCGGGGAAGAACGGCACCAGGCCGAGCGCTTCCCAGCCGGTCGCCTGCGCGATCCCGGTCATCGCATCGGCGAACAGCGCGGGATCGCCGCGGAACTTGTTCACGAGGAAGCCGCGGATCAGCGCGGCGTCTTCGGAGTCTATCACCGCCTTGGTGCCGATGAGGCTCGCGATCACGCCGCCGCGGTCGATGTCGCCGATCAGCACCACCGGCACGCCGGCGGCGCGCGCGAATCCCATGTTGGCGATGTCGTTTGCGCGCAGGTTCACTTCCGAGGCGCTGCCGGCGCCTTCGACCAGCACCACATCGGCCTGCGCCCCGAGCTTGGCGAAGCTCGCCAGCACGAACGGCATCAGGTCCGGCTTCATCTTCTGGTAGGCGGCGGCCCTGGCGGTGCCGTAGACGCGTCCCTGCACAACGACCTGCGATCCGGTTTCGCTCTGCGGCTTGAGCAGAACGGGATTCATGTGGACGCTCGCGGGCGCGCGGGCCGCGCGCGCCTGCAGCGCCTGGGCGCGGCCGATCTCGCCGCCATCCGCCGTCACTGCGGCATTGTTGGACATGTTCTGCGGCTTGAACGGCCGCACCGCGAGGCCGCGATCGGCAAGCGCGCGGGCGAGCCCGGCGACGATCAGCGATTTGCCGACATCCGAGCCGGTCCCCTGGAACATCAGGGCGCGCGCCGCCACGTCTAGAATCCCGTCAACAACGTTTGAATCCCATTGTTGTCATCGCCCGGTTCGACCGGGCGATCCAGTAACCACCGGGTTGCGATTTGGGCGAAGCATGAATTCTTCCGATGCCACAGGGATTACTGGATGCCCCGCTTTCGCGGAGCATGACACTGAGACTGAATGAATCGTCAGTGGCATAACATTAGAACTCGATGCCCGGCTGCGCCTTCACGCCGGCGGCGAAGTGATGCTTGACCAGGGTCATCTCGGTCACGAGATCGGCCGCCGCGATCAGTTCCGGCTTGGCGTTGCGCCCGGTGACGACCACGTGCAGCCCGTCGCGGCGCGCGCTCAGGGCGGCGACGACCGCTTCGAGATCGAGATATTCGTAGCGCAAGGCGATGTTGAGCTCGTCGAGGATGACGAGGCCGAAGGAGGGGTCCGCGATGAGCTCGCGCGACTTCGCCCAGGCCCGCTCCGCCGCCGCGATGTCGCGGGCGCGGTCCTGGGTCTCCCAGGTGAAGCCCTCGCCCATGGTGTGCCACGACACCTGGTCGCCGAAGGCCGCGAGCGCGTCGCGCTCGGCGGTGTGCCACGCGCCCTTGATGAACTGCACGACGCCGACGCGCTTGCCCCGCCCGAGCATGCGCAGCGCCAGGCCGAAGGCGGCGGTCGATTTTCCCTTGCCGGTCCCGGTGTGCACGATCAGGAGGCCCTTTTCGACGGTCTTTTCCGCGACCTCGGCATCCTGCACCGCCTTGCGCTTCGCCATCTTGGCGCGGTGGCGTTCCGTATCTTCGACGATCTTGGTCATGCCTGTCCTTTTACGATCAGCGGCAGCCCGGCGACGACGAGAACGACGCGGTCGGCGCGGGCGGCGATGCGCTGGTTGAGGCGACCCTGCAGGTCGGCAAACCGCCGCGCAAGCGCATTGTCGGGCACGATCCCGGAGCCGACCTCGTTGGAGACGAGCACGGTCGGCCCTTTGCGGCGGCTCAGGGCGGCTTCGAGGCCGGCGGTTTCGGCCTCGATGTCGGCCTCCGCCAGCATGCGGTTGGTGAGCCACAGCGTCAGGCAATCGACCAGGAGCGCGCCCGCCGCCGCGGCATCGATGGCGGCGGCGAGATCATGCGGCGCCTCGACGGCCTGCCAGCCGGCACCGCGGCGCGCCCGGTGCTGTTCGATGCGTTCCGCCATCTCGGCGTCCAGCGCCTGGGCGGTCGCCACATAGACCCAGGGCGACGCCGTCGCGGTGACCAAGCCTTCCGCATGGCGGCTCTTGCCGGAGCGCGCGCCGCCGAGAACCAGGGTGAGTTGGGGGCGTGGGGTGATCATCATTGAGTGTGTGATACGTCATCCGCAGGCGCGGGCAAGTAGGCCGGATTGAGCGCACGCGAAATCCGGGGTCACCGGCGCATCCGCCAAAGGTTCCCTGATCCGCTGAAATCTCCGAAATTCCGGTGGGGGGACCGGGCCATGCTCGATGCCGACCCGGATTTCGCGTGCGCTCAATCCGGGCTACAGGCCACTCAGAAACGAGGCAATGTCGCGATCGACGGACCGATTTCGGTTGCTCCGACAAACTTCATTTTCTTCCGGGACGCCAAGGTCGAATTCTACAAGTAGCCGAAACTTGGCCGACCGAAAGGCCGGTTGCCCGCAAAATGGGCGAAGGCCTGCGACGAGACCGCTCAGTGACGAAGCCGAAGGAGGTCGTTTCGTCGCAACGGCAGGAATTCGGGATTCGCCGCTTCCACGCCGCGGACAGGCGTTGTAGCCTTCCATGCAGTGCTGCTCGTGCACTCGTACCTCGACCAGCGCCATCACGAAAAATACGTGAGCCGAACCCGGATGCAATCGGCTGAGGTGCGGTGCGCCGTCCGGGTCGAATCAGTCATCAATCGTCGTCAAGGGAGGACATCAGACATGAAGTGGATCACGATCGCTGCATTGGCAGGCACCGCGGTGCTGTGCGCAGGCGCGGCCGGCGCACAGGGCGTCGATTTCTCCAAGGTCGAGATCAAGACCACCGATCTCGGCAACAAGACCTACATGCTCGAGGGCCAGGGCGGCAACATGACGGTCGCGGTCGGCACCGACGGCATCATCATGGTGGACACTGAGTTTGCGCCGCTCCACGACAAGATCAAGGCCGCGATCGAGAAGATATCGCCGCTGCCGGTCAAGTATGTGATCAACACCCATTACCACGGCGATCATACCGGCGGAAACGCGGCGTTCCACAAGGAAGGCGCGACGATCGTGGCGCAGGACAACATCCGGGTCCGCCTCGCGGCCGGCACTACCAACGGATTGACCGGGAACAAGACGCCGCCCGCGCCGGCGGATGCGATCCCGACCGACCCCTACCTGGTCGGTGGCATGAAGGTCGACGTCGGCGGCCGCACCGCGCAGGTCGGCCATGTGATCGACGCCCACACCGACGGCGACAGCTGGATCTATTTTCCCGACGCCAATGTGCTCGCCACCGGGGACACGTTCACCAGGAACTATCCCAATATCGACTGGGCCAATGGCGGCGGCATCGACGGCATGATCCTCGCCACCGAAAAGTACCTCAAGGTCGCCAACGACAATACCAAGATCGTGCCTGGCCACGGTCCGCTCGCCACCAAGGTCAACCTCCAGGAATTTCACGACATGCTGGTCACGGCGCGCGACCGGGTAAAGAAATTGTTCGACGAGGGAAAGAGCGAGCAGGAAGTGCTCGCGGCCAACCCGCTGGCCGATCTCGACAAGAAATGGGCCTCTGCTCAGGGTCTCGGAACCGGGGCCACCTTCACGCGCAACGTCTATAACTCGTTCCGCAATCACGACTGACCGACACGCTCATGGGATCGCCGGAGGCGGAAAGCCCGCCCCGGCGGCTCCACATGCGGCCCGGATGGGCCGGACGCTCGATGAGCGCTACAGGCTGCCGCCGGGAGGCGCCTGCTTTGCGTGGGGTTGTTTTTCAAAAAATGAAAGCCGCTGCCCCACCGGGCAGCGCCGCCGCCCGCCGCGAGGTACGGCCCGGCCCACATCGCTTCTCCCAACGATCACATTGACAAAAGCCCTGGACGGACCGCTAAGTGGCGGCATCGACGGCCTCTCGCAAGAGAGCGAACAGGGAATGCGGTGCGGAACGAAGGTTCCTATGCCGCAGCTGCCCCCGCAACTGTAAGCGGCGAGCCCATACCAGGCCACTGGGGTCGAACCCGGGAAGGCGGTTACGGGCACGGACCCGCGAGCCAGGAGACCTGCCGTCGTTTCGGGCGTGCGCTGGGCGGGGTGCCTCGGCGCCGATCGATTAGTTTAGCGGCCGCCGCGAACCGGATGTTTCCGGCGGCGCCATCTCCGCACCCGGGATCCAGGGCTCAGGCCTCAGGAGCGTGCGGGTGACGTTGCGAGATTTCACACCGAAAGACACCACGCAGAACGACGGCGCGGGCAATTCCGCCGCCGCTGACGCCGACGTGGCGGCGGCGCTCAGCACTGCGACCACCATCTATGTCTGCATCACCTGCCGGGACGGCGCCGATTTCGACCAGGTGCCGACGCCGGGGGCGCTGCTTGCCGACGCCACGATACGCGCGGCGGCGGGCACCGGGATCGCCGTCCTGCGGGTGCGCTGCCTCGCCAATTGCAAGCGCGGGCTCAGCGCCGCGGTGCGGCGGAACAATGCCTGGACCTATTTGTTCGGCGGGCTCGACCCCGAGCACGGCGCCCGAGCGCTGATCGAAGGTGCCCGGCTGTTTTCCCACGCGACCGATGGCGTGATGCCGTGGCGCGGCCGTCCCGAAGCGCTCAAGCGCGGCCTCATGGCGCGCACGCCCCCGATCGATTTTCCCGGAGAGGACTGATGACGAATTCGCTCGCGCGCGTACCTTGCACCATCGTCACCGGCTTTCTCGGCGCCGGCAAGACGACGCTGATCCGCCACGTGCTCGGCAATGCCGGGGGCCGCCGCCTCGCGGTGGTCGTCAACGAGTTCGGCGACGTCGGCATCGACGGGGAAATTCTCAAAGGCTGCAGCGATGAGTCCTGTCCGCGCGAGAACATCGTCGAACTCGCCAACGGCTGCCTGTGCTGCACCGTGGCCGAAGAATTCGTGCCCGCACTCGACACCATCCTGTCGCTGCGGCCGGCGGTCGAGCATATCGTGATCGAGACCTCGGGCCTCGCTTTGCCCAAGCCGCTGGTGCAGGCGTTCCACTGGCCGGCGATCAAGAGCCGCGTCACCGTGGACGGCGTCGTCGCGGTGGTCGACGGCGCAGCGCTCGCGGACGGGCGTGTCGCCGCCGACATCGAGGCCTTGGCGCGCCAGCGCGCCGCCGATACGTCGCTCGATCACGACGATCCCGTCGAGGAAGTGTTCGAAGACCAGCTCGCCTGCGCCGATCTCGTCGTGCTCAACAAGCGCGATTTGCTCGACGCCGCCGGCATGGACAAGGCGCTCGCCGCCATTGCGCGCTTCCTGCCGCGCGCGGTGAAGATCGTCACCGTGGCGGACGGCAAGGTCGACCCGGCGGCGCTGCTCGGCCTCGGCGTCGGCACCGAGGACGACATCGAGAACCGCCGCACCCGCCATGACGCGGAAGCCGAGCACAACCACGACGATTTCGACAGCTTCGTCGTGCCGCTGCCGGAGATCGCCGAGCCCGCGGCCTTCGCCGCCCGCGTCGCCGCGCTCGCCGATCTCCACGATGTCTTTCGCGTCAAGGGATTCGCGGCCGTGACCGGCAAGCCGATGCGGCTGCTCGTGCAGGCGGTCGGCGCCCGCGTCACCCATCAATATGACCGCCCCTGGCACGCGTCCGATGCGCGCCAAGGCCGGCTGGTCGTCATCGGCCTCAAGGGGCTCGACCGCGCCGGCGTGACCCGCGCGCTGCTGGGCTGACCGATGCATCTTCTCACCACCACGAGCACGAGCTTCGACGACATCGTCGCGCCGGTCGATCTCGGCCAGGCGCCGGGCGACGTGGTGGTGCTGTCGTTCGCCGACAGCGACCTCGCCGCGCTCGCCGCCGCCTGGGCCGCGGAGCGAGACCTGTTGCCGAGCGTGCGGCTCGCCCATCTGCGCGACCTGCGCCATCCGATGTCGGTCGATCTCTGGATCGAGCGGTCCGGCGTCCATGCCAAGGTGATCCTGGTGCGGCTCATCGGCGGCCTCGACTGGTGGCGCTACGGCGTCGAACGGCTCGCGGGGACCGCGCGCGAGCGCGGCATCGCGCTCGCCGTGCTGCCCGGCGAGGACCGCGACGACCCGCGCCTCGCGGAGGCTTCGACGTTGCCGCCGGACGAACTCGGCGTTCTCCTGCGTTTCTTCCGCGAGGGCGGGACTGAGAATTTGCGCGCGCTGCTGCGCCGGCTGGCGCGCCATGCCGGTGCCCGCCTCGACGCACCGGAGCCGCAGCCGCTGCCGCGGCTGGCCGGCTACCTGCCCGGCATCGGCGCCGTCGATCTCGAACAGCTGGCGGCGAGCCTGCCCGCCGGCCGGCCGGTGATTCCCGTCATCTTCTACCGCGCGCTGCTGCTCGCAGCCGACACAGCCGCGATCGACGCCCTGTACGAGGCCCTGGCGGGGCGCGGGCTCGCACCGGCGCCGCTGGCGATCACGAGCCTCAAGGAGCCGGCCGCAGCGGCCTTCGTACGCGATGCGCTGGCGCGGCTCGCGCCGGCAGCCATCGTCACCACCACGGCGTTCGCCGCCGGCGGCGAGCCCGGCGAACCGACGCCCCACGACGGGCCCGGCGTGCCGGTGTTCCAGGTGGTGCTCGCGACCACCAAGCGCGCGGCGTGGCGCGACAGCCCGCGCGGCCTCGGCGCCGCCGACCTCGCCATGCACGTGGTGCTGCCGGAACTCGATGGCCGCGTGCTCGCCGGCGCCATCGCGTTCAAGGATGCGCTGCCGGCGCTGGATGGACTCGCCTTCACCGCGTTTGCCAACCGGCCCGAGCCGGACCGCGTCGCCGCCGTCGCTGAACGCGTTGCGGCGCTGGTGCGCCTCGCCGCCACCGCGCGGGCGGAGCGCCGCGTCGCGGTGCTGATGCCGGATTATCCGGGCGCGCCGGGCCGCGCCGGCTATGCGGTCGGGCTCGACGTTCCCGCCAGCGTCGTCGCCCTGCTCGCCGATCTCGCCGCCGCCGGCTATGGCGTCGACGCTGCGCCGGAGACGCCAAATACCCTGTTCGATGCGCTGACGACTGCGGATGCCGGCCTGTCGCTCCACGAATATGCACGGCTGATCGCCGAAGTGCCCGCGGAGATACCGGCCCGCATGCGCGAGGCGTGGGGCGAGCCGGCCGACGATCCCGACCTGCGGGACGGCGCTTTCTGCTTCCGTGCACGCACCTTCGGAAACGTCACCGTCGCGCTGCCGCCCGATCGTGGCCGTTCCGGCGAGCGGCGTGCCGACTATCACGACGCCACACTGCCGCCGCGCCATGCGCTGCTCGCCTTCGCGCTGTGGCTGCGCCACGTCGCAAAGGCCGATGCGCTCGTTCATATGGGCGCCCACGGCACGCTGGAATGGCTGCCGGGCAAGGCGGTCGCGCTCACGGCGGCCTGCTTTCCCGAGGCGATGGTCGGGCCGCTGCCGGTGTTCTATCCCTTCATCGTCAGCAATCCCGGCGAGGCGGCCCAGGCCAAGCGCCGGATCGCCGCGGTGACCATCGGGCATCTGCCGCCGCCGCTGGTCGCAGCGGGCCTGTCCGACGATGCGCGCGACCTCGAGCGCCTGGTCGACGAATATGCCCAGGCCGACGGGCTCGACCGCCGCCGCCGCGAACGACTCGCCGAGTTGATCGTGGAGACAGCGCGGCGCAGCGGCCTCGCGCGAGAGGCCTACATCGACGCAGACGCCGATCCCGACGCGGTGCTGCGCGGCATCGACGCCTGGCTGTGCGACCTCAAGGACCTCGCCGTCAAGGACGGCCTTCACGTCTATGGCCGAATGCCGGCCGCGGACGGCGCAGATCCGTCCTGGCAGGCGAGCGCTGCGGCCGAGCGTGCCGCGCTCATCGCCGCGCTCGACGGCAAGCGGGTGGCGCCCGGCCCGGCCGGCGCGCCAGCGCGCGGACGCCGCGACGTGCTGCCCACCGGCCGCAATCTCTACACCGCCGATCCGCGTATGCTGCCGACGCCGACTGCCATGGACCTCGGCGCGCTCGGCGCCGACGAGGTGATCCGCGGCCATCTGCAGGCCCATGGCGAGATGCCGCGCGCGCTCGTCATCGATCTCTGGGGCAGCGCGACGCTGCGCACCGGCGGCGAGGAAATCGCCCACGGCCTCGCGCTGATGGGCTGCCGGCCGGCCTGGGATCACGGCACCGGCCGCGTCACCGGCGTCGAGGTGCTGCCGCCCGCCATGATCGGACGCCCGCGGGTCGACGTGACCTGGCGCATCTCCGGGCTGTTCCGCGACCTGTTCCCGGCCCAGATCGCGCTCCTCGACGCCGCCGTCCGCGCGGTGGCGGCGCGCGAGGAATCCGACGACGAAAATCCGCTCGCCGGTGCGTGGCGCAAGGCAGGGGAAAGTCCGGCCGCGCTGGCGCGCATCTTCGGCACCGCGCCCGGCGCCTATGGCGCCGGTATCGGCGATTTCGGCCTCGAGCCGGATCGCGCCGCGATCGGTGCGGCCTATCTCGAAGCGGCGTCCCATGGCTATGGCGGCGCCGACGGCGGCGCGACGGCGCTGCCCGGCGAATTCGCGGCGCGCGTCGCGGGCGCCGATCTCCTCGTCCATGCGGGCGATGATCCCGGCCGCGATCTCCTGGAGGGTGCGGAAGACGCGGCCTTCGTCGGCGGCTTTGCAGCCGCGGCGGCAGCGCTCGGCCGCTCGCCCGATCTCATCATGCTCGACGTGACCGATCCCAGCCGTCCCCGCGCGCGCCCGCTCGGCCAGGCGCTGGCGCGCATCGTGCGGGCCCGCGCCATCAATCCGCGCTTCATCGCCGGGCAGATGCGCCACGGCCCGCGCGGCGCCGCCGAACTCGCCGAGACCGTCGACCGATTGATCGATTTCGCAGCGATGACATCGGCGGTGTCGAGCACGCTGATCGACCTCGTCCACGACGCCTATCTCGGCGACCCCGCGGTGCGCGACTTCCTGCTGCGCGAGAACCCCGCCGCCGCGCGCGCCATCGCCGCCCGGCTCGACGCCGCGCGCCGCAACGGATGGTGGCACCCGCGCCGCAACGATGTCGACGCCGCGCTCGCGGCCATGCTGGCGGAGACGCCATGAACGCGCGCCTGCCTCTATCCTTGCGCCGCGGCGCCTGCCCCGGCCTGTCGGCGCCGATGCCGACCGGCGACGGCCTGCTGGTGCGCTTCGTTCCGGCCGATGCCGTGCCCCTCGATGCCTTCACCGCGCTGTGCGCGGCGGCGCGCGCCCATGGCAACGGCACCATGGAGGTCACCGCGCGGGGCAGCCTGCAGGTGCGCGGATTGACGCCGGCCTCGGCGTTGCTGTTTGCAACCGAGGTCGCTCGCCTCGGCATCGCCGCGGCCGACGGGGTCGCGGTTCTCGCGGGGCCGTTGCGTGACGATGACGAGGCGATCATCGATGCCTCCAACCTTGCCGCTGAGCTGCGCCGCGCGATTGCGCAGGCGCATCTCGCCTTGGCGCCGAAAGTCTCGGTCGTGGTCGACGGCGGCGGCCTCCTGCATCTCGATGCGCTGTCCGCCGACATCAGGCTGCGCGCTGTCGGACCGGCGAAATCACCACGGTTGCTGGTAGCGCTAGGCGCTCTTCCCCCTCTCCCCGAAGGGGGGAGTATCGGGGAGGGGGTCGCGGGCCGCATGCGTGGCGCTGGTGGCGGGTCAGCGGACCCCCTCCCCAACCCTCCCCCTGAAGAAGGGGGAGGGAGAGAGCTGCCTGCATGGCTCGGCGCCGTCGCGCCGGAGCGCGCGGTCGATGTCGTGCTCGGGCTCCTCCGGGAGATCGCAGCACGTGGCCCGCGCGCGGCGGACTTGCTTCGCTCCCAGGGCATCGGTGCGCTTCGTTCGCAGTTCCGTATCGAACCCGCTGCGATCCCCCCGCGGCGGCCGCCCGCTGAGATGATCGGCCGCCATCGCCTGCGCGACGGATCGCTGGCACTGGGGATCGCGCTCGCCTTCGGCCATGCCCAGGCCGGTGCGATGGCGGAACTCGCTCGTCTTGCATCCATCCACGGCGCGCGATCGATTTGTCCCGTGCCGGACCGTGCGCTGATGCTGATCGGCGTTTCCTCGGAGAATGCGGACGCACTCACCACCGCAGTCGAGCGACTCGGCTTCGTCGTGTGCGCCGGCGATCCGCGCCGCCGCATCGCCGCGTGTCCGGGCGCGCCGGCTTGCGCGTCCGGCTTCATCGACGCGCGGCGGCTCGCCGCTGCGCTCGCGCCGCAGCTTGCGGGACTGCGCGCCGGCATCGCGGTCCATGTGTCCGGTTGCGCCAAGGGCTGCGCCCATCGCGCCTCCGCGGCACTGACCGTGGTCGGAGACGCCTACGGCTGCGGCATCATTCGAGACGGCAACGCGCGGGCGATGCCGGGCTACCACGTCGCGCCCGGCGGCCTCGCGGCCGAGGTCGCACGCGCTTTTGCAGATGGCGAGGCCGTCCATGGCTGAGCTCGCCTATCTGCGCGACGGCACCGCGATCTACGAGCGCTCCTTCGCCATCATCCGCGCCGAGGCCGATCTCGCCCGCTTCACGCCGGACGAAGCCGAAGTGGCGGTGCGCATGATCCATGCCTGCGGCCTCGTCGAGGCGGCCCGCTCCATCGAATTCGGCCCCGGCCTGGTCGCAGCGGCGCGCGCCGCGCTGGCGCAGGGCGCGCCGATCCTGTGCGACGCCGAAATGGTGGCGCATGGCATCACCCGGGCGCGGCTGCCCGCGAACAACGAGGTCGTCTGCACGCTGCGCGATCCGCGCGTGCCGGCGCTCGCCGAACGCCTCGCCACCACCCGCTCCGCCGCCGCGCTCGATCTGTGGGGCGACAAGCTCGGCGGTGCCGTGGTCGCCATCGGCAATGCGCCGACGGCGCTGTTCCGCTTGCTCGAAATGCTCGCGTCCGGCGCGCCGCGTCCGGCGGCGATCCTCGGCATTCCCGTCGGCTTCGTCGGCGCGGCGGAATCCAAGGATGCGCTCGCGATCGGCAGCCATGGCGTGCCCTACCTCGTCGTGCGCGGCCGCATGGGCGGCAGCGCGATGACCGCGGCCGCCGTCAACGCGCTGGCGAGGAGCGGATTATGAGCGCCCCCGCGCGGCTGATCGGCGTCGGCGTCGGGCCCGGCGACCCCGAATTGATGACGCTCAAGGCATTGCGGGCGCTGCGCGAAGCCGACGTGGTCGCCCACTTCGCCAAGGCCGGCAATCCGAGCAAGGCGCGCGCCATCGCCGCCGGCCATCTGCGGCCGGGGGTCGCCGAAGTGCCGCTGCTCTATCCCGTGACCACCGAAATCCCCAGGCACGAGCCCGCCTATTGCAGCGAGATCGCGGCCTTCTACGACGGCTGCGCCGACACGCTCGCCGCCCATCTCGATGCGCGCCGCTCGGTCGCGGTGATCTGCGAGGGCGACCCCCTGTTCTACGGCTCCTACATGCACCTGCATGTGCGGCTCGCCGCGCGCTATCCGACCGAGGTGATCGCGGGGGTCACCGGCATGTCCGGCTGCTGGTCGGCGGTGGGCGCACCGATCGCGCAGGGCGACGATGTCTTCACCGTGCTGCCGGGGACGCTGCCGGAGGACGAGCTGGAGCGTCGCCTGCGCGATGCCGATGCCGCCGTGATCATGAAGCTCGGCCGCAACCTGCCCAAGGTGCGGCGCGCGCTGGCGCGTACCGGGCATCTCGTCCGCGCCATGTATGTGGAACGCGGCACCATGAAGGACGCGGTGGTGATGCGGCTCGCCGACAAGGCCGACGACTGCGCACCCTATTTCGCCATCGTTTTGGTGCCGGGCTGGGAGGGACGATCGTGAGCGGACATCTCGCGGTGGTCGGCCTCGGTCCGGGGGATGCGCGCTGGCTCACCCCGGAAGCCGGCGCGTGGCTCGCCGCCGCCGATGCCGTTTACGGCTACGGCGCCTATCTCCTTCGCGTTCCCGAGCGCGAAGGCCAGGCGCGCCACGCCTCCGACAACCGCGAAGAGGGCGCCCGCGCCGCGGCGGCGCTGCGCCATGCGGCGCAGGGCGCGAAGGTCGCGATCGTCTCCGGCGGCGATCCCGGCGTATTCGCCATGGCGGCGGCGGTGTGCGCGGAGATCGAGGCGGGGCCGGACGCATGGCGCGCGCTCGATCTCGCCATCGTCCCCGGCATCACCGCGATGCTGGCGGTGGCGGCCCGCGCCGGCGCGCCGCTGGGACATGATTTCTGTGCGCTCTCGCTGTCCGACAATCTCAAGCCATGGGAGTTGATCGAGCGCCGGCTCGATGCCGCCGCCACCGCCGGGTTCGTCATCGCGCTCTACAATCCGATCTCGCGGGCGCGGCCGTGGCAGCTCGGCGCCGCGCTGGAGCGGTTGCGCCGCCACCTGCCGGCCGCGACGCCCGTTGTGTTCGGCCGCGCGGTCGGGCGCACCGACGAGGGTGTCGCGGTGACGACTCTCGGCGATGCCGACCCCGCCGCAGCCGACATGGCGACACTCATCATCGTTGGATCGCGCGAGACGCGGATCGTGGCACGTCCCGACGGTGCCCCGCTGGTCTACACGCCGCGGGCCGCTTCGGGTGCGAGCACATGATCGAGCCGCGCCAGCGCTTCCTCCACGCCCGCCACCGCCGGCACCTGGGGCCGCGCGGGCCGGGCCAACATGATGACGGGCAGGCCGAGGCGCCGCGCGGCGGCGATCTTGCCATAGGTCGCCGCGCCGCCGCTGTTCTTGGCAATGATGATATCGATGCGATGCTCCCCGAGCAGCCTGTATTCGTCGGTCTCGTCGAATGGGCCGCGGCCGGTGAGATAGACGGCGTGCGGCACCGGAAGTTTCGGCTCGACCGGATCGACGCTGCGGATGAGGTAGAAGTGCTGCGGTGCCGCCACGAACGGCGCCAGCTCTTTGCGGCCGAGCGCGAGAAAGGCGCGGCACGGCGCGGCGCCGAGAGCCTGCACGGCCGCCGGCATGTCCGGCACCTCGGTCCAGTGGTCGCCCGCGACCGCTTCCCAGGCGGGACGATCGAGCACCAACAGCGGGATTTTTGCGCGGGCCGCCGCGTCGGCGGCATTGGCGGAAATCTGGGCGGCATAAGGATGCGTCGCGTCGATCAGGAGGTCGATCGCTTGCGCGCCGAGCCAAGCGGCGAGGCCCGCCGCGCCGCCAAAACCGCCGACCCGCACCGGAACCGGCTGCGGCGCCGGCGCGGCCGTGCGGCCGGCGAGCGACAGCGTCACCGCGAGGTCGGTGCGGGATGCCAGGCGCTCGGCGAGCTGCCGCGCCTGCGTGGTGCCGCCGAGAATGAGGATGCGCTTCATGTCGCTCGCTGACCCGCTATCGCCCGACACTGCCGCATCACCGCGCTGGCTGTCCATCGTCGGCATCGGCGAGGACGGGGTCGAAGGGCTGACCCCGATTGCCCGCGGGCTCGTCAGCGGCGCCGCGATCGTGTTCGGCGGCAAGCGGCATCTGGCGCTGGCGGCGTCCGTGATTCGCGGCGCGGCGCGGCCATGGCCTTCGCCGTTCGACCGCGCAGCCGAAGAGGTCTTGGCCCAACGCGGACGTCAGGTCTGCGTGCTCGCCTCCGGCGATCCCTTCATGCATGGCGTCGGCGCGGTGCTGGCGCGCCATGTCGAGGCGCAGGAAATGCTGGTGATGCCGGCGCCCTCGGCATTCAGCCTCGCGGCGGCACGGCTCGGCTGGGCGCTGCCGGAGACGGCGCTGGTCTCGCTGCACGCCCGCGCGCTCGACTTCGTGCGACCGCATCTGCAGCCCGGGGCGCGCGTCATCGCGCTGACCTCGGACGGCACGGTGCCGGCTGCGCTGGCGCGGCTGCTGGACGACGCCGGCTTTGGCGGTTCGCGGTTCGTCGTGCTCGAAGCGCTCGGCGGCCCGCGCGAGCGCATGCGCGTCACGACGGCCGCTTCGTTCGATCTGCACGATGTCGATGCCCTCAATACCGTTGCGATCGAGGTCGTGGCCGCGCCCGGCGCGCGCGTCATCGCTCGCGTCGCCGGCCTCGCCGATGCCCTGTTCGAGCATGACGGCCAGATCACCAAGCGCGAAATCCGCGCCGTCACGCTGTCGGCACTGGCGCCACGCCGCGGCGAATTGCTGTGGGACATCGGCGCCGGCGCCGGCTCGGTGGCGATCGAATGGCTGCTCGCCGATCCCTCGCTGCGCGCCGCCGCCATCGAGGGACGTGCCGATCGTGCCGCCCGCATCCGCCGCAACGCCGCCGCCTTCGGCGTGCCCGCGCTGGACGTGGTCGAGGGCGAAGCGCCGGGTGCACTCGCGGGTCTCGCGCCTCCCGATGCAATCTTCATCGGCGGTGGCGCCGGCGACCCCGGTGTGCTCGATGCGGCCCTCACTGCCTTGCGTCCGGGCGGCCGCCTGGTCGTCAATGCGGTGACCCTCACCACCGAAGGCCTGCTGCTCGCGCGCCACGCGACGCTCGGCGGCGAACTGGTCAGGATCGCGGTCTCGCGTGCCGAACCGGTCGGCCGTAACGCGGATCCGCAATCGCCGCTGGCGTGGCGCCCGGCGATGCCGGTGACCCAATGGGCGTGGGTGAAGCCATGATCGTCGCGGGCGTCGGATGCCGCAAGGGTACGAAGGCCACCGAGATCAAGGCGGCGATCGCAGCCGCGCTTGCCGGTGCCGGTCTCGGGCTTGCGGCTGTACGGCTGATCGCGACATCTGCGGCCAAGGGCGGCGAGGCCGGTATCGCCGCGGCGGCATCGTCCATCGGCGTGCCGCTGGTGCTGGTCGCCCAGGACGACCTCGCGGCGGCGGGCGAACGCGCAGTG
>Ga0302326_10012110_pt1 | contig 18447 bp, 25 predicted proteins | sample Palsa_T0_3_FD_202264 | JGI IMG/M metagenome (GOLD analysis project Ga0302326, IMG submission 202264) | Peat permafrost microbial communities from Stordalen Mire near Abisko, Sweden - Palsa_T0_3 | ecosystem: Environmental > Terrestrial > Soil > Palsa > Peat permafrost | place: Sweden: Abisko...
GGCTGGCTGCGCGGCGGAAACGGGGCCACGATCACCAATAACGGCAGCTGGAACGACACCAACACCGCGACGCTCGATAATTATTATGGGGGCACCGCGGCCGTATTCACGAATGGCTCCAGCGGCACCTACAACAAGACCGCCGGCACGACGATCTTCAATATTCCCTTCAACAACAATGGAGCGGTCGCGGTTACCGGCACCGCGGTGTTTGACATCAATGCTGGCGCCACGTTTGGCAGCGGTTCGAGCACCTCCGCCACCACCAACGCGACGATGGAAATCACCGGAGGAACGCTCACCAGCACCGGGCCGGTGACCCTGAGCAATTTCCTCTTTGCCGGCGGCCATCTCGGCACGATCAATTTTGTCAACAGCACCGTCAATTGGAACGGAGGCGGCGCTTGGGACACCGGCGCGACCGTGACGATCGGAAGCGGAACGACGCTCTCGCTTACCACCGCCGATCACGACTTCAACAACGAGGCGATCGTGAACAATGCGACGGTGAATTGGTCGGCGGGCTGGCTGCGGGGCGGCAATGCCTCGACATTCACCAACAACGGCACGTGGAATGACACCGCCTCGGCTACATTGGACAATCTCTACGGCGGAGCCACCGATTCTTTTATCAATGCCGCCGCCGGTCAGTACAACAAGACGGCCGGAACAACGACCTTCAACAGCCCGTTTATCAATTACGGCACGGTGCTGGCCACGACGGCCGGTGTCTTCGATCTGAACGCCGGGGGAACGTTGGAAACCGGCTCGCATACCGGAAGCTCAGGCACGGGCGTCGCCGAGTTGACCGGAGGTGTGCTGACGCCGCTCGGTTCGGTCGTGCTCACGAATTTTCTCTTTGCCGGCGGCCAGTTAGGCGGTTCACCGACCTTCAACACCAGCACGCTCACCTGGAATGGTGGGGGCCTTTGGAATACAGGGGGGACAGTGACCATTGGCACGGCGAGCACCCTGACGCTGAACGGCAGCGACCACGGCTTCGACACCGAAACCATCGTCAATAATGGGACGACCAACTGGTCCGGCACCGGCTGGCTGCGGGGCGGTGACTCCGCATCGATCACCAATAACGCAACCTGGGTCGACTCGGCCACGGCGACATTCGACAATCTCTACGGCGGGGCCACCGACTCGTTTAACAATGCCGCCAACGGGGTCTATCAAAAGGTTTCGGGGGTGACGACTTTCAATAGTCCGTTCTACAATCACGGAACGGTCACGGTCACCGGAGGCTCCTTCTCGATCAACGCGGGCGGCGAGCTCTTCGCGAACTCGCTGATCTCCGCCAGCGGCGGCGGAGTTGCCCAGCTGACCGGTGGCGTCCTTCTGGGGACCGGCACCGAAACCCTGACGGGATTCAACTTTGCCGGCGGCGAGCTCGACGGCATCGAGACCTTGCTCGGCAGCTTCAGCTGGACCGGCGGCGACTGGAACACCGGCGGCACGACGACGATTGGAGCGAGCGGGGTGCTGGCGTTGAGTGGGTCCGATCATCTCTACAACAGCCACACGATTATCAACAATGGGGTGGTCACCTGGACCGCAGGCTGGCTGCGTTCTGGAAACGGCGGCTCGATCACAAACAATGGCACCTGGTCGGATTCCGCGAGTGCGACCGTCGATAACCTCTACGGCGGGACGGTGGCGACCTTCGCCAATGCCGGCACCTACGCCAAGACGAGCAATGCCACCACCTTCAACGTTCCTTTCACCAACAGCGGCGTCATTGCGGTCGCCTCGGGGAGCGCGCTCACGTTCAGTAGCACCTTCACGACCACCGCCGGCAGTTTGGCCTTGTCGGGCGGGACGCTTAATTTCGGATCCGCGCTCAGCCTCGGGCCCACAAGTCTTGTCGGCAACGGCACGGTCAATGCCCCTTCAATTTCATCGGCCGGGGTCGTCGCGCCGGCGGTATCGTCTGTCCCGGGCATTCTCACGATCAACAGTTCCCTTTCATTGCTGTCGTCGAGCAATTCGATCTTCACCCTCGGAGGCACGACCGCCGGAACCCAATATGACCAGCTGGCGGTCAGCGGAGCCCTTTCGCTTGGCGGGACTTTGACCCTTTCCTTCATCAACGGCTTCCAAAACACCGTCAATGCGTCGGAGACCTTTACGCTCATCTCCTCGACCGCGCTCAGCGGATCCTTCAGCGACGTCGCGAGCGGAGGACGGCTCACCACGGTCGGCGGGTACGGATCCTTCCTCGTTACCTACTCGCCGGGGACGAATTTGGTCCAGCTGTCGAATTTCTCGCCGGTGCCGGAACCCGCGACATGGGCTCTAATGGCGGGCGGGGTGGGAGCGATGGCGGCTTTTGCCAATCGAAGAAGGCGGCGGCCGGAATAGACGGTATTTCGGTGCTGCGTTGCGCCGCAAGGGAGCCGTTTCCCGTTCGGGCAAACTCGCGCGGGGCGCGAAAATTGCCCTCAGGGAGGACGACTCCCTTTGCTTTCGGTTAGGCCATGTCAATCCGGAGCGCTTCTCCGACCCCTTGCTGCCCCCCGGATGTGAAGAGGCCCCTATAGTCGCCCTCAATCGCCCGGGAATTCGCTAAAGGGGGCAAGATTCCTTCGAAACTGCCGGCGGCCACTCTACCCGAGGTCAATTTTTCGCGCCTGGCGCGAACTTTGACCGAGCGGTAGGGTGGGCGCCGGCGGGTTTGACTCAGGATTTTCCTTGAAGGGGCCCTTCAGAATGCGAAAACTGTCCCTTCACTTCCAATTTCAAGCGCGTTACCCGGCCTCAGCGGGTGAACGCATTTGTTCGCGGGCCGGGCGCAAAACCCGGATTACGCGAGACCTTGGGCTTTTCGTCAAAATGTTCTTGCCGATGCTTTGACGGAGAGTAGTCTCATCCTCTTTTCCCGATTTCCCACCCGCTTCGTTTCGCATGCCCACCATCAACCAACTCGTCCGCAAAGGCCGCCGTGTGATTCGCACCAAGTCGAAGTCCCCGGCCTTGGGTGGCAATCCGTTTCGCCGCGGCGTCTGTGTTCAGGTGATGACGCGCACGCCGAAGAAGCCGAATTCGGCCATCCGCAAGGTCGCGAAAGTGCGCCTGACCAACGGCAACGAGGTGATTTCCTACATTCCGGACGAGGGGCATAACCTCCAGGAGCACTCGATTGTCCTGGTTCGCGGCGGCCGCGTGAAGGATTTGCCCGGTGTGCGCTACCACATCGTTCGCGGAACCTTGGATGCGACGGGCGTCGAGAAACGCCGCCGCAGCCGCTCGAAGTACGGCGTCAAGCGCCCGAAAGAAGCGAAGAAATGATCCGCAAGCGGAGAACCTGATTCATGTCACGCCGCCACAGAGCCGAGAAACGCAACGTCGTCCCCGACATCCGCTACAGCAATCCGCTGGTGGCGCACCTCGTCAACGTCATCATGAAGAACGGCAAGAAGAACCTTGCCCAGCGCATCGTCTACGGTGCCTTCGAGAAGGTGTCCGAGAAGCTCGAGAAGGGCGATCCGGTGGATCTGCTCCTGGGCGCGCTCGAGAACGCCCGCCCGCGTCTCGAGGTGAAGAGCCGCCGCGTCGGCGGCGCCACCTACCAAGTGCCCGTCGAAATTTCCTTCGAACGCCAGGAGAGCCTTGCCCTTAGGTGGATTGTTGCCGCCGCCGGATCCCGCAAGGGAACGACGATGCGCGATGCCCTGGCGGCCGAGATCATCGACGCCTACAACAATACCGGCTCGGTGGTGAAGAAGAAGGAAGACACGCACAAGATGGCCCAGGCGAATCGCGCCTTCGCCCACTTGCGCTGGTAATTCAAGGGACCCTTAGCCATGTCCGCCGTCGAAGCTCCCGCTATCACGATTGTCACCGACAAGAGCAAGGTCTCTTCGGTGAATTCGCCGAAGCGCCCGTTCCCTCTGGAATGGACCCGCAATATCGGCATCGCAGCCCACATCGACGCGGGCAAGACCACGACCACGGAGCGGATCCTCTTCTATTCGGGCGCCGTCCACAAGATGGGCGAGGTGCACGAGGGAACCACCGTCACCGATTGGATGGAACAGGAGCGCGAGCGCGGCATCACGATCACCGCGGCCGCCATCTCCTGCGCGTGGAACGCCTCCTGCGGTCCCTGGAAGGGGATCAAGCAGCGTATCAATATTATCGATACGCCCGGGCACGTCGACTTCACCGCCGAGGTCGAGCGCTCGCTGCGCGTCCTCGACGGCGCGATCGCCGTGTTCGACGCGGTTGCCGGGGTGCAGCCCCAGTCCGAGACGGTCTGGCGCCAGGCCAACAAGTACAACGTCCCCCGCCTGTCCTTCATCAACAAGATGGACCGGGTCGGAGCCAATTTCCACCGTGCGATCGACGACATCCGGACCAAGCTGAAGGGCAACGCCCACGCGCTCTTCCTTCCGATCGGCGCCGAGGAGAATTTCACCGGGCTGGTGGACCTGGTCCAGATGGTGGCCTACATTTTCGAAGACACCAAGGATCCGCTCGGCTTGGAGCCGGTCACAGCGGCCATCCCAGCCGACATGCTCGACGAGGCCCAGGAGTATCGCGAGAAGCTGATCGAGGCGGTTTCGGACTTCGATGACGTGATCGCCGAGAAGTATCTGGGAGGCGCGGAAATCACCGTCGACGAGTTCACGCTCGCGATCCGCAAGGCGACGATCTCGCTCAAGTTCTGCGGCGTCATTCCCGGCTCGGCCTTCAAGAAGAAGGGCGTCCAGCGCCTGCTAGACTGCGTGGTCAACTACCTGCCGAGCCCGATCGATGTTCCGCCCATGAAGGGCCAGGACAGCGATGGCAACGAGGTCAACGCCACGGTAGACGACAAGGGCAAGCTCGCGGGCCTCGCGTTCAAGCTCTGGACCGACGCCTATGTCGGCAAGCTGGTCTTCTTCCGCGTTTACACCGGCGAACTTCGCCGCGGCATGTCCCTCTACAATCCGCGCACACGGCGCAGCGAGCGCGTCTCGCGGCTGGTGCTGATGCGCGCGATCGAGCGCGAAGAGATCGATGTCGCCTATGCCGGTGACATCTGCGCGGTGGTGGGCGTCAAGGACGTCATCACGGGCGACACACTCTGCGACGAGGACTTCGATATCCGCCTGGAACCCCCGTCCTTCCCCGAGCCGGTCATCTCGATGTCGATCGAGCCGAACTCGAAGGCCGACCAGGAGAAGATGGGCACTGCGCTTCAGCGCCTTGTAGCCGAGGATCCGACCCTCCGCGTGTCGACCGATCCGGACAGCGGCCAGACCATCCTCTCCGGAATGGGCGAGCTCCATCTCGACATCATCCGCGACCGCATGAAGCGCGAGTTCAAGGTCGAGGCGACCGCGGGCAAGCCGCAGATCGCCTACCGGGAAACGATCACCAAGCCGGCCGACGGCGAGGGCAAATTTATCCGCCAATCGGGCGGCAAGGGCCAATACGGCCATGTGGTCGTCAAGATCGAGCCCAACGAAAAGGGCAAGGGCATCGAGATCCTCGACGAGACCGTGGGCGGTTCGATTCCGAAGGAATTCATCAAGCCGTCGATTTCGGGCATCAACGAGGCCTGCAACAACGGGACGATCGCCGGCCATCCGGTGGTCGATGTCATCGTCAAGATTGTCGACGGTTCCTTCCACGAGGTCGACTCGTCGGAATTGGCGTTCAAGATGGCCGGCATCTTCGCTTTCAAGGACGGAATGAAGCAGGCCGGCCCGATCCTCCTGGAGCCGATCATGGCGGTCGAAGTGACGACCCCCGAGGAATACCAGGGCGACCTGGTCGGCGACATCAACCGCCGCCGCGGCAGCATCAGCGCGATGGAGAACAAGAACGGTGCCTGCATCATCACCGCCACCGTTCCCTTGGAGCTACTGTTCGGCTACGTTACCGACATCCGCTCACTTTCGAAGGGGCGCGCGAGCGCCTCGATCACGCCCTCGCATTTCGCGCAGGTGCCCAACTCCCTCCTGGCCAAGATCGTCGAGAGTTCCTCGAAGGCCCCGGCCCGCACCTAACCTTCAGCGCTCCCTGCCATGAAAGGCCAACGCATCCGCATCAAACTCCAGGGCTTCGACTACCGGGTCATCGACCAGTCGGCCCAGGATATCGTCGAGACCGCCAAGCGCTCAGGCGCGCGCGTCTCAGGCCCGATCCCACTGCCCACCCGCATCGAAAAACTTTCCGTCAACCGCTCGCCCCATGTGGACAAGAAGTCGATGGAACAGTTCGAGACGCGCACGCACAAGCGTCTCATCGACATCATTGAACCCACCGCTCAAACGGTGGACGAACTCAAGAAGCTCAACCTCCCGTCCGGCGTCGACATCACTATCAACGTTTAACGTCCACAGTTAGCAGTTGCCCGTGTGCCCCCGCGTGGGAAGGCACCGCCGGGCCCCTCTAATGTAGGTCCTCAAACGGAACCTTTCCACCTACCGCTTAGCCATGATCTCTTCACTCCTCGGCAAGAAGATCGGAATGACCCAGGTCTATGACGCTCAAAACGTCCTAGTCCCGGTCACCGTGGTCGAAGCCGGACCCTGCTCCGTCGTCCAAGTCAAAACCGTCGAGAACGACGGTTACAACGCCGTCCAGCTCGGATTCTCGACCAAGAAGGCCAAGAACGCCTCCCGCGCCGAAGCCTCCCACGCGCGCAAGGCCGGTCTCGAGCAGACCCCCCGCGTCCTCGGCGAAGTCCGCCTTCCGGATTCCCCGACGCTCAAGGTCGGCGATGTCGTCAACGTGACCGCCTTCCAGGAAGGCCAGATGGTCGACGTGATCGGGATCTCCAAGGGCAAGGGCTTCCAGGGTGTCGTGCGCCGCTTCCGGGTCGCCGGCGGCCCGGCCTCCCACGGCTCCATGTTCCATCGCCGCATCGGCTCGATCGGCATGCGCCAGACTCCCGGCCGCGCTTGGAAGAACCAGGCGATGCCCGGGCACATGGGCAGCGAACGGCGCACGGTGCAGAACCTGCGCGTCGTCAAGGTCATCGCTGAAAAGAACCTGCTCCTCGTCAAGGGCGCGATTCCCGGAGCGAACGGAGACGACGTCATGGTTCGCCTCTCGATCAAGGGCCAGCCCAAGACCGCCTAATTTGAGGGACCCAGCGCTATGAAACTCACCATATTCACCCCCGACGGCACGCAGAGCCGCGAACAGGAGTTCGCAAACCTACCGACCTTTGAAGGCGACCGGGGGCTCCAGGCCGTGAAGGAAGTCATTGTCGCGATCAACGCGAATCGGCGCCTCGGCACCCATTCCACGAAGACCCGCGGCGAAGTCAGGGGCGGCGGCAAGAAGCCGTGGCGCCAGAAAGGAACCGGCCGCGCCCGCGCCGGCTCCATCCGCTCGCCCTTGTGGGGTGGGGGAGGCGTCGTTTTCGGGCCCAAGCCCCGCGACTACTCAAAAAAGATCAACGCCAAGGTCCGCGCGCTCGCTTTCAGCCGCGCCCTTTTTGACCGGGCCACCGCGGGGGAAATCGCCGTCATCGAGGCCTTTTCCGCCAGCCCGACAAAGACCAAGATCGTCGGGCAGCTCGTCAAGCGCATCGCGCCTGCCGGCCGGGTCCTCCTGGTCGATGCGCCCTTCGCGCCCGAGACCCTTCGCGCCGCCCGCAACCTCGAGCGCGTCGATCTTCAGGAGGCCGCCAAGCTCAACACCTTCGATCTCGCAAACTATCGTAAGATCATTTTCAGCGCCAAGGCGCTCGACACGATCCTCGTCCGCGCCGCCATCGTCAACGGAGGGAAAAACGGATGAATGCCGACCGCGTCCTCAAGAGCGTCCGTCTCACGGAAAAATCCAACAAGCAGTCGGCCGAGTTGGGCCAGTACACCTTTGAGGTGTTTCCTGACGCCAACAAGCATGCCATCGCCGAGGCTGTTGAGAAGACCTTCAAGGTGACCGTTCGTCGCGTCAATGTGATGAACTATCCCGGCAAGAATAAGCGCAGCCGCCAGGGCCAGCCGAGCACGACCTCCGAATACAAGAAAGCCGTCGTGACGCTGAAGACCGGCGACAAAATCGAATTGGTATAACCCGAAGGCTCCGCCATGCCCATCGTCTCTTCCCGCCCCCTCACGCCCTCCCAGCGGTTCACCTCCCTGAACCGGCCGAAGGGTCTATCCCGCGAGCGGCCCCAGCGCGCCCTCACCGAGGCCAAGCCCAAGACCGGAGGCCGCAACGCCTATGGCCGCCTGACGTCCCGCCACCGCGGCGGCGGCCACAAGCAGCTCTACCGGATCATCGATTTTCGGCGCGATATCCTCGACATGCCCGCCAAGGTGCAGGCGATCGAGTACGATCCGAACCGCACCGCGCACCTCGCCCTGCTGGCCTATTCGAACGGCGAGAAGCGCTACATTCTGGCTCCCGAGGGCCTCGCGGTCGGCGCCACGATTGTGGCTTCGAATGCGGCGACAACCAACGAATTTACCGTCGGCAATAGTTTCCCGCTGGCGCTGATTCCGGCCTCCACCCGCCTACACTGCGTCGAACTCGTTCCCGGCCGCGGGGCGCAGCTCGCCCGTTCGGCGGGCACGGGCCTTGAGCTCGTTTCAGTCGAGGGCGGCTACGCCGTTCTCAAGCTGCCCTCGGGCGAACTTCGCCGCGTCAACCCGAAGTGCCGCGCCACCATCGGCGTCGTCGGCAATGGCGATCATAACAAGGCCTCGCTCGGCAAGGCTGGGCGCGCCCGCTGGCTCGGCCGCCGTCCGCACGTGCGCGGCGTGGCCATGAATCCGGTCGACCACCCCAACGGCGGCGGCCAAGGCAAGTCCAAGGGCGGCGGCGGACGTCAGCACCTGGTATCCCCCTGGGGCCAGCTCGCGAAGGGCTTCCCGACCCGGCGCCGGACGCTCATCTCGAGCAGCCACATCATCACTCGCAAGAACGGCCGCCCGCCGCGCGGCCAGAAGTAATCCTCCCTTACCCGCACCATGGCACGTTCCATCAAGAAAGGGTTTTTCGTCGACTACCACCTCCTCGAAAAAATCGAGAAGGCCTCCAAGGCCGGCGCCCGCAAACCGATCCAGACCTGGTCGCGTCGCTCGACCATCACGCCGGATTTCGTTGGCCACACGTTCAATGTCCACAACGGCAAGCTCTTCATCGCCGTTTACGTCACCGAGAACATGGTCGGCCACAAGCTCGGCGAGTTCTCCCCCACACGGGTGTTCAAGGCCCACGGCGGCATGACCCGCAAGGAAATTTAACGCCCCCAAGCACCATGGAAGTCCAAGCCCTCACTCGCAACGCTCGCATGTCGCCCAAAAAGGTGCGCGAGGTCGCCGTCACCATCCAGGGTCGCAAGGCCGCGGAAGCTGTCGAATATCTGACGCTCATCCCGCGCAAATCCGCGCGCCTGATCGTGAAGACGCTCAAGAGCGCGATCGCGAACGCCGAGAACAACAACAACCTCGACGCCGACAGCCTCACCGTAAAAAGCGCCGTTGTCGAAAACGGCCCGGTTCTGAAGCGCTTCAAGGCCGGAGCCCGCGGAACAGCCATGCCCCGCCGCAAAAAAATGTCGCACATCCGCATCGTCCTATCGGACGGCAACACCAACTAAGGCAAAATCATGGGACAAAAGACCAATCCGATCGGCTTCCGCCTTGCCGTCCGCCGCGACTGGCAGTCGCGCTGGTTCGCGAGCAAGAAAGACTTTCCGAAGCTCCTCAAGGAGGACCAGCTCATCCGCACCACGCTGATGGAGAAGCTCAAGCAGGCTTCCGTGCCGCGCATCTTCATTGAGCGCGCCTCGAACCGCGTCCGCGTCAAGATTTACACTGCCCGGCCGGGCATCGTCATCGGCCGCAAGGGCCAGGAGGTCGAGAACATCAAGGCCCAGCTGGCGAAACTCACCGGCAAGGAGATCCTTCTCGACATCCAGGAAGTCAAGAAGCCCGAGATCGAAGCCCAGCTCGTGGCCGAGAATGTCGCCCTCCAGCTCGAGCGCCGCATTGCTTTCCGCCGTGCCATGAAGAAGTCCGTCGAGATGGCGATGGCGCTCGGCGCCGAGGGCATCCGGATCCAGTGCTCGGGCCGCCTTGGCGGAGCCGACATCGCCCGCCGCGAATGGCAGCGCAAGGGCCGCGTTCCCCTCCACACGCTTCGCGAGAACATCGACTACGGTTTTTCCGAGGCGCACACCGTCTATGGCAAGATCGGCGTCAAATGCTGGATCTGCAAAAAAGAGGCCGACGCGGCCTGACCCCCTCCCATGGCTCTCTCACCCGCACGCACCAAGTACCGCAAGTCCCAGAAGGGCTCGCGCGCCGGCAACGCCAAGCGTGGCAACACGCTCGCTTTTGGAGAGTTCGGCCTCCAGTCGCTCACCCGCGGTCCGATGACCGGCCAGCAGATCGAAGCTGCCCGCGTGACCATCTCCCGCCACCTCAAGCGCAAGGGCAAGCTCTGGATCCGCGTTTTCCCGCATAAGCCGGTCACCAAGAAGCCCGCCGAAGTCCGCATGGGCCAGGGCAAGGGCCCGGTCGAGTATTACGTCGCAGTGATCAAGCCCGGCGCGGTGCTTTTCGAACTCGCCGGCATTCCACCGCGCATCGCCAAAGAGGCCTTCCGCCTCGCCGATGCCAAACTTCCGTTCAAGTGCCGCTTCATCGCCCGCGAGGGCGCCATCACCTGATCCTCCGAAGCCTTTCCGACACGCCCTCCTGGCCATGACCACCAAAGAAATCCGCGGACTCTCCGCTTCCGAACTCACCTCCAAACTCCGCGAGACCCGCGAGAAGCTGCTCCAGCTGCGCCTCCGCAAGCAGACCGGCCAGGTGGAGAAGACCCATGAGCTTCGGATCCTGCGCAAGGACATCGCCCGCCACGAGACGATCCTCCGGCAGAAGAGCGACGCTCCGCCGCCGGCCGCCGCCTAAGGCCCGCAACGCCGCCCCTCACACGAAATCAAAGAAGGAAAAGACGACCGCCATGTCCACCGAATCTCCCGCCGCCCGCAACAAGCGCAAGACGCTCACCGGATTTGTCACCAGCCGTTCCGGCGACAAGTCGATCAAGGTCACCATTCCGTACAAGACCCCGCACCCGCTGTACCACAAGGTCATCAGCCGCAAGACCGTCGTCCACGCCCACGATGAGAAGAACGAGTCGAAGGTCGGCGACAAAGTGCAGATCATGGAGACCCGCCCCATCAGCCGCCTGAAACGCTGGCGCGTGGTCACGGTTGTCGAGCACGCCGTCGGAACGACCGACCAGGCGATCTCGGAGACCGATGTTGCCGCGCAGGTGCCCACCAAGACCACCATCCCGACCGCCGCCGCGAAGGCCTGAGCCAATCGCCCGCCGCATAAGCCGCTTTAAACAAACGCAACCATGATCCAACTCCGCTCCATTCTCGACGTCGCGGACAACACGGGGGCCAGGAAGGCCGCCATGATCAGCCGCAAGGGGCAGAACACCGACACCGCCGCCGTTGGCGACATCGTCACCGTGCACATCAAGGAGAGCACGACCGACGCAACGGTGAAGAAAGGCGAAGTCGCCAAGGCCGTGGTCGTGCGCACGAAGGCTCCGGTCCGCCGCTCCGACGGCAGCTATCTTCGGTTCGACAGCAACGCCATCGTCATCCTCGGACCCGATGGCAATCCCCGGGGCACCCGCATCTTCGGCCCCGTCGCCCGCGAATTGCGCGCGAAGAACTTCATGAAGATCATTTCGCTCGCGCCGGAGGTTCTCTGACCATGCAACGTTTCCACGTCAAACGCGGCGACCCTGTCGTCGTCATCGCCGGATCCCACCGCGGCAAGGAAGGCAAGATTCTAGAGATTCTTCCCGCCAAAAGCCGCGCCCGCATCGAAGGCGTCGCCATGATGAAGCGCCACACGAAGAAATCCCAGGAGCATCCCCAGGGAGCGATCGTGGAGCGCGAAGGCTCCGTTCACATCTCCAACCTGATGCTCAAGACGGTCTTCGACTCGAGCAAGCGCAAGAAAGCGTCCTGACCATGAATCCCGCGCCTCCCCTAAAGAAATTCTACAAAGAGAAGGTCATTCCCGATCTCCAAAAGAACCGCGGCTACAAGAACCCGCACCAGATTCCGCGCGTGATGAAGATCACGATGAACACCGGCATCGATGCGGACGCCGACAAGAACCAGATCGCCGACATCCAGCGCGACATGGGCCTGCTTGCCGGCCAGAAGCCCATCCTTGCCCGTGCGAAGAAGGCCATTTCCAATTTCAAATTGAAGGAAGGCCAGGTCGTCGGCTGCCACGTCACGCTCCGCGGCGACGCCATGTGGGATTTCCTCTATCGTCTCCTTGCGGTCGCCCTCCCGACAATCCGCGATTTCCGCGGCGTCTCGCCCAAGCTCGACGGCCAGGGCAACTACACCCTCGGCATCACCGACTTCACGATCTTCCCGGAAATCACCGTGGAGAACGTCAAGAAGACGATGGGCCTCGACATCACGATCGTGACATCCGCCTCGAGCGACGATGAGGGGCGCGAGCTCCTGCGCCTGCTCGGAATGCCCTTCCGCCGCACCGACCCGGCCAAAACCGCCACCGCCGCCTGATCCGCCCGCCATGCCGAAGACCTCCGCCATAGAACGCAACGACAAGCGCAAGCGCCTCGTCGAGAAACACTCGAAGAAACGCGCCGAACTCAAGGCCATCCTCGCCAATCCGGCCTCCACCGACGAACAGTTCTTCTCGGCCCAGACCAAGCTGCAGAAGCTGCCGAAGAACTCCTCGGCGATCCGCATCCGCAACCGGTGCTCGATGTCCGGCCGCCCGCGCGGCTTCCATCGCAAGTTTGGCGTCTCGCGCATCCAGTTCCGCGAACTGGCGCTCTCGGGCAAGATTCCCGGCGTCATCAAATCTTCCTGGTAAAAAACATTTCAGACCCAGCCTGAAGCCCCGCGGGAGTCGGATATGACCCGCCTGGCAGACCTCTCCTCCAACATCCTTCCATGACCGATCCCATCAGCGATTTTCTCACCCGGCTAAGGAACGCCAGCAAGGCGCGCCTCGATGACTGCCCTTCACCACACTCCAATCTCAAGGAGGGCATCGCCGCCATCCTGAAGGCCGAAGGCTACATCACCGACTATACCCAGGGTGTCGATGAGCTCGGCCACAAGACGCTTGTTGTGCGGCTGAAGTACGTGGGCGGGGTTCCCGCCATCACCGGCATCGACCGCACCTCGACGCCAGGCCGCCGGCTCTATTTCGGCTACAGCGACATCCCGCGCGTCCTCAACGGGCTCGGTGTCAGCATCCTCTCCACCTCCAAGGGCCTCCTCAAGGATGCCGACTGCCGTCGCCAGAAGACCGGCGGGGAGCTGATTTGCAACGTCTGGTAATCTCTTCCCCTCCATGAGCCGCATTGGCAAGCAACCCGTTCCCATTCCCGACAAGGTCAAGATCGACATCAAGGACACCACCGTCCTGGTCGAAGGCCCCAAGGGCAAGGTGACCAAAACGTTCGCACCCGTCGTCAAGTTTGTCGTCGCAGACAAGAAGCTCACGGTGACCCCGATCGAGACCACCCGTTTCGCGCAGGCCATGTATGGCACCGCCCGCTCGATCATTGCCGGGATGGTGAAGGGCGTGACCGTTGGATACATCAAGGAGCTCGAAATTCAAGGCGTCGGCTTCAAGGCCAACCTGAAGGGCAAGCAGCTCGATCTCGCGCTGGGTTACTCTCATCCGATCCTCATGGAAATCCCGGATGGCATTAAGCTCACCGTGACCGAAGGCACCCGGCTCAAGGTCGAAGGTTGCGACAAGCAGCTCGTCGGCGCCGTCACCGCCGAGATCCGCAGCTATTACCCGCCCGAACCTTACAAGGGCAAGGGTGTCCGCATCGTCGGCGAGCGCGTGCGCCGCAAAGAAGGCAAGACCGTCGCCTAAGCACCATGAACACCATTCGCAAAGCCAAGCTCCTTCAGAAGCGTCGCTGGCGCATCCGCAAGAAGGTCAATGGCACCTCCGTGCGTCCGCGCCTCTGCGTGCGTTTCAGCTCCCAGCACATCTACGCCCAAGCGGTGAACGACGATGCCGGAACGACCATTGCGTTCCTTTCCAGCCTGGATGCGGAACTGCGCAAGCAGAAGCTGAAGGCCAACATCGCCGGCGCCAAGGTGCTCGGCACCGCGTTCGCGGAAAAGGCCAAGGCCGCAGGCATCTCCTCGGTCGTATTCGACCGGGGCGGCGCCCGCTACCACGGCAAGGTCAAGGTCTTCGCCGACGCTGCTCGCGAAGGCGGTCTCGCATTCTAACCAAACGCCCATGAGCATCGATCCCACTTCCTCCGCTGCTGACGCTCCCGCGCCCACAGCCCCTGCACCTTCGGCTCCTGTTGCGTCGACGCCTCCGCCTTCGCAGCCCTCGCCCCAGCCCTCTTCGGCGCCTTCGTCAGGAGAGCGCCGCGGTCCGCGTCGCGATGGCGGCAGGCCGGGCGGCCACCGCCGCGATGACCGCAACCGCAATGCGCCGGTCGCCGATCCCAATGGCGGACCCGCGATGGTCGAGAAGGTCGTTTTTATCAATCGCTGCGCCAAGGTCGTCAAGGGCGGCCGCCGGTTCAGCTTCGCGGCCCTTGCGGTCGTGGGCGATCAGAAGGGGAATATCGGCGTCGGCTACGGCAAGGCGAACGAAGTTCCCGATGCGATCAAGAAGAGCACGGAGCACGCCCGCAAGCGGCTCCAGCACGTGAAGCTCAAGGGCGACACGATCCCTCATGACGTCCTCGGTGTGTTCGACGGCGGACGCGTCCTTCTTAAGCCGGCCTCGCCGGGAACCGGTCTTATCGCCGGCGGCGGCGTGCGCGCGGTCCTCGAAGCGGCGGGCGTCAAGAACGTCCTGACCAAGTCGATGGGCTCCAACAACCACATCGCCGTGGTCAACGCGACCGTGAACGCCCTGCTGCAACTGCGCATGCCGGACGACATCACGAAGCTGCGCAAGAGCTGAGCGGCGGCTTCCGCCGTCCACCCATTTCAAATCCGAGTTCCGGCGCGCCTATCGGCGGGCCGGGGCGCCCCCAACAGGAAATCACAATGAAACTCCACGATCTCAAGAACGTCGACGGTGCGGTGCACCGTCGCAAGCGCGTCGGTTGCGGCGAAGGCGGCGGCCATGGCAAGACCAGCGGCCGCGGCGGCAAGGGCCAGACGGCCCGGTCCGGCAGCAGCATCCGTCCCGGATTCGAGGGCGGCCAGATGCCCCTGTACCGGAAGCTTCCGCACCGTGGGTTCAACAATGCCAATTTTCGCACCGAGATCGCCGTGGTGAACGTGGGCGACCTGGCGTCGCTCGACGCCAGCGTGACCGAAATCGATGCCACGGCGCTTGCCGCGGCCGGGATCATCCGCGGTGGCGAGACCTCTGTCAAAGTGCTCGGCGACGGCGAACTCAAGCGGCCCCTCAAGGTCACCGCGGCCAAGTTCTCCGGTTCCGCCAAGGCCAAGATCGAGCAGGCGGGCGGCCAGGCGATCGTCGGCTGACCCTTCCGGTCCTCCGCATGTTCTCAGCCTTCACGAACTCCTTCAAGATCCCGGAGCTGCGTTCGCGCATCTTCTACACTCTGGCGCTGCTCTTCGTGGCGCGGGTGGGCGCGGCCATACCGCTGCCGGGTGTCGACCCGCATCCGCTGCAAGAATTTTTCAAGCAGCAGTCCGGGGGCGCCGGCGGCGCGATGATCGGCCTGTACAACATGTTCACAGGCGGCGCGCTCCTCAAAGGCGCGGTCTGCTCGCTGGGCATCATGCCCTACATCAGCGCGTCCATTATTTTTCAGCTGATGACAGCGGTCATCCCTTCGTTCAGCCGCCTGCAGCAGGAAGGCGACGTCGGGCGCCAGAAGCTGACCCAGTACACCCGGTATGCGACCGTTCTGATCTGTCTGATTCAGGGAACCCTGACGATCTTGGCCCTCGAGAATCCAGGGCGTCTGTTCCCGGGCTATGACGTCAACGTCTATGGCCGGATCGTCATCGTCGGGCAGACGGGCTTTCTGATCACCTCGGTCATCTACATGACCGCCGGCACGCTCCTGATGATGTGGCTTGGCGAGCAGATCACCCAGCGCGGCATTGGCAACGGGGTCTCTCTGCTGATCACAATCGGCATCCTCGCCGGCGTTCCCGGCGCCGCGGCGCAGACTTACCAGCTCTTCGTCCATCCCGTGGGCACCGGTTCGAACCTCGGGCTGCCGCAGGCGGTCATCATGGTGCTGCTGTTTGTCCTCGTGACCATGGGCATCATCGCGGTCGTCCAGGGACAGCGCAAAATTCCGGTCCAGTACGCGAAGAGGGTGGTGGGCAACAAGGTCATGGGCGGCCAAAGCTCATTCCTTCCCCTCAAGGTCAACTATTCGGGGGTCATGCCCGTCATCTTTGCCAGCGCGATCCTGCTGTTCCCTCAGCAGATCATGTCCCAGGTCGGAGCCGCCTTTAACGTGAAGTTCCTGACCGAGTTCTCCCAGAATCTTCTGCGGGGGCATTGGACCTACTATGTGGGCATGGGGATGCTCATCCTTTTCTTCAGCTATTTCTGGGTTTCGGTGATGTTCAAACCGATCCAGATCGCCGACGATCTCAAGAAATACGGCGGCTATGTGCCCGGTGTGCGTCCGGGCGAGCCGACGGCCCAGTTCCTGGACTTCATCATGACCCGGCTCACGTTGGCGGGGGCGATTTTCCTCACGGTCATCGCGGTCATGCCCGACGTGCTGCTCTTCAATCTTTCTGTTCCGGTGCGGATCGCCTACTTCTTCGGGGGCACGGGAATGCTCATCACCGTGGGCGTCATTCTGGATACGATGCGCCAGATCGAGACCTTTTTGCTGCAGCGCCATTACGACGGATTTCTTAAGAAGGGCCGCATCCGTGCCCGCAGCGCCAACATGCCGGGCTCGGTCGGAGATGCGGCGGACCTCAAGACAGTCGGCACCCTCTGGATCGCCCTCGGGTCGATTTTCCTTGTGGGAATCGTTGCCTGGGCGCTCAGGAGGTGGACCTGACGCCTGCTGGGGCAGTCGTCCTTTTTGGCTTTACAACGGGAGTGATGGATGCGAGCATTGACCTCTTTTCGCCTTCCGTACATCCCGGCAAGGCGAAAATCATTCTACTCGGCACGTCCGCACTTCACCCAGAATGGCTGATGGACCGGGTTCGTTCTTTACCAATTGAGCACGTCTCTCCCGTCGGCCTTATGCGCCGGGAGATTTCGCGAAACCCAGGCTTGCGCCGCCAAAAGGTTGATGACCTTGAGGCCGGCGCCAAGCAGCTCGCACCGGATCTTTCGGTGCGGGGGGACGAAGCAAGCCTCCTGACGCTCGCGCGCCGGTGGTTCTTCGCGCGCAAACCTGATGCGGGATTTGTCCTCACCGACTTCCCGGCTACGCTGCTCCAAGCCAAGGTGCTTGACGAATGGCTCGATGCACGCGACGAAACACTCGACGCGGTCATCCAGAGCTCCGGCGCTTCGGCGCCCGTCGCGCACCACTATAGGACCCTCGGGCTCTTGTCCGCTTCGGTCGCATGATTCCCGTCAAGAACAAGGAGGGGATTGCGAGGATGCGGGAGGCGTGCGCTATTGCTGCCGCCGTTCTCGAGTCGCTCAAGCCGCTTGTGCGGCCGGGCGTCACCACCATGGACTTGGAAGAGGCGGGCAAGGCTGAGATCGCCCGTCGCGGCGCTCGAAGCGCCTGCTACGGGTATCAGAATGGATCGCGCCGCTATCCGGCGCACACCTGCATCTCGGTCAACGAGGAGGTGGTCCATGGGATCCCGTCCCTCAGACGGATCCTGCGCGGAGGAGATATCGTCTCGCTCGACATCGTGATCGAATACGGCGGCTACATCGGCGACAATGCCTTTACTGTCGCCGTTCCGCCCGTTTCGGCGCCCATCGAAAAGCTTCTCCGCGTGACGCGTGAGGCGCTCGGGATCGGCATCCGGGCCGCCCAGGTGGGCAACCGCATCGGCGACATCTCGCACGCGGTCCAGACACACGTCGAGTCGAACGGGTTTAGCGTCGTCCGCGACATGGTTGGCCACGGGGTCGGTGTCTCGATGCACGAGCCGCCCGAAATCCCCAATTTTGGCCGCCGCAACGCGGGCGAGAAGATTGGACCCGGGATGACGCTCGCGATTGAGCCGATGGTGAATCTCGGCGGCTTCGCGACCAAAGTCCTGTCCGACGGTTGGACGGTGGTTGCGGCCGACGGATCTCCCTCCGCCCATTTCGAACACACTGTGCTGACCACCGATCACGGGCCGGAAATTCTCACAGTCCCGCCCACGGCTCCTTCGCCTCTGTCCGCCGCCGCCCGCTCGGCCCGGTAGCTCCTTCCATTTTATAGTCTCTTTCCCTTTCACTCTCTCAAACTCCCACTCCATCCATGCCTCGTCTCCTCGGTGTTGAAATCCCCGCGAAAAAGAAAGTCGCGTTCTCGCTCCGCTATATTTACGGCATCGGC
>Ga0302326_10012111_pt1 | contig 18447 bp, 16 predicted proteins | sample Palsa_T0_3_FD_202264 | JGI IMG/M metagenome (GOLD analysis project Ga0302326, IMG submission 202264) | Peat permafrost microbial communities from Stordalen Mire near Abisko, Sweden - Palsa_T0_3 | ecosystem: Environmental > Terrestrial > Soil > Palsa > Peat permafrost | place: Sweden: Abisko...
GAAACTTAGCACCGGATGGTGCAGGCGCTATGAGGCGAGGCTACCCGCGTGGCTCGTCGACCGGTGCAATGACGCATGCCGTAGTAGCGTTGCGGCCCATGCGCTCGCTGCTCCTCGTACTCGTCACGCTCGCCTCTTGCGGCTCTTCTTCTCGGCAGACTGTCGCGACTACGTCTACGGCTTCGGCGACGCGGTCGTCTGCTCAGCCGACGGAGCCCGCGGAGACGTCTCGTGCTCCGGCGCCCATGCTGTTCGCGGGCACGCGCCAGGCGTGCATGGCCTCTGTAGACGGCAAGACCAAGTGCTGGGGCTACAACGCGTCTGGCCAGCTACTCTTACCCCCTGCGTCCAACGCGGCGTGCGGTGGTGGCAACGGCAACGGCTGTCGGCTCCTCCCCGAGAGCATCGACGCGCTCGCCGGCGTGCGCAGCATCGCGTTCGGTGACGAGCACGTGTGCGCCGTCAGCGCGGATGGGGCCGTCCGATGTTGGGGCGACGCGTCGTTTCTTCCCGAGGACAGCGCGGCACCGTGCGGGTTCCATCGCAAGTGCCGCTATGCGCCCACGGCTGTGAGCGTTCCTCGCGCAGTCGACGTCGCGAGCGGCATCGACGCGAGCTGCGCGCGGACGCAGACCGGCGAGGTCTACTGCTGGGGATGGAACGAGCTCGGAGAGGTCGGCGACGGCACGACGGAAGGTGCGCCCTGCTTCGAAGGCGCGAAGAAGTGTCGCATGTCACCCGTTCGCGCCCACGTCGCGAACGCTGTCCAAGTGGTGATGGGCGCCCGCCACGCGTGTGCGCGTCTCGCCGACGGGACCGTTCGCTGCTGGGGCGAGGCAGACAGCGGCCAAGTCGGCGACGGCACTGCTGGAACCCCATGCGGCGACAGCACGTGCCGCGCTGAGCCGGTCCTCGTGAAGGGGCTCGACCACGTGGTGAGCCTGGCGGCCGGCACCGTGCACACGTGCGCTGCGCAGGGCGATGGAACGGTGCTGTGCTGGGGCATGAACGGCGACGGAAGGCTCGGCGACGGCACCGAGGACGGCGTCCCGTGCGGCTACAAGAAAGGCGGGCACTGCCGTCTCGCTCCCGTCAAGGTCGCGGGGCTCACGGGCGTCGTCGAGGTCGCCGCGGGGCTCTACTCGACGTGCGCGCGCACCTACGATGGCAAGGTGCTTTGCTGGGGCGACGCGCTCGGTCGCGGATCGAAAGCTCCGCACCTGACGTCGCCACAACCGGCGAGCGGAGTCGCCGACGCCGTCGCGCTGCGGATGGGCGAGACGTTCGCGTGCGTGCTCGGCAAGTCGGGCGTCGTGACCTGCTGGGGCGGGAACACCTTCGGACAGATGGGCGACGGGACGATCGCCGACCGACCCGCACCCACGTCACCCAAGCTGTAAGCCGGGTCAATCCCTGCCACCGCTGTTGTCTTGGCGTTGATCGATTCGATCAGGACGCGGACAAGAACGTACGTCGTGGACGACGGATCGTTGGCTCGCGCGTGGCACACGTGTTGCTCTTTGGGACGCGTGGCAGAAAGTAACGAACCATCGCGTGCGCTCGTGAAGCAGCGCGCGACGCGTCTGATCGCCCTTGCGACGGTCGCCATCGCTTTGGCGTGCGGGGCGCGAACGGGTCTCGACGTTCCGTCTCCCGAGCCGCCCGTCGATGGCGCCGTCCGTCACGACGTGGTGACCCGCGACGTGTCCGTGGTCGACGTCAGTCCACCCATCGACGCACCCCCGGACGTCAGCGACGGCTCCATCCAGACGCAATGCACGACGCCGCCGCTCAACCTCGACTGCACGACAGGGCCCATCCTGCTCACACCGCCGCAGGTCGATGCGGGTTGCGACGCCGCGAGCGACATCACGATGGTCTCGTCGACGCTCCGCGTGGACGACACTTTCATCTACTTCACCGCGCTCCGCGGCACGGGCTGGCCGACGATCATGGAGATCTGGCGCGTCGCGAAGACGGGCGGCTCGATGTCACGCGTCGCGACGAATATCCTCGGCCCGAACTGCGGCCCGAGCTGCTTCGCGCTCGACGGGCCCTACGTCTACTACTGGCAGTCCGACGGTGTACACCAAGCGGCCAAAGACGGCAGCTCCGATGTCCTCTACGCCGTACCGCCCCTCGCCACCTACGGTAACGGCTTGGTCAACATCGTTGGCTCGCAGCTCTACGCGTGGGAAAACGGCTACCAGGACATCGGCTCCATCTACGCGGTGAGCAGCGGAACCGCGACGTTCGTCGCGAGCTTCGACGACCCCCAGCAGGTGACCGTGTTGGACGGCACGATCTACGCTGCCGACGACAACGGATTCGAGTCGGCGCCGCTCGACGGGGGTGTCGTCTCCACACTGATCTCCGCCTACGAGGGCATCAACGTCGTGAACGACGGCACGTCGATGTACGCGCTCCTCGGTCATGCCGTCCCCGATTACGTGAACATCGTGCAGATCACGCCTGGCGTGACCAACGACGCCATCGGCACGATAGACTTGGGATGGTTCGCCACCGTCGACGCGACGTCCGTGTACGTCTGGGACGACACCAACGGCGGGGCCATCAACCTCTACGCGTTCGACAAGACGACCCACGCGTCGACGACAGTCGTGAGCATTCCGTACAACATGAGCGATGACGGTGTGCTCGGTGATCTCGCGGTCGACGATCGCTGCATCTACTACGAGTGGGAGAACGCCGTGGGCAACCAGGGCGTCTACGGCGTCGCAAAGTAGATCCGCGATTCTAGTCACGGCGCAATGAGCGGTATGACCTCGCGTCCGTTGCGTCGATAGACGACGAAATCACGGCGGTCGAGCGTAAGCACCTTGCACGCCGCAAAGCGCTCGGACATGCGCACGACGCACGCGTCCGCGAAGTCCATGCGCGGCGCATATTGCGTGAGCAGCCGCTCGAGACGCTCTGCATCTTGTGCCACGTGGAGGCCGATTCGCAAAACGCCGGAAGCGACCTTCGACGCGATCTCCGCGGGTCGGCCAGTGAGGTGCGCTGCTTCGGTGAGTACAGCTTCACACGTCCACAGCGGTGGCGGGATCGCTCCGAACGCCTCACTCGCCCACACATGCCATTTGTCACGGCGGTTCATGAGAGCGGCCAAAGGCCCCGTGTCGAGGATGACCTTCACGGCTTGCGGCGGATCCGTCGACGCCCCAGCGATGCAAGGTGGCGCTTGTTCGTCGAGAGATCGGATGCACGATCGACGATGCCGGCGATATCCCGTAGCGCATCGAGCGCCGACGGCCGCGCCGATACGAGCCTGTCACGAATTGCCGCCCGAACGATCTCACCTTTGCTTGCCCCGACGCGCTTTGCTTCCGCGTCGAGTGCACGTGTGAGCTCCTCATCGAGTCGGATGGTCAGCACGTTCGACATGCCCGGACTGTAATACGCGCATGACGGCCGTGCAAGACAGCGGCCACGCACCGTGGCGTTCCAGGCGACGGCAATCAGACCATCCATAGCGTGAGGTCCCAAGCGCCGCCCATTCTCCTCCGCGAGCTTTACTGCTCGCCAGCGTCACTCGACGCACACGGGTCGGGCGGGACCACAGCGGGAACGCTCGCGACCATGTCGGGGTTCGCCACGAGGACGGCCGTGAAGCCGATACCGAACGAGATGCCCGTGCAGGGCACGCCCGCCATGTTCGAGCCGTCGGCGAGGATGTCCGAGGCCTGCATGATCTGCTGGGCGAGGCCGTCGAAGGCCGGGCCGCAGAGCGACGTCGAGATGCGCCCGGCGGCCGACTTCAGGCCGTTGATGAGCTGCATCGTGTCGATGACGCCCGCGATCGTGCCGTTGGTCGCCGTGGTCGGCGTGGTGTGGTCGAACGAGATGACCGCGTGGTTGAGTGGGAGCGTCATGGTCACACCCTCGAAATCCAGGGTCAGCGCGAGGGTGACGCCGCCCGCCTCGAGGTTGCCGCTGACGAACGTACCGCCCGTCATGTACCCGGCGGGGAATTGGACCTGCGATCCGCTCGAGACGACGCAGCCCGACGGCGGGCACATCCCGTTCTGGTAGTCGTTGAGGAGCTGCGGCGCGACCGGCCAGTCCGTCGCGCTGGTGAACGCCGGCATCCCTCCCGGATAAGCGCCGCCTCCAAAGACCTGACCCGCGAGCCCCGTCGAGCTCTGCGCCGGGGTGTCGTCGAGGCCCGTGACCTGGATCAGGATGGTGAACTCGCCCTTGTCGATCTCCTGCGAGATTTCGGCCGACGGCGTCAGCGGGGAACCCGTGTTTTCGATGATGGGCAAGATGATGGAGCCGAACGCGTTGTCGATGCCGCTGTTGCCGTCGACCTGGTTAAGCGTCGGGGCGTTTGCTGCGAGGGTGCAGACGTTCGTCGACGTCTCCGTCGTCACGAGCCCATCGAGGTTGTAGCCGTAGGTCTTCCATGGGTTTGGGGTGCCCGTGGATCCCGTGCGGTCTGTCTCGCCAAGGAAGAGGGTCTGAACGGCGAAGGTCTCGATCTTCGATGACGGTGCGGTGGTCATCGTCGTGGGGGCAGGAGGAGGCTGACCGACAGGCGGCGGGTTCGGGCTCGAGCTGCACCCGACTGCAATCCCTACCCCACACGCCGACGCGACTGTCCAAAGCTTCATGATCGCGCCTCCGTCGATCGTGAGGTGCGAGGCGCGGCGTCGTCTATCGGGCGCAGCGAAATCCCAGGGTGCTGTCGTGGGCGTCCTCATCGCTGTAGTAGCGTCCCGCGCTGCGCACGTAAGGCAAGGTGTAGAGGTAAGCATTGCGTTGTCGTTTCGTCGTTGCCCCACGGGTACGTCGTGGCCTGTTCGCCGTTGCGCGCTGCCCATTCCCATTCCGCTTCGGTAGGTAGGCGGTCGCCGTGAGCCCCACATTAGGCGGACGCCTGCGCCCAGTCGACACACACACTGTACTCCGCCGCTGTCACCTCGGTCGTTTCCAGGCGGAACGCCATCGTGCGTACGTTTTCTTATCACTTAAGTTTGTTCTTAAATCTGATCGGACCGCGCGCAGGGTTCTGGTTTCAGCGCTACGATTGTGTCTCTCTCAATCACCATGTCCCTCTCACACGCGGTCACACTCGGGTTCGTCACGCTGCCTCTTCTTGGGTGCAGCTCGGGCGACGTGCTCGGCGTCGCCGACGGAGGCAAGGACGTCGCAACCACGGAGGACGCGAACGTCGATGTCGCCGTGGAAGCCGCTCCGAATGACGCCGCAAACGAAGCCGAGGCGGGGGCGGGAGCCACGAGCGTCACGCTCGGCTGGTACGAGGGAGCGTCATGCACGTGTGACAGCAACAGCGGCGGGCCGGGCAACATCGACGCGTTCGCGACGTGGCTCGGATCGCCCGTCACAGTAGGCTCCGACTACGCCGCGACCGACTCGTGGGCCAACTGGACGTTTCCAGGGTGGCAGTCGACGGGTTGGCAGGCTTGGCGCACTGCACATCCGAGCAATCGTCTCGTCTTTGCCCCCGGCTTCGGCGTCATGCAGGACATGACGGGCGGCGCGGCGGGCACCTACGACTCGTACTGGAAGGCGCTCGGCCAGGCGCTCGTCGCTGCCGGCTACCCCGACGCGATCATCCGCATCGCGCACGAGTTCAACGGCAACTGGTACTGGTACCAACCGCAGGGCCAGGAGAGCGCGTTCATCGGTTACTGGCAGCACGCCGTCACGGCGATGCGCAGCGCCACGGGGCAGAGCTTCTCGTTCTTCTGGAACCCGACCCTCGGCGTCGTCGACGAGAACGGCACGCCCTTCGACTGCGAGAACGCGTACCCGGGCGACGCGTACGTCGACTACATCGGCCCCGACACGTACGACTCTGACTGGGGCGTCTACCCCACCTCGGGAACCATCACGCAGGCCATGCAAGATCAGACCTGGCAGAGCATCGTCACCCAGGACCACGGTCTTACGTGGTTCGTGTCGTTCGCGGCGATGCACAAGAAGCCGCTCGCCGTCGCCGAGTGGGGCCTCTGGGCTGTCGGGTCGGGCCACGGCGGCGGAGACGATCCGAGCTACATCCAGAACATGCACGACTGGCTGAACGCAAACGGTGTGTCGTTCGCAAACTACTTCGACTCGGGCGACAACCAGATCTACCCGGGCACGATGTTCCCGAACGCGCTCACGAAGCTGAAGCAGCTCTTCTAACGATTCAGGGTGTCCCGATCTCGAGCGCGATGCCTGGGCGTAGCGGATAGGGCCTCAAGACGGTGACGTCGCCGGTCGGGCGCGTCACGACATAGCTCCAATCGGCGATGTCCACGTCGACGATGGCCGCGAGCGCGAACGAAACGGCGGTGTGCACGACGAGCCCCACGCCCGCTCGCAGGATGCCGTCGACGCGCCATCGGTCAGCGGCCGGCTGACCACCCGGCGCGATCAAGAACGGTGTGATGTGCGTGGCGTCGAGGCCAACCCCCAGCTGGGGCGACCAGTAGAGAGAGCGCGTGAGCTTCTGCTCGACCGACGCGAGGGCGCGGGTCGCGATCGGACTGATCTCCGCCCCCACGTAGGTCGCGTCGACCTCGAAGGGGCGACGGATCTGTCCGAGCAGTCGTGCGCCGAAGGCCAGTCCGGTCGGCGTGACGACGCGGACGCCGAGGGAGGCGACGGGGCCGTCCACGACCGGCACGGAGGAAGAGAAGAGCGCCACCTCGTAGCCCGCGCGCAAGTCGACTGCGATCCGTGTGGAAGGGAGCGGGGGCTTTGGGGTCGACTCGCGCACCGGTGGAGGCTCGGGCCGTGCCACCGTCTCCATCACGCGGGTGCGCTCGATCCCGACCTTGCCGCCATCGAGGAGAGCTTCGACGGCGCTCGCGAGCACGAGGCCCACCTGCTCACGCGCGAGCTCGTCCCCGCGATCCTTCGGGATCCTTCGCACGAGCGCGCGCTCCCACTCGCCGTCCACGATCACGAGCAGGGCGTCGGCGCCCGTCATGTCGATGAACACCCGGGCGAGCGCGGGTTTGTCAGACCGCGGAGTGAGGGCCGCGCGCAGATCGAGCGACGGAGCGACGGCGATCTCGACGTCGACATGGAGCGCGCCCAGGCGCTCTCGCACGAGGGGCTCAACTCCAGCGGCGTCCGAGATGATCGTCACCCGTACGCGATGCGGAGGGTCGGCCCGGGCCCAGCCTGGCCAGAGGCAGGCGAGCGTCACGAGAAAGCAGACCCGGGCGACGTTCACTCGAGCCGAGAACGAGCCTTGTCTGCGAAGAGCGTGCTCGGATAGTCGTGCAGGAGCTTTTGCCACGCCTGCTTCTCTTCGGTGCGTTGGCCGAGTCGCTCGAGCGCCCGTGCCCGCCCTGCGAGCGCCTCCTCCCGCAGCGTCGGATCATTCGAGGCGACGTAGGCGTCGTACTGGGCGAGCGCCGAATGCGCGTACCCATCCGTCAGAAAACCGATCGAGTCTTGCTACGACAAGCGAGGTCGATGTACATCGTAAACATGCGCCTTCCACCCGTCGGTTCCACGCAAAACGCCGTGTTTTCCTCGCTCGACGAGGCTCGCAGCGGCGATGCCCAGTGGAAGCGGGGCAGAACGTTCAGCCTCGTTTACGCGGCCGGTGACGACGTCGCCGACGTCCAGCAGGGAGCTTTCTTTCGGTATTTCAGCGAGAACGCGCTGAACCCGATGGCGTTCCCGAGCCTGCGGAGGTTCGAGACCGATGTGGTCGCGATGACCGCCAGCCTGCTCGGCGACGAGAGCGCCGTCGGCTCGATGACGTCGGGAGGTACCGAAAGCATCTTGATGGCGGTCAAGACCGCGCGCGACTGGGCGCGCAAAGAGCGCGGCGTACGTGATCCGGAGATGGTCGTGCCCGAGAGTGTCCACCCTGCGTTCGAGAAAGCTGGGCACTACTTCGGCGTTCGCGTCGTGCACGTGAAGCTCGACGCCACGCTGCGCGCAGACATGAACGCGATGCGCGAGGCGGTGAGCGACCGGACAATCCTCGTCGTCGGATCCGCACCAGCGTACCCACACGGCGTCATCGACCCGATCGAGGACATCGCGGCCCTGGCGAGAGAGCGCGGAATCCTGTGCCATGTCGACGCGTGTCTCGGCGGATTCCTCCTGCCGTTTGCGAAGAAGCTCGGACGCCCAGTCCCGAGCTTCGACTTTTCGGTGCCGGGCGTGACGTCGATGTCCGCCGACGCGCACAAGTACGGATGGGCGGCCAAAGGTGCCTCGGTGATCCTCTACCGAACACGCGAGCTTCGCCGTCATCAGTACGTCGTCTACACGGATTGGCCGGGTGGCCTTTATGGCTCGCCGAGCGCACCGGGAACGCGACCGGGCGGACCGATCGCTGCGGCGTGGGCGGTCATGCGTTACCTCGGAGAGGAGGGCTACCTACGCCTCGCGAAGAAGACACTCGACACGAGCGACGCGATCCTCGCCGGGATCCGGAGCATCCCGGAGCTCCGCGTCTTGGGTGAACCGATGATGAGCGTCTTCGCATTCGCATCGGACGAGGTCGACGTTTACGCGGTAGCGGACGTGATGCAGCAACGCGGCTGGTACATCGACCGCCAGCAGCGCCCAGCGTCGCTCCACATGATGATCACGCCAGCGCACGCGGATCTCGTCGAGGAGATTGTCGGCGATCTGCGCGCGGCGGTCGCGACCGTGAAGAATGGCGCCACGTCCGAAGGCGCTGCCGCGATGTACGGCATGCTCGGCAAGATGCCGGACCGACACGCGGTCGAGGATTTCGTGCTCGACATGATGGACCAGTGGTGACCCGTGAAGGTCGACAACCTGTTCGATCTCGCGCGCCTTCCGTGGTTCGACGTCCGCGGCGGGCGCCTCGTCCTCGTCGATGAGTCGGTCGGGCCCATCTTCGATTGCCACACCCACCTCGCGCTCGCTTACGGATGGCGACGACCGGCCGTCGATCTCGAGGCCGAGACGCCCAGCGTCGAGCTCTATCTTCGCGCGGACAAACCCATCGACCTCGACGTGTACATGAACCGAAACTTCGCGCCGCACGATCTCCACGACATCGAACACGACATGACGCGCGAGGTGTTCGGTGGCGGCGGGCTCCGTGCGACCCATACGCTTCCGAACCTCGTTGCGCACATGCGCGACGTTGGCGTCACCGCGAGCGCGCTCTTGCCCATCGACTTTCCGTTCTGGTCGACGAACTCGGAGCGCTGGCTGGAGCTCACCCGAGGTCGCACGGACATCGTTTGCTTCGGATCGGTTCACCCTTACAGCCGCAATCTACGGGCGAAGGTGAAGCGCCTTGCTACCGCAGGAGCCCGCGGGTTGAAGTTCCATCCCGCCGTACAGCTCGTCGCGCCCGATGATCGGCGCGCGATGGCGCTCTTCCGCTGCTGCGCCGAGCACCACTTGCCGGTGCTGTTCCACTGCGGCCCCGTCGGCATCGAACCGCGCATCGGGCGGAGGCTCTGCCAGGTGCACCGCTACGAGCGGGCCCTCGCGGAGAACCCCGATGTCGACTTCGTCCTCGGCCACGCCGGCGCGCTGCAGATGGAAGACGCGATCGCATTCGCGCGCAAGTATCCGAACGTCTACTACGAGATCGCCAGCCAGAGCCTCCCAGCGGTCAGACGACTCATCGACGCACTTCCGGAAGGCCGGCTCATGATGGGCTCGGACTGGCCCTTCTATCACCCGGCGATCGGGATCGCGAAAGTGCTCATCGCGACGGAGCACTCGGACAGCATGCGGCGTGCGGTGCTCCACGACAACGCGGCGCGCCTCTTTCGACTGTCATGAACGGGCGCGTCTTTGTGATGTTGATGCTCGCGTCGGCGAGCGCGATGGCCGACGAGCCGTGGGCCGATGTCGATCCCGTCGCGCCGCCGATTCGGTATTCGAGGGGCGACTTTGGCTTTCGACCAGGTGCGGAGTATCGGGCTCAGTACCTCCTCGTCGAGCCGATATCACTCAACACGGAGACCGCGCGGAACGTCAGCATCATCCAGCAACGCCTCCGGCTCGACGCGACCGCGGACTTCCAGGACAAGATCCGGATCGTCTTCTCGACCGACGTGCTCGACGGCGACTTGTGGGGTGACAACGGCACGTTCGGCGGTACTCCGTCGTCGAACTCGGGGACGGCCATCGACGCGAAGAACCCGAACGACACGCGGCCGTGCATCGGCCTGCAGAACGGCCAGACGAACGCGCTCTCACCGAACGCTTATGGCATCACGCTTTGCCCCATCACGCCGTTCACGGTTCGTCGTCTGTACGGCGAGGTCATCCTGCCCTTCGGCGTTCTTCGTGTGGGGCGCCAGCCGACGCTCGATGGGATGGGCGTGTTCGCGACCGACGGCGACGGGCGTCACAACCGCTTTGGCATCGCGGGTACGGGCAACTACGTCGACCGCATCCTCTTCGCGACGAAACCGCTCGAGGCGTTCAAGCGTCCCGCGCAGCGCGATCTCAGCACGACGCGCGGCTTCTTCGTCGGGGTTGCGTACGACCAGCTGGTGACCGGCGATCCGCAAGCGTTCGGCGACGACGTCCACCAGCTCGACGTTGGCGTACGCCTTCTCGAGCCGCGGCTCGGACCGCTCCGTGACGTCTACGCGAATGCCTACCTGTCGCACCGCTGGGAGCTTTCGGTCTCGTCAGTGACGGGCATCGGGGCGCGCGTCTATGCGCGGGCCGGCAACGTTCGTTTTGGCGTGGACGCTGCGATGAACGTCGGCTCGACGAGCGAGATCTCGGAGGCCTACCAGAAGATCACCAACGACCCAGTCGTCAACCAACCCATCCTTCAGGGCGGCGCACGCGCCACCATCCGCTACGACCGCCCCAAGTGGAGCCTCTACCTCGAAGGCGACTACGCGTCTGGAAGCGACGATCCGACGTCGCGCGCGACACTCTCGCAGTTCACGTGGTCGCCGGACACGAACGTCGGCCTGCTGCTCTTCAAGCAGGTCCTCGCGTTTCAGACGGGTCGTGTCGCAGCAGCAGGCAACGTGCTTTTGAGTCGCCTCGGTGCCACCACCTTCCCGACGCAGGCGCTCGACACGCAAGGAGCCCTGACGAACGCGATGGTGATCTTTCCACAAGCCGACTTTCGCCCGCTGCCGAATCTCCTCATCCGACCGGGGGTGATGGTCGCGTGGACGGCCGTGCCATTGATCAATCCCATCGCCTCGCTACAGAACCACACGAGCGTGAACATCAAGGATGACGAGGTAAACTACGCGGGCGGCAAGCCCGGACGCTTCTACGGTACCGAGCTCGATCTACGTGTGCAGTACAGGTATCTCGAACACTTCATCGTCGACCTCGAAGGAGCGGTGCTCCTGCCGGGCGACGCGCTGCAGGACGTGGACGGATACGCCGTCCCGAGCTGGCTTCTCCAGACCCGCACCACCTTCTTTTTCTGACCATGCGCACTCCGTACATCCTCTTCCTCGTCACGCTGGCTTGCATCGAGTTTCATGCTCCGCCAGAGCCCTCGCTACCCCAAGCGCAGAACGGCCTCTTGCCCGATCCCACAGCGCCGGTCGTCGTCGCGTTCGATCGTCCCATCGACCCGAGCACGGTCACGCTCGAGATCGCGCGCGACATCGTCAACGATCGCGGGCAGCTCGCGGACGAGCAAGACCCACCCGGCACGCTCTCGACGCTCTACACCTACGATCCCATCGACGGCGACTCGGGTGGCACGAGCGTGCTCTCGGACGACAACACCGTGTTCACCATCACACCGACGTTTGCGCTCCCGTACAGCCCAGCGCTCGTCGTGATCGTCGAGCCTGGCCTCGCGGACGCGATGTATCACGTGCCGACGGTGGCCCGGCGCAAGCTCGTGTTCTCGTATGAGCTGAACCTGACGTGCGATGCACCGTCGATGATCATGCCGGCGCAGGCCAACTACTTCCTCTTGATCGACGTCGCAGAGCCCGTGGGCACGCAGGTGAAGCTCTTCGCGACGATCGCCGTCGACATGAACGGGGAGTTCACCGCAGCCTTCTCCAGCGCGACGCGCAACCCGGACGGGACGCGGTGCTCGCCGCCCTGTGCGTCGACGGATGCATGCCGCACGCTCCCGGGCCCCCCGGCGTGCGTTGCGCCGTCGACGCCAGCCGACTCGACGGACGAGTATCCAGACTTCGTCATCAACGAGCAGAACGGTTTTTCGTTCGACGCGCAGGGTTGCGTGGTGGACCAAAGCGACGGCACGGCGCTCTTCGTCAACGCTCCCGTCGACGTGTTCATCACCAGCCCCAACGTCACACTTCGCAACACGAAGCTCACCGCATCGTTCGCCCTCGACGGAGAGGGCGTACTGCGCGGAGCTGGCGCCCTCACGGCCGACGATGTCCTGCTCGGGACGATCGATAGCGGCCCTGGCTCCGGTCAGTTGACCGCCCGCCTGATACCGTAAAGGTCAGCTGGGTTTTGCTGGGTTTTGGGGCGGCCGGGCGATCTCGTTGAGCGTCGCGTCCAATCGCCGCTTGGCCTCTTCCAGCTTGCCGGAGACCTCCGCGAGCTCCTGCTCCTCGCGACGCGCGACACTGTTGGCCTCTTTGAGCTTTCGTGCGTTCTCGCGGACGGTTTCGACCGAGACCGGAGGGTTCGGGTACACGTCCGGATATTCGGCGAACAGCGCCGCCAGTTGCTCGGCGACCTCCACGATCTCGTCGGCTCTGTCGGTCTTGTCCTCTAGGGTCTCGTCCTCGTATTCGGCCAGCCGAGTGAACTTTCTCGTGAGCGCCAGGCCCTTCTCGATGGCGAAGCGCTTGCGCTCTGCGGCAGTCACCCCCTCACTCTAGCGCGTTCCTCGCGCGCACGACATGACGTGACGCCGATTGATCGCGATCGGATGCTTCGCGTGATCAAACCGATCATGCGGAACTCACGCTGAATCGAAGACTTCGGTGCGCATGTCGCTTGCAACGACACCGCCACCCATGCACCACAACGACCGAACCCACGCTCTTGCGAAGCTCACTCGTTTGGCCCTTGGCGTCGGGATGCTAGTGGGCTGCGGTCCGGCCTCGAGCGCCGTTCCCGGTGATGCCTCGACGCCAACCGCGGACGCAGCCGACGGCGGCACGCAGTTACTTGCCGCCTTGCCCGTCGAGGTCACGGCGGGCAACGGTGCCATCCAGTCGTTGACGTTGACCGTTCCCCCCACCGACTTGACCGGATCGATCCAGCTTTGGATGCAGGTCCACAACTTCAAGTACCAAGACATGCTGAGCGTGCAGGTCAACGGCGGCGCGTGGATCTCACTCGATGATCAGACGGTGACGCTCCAAGGGCTCGCGGCGCAGTATGGAGGCATTGGAGGCGGCTACTCGACGTTGAAGCTGACCGTGAATCTTGCTCCGAGCACAGTCGTGGTCGGCAACAACACGGTGAGCTTTCGGTTCGACAAGAGTGACGGGCGGTCGAGCGCGTTCCGCGTCCTCGACTTCAGCCTTCAAAGTGGGGGCACGACGATCGCTCAGGCATCGACCCAATACGCCGAGGTCGATCCGAGCACCTGGACGCCGCCTATGAACGATCCCGCCGACATCGCTACGGGAAAGGGTCTTTGGTACTCGGCACCACTCGTCAACACGATGAACGCCGGGATCCTCGCGCACTGCACATCTTGTCACGCACAAGACGGGCGCGATCTGAAGTATTTCAACTACTCGAATCAAACCATCGAATCGCGCGCGATGTTTCATGGCCTGACGGCGCTGCAAGGAACGCAGATCGCGAGCTACATCCGCAGTTTGACCACGCCTGCTCCAAGCACCGCGAGACCGTGGAATCCGCCGTATCAGCCAGGGCCTGGGCTCGATTCGCAGCCGGTGGAGAACTGGGCTGCCGGAGCGGGCCTTGGCGCCGTGATGGAAGACGACGCGAGCATGTTCAACGCGATGTTCCCGTCAGGCGTCGACGCCTCGGTCGTTTCGGCGAGCGGCAATCTCAATGTCCGCGAGACGCCGGTGGACTTCCAACTGCCCGACTGGAACCGCTGGCTCCCCGGCACGCACCCGCTCGACGCAACCCCGCTGTTCAACGCCGTTCCTGGTTTCCAAGGCTATGATTTTGCCACGAGCAACTACAACACGCTCTACAGCGGAGGCACGCTGCAAGGCGGCATTCCGTTCGTGGGGATCCCCACGCTCCTTTCGAACGGCACCTCGTACGCGGACGTGTGGAGCGCCTTCTGCCCTGCCCCGAGCTCCGGGGGGAATCCCGCGGGCAACATGTGCGATTGGATCTCCGCGCAAGGGAGCGGCTACGGTGGGACCTCCGCGCTCGAGGGCTACCTCGGCACCCAACCAACCGCGAACCCGGGCTCGTACTACAACGCGCCGCTCGTCGACGGCGTCTATTCGCTGGCCTTGTGGGGGCAGGTCAAGAATTGGGAGATCATGCAGCAGTTCCAGCTGGAGGGTTCGGCGGCCAGCGTCTTGACGCCCGCGTCTTACAAGAGCAGCGGCAACACCGGTCAAGCGGAGCCGCGATCGTGGCTATCCGATCACTCTTTCATGATTGCTCCTCACCAACTGCACATGAACCAAACCACCGGAATGCCGGGGCTCCTGAACGGCTCAGGGCAGGCAGACACTTACATCACGTTCGCTTGGTATCATTTGCAGATCATCCTCAACAATTCGAACAAGGTTTATAGCTACCAGCACCCCGTCGACTGGGGATACACGTTCTCCACCATCAACAATCCGAATCTGAGCATGGCGCAGATGGCTCACGGGTCAGCGCTGCAGATGCTTTGGATGATCAAGGCGATGCAAGTGACGAACAACGGCATCGGGCCGGAGGACGCGGGGAGTGGATGGTCGTTCAACGCGGCCGACATCAGTCAGCTCGTCGCGACGGGCGCGTTTCTGTGGCAGTGGCCGCAAACGGCCACGCAGAATCAAGTGGCCCTCCTCAGTGCGTACGTCACCGCATGGCTCGCGGACGTGCAGCAATTCACGCCGGCGCAGTTTTATGCCGGGGGCCAAGCGAGCGCCACCGACACGTTGACGAGCTATGACAACGGCGTGGCGGGGGTCAATTCGTTTCCGATGATCGATCGCGTTTGGATGTCGATTCCGCGCCTACGCTACTTGGGTGTTGCTCAGAGCCTCATCAACGAGCTCGCCGCGTGGGCCGCAACCGTGTGGCCCAAGTTCGACTGGTCGCTGGCCGCAAACGCAACGTGCACGCCACCCGACACGAGCGGGTACGTCAAGTGCAGTCAATGAGGTGCTGGGGTCTAGCGTGAACGCTCCGTCACAGCGGACTGTGCAGAACTTTGCACGTAAGGAATCGCGAGCTCGCGTGTTAAGTTCGCATGAACGCGACACTCCTTCTTTCGTTTCTCTCGGTTTCGCTACTCACGACCGGCTGCACCATCGAGTCGGTGACCACGGAGATCCAGCTGCGCGATCCGTCGCACGCGGCGCTCGTGCGCACGGACGCCGCTGGGTCCCAACGCCTGCCGCTGCCCGCGGACGGAACGATCGCGCTCGACGCCAGGGCGGCCTCGAGCATCACCTTGGAATCGCCGACCACGATCGCACGCTGGTGCACCATGCTGGCGCGCGACCCGCGCGGACAGAAACTGAAGTACAACGTCGTTGCTGATCCGAAGTGCGTCGATGCACCGACCGCAGGCAGCGTCGGCTACGTGCTGGAGGGCAATTGGAGCGACGTGCGAATCGTCGAGCGCCATCGTCCGGACCGCGCGGGTGCATGGGCGATCGCGGGAGTATCGACCGTCGTCTTCGGTGGGCTCGCCGCGATGGTCCTTTCCCTGGGACACGTTCGCGGCGGCCCCGCCGTCCGGTACGGCCTGGGCGCGACCGTCGCAGGGGTCGGCGCGGCCTACGACATCAGCGTGCTCCCCACGATCCTCACGCCCGACTCCGACATTTTGATCCACGACTTCGGAAGCGGCGCTTTCACTCTGTAATCACAGAAACGCTGACGCATCGGATACTCTAGGCATCGAACGGAGGGCACCATCACCGACGAGACGCTCGCAAGGGTCGAAGGCCGTATCGGGACCACCCTCCGTGGCAAATACCGGCTCGACCGAGTCCTCGGCGTCGGCGCGATGGCAGCCGTGTACGCTGCCACCCATCGCAACGGCATGCGCGTCGCGATCAAGCTCCTCCACCCGGAGATGTCGCGAACCGCCGACATCCGCCGGCGGTTCGTCCGCGAGGGGATCATCGCCAACCGCGTGAACCACCCGGGCGTCGTCCGCATCGTCGATGACGACGTGGATGACGCCGACCACGCGTTCCTCGTGATGGAGCTGCTCGAGGGACGGACGCTCGACGCCGAATGGGAAGCGGCCGGCGGCAGGCTCACTCCGGAGCGCGTCCGCGATCTCGTCCTCCAACTACTCGACGTGCTCGTCGCCATTCACGGCGAGGGCATCGTCCATCGCGACATCAAGCCCGACAATGTCTTCCTCACGCAAGGCGGCGGCCTCAAGGTTCTCGACCTCGGCATCGCCCGCGTCCTCGAGTCGCGCACCGTGACGAAAGTGGGCGTGCTGATGGGAACGCCAGGGTTCGTCGCTCCAGAGCAAGCCCTCGGCGACGCCCATCGGATCGACGCGCGCACCGATCTCTTCTCGGTCGGAGCGATGATGTTCGCCCTGCTGACCGGCGAGGTCATCCACCCGGGCGAAACTGCGATGGTGCAAATGGTTTTGGCGGCGAGCCAGCAGGCGCGGTCCGTGCTCGACGTTTCTCCCGAAGTTCCCGCGGCGCTCGCCAATGTGGTCGACGTCGCGCTGTCGTTCGACAAGACTAAGCGCTGGGACAGTGCCGCTCAGATGAAGACCGCCCTCGAGGGCTCGTTGGCGATTCGGCCGAAGGCCGCGTTGGTCGAGCCCGAGACGAGCGTGCCCTTTCTCCTGCGCCGCAAGCGCTGATCATGCAAGCCGCTGAGTCATGGTCAACGACTCTTGCTCTCGTTCTTTGCGTCGCCACGTTGAGCGCGCAGTGTGGCGGCGCGCGCTCCAGCGTTGCGACCGTGCACATTGGCGAAGCGACGGGGGACGGCGGCAGTCCAGACGAGGTTGGCGCGTCGATGTCTTCGCCGCTCCTTCGCGACGTGGTCCAGCTCTCGGTCGGGATGGGACACGTGTGCGTCGTCACGAAGGGCCACGCCGTGGTTTGCTGGGGTGACAACGCCGCAGGCCAACTCGGCACGGGGCTCGATGGTCGGTCCGTTGGAACCACACTCTTGCGACCCCACGTCGTCGGCGGTCTCCCTCCCATCGCGAGCGTCGCTGCGGGCAAGATGCATACATGCGCCATCGACCTTCGAGGCGAGGTCTGGTGCTGGGGAAGCGCGGGAGGCGATCTCGTCGTGACCGCCGGCGGCGCGTCCGGAAGTGTCGAGCTTCGGGGGTCGGAGCTCGGTAGACCCGTACGCATCCCACTCGGCGATGGCGTCGCCTACCTCGTCGCGCTGTCTCACACGACCACGATGGCCTGCGCAGCGTATCCGAACGACGTCCGCTGCTGGGACACGTTCAGCAGCATCCCCATCAACGCGCACACCGTGTCGCCTCCGCCCGCTCGAACGAAACCGCTCGCAGCCGTCACGGCGATGTCGCTCGCGCATGGCGACGTCTGCGCCATCACCTCTTCGTCGGGCCTCTTCTGCTGGCGCGAAGCGGTCGGACCGGCAGCCGTCGCGTGGGCGCCTGGTGATGCGTTCGTCCCGGCGAAGGTCGCGCTCGGCGAGCAACATGGCTGTGTCGCATCTCGCGCGGGAGAGGTTCGCTGTTGGTCGCCCTTCATCGGCGACTTCTGGACGCATGCGCCAAGCCTCGTCGTCACGTGGAGCGGCAAGTCCCCGACGCGCGCGCTCGATGTGGGGGATTCCCCCATCTGCACGGCCGACTCGCGTGGGCGCGTTGACTGCTTCCTCTCGGCGGAAGGCGGCCTCACCGACGACGCCGTCGAGAGATCATGGGCCTCCACCGAGCTTGGTCCGCACCCCATCACGGGGCTGAGCCAAGTCGTGGACATCGGGCTCGGGCTTGGACGCGACATCATGGGTTACGGCTTCGGGTGTGCCGTTCTCGCAACGTCGAACGTCGCATGCTGGGGCGACAACGATTCGGGTCAGCTCGGAACCGGCAAGGAGGCCCCTTCGAAGACGGCCGTGTTCGTCGTGAGCCCTTAGCCACGCATCGGTGGCGCGATGACGACGTACACGACATGCGTGCCCTCAGCGGCTGCAGATGGCGCGTCGCGGAGCAAGACGAACCTACCTGGATGCGCATCGTGGGCTGTGAGCTTCAGGTGCTTTTCGCGCTTAGCAGACTCGGCCGCCGACCCGACGGCGATCGGGAAGATGTCTTTCGCGTCGGCGAACGCCTCGTGCTGCCAGAGCGGTCCGAAGTAGACCTCCTCGCAGCGACCAATCCCAAAGCGCTCGCCGGGG
>Ga0302326_10012112_pt1 | contig 18446 bp, 15 predicted proteins | sample Palsa_T0_3_FD_202264 | JGI IMG/M metagenome (GOLD analysis project Ga0302326, IMG submission 202264) | Peat permafrost microbial communities from Stordalen Mire near Abisko, Sweden - Palsa_T0_3 | ecosystem: Environmental > Terrestrial > Soil > Palsa > Peat permafrost | place: Sweden: Abisko...
GCTCGCGCCCGCGTCCGAGTTCGCGATCGCGATCAGGCCGTAGGGCTGCCGTCCGATTACGCACGGACGGTCTTCGGAGGCCGTGAAGACCCACTCCATGGGATCGTACAGACTGTTGTAGGTGTACGCGTAGCCGTGCGGCCACCGGTTCACCGTGATGGCGATGATGTCGCGCGCCGGATCGAACCCGCCCGCGCCGAGACTACGCGCCAGTTGATCGCGAATGTTGCGCTCGAAGGTTTCAAAGGTAGTGGCCAGCAACGCGGCCCGCCCCAAACGATGCTGTTCCCTGCGAGGCTTGCCCGGCGCCACCATCGCCTTGGTGAGATGCAGCACCATTGGTTCCTCCGGAGTCTGCGGATGCTTGAGATCGCCCAGCGACACTGCCTCGGTGAGCGACGACGTGGTGTGAAACATGCCGGGCGCATTGATGTTGCTGATGCCCAGCTTTTGCCAAGCGGTCCAGTTCTTCACGCCCACGCTGGTGTACACCAGCGGACCTTTCACGCCATAGGCGAGCGCCTCTTTCTGCTTAGCTGGAAGCTCGGGAACCAGATAAGGGATAAACATGTTCCAGCACGCCATCACGCACGCTTGGGCGCGCACTGCATAGAGCTTGCCGCCGCGGTTGTAGCTGACCACCACTTCGCGGGCGTTCGCCACGTCGCCGTCGTGCCGCACACTAACCACCGTGCTGTTCAGACGTATGCGCGCCGCCTGATTCGGCCGGTCCAGGCGCGCATAGTTGACGCGCGCCGCTCCGATGTCCTCTTGGGTCTTTCCGGGCACCGCTTCCGGGATCAGCCAGCGCACCAGCAGCCGCGCCACGGTGGCGTTTCCGTCGGGAAAGTGGACATCCTCGAGATTGCTTGGTTTCTGGCGGCCGTGTTGAGGGCCCGGGAGTTCAGCCAGGACTCCATTGGGGGTGGGGTCCAGATCCAGTCCGGCGAATCCGGGCTGGCCCATTTCCCATCCGAAAAGCGCCGGAGTGGCGTCGGCGCCCACGCAGAAATTCCCTTCGCCGAAATGCTGGAAGAACCACAGCACCTGCTTGTCTACCTTGGCGACGTCCAGGAGAAAATCCTGGTAACTCATGCGCGCCAGCCGCGCTTTCTTTTCCGCCGACGATAGCCCCGGCATGTAGTCGGGCTGCTTCGGATCGTAGAGCCGCAGCAGATCCTTGCGCGCCTGCTCGGAGATCGGCGTCTTCGCCAGAAACTCGGCAGTATAGCCGCCATATCCGTATGCTCCGCGCCCGCGTCGCCCGCCGGAGTCGTGAACCACCAGCCGGTCCGTGCCCCAGTTTTCCTTGTCGAAGAAATGCGAGTTGCGAAGCCCGAGCGAGCGGTACAAGTCGTGGTTGGTGCGGTTAGCGCTTTGGAATCGATCGAGATCCACGCCGATGTCGTGCAGAAGTTCCTGGGCGGGCTGGTTGTAGCGATCGTGCGCTTCGATGTTCAGCGTTCCGCCATTGATGGCCATGAGATGGCCGTTGTGGCGAAACTCGTTGCGCTTGGCGTGTCCGCCGAAATCGTCGTGATTGTCCAGGACCAGCACTCGCGCGCTGCGGCCGGCGTTCTTCAAGAAGTAATAAGCCGCTCCGAGCCCGCTCATTCCGGCGCCCACGATCACCAGGTCATAGGTCTCGTTGGTTTGCGCGAAACCGGACAAGTCGACTGAGCGGCGGTCGCGGAGCGCGTGCGCAACCTCGAAAGATCCCGCGTGGTCGCCGCGCATGCCGGTCAGCGCCGGTGGGTAATAATCGGCGGCCTGTTCGGGCGCGAACTCCTGCGCCAGCGCCCACTGGGGAAGCAGCATAGCGCCGGCGGCGACGCTGGCTCCATTGACGAAATCGCGACGCGTGATCCTCCGGTTCATGCCAAGATCGCGATCTTGCCGGGACACGCTCATTTCGTCCTCCTGGGCCGCATCAGCTCAACTGACTAAGAATGAAGAATGACACAACTCCCCCGGCAATCACAACGGCGCCATGCCGCGCCGCTCCACTGACATGCATTATCGCGCCGCCGGCGACTGCGGAGTGGCCTGAAGCGTCGCGGCAGCATCCAGCATCTCCCGGTACTCCCCCAGCTCAGGTACGGCCAACCCGGCTATCTTTGCCCGGTCGTCCCAGCGCCGCAACATCACTGCGTCTCGGTAATGCGGCAATGCCTCGAATTGGCGCGCTTCCGCATCCGTAAACATTCCGCCTTGCAACTCGAGGCTCTGGACGGACGCTGGTGAGAGGCTTTCGAGATAGCGAGGCTCCGCCCAGCACAAATACCGCTTGGCCGCGACGTGATGCCGCACCGGCTCCGCCACGCCGACCCCGAACCTACTGAGAATCCATTCATACCCCGCGATCTCATGCAAGACATCGATCCCATGGTTCGCGGCGGATTCCGGAAGGTCGTGCAACAGGTGCCCAATGTCGTGGAGCAGCGCGGCAATCACCAGATCCCGCGGACTCGCGTCCCGCGCCGCCAGCCAGGCGCACTGCAGTGCGTGCTCCAATTGCGAGACCGGTTCGCCGAAGTAGGCGGCGGCGCCGCGCTTGGTCATCAGATCAATGACTTCAGAAGGGACTGTCATGACCGAAGCTTCCTCCTGAGTATCGAATGCGACAAGTTCTCCCGGTTTCAGCATCGCGCGGTACTCGAACTCGGCCGCGATCCTCTATTGAACTTTGAGGCGCCACCGCGTTAGGGCCTTTCCCCCGACGAAATCCGGCCCGCGATCTCATCGATCACGTCCATACACTCGGCGGCGCTTTCTACTAGGTAGTGCGCGCCCTGATCCGCCAGCCTTTTCCGCGCCTGTGCGATCACTTCGCGCCGCTCCGTCGCGTTAGCCGAATTCCATTCCGCCTCAGTCAATCCGGCTTCGTTGCCTGTCCGCGTGACTCCGATGGTCCACATGCCGGCGTTCAAGCCTTCCTCGATATCGCTCGGCGTGTCGCCGATTTTCACCATGGACCACAGCGGACTCACTTCCAGGCGTATCGCATTCAGATAGCACATCCACGGAGCCGGACGTCCGCCGCCCGGGACATCTTGCGGACAAATTGCGCAATCGGGTTGGAAGCCCTGTTCGCCAGCGCGCTCAACCAGGAAATCCAGCATCGGCCGGGTATAGCCGGTGGTGGATCCGATTTTGGCGCCGCGCTTCCGTAGCGCTTCGGCGATTTCGGGGACGCCCGCTATTACGGTGGAAAAGCTGCCGAGGCACTCCAGCTGCTTCGGGAGAAATTCAGCGTACAGCGCATCCCCATCCGCTTCGTCCGGCGCCCGGCCCCGTTGGCTCTCCCATTCGTCCGCCACGCGCGGCAATTCGAGAATCGAGCGGATGTGGTCTCGCTTGGCGATGCCCATCGAAAGGCGCGCTTCGGCCACGGTGATCGGCACGCCCGCTCTCTCAAACACCTCCTGCAAGGCAGCCACGGGCGCGCGGCTGCCGTGATCCAAAATAGTGCCCGCCCAGTCGAATACCACAGCTTGGAGTTTCATGCCCCGATCGCCTCCACCGTCTGTTCCGCCAATCCAAACGACAATGTCATGCCGGATCCGCCGGGCGCGGTTATGATGCGCACGCGGGGCGCTGGTTCTGCTTCGAAAAATGGCCGCTCTGGATCGAGCGCGTACACTCCGTGCCAGCGTTCGGCGATCTGCCAGGACGGCAGTTTGAGGAATGTTCGGGCCTCGCTCAGGATCAAATCGTCGATCAAAGTCCGGTCGAAGATGCTTAGATCGAGCCCATACTCGTGCGAGTCGCCGAGTGTGACCGCTCCGTCGGCGGTTTGCGATGCAAGCACGTGAATTCCCCAACGGTCGTACTCAGGCTTCTCGGAGGCGATGCGTGCTTTGAGTTTCGGTAGGGTGCTGGTGCAGATCGCAAACGCCTTATAGAAGCGCAGCGTCAGACCCGCAGCCAGCGCCGGCCCAAGTTGCCATCCGTCCGGCTGCGGGCCGGTTCGCATCATCTGGAGCTTACATCTGGTCAAGCCGCTCGCCGCGAAGACTTCCGGATAGAGAGTTTCGAAATCGTCACCGGTGCAAACGATGGCAGACTCGACTTCCCAGCATTCCACCGAAGTTTCGACGATGGGCAGTTCGATTCTTTTAACCATCGAGCCATACCGGCACTCCACGCCTAGTTCTTGCAAGTATGCGCGGAAATGCGCTGCCACGTCCCTGGGATCGACGGTAATCTCGGTGGCGCTCCACAGCGCGCCCTGCAGATTGTGCTCTTGTACGGCTTGACTGCGCCGGCGCGCCTCATCGGGATCCAACCAGCAGCACTCGTAGCCTGCGGGAGGCCCGATTTCCGCGAATTCGCGAAGCACTTCCGCTTCGTCTTGGTGATGCGCGACATGCAGCGATCCGGTGGGCCGGAAACCCAATCGGGCGGCGTTCAATGCTTCGAGCCAGATCTCGCGGCTTCGCAAAGCTATGCGGTGCATCTCTCCCGCTGGTTGTCCGATGGGCCAGATCATCCCGAAATTCCGCACTGAGGCGCCCTTGGCGCTAGGTCGTCGTTCGAACAGCACCACGCGATGCTTGTTGCGCGCAAGCACGTAAGCATGGGCGAGACCCAGAATTCCTCCGCCCACCACGGCGACGTCGGCTCTTCTTGCCATCCTGTTCAGAATAACCGCTTCGGCGAAGCCTTTGATGACAATTCGGTGTCGCGCTGGTCTGAACGAGCTGAGTCAAATGACTCATTTTAGTAATCAGCTAGTCAGCCGTCTGTCACACCGATGAAATCACGAATCGGTAAGCTTTCGATTCCAGATATTTTCGTTGGCGTGCCGAACCGCGACATCCTAATATGTCCGGGATTCTTGCGCCGTCCTTACCAATAGGGGAGGTCGTCTTGAAAATCAGCAGAAATTCTATTTGTAGACGCATTGTGTTTTTCGCAACTCTGTGTTTTGTTGCATCGAACGAGGCATTTGCTCAATCCACTTACGGACGCATCAGCGGCGCCGTGACGGATTCTTCGTCCGCCGCGGTTCGTGGGGCGAAAGTCGAGGTCGTCAACGAGCAGACGCAAGTCACACGCTCTCTGGAAACTAGCCCCGAGGGACGTTATAGCGTCGGAGATCTCGATCCCGGCAAATATACGGTAGCCGCCGGAGCCACCGGTTTTAACCGTACCGAGCACAAAGAAGTGACCCTGCTGGCGCGCGACGAGATCGTGATCGATCTGCAATTAACGGTCGCGAGCGCCGCGCCCACCACGGTGGAGGTAGTGGGGACGCCGGTGGTTTCCGAGGACCTCACTCGGTTCGACTCCAAAACGGGCGACGACATCAACTCGCTGGCTCTGAATTTCCGGGCCACGGCCAGCCCCAGCCCCATTGTTGTCGCTACTCTTACAGCGGGCGTTCAAGAGGATAGCGGCGGCAACATTACCATCGCGGGCCAGTTGCCCAATGTGACATCGTACTCTGTCGACGGCGTATCCACGCAGAATGTGCGCTACGGCGGCCCAAATCGGGACCTTTTTCCGTCGGTGGAGGGCATCGCTGAGTTTCAAGTCAACACCGCCGTCAGCAATGCGGAATTCTCCCAGCCGAGTTCCATCACAGTCATCAGCCGCGGTGGCACCAATGATTTTCATGGCGGCGGTTTCTGGTATTTTCAGCGCGACGCTTGGAATTCGCCGGACCAGATCAGCGGCGTCACTCCGCTTGGCAACGCCAACACTTTCGGGGCATCCCTCGGCGGCCCGGTTCTGCTGCCTGGCTATAACGGAAAGAATAAGACGTTCTTCTTTTTCGACTACGAAGGCGTGCGCCTTAACTCCAACACGGCGATTTCGACCAACACCATACCCTCGGCTTGGATAAACGGCGACTTCAGCGGCTCGGGCGTAATCGTCAACGGCCTTAATGGCAATCCGCTTCCAGGGAACAAGGTTCCCGCTTCGCAGATCAACTCAACTTCCGCCTACCTCATTCCGTACTTGTTTCCCGCGGCGACAAACCCCGAAACCGCGCTGACGGCTCCGAACCTTGTAACGTCATTTCCAGGCAAGTACACCAACGACGGATTTGACGGACGCCTGGACCAGAACTTCGGCTCAAATCATCACTTGTGGGGGCACGTGACCCAGAAAACGGTCTCTTCCATCGGAACCGATGCCGCCATCGGCGCGGGTGGAGCGGGCGATACCACCTATAACCCACTCCTAGGCCCATTTTCCACCGACGAGGATCTTACGAACATCGCCGCTTCTTATAGCTGGATCATCAAACCGAACCTGATCAATGAGTTGCGTTTCGGATATACTCGCGCGAACTATACTTTCAGTTATCCAGAGGCGCTGCAGGGCAACTCGATCGTCTCAGGCGCCGGCATCTTGGGTCTGCCTGGGCCGCCGAAAAACGGTCTGGGCGGCGTCCCCGTGGTTTACATCGGGGACATTCTCGGAGGCGAGACCAATGATTTCGGGCACCCTCGCGTGAACAAGAATGGGATCATCGAGATCGGTGACATTGTGTCTTGGATACACGGCCGGCACACGATGAAGTTTGGCTTTGAATTTCGCCATTACAACTATCAGGACAATATCACTTTCAATCTGGGTGACGAGTATGGCGACTACTTCCAAAACGGAAGCGACGCTCAGGGTTTTGCCACCTTCCTTCAGGGAAGAATCGATGATGCCGAGCAGGCGCAAAACGGGCCTGACGGCAAACCATACAATTCTCACTATGGAGGGTTTGCTCAGGACGAGTGGCGGATTCTCCCCAACTTTACTTTGACGGCCGGTCTCAGGTACGAAGTCAATACACCCTTCAATGACCAGACTCACCAGCTTGGCAACTTCGACACCAGTGTCAAGGGTGGGGAACTCGTGATCCAGAACGAGGAAACGAATCTGATTAATCCGCTGTGGAGAGCGGCGGTAGGGAACACGCCATTCGTGACTGCCAGTCAGGTGGGCTTACCCGACACGCTTCGTTACACCTACTACGGCAATATCCAACCGCGTATCGGCGTGGCTTGGAGTCCGGATTCCAAGACTTCCATTCGCTCGGCCATGGGGATCTATTCCGTGCCAGTCCTCGGTGCAGTCGTGTACTCGCTACTAGGTGTAGATACCAGTTACTACGCCGACTACGGCGCCACCATGTTCCCAGATGCGTTTCCGACCGGCGCTAACGCCCCTACGGCCTACCCCGGCTACCGCCGAGCCAACCCCTTCAACCTCAAAGATCCGAAGGTGATCCAGTGGAACTTCTCCATCGATCGCGCGATCGGATGGAATTCAGTGATTCGCGCCAGTTACACCGGATCGCACACTTACAATCTGATTTACAGTCCGGATCTGAACCAGGTTGAACCAAATACGGTTGGCTATGCCGCGCTGGTGGCGACGCCCGCTCTCCGCGAGCAAAACTTGCTGTATCCCAATTTCCGCGAGGTGCTGACTCGCGCCAACGGCCCCAGCGCAAAATACGACGCTATGACGTTAGAGTTGAATCGCCCGTTCTCGACTCATCTGCATTTTTACAACAATTACACGTGGGCGAAGAACATCACCAACGCACTAGGTGCGGCGCCTTCCTCGGCAATCCCCACCGGAGGCCAGGGCGATAACGGCGAGAACGCGAACAACTACTTCAATATCGCCGCGGATTCCGGGAACGCATACTTCATGCCGCGGCAGCGCTTCGTCAGCACTTTCGTTTACGACCTGCCGTTCGGCACCGGTCAAAGGTACTTAGGCAACATCGGCCGCGCCGCCAACCTGGCAGTCGGTGGCTGGTACGTCACCGGCGTAACTTTGGCGCAGACCGGGCTGTGGCTCACGCCGTACTTTCCTAGCAGCCTCTCCGATCCATCCGGCACCTTCCCCCTCTCCCGTTCCGTGAAACAGCAGCGGCCGGATTGCGCGGCGGGTCAGACCGGGTATTTGTCGAACCCGACCACCGCCGACTATTTCAATGTGAATGCTTTCTCGGTTCCGGCCAGCGATATCGGCCGCTTCGGCAACTGTGGCGTCGGCATTCTGGAGGGGCCGGGAACCGTGACCTACTCGATGTCCGTTGGCAAGAGATTCGCCATTACGGAGCGGGTGGCCCTGCAGTACGAGGCGCAGTTCGCAAATCTGTTCAACATCCTCAACAAGGGTGTCCCGAACACGGACATCGCCAGCAGTTCCTTCGGGCTGATCAGCCAAAGCCAGGCAGTGGAGCAAGGCGGACCTCGCTCGATTCAGATGATGTTGAGGCTCAGGTTTTAGCCCTCGCTGGCCGCGGCAGGCAGGTCCCGCAACGTGAAAACGCGGGCCTGCCAGGAGATTAATTGATGAGCGCTGGGCCTGCTATGGTATCGATCGGCGATGATGGGGTTCTCAACCGGGAACTATCCCACACGCTCTCCGATGTTTGGATCGACCGCGATTTGGGGTGGTTGGACTTTAACGACCGCGTTCTCGCCGAGGCGCTGGACGAACGAACTCCGTTGCTGGAGAGGCTGAAGTTCCTGGCGATTTTCACCTCGAACCTCGACGAATTCTTCATGAGGCGGATCTCGGTTCTACGGAAGGGATCCGCGCCGGAGCGCGTCGAACTGCTGCGCAAGGTCCGCGAGAGAATTGTCCTGAGTCTCCAACGTCAGGCCGAGTGTTTCCGGACCATCGTTCCCGAATTGGCCGGCCACGGAATTCACCTTCGAAACTGGGATGACTTAACCGGGCCTCAACAAGAGCAAGCCAGCCATTATTTCGACGAGGAGATCTCCCCGGCTTTGACGCCACTGGTTTTCGATCCGGCCCATCTCTTTCCATTCCTCTCGAATCTCTCGATCTCCCTGGCCTTCCTCCTTAAAGATCCACAAAAAGAAGCGACCTCCTACGCCCGCGTGAAAGTGCCCGCCGTTCTCGATCAGTGGGTCGCGCTCGACGCGGACGTTCCCGCCGGCCAGAAGGTGTTCGCGTCGCTGCACGAAGTGATTCGGGGCAATATCCACAAGCTTTATAGCGGGATGGAACTCACCGGGACCACCTTGTTCCGCTTGACGCGCGACGCGGAAGTGGAAATCGACGATGAATCCGACCAAGCGTTGCGCGACTTGGTCACCGAGCAGGTCCGCCAGCGCCGCTACGAGCCGGTCTTGAGGCTCGAATTCGCCCCGGGTTCTAATTCCTCCATTCGCGAAATGTTGAGGGAACGGTTTGCGCTTTCCGAAGCGGACGTCTACGATTCGCCCGGGGAACTGGACTACACCTCGCTGTTCCAGATAGCGGCGCTGCCGTACCCGGCTTTGTGCGATCCTACCTGGAACCCGCTTCCTCCGTCAGCGATCAAAAGCAGCCACGACATTTTCGCCGCGATCCGAGCGGGCGACATTTTGGTGCATCATCCCTACGAGAGCTTCGAGGACAGCGTGGAGCATTTCATCGCGGCCGCGGCAGGAGATCCGGAAACCGTTGCGGTCAAGATGACCGCTTACCGCATCGGCGACGCCACGCCGTTCGTGAAATCGCTGGTGAAGGCCGCTGAAGACGGCAAGCAGGTTGCTTGCGTGATCGAGATCAAGGCCCGGTTCGACGAAGAAAGAAACCTGCTCTGGGCAGCGGAACTGGAACGGGCCGGCGCGCATGTCACGTTCGGCGTGCAAGGTCTGAAAACCCACGCGAAGCTTGCCTTGGTGGTCCGCAAAGAAGCGTCCGGGTTGCGAAGCTATGCACACATCGGCACCGGGAACTACCACGCGCGAACAGCGCGCCTGTGGCGCCGGCCACCATGCAGCCGCGCTTGCTCGAACTCATCAGAGAGAAATCGCCAACAAACGGGCCAACCTTCCTGCGCGGCTAGGAGAAGTTGTGGGAAGTTCTGGACATCTGCTTGCGGGATCGCCGCCAAGCCTGGACGCTGCGGGAGGACGGCGCGTACTCGCAGTTGGAACCCAGCGACGCCACCGATGGGCCCGAGGCCTTGGGCACGTACGCAACCTTAATGGAACTGGCCCGCCGCAGGTCTGAATAACGAGGCGTAGTCAGCGGCCTTTCGCGGTGCGTGGGATGCTAGTGAGTATCCCCCTTATGATGCCGCCCGCCTCGAAACGCGCGCCCGTATGGAGCTTCCCGTGAAAGACGGATGGGTGGCGAGAACTCGCGCCCTGTTGTTTCCTCTGGCCGAACGACTTGAAGAAACCGGTCCGGCGCGGCTCGCGATCCCTCACACTTTCAAGCCCCGGCTGACGTTCAGAGAAGCCGTGGTTGCGGTCGCCGGCGCGTTTTTGCGAATTTTCTTCGGCTCGCTATTATTCGCTGTCTGGGGCGCCTACAGCCTGGCGGCCTGGACGGCGATTCGAAGCTACATCTGGCGCCTTGCGGTGCTGCTGCCCCTGCTGGTCATCTTTCTTTTGTCGTTTGCGCTGCTGCTGGTCACCGTCTCGGCCCTGGTCAGGGCGCTTTTGCCGAAGCGTGCCTTAGCAGCCGCCGGTTCTCTGGCTACGCAATCAGGAAAATGACGCGCGTGTAATCATTCTGACATCTTGGTGGCGTAAACTCTGGGTTTGTCTGCGGAGGTCGGATGGAACTTTTTGGGCAATCGGTCACCATCGGAAGCGGAATCTTCCTTTTGCTGGCTTTGGGCATGGCCCTTAGCTTCGAGTTCGTCAACGGATTTCACGATACGGCCAACGCGGTTGCAACCGTCATTTACACGCACTCCCTCAAGCCTTGGATTGCCGTGATATGGTCTGGCTGTTGGAACCTGATCGGAGTTCTGACTTCCAGCGGGTTGGTTGCGTTCGGCGTGCTGGCTTTGCTTCCCGTTGAGCTGGTGCTTAACGTGGGATCCAGCGCGGGATTCGCCATGGTTTTCGCCCTCCTGCTTTCGGCGATCATATGGAACCTGGGGACCTGGTACTTCGGCTTGCCCGCATCCAGTTCCCACACACTGGTGGGTGCCATCATGGGCGTCGGCTTGGCCAATTCGTGGGCATCTGGCGCGCACGAGTTCGGTGAGGGCGTCAATTGGGCGAAAGCGAGCGAAGTGGGTATGTCGCTGTTGATCTCGCCCCTTGTGGGCTTCTGCGGCGCCGCGCTCCTCCTTTTGATAAGCAAGGCGTTGATCAAGCGCAAGGATCTCTATACCGCTCCCGAGAAAGATAAGGCGCCGCCGCATTGGATTCGCGGATTGCTCATCTTAACTTGCACCGGTGTAAGCTTCGCGCACGGCTCCAACGACGGTCAAAAGGGCATGGGTCTTATCATGCTGATCCTGGTCGGTATTCTGCCGTTGAGCTTTGCGGTAGATCTCGGAACAGGGCAGAACGCGATCAAGGATCTTTCGGCCACCACGGAAACCATCTCGTATCAAATGGATCGCCATTCGCCGGGCGTGGCGATGGCGGGATACCAGGTGGCCGCCGACGAGCTGTCCGCGTATTTGAAGACTACCGGCAAAGTCACTGATCGCACCTTTGCCGCGGTGGGAACCAAGTGCCGTGAGATCTCCGAAATTCTGAGCGGGAAAACCCAGCTCAGCGAACTAAACGGCGATCAGCGCCGAATTCTGCGAAGCGATCTTTACCTCACTTCGGAATCGCTCGGCAAGCTGCTCAAGCAGAAGAAGCTGGATGATCCCGCCGAGCAGACGTCTGTCAAGGCGCTCAAAGCCAATATGGATAAGGTGACCAAATTCATTCCTGTCTGGGTGAAGGTTGCGGTTGCGCTCGCGCTGGGCCTCGGCACCATGATCGGTTGGAAGCGAATTGTCGTGACCGTCGGCGAAAAGATCGGCAAAGAGCATCTGACTTATGCGCAGGGCGCGTCGGCGGAGCTGGTGGCTATGTTCACGATTCTTGCCGCCGACAACTTGGGCCTTCCTGTCAGCACCACTCACGTGTTGTCCTCCGGGGTCGCGGGCACCATGGCCGCGAATCGATCCGGATTGCAGATGGACACTTTGAGAAATCTGTTGCTCGCCTGGGTCCTGACATTGCCGGTGTGCGTGCTGCTTGGCGCCGGAATCTTCGCATTCGGTTTGAACGTGCTGCTGCGGTTCGGATTCAAATAGATTTGACGAATACCGTGGACTACTCTAGTAAGGCCGGAGGAGCTTGTTTGCATTACAATACGAGCATCTCCGCTAATGTCCAGTACGCCGTCGGCCCCTTATTCCGTCACCATAGGCACGCCCTGCTTCGGCGGCCAGGTGAGTTCGCTCTACGTCGTCTCCTTGCTCAAACTGCAAAAGGCTTTTGCGGAACGCAATTGGAGCATCGGATTCATGCTGCAGGCGGGCGACGCGCTCGTTACGCGAGCGCGACAGACCATCGTTTGCCATTTTCTGGATGATCCCAGCGCCACGCACCTGTTGTTCATCGACGCCGACATCGGTTTCGAGCCGGAGCAGGTGTTTCGTCTCCTGGAATTCGACGCCGACTTCACCGCCGCCGTCTATCCCGTAAAGCAGATCAATTGGGAGATGATGGCCGACGCGGTCGAGGCCGGACGCACGCCGCTCGAATCCGCCACGCTGTCCTATGTGGTGGAGCGCGAGCCGACCAAGGACTTGGTCACTCGCGGAGGCTTCGTGAGGTCGCGCTACGCGGGGACCGGCTTTCTAATGGTCCGGCGGTCTGTGCTCGAAAAGATGATCGAGCATTACCCCGAGCTGCGCTACACGCATGAGCACAGGGCTTCGGATCCGCTAGCCGGAAGCCGCTGGCGCTCGGCGCTGTTCAATTGCATGCTGGATAAAGAAACCGGATTCTACCTGAGCGAGGATTTCAGTTTCTGCCGGCGTTGGACCGACATGGGTGGCGAAATCTGGGTGGACTACATGAGCCGCCTGAACCACGTCGGGATCATGGTTTACCGGGGCAACATGGCCGCGCGGGTCGATCTGCCGAAGGAGTAGAGCGTTAAGCCTCGAATCGAATGGCGGAGAGGGGGGATTCGAAACCGTAGCGATTCTAGAATGTACAACTTATAGATAAGAGAATGCCAGCGTCGCCAGATTAACCAGCCGTTCCCGAGGAGTCTTGTACGATATTGCACGACGCTTATGGCATGGAAGCTGATGCAATGCTCGGCGGAAACGGGGGCGGCGTGAAGGCTCTCGAAGCAACCCACGCCTCCAGCCAATCGTTCCTGTCCGGCGAAAGGAAGAGGGCGAGCATTCCGGGTTCGTCTGCGATGTGGCGAACAACTGTTCTGACGATGCACTCGGTGTCATACATGTGATTGGCGTGGAACTCTTTACTGTCCTCCCAGCGGCCGTGGACGATCTCTGAACGCTTTCCATAGCACCGTTGCACCCTATCGTGAAGGTCTTGCTGGACTTTCGCATTGTCCGCGAGAAAGTAGGATACCCGGTCGCGCAGGCGCTTACTGACACCGTAGATTTCATCGTCCGATCCAAAGAGGGATTCGAGCCCCTGCCAAAAGAGCGGATAGCGTAGGTCGGCGGGATATGATGAGAGCGCGGCCCAGAAAGCTCGAAGTGCTGGCCATACTGAATTCTTGCGGGAGACGGTCGAGAGCCTCTCGAAAAGCTTAGCGGCGATGTTCAGATTCTGGATGGTAGGCCTATTAGGGAAATCGCGTTCGTGGCAGTACAAGGTAGTCTCGCGTTCGATGGGACCTATGATCGCGGGCTGCTTAAGCTTCTGACCGCCGAGTGAATCGAGAGCGTGAAAACCAACGGTGAGGCAAACGGGCGACGGCATCACCATCCAAATGGACATGTTGGCAAGGAGGGCGGACTGCCAGCGGAGGTTTTGAATACTCTTCGGCTGCGTTCCGCGCCATTCAGGATCATGAAAGCCGTAACTATCGGCCTCATATTCGGAAACAAGGGCTAGCTTGGCTTTCTGAACACCTGCCCGATCATGTGAATTGAGGTTCTTCAAGATGGAATCTTTTAGCAGCCAAGCTGGAACTTCTTGAATTGTGAATTTGCCGAACGGAACAATGCTGCCTTTGGGCAACGAGATGTTGTGCAGCGGCACCACCGTGAAGGACATCACGGTCATTTTATGCGAATTAACGCCGCTTAGTTGCGACGTTTTTTGACACCGGCGCGAATCAGAACAGATCCGAGTGCGTGCCGATGCGGACGAGATGCAAGTCGTCGCCGTCGATCTTGTAGAGCAGGAGCCAATCGGGCTCGATGTGGCAGTCGCGGTACGCCTTCCATTCGCCGCCGAGTGAGTGATCTTTGAATCGCGGCGGTAACGGGCCGCCCTCCATTAGCAGCAGGACGACGTCGCGCAACTTCGTCATGTCCTTGCCACGTTTCTGCGCGCGTTTCACATCACGCCGAAACTGCGAACCGGTTATCGGCCGCCGCGCCGTATCACATTCCCAGGTCTTTAAACACCGCGCCTGCGGAACTCAGACGCTTTCCCTTGCCTTTGTCGGCCGCGCGCATCGCTCGCACGGTGGTGGCGTTAGGGACATTCACATCGAATGGCAGGGCCTTCTCCGCGGCTACGCGGACCAATAGCATGCGCACGGCGTCGGACAGGGAGATTCCCATCGCATTCAGTGTCTTCGCCGCGCTCCGCTTCGTCTTTTGATCCACGCGCACGTGAACCATCGTCGTGGCCAATGATCTTACTCCTCTGCGATACATTGTATCTCAGTCTGCTGGTCGGCGATTCGAAAACTGGCGGAGAGGGGGGGATTCGAACCCCCGGTAGACTTTAAAGGCCTACGACGGTTTAGCAAACCGCTGCTTTCGACCACTCAGCCACCTCTCCGTGCCTATCGCCTCTGATTTCAGCGCGCTAATGATCGATGTTCCTACATTATACAGCCTCTCTAGCTGCGCAACGAAGCGGCGGAACCTTGTTCCCATTCTTGCAACATCCTTTGTCCGAACTCCTCAAATTCAGGATGCCGCTTGATATAGGATCGGACTTCCTTGGCGGTCTCCTGCATCGCTTCGTGGATGCGTTCCAAGATCAGTTTGACCTTCATGGGCGTGCTGCCCATGCGCGTTTCGCCGAATTTCTTAACATCTCTCGCACTCGGCCATTCGGTACTGCCGTTGAGGGTAAGGGCCAGGCGGTCCTTGGGCAGGTAAATGGACGTGGTCACCAGATCGTAGACGGGCGCCAGCCGTGCTTCGCCCAGAACGTCGTCATAAACGACTCCGAAATTCTTCAGATGTGCGTCACCATTGCGAAGCGCGCAGTTGAGCGCAATCAAGGTGAAGAGCTTCTCCATATCCTGGTTGACATGGGTCGAGTTCGCGAACTGAGAGAAGCGGCTCGCGACGGAGGTCTCGTAGCTGCCGCGATATTTTTCGTCGGTCCGGCGGGCGTTCAGAACGCAGAAATCCTCGAATCCGCGATAAGTGCCGTCCATGCGGAGATCGAAGCGGTCGATGACCAGCGCCATGCCATCCTCGGCCAGGCGGCACGGGGGCACGTCGAGTCCGCACTTGCGCGCAACCGCAAGGCAAAAATATTCGTTCGCGGCGAGTTGCGGATACTCGTTCGGCTCCCACAATTTCACAATGTGAGTCGCGCCCCTGTAGCTGTGCGCGAGCCGGTGTCCCGTCTGCTCCATTTCAGCGAAGGCTTTTTCGTCGCGCACGAGGATTTTCGGCTGCACGCCGCTGATGCCGGAGAATGACGCGAATTTCTCGAGCAGGTAGCGGAACAGGTCGCCGCCGCCCTTGCGTTCGAGAATCTCGTCCACCGATTGGAAGGGCACCTCCTCGTGCAACCGCTCCTGATCGCCGGTATAGCGGATGCGCCCGACCTGCGAACGGCCCACGACCGAGAGCAGGTCGAATTCATCAAACGTGCCGGTGGCTTTCGCGAAGGCCAGGCGGAGCCGCTCGCGCAAAACGCCTTCCGGCAGATTCATCTCGAAAATCGGAGGCAGGCCAAAGGCGACACTCCACGATTCAAGCCGCACGGGCATGGTCACCGAAACAGCGCGCGCGGCGGGCGAGCCGGGCAGGTACGCGAAGGTGGTCCCGCGTTCGCCGTGGCGGTCTAGAAGCCCCGCTTCAGCGGCGTCGGTCCAGACCTTGATCATCGCGATCCTCTTCGAGGAGTTCGTCCAGAGTAGGCCGCTCGGAGCTCGCATTCTGGAGTTTCAGCTCCAGGCCGAGCGCGGCCAGCAGCTTGGTGAGTTTTGCGAAGCCCAGTTCTCCGGCGCGTCCGTTTTCCAGCGCATCCAGAGTAGCCCGGCTGACGCCCGCCTTGCGCGCAAGCGCGGTCTGGCTAAGCTTGAGCTTTTTGCGGCGATCAGCAATCTGGCTGCCGAGGAAAGCTAGAGCGGCCATATATGCCTAGTATATTAGGCAATTTGTCTATTAGCAAGCATTCTGCCTAATATCTTAGGCGATTTGAGACTGGCCTACTTCTTTCCAAAAATCGCGATGTACTGGCTCGCGGGCACCACGTCGTGCTTGAAAATCAAGCGGAACCCGTTCTCCTCCACCTCTTTGATCAGGTCGTCCTGATCCAGCCGGATGTGCTCCAGAGCGCGATCCGTGCCGCCCATCGCCCCGCGCCGCTTGAAATATTCCACGATCACCAGCTTGCCGTCCGAAAGCAGGCTGTCGCGAATGTGTCCCAGCATCGCCTCCGGATAATCGAAGTGATGGTAGACGTCCAGTACCAGCACTCCTTCCAGTGTATCGGCCGGCAGTTTCGGATCTCGATCGGTGCCGAGAATGAACTTCACATTCGAGAGTCGCTGGAGCTGAGCCTTGGTCCTGGCCTTATCCAGAAAGTCATTCTGGATATCTTCGCCGAACACCTGCCCCCGATCGCCCACGACATGGCTCAAGTACGGCAGCATGAATCCCGTGCCCGTGCCAACGTCCGCCACCGCATCGCCCGGTTTCAAACCCATCGCGTCGACGATCTCGCGCGGTCTCTGGCGTTGGTCGCGATCCGGATTGTCCAGATTCTTGGCCACGCTCTCGCGGCCTTCCTTGGTCTTGTATCCTTCATTGGCCTTCTCGGCGACCTGCCCGAAAGCCAGGCCGGCGAACAGAAACAAGCACGTAAGTTGCTTCATAGTGATTTCTCCATGGGCATGGCGAGCGGCGGCTCTACCAGGAAATCGTTGGTCGACATTTCCGCGACCGCCTCGCGAATGGACTGCTCTGACGCCGGCTCCACAGTGATGACGAACGGCCGATCGTGGCAGTTCTCCGACGGAAGTTGCAGCACCGCTTCCAGGCTGATCTGTTTGTTCGCCAGAACTCGCGACAACTTCGCGATGATACCCGGCTGATCCTCCACCCGGAATCGAAGATAATAAGCGGACATTTGCAGCGTGACGGGAATGGGCTTATATTCTCCCAGGCGCTCGTGCGCGAAAGGCGAAACGCGTTCGGGGCTGCCCGCGCGGATCTCCCGCGCAACTCGCATCAGATCGCTCACGACGGCAACGCCGGTCGGCTCGGAGCCTGCGCCGCGGCCATAGTAGAACGTATCCGCCCCGTATTTCCCTTTCACCCAAACCGCGTTGTAGGCGCCCTGCACGCTGGCCAGAATGGTGGACTGCGGAATCAGCGCCGGCCGCACCGACAGGATCAATCCCGAGGAGCTCTGATGCGCGGCGCAAACCAGCCGGATGGTGTGGCCCAGCTGATGGGCGTATTGAAAATCGATGGGCTGAATGCGCCGGATGCCTTCGGTATAAATATCGGACGGCGTGATCTTCTCGCCGAACGCCAGCGCGGCGAGGATGGCGAGTTTCGATCGCGCGTCATAGCCATCCACGTCGGCGCTGGGGTCTGTCTCGGCGTATCCCAATCGCTGCGCTTCCTCGAGCACGTCGGCGAATGGAGCGCCGTGCTTTTCGATCTCGGTAAGGATAAAGTTGCTGGTGCCGTTGAGGATGCCGTAGAGCGCCGTGACGCGGTCGCCGGAGATTCCTTCGCGCAGCACGGAATGGATCGGAATGCCGCCCGCGACGCTTGCCTCCATGGCCAGGTTGATGCCCGCGGCAATCGCGCGATCCCAGATTTCCGCGCCGCACAACGCCATCAGTTCCTTATTAGCGGTAACGACGGATTTACGGTGCTGAATGGCCGCGTCGATGATCTCGCGCGCTACGCCGGTGCCGCCCACCAACTCCGCGACGACGTCGACCTCCGGATGCGCAACTACATCGCGCCAATCGGTCGTCTTCAGAACCGAGCCCATGCCTTCGGGAAGCGTCTTATCGCTGACGTGGCGGCTGCAAACCGCCGTTACCCGCAACGGGAAACCGAGCTTGAGGCCAATTTGGCCGGCGTTCTCGGCGAGAATCGCGAGCGTACCCATGCCGACGTTTCCCAGGCCGATGATGCCGACGTTGACCGCTTCCATCCCCAGTTCATGATAGCGTGCCCGTCGATCGCTGCCCGCGCGCGTCAGGCCCGCCGCGATTCCTTGAAGAGCGCCGACACCGCGCCCTGCGGATCGGCCATTACCGCCATTCGGCCTACGCCTTCCATC
>Ga0302326_10012118_pt1 | contig 18437 bp, 14 predicted proteins | sample Palsa_T0_3_FD_202264 | JGI IMG/M metagenome (GOLD analysis project Ga0302326, IMG submission 202264) | Peat permafrost microbial communities from Stordalen Mire near Abisko, Sweden - Palsa_T0_3 | ecosystem: Environmental > Terrestrial > Soil > Palsa > Peat permafrost | place: Sweden: Abisko...
TTACCCATGATGATTCTCGATTCTCAAACCGCGGCTCGGGAGAAAGCCTTCCATCCAACGAGCCGCCGGGGATCGGAGGGGGGCCGCAGAAGCCAACTTCCGCGCCCACGTATCGTTGCCAAGTTCGCAGCGAGCTTCGTGATCCCAGAATCGAGACAACGTCGTCGTCGTGACCGGTGAACGTCTGTGAGTGCCCCTACCGTACGCCGCGCCGGGCAGGATGCAAGGGGTGTCTCGCGCAAACTCAAACCAAGGCTGTGCCGGCTTCCAGCACGACGCGAACCCGAGCGCGGTGGAGCCAGCCCCTTTTCGCGCCTGGTCACGGTTGCCGCGGATGAGGCTAGACCTAGGCTAGACCCCGGCGCGGTGGGCGTGCTCGTGGAGAAGCGCTTCGGGTGGCGTGGTGGCCGGCGTCGTGGGCGCGACGCGCGCGACAAGCATGGAGCGGTACGCATCCCGGTACGACCAGGCGAGATAGAGCTCCACGACCAGGATGGCCAGGGCCATCGGGATGCCGCTGGGCTCGAGAATGGCGTGGAAGAGGACGATGTTGACCACGTTCGGCGCAATGAGAGCCAGCGCGAGCGGGACGAAGCGGTTCGCGAGGAGAAGGATTCCCACGATCACCTCGACCCCCTTGATGAGGGGAAACATGTATCCGGTCGAGGCCAGCCCTCCCACGAAGGCCATCGCGCGCTCGGGATGAGCGGGCTGGGGAATGAAGTGGAGGAATCCGTTCAAACCGAAGACGAGGAAGAGGAGGCCAAAGAGAATTCGGACTGCCATGGGTGCGTAGCGCGCGATAGACTTCATGGTGCGGCCTTTCATGGGTGATCGTTCCATTTCGTGGAACGGTTGCGACGTGTGCGAACCTCAGACACCTGGAATGCCGGAAGCGATCATGCTCATCAGCCCCCGCCGGCTGGCCGCGCCGCGCACGGAGCTGGCGTGAGTGGATGCGTGGCGATCGGACATGGCCTGATTGAGCTCGGCGCCGACCAGGAGCGCGAGGCAAAAGAGGTAAAGTGACATCAGCGTCACGCCAACGATTCCGAGCCCAGCCTGGTAGGCATTGCCCGTTCCCATCAGGTGGATATAAAGCCCGTAACCGAAGCCGCTGAGCGCCTGCAGCGAGACCGCCAGGAGGGTCCCCGGCACCACCGTGAAGGGCCGATGGACCACGCGGGGCGTGCCCACCGTGTAGAGGCCGGCGACCAGGCCAAACGCGATGAGGACGCCGAGAAGAATTCGCACGGTGAGAGTGAAGAGGCCGCTCTCGTGACTGGAGGTGAGGGCATGAGGCAAGGCGGTGCCGGCGAGGCGAAAGAGCCACCCCAGCCCGGTCCCGAGGAGCGCGAGCAGGGCGACGCCGACAGAGAGGCCCCCGCACGTGACGAGCGCGAGCGCGCGCTTCTTCCACCACGGCCGAGCGACGCCAGCCTGAACCTCCAGCGTCTCGAAGATCGAGTGAATGCCGCTCGAGGCGAGCCACACGAACACCACCGCGGCCAGCGGCCCGACGGCGCCCCCGTTCCACTTGGCGACCTGTCCGAGCTGCGTGGCGATGAGCTCGCGGACCGCCGGCGGCGTGGACCCGAGCATGGTCCCCACCACGTCGCCACCTTCGAATTGCAACCGCGCGAGGACCAGCCCTCCCACGGCAGCGAGCGGCAGAAGTGAGAAGAAGAGCCAGAATGCCATCTCGGCGGCGAGCCCGAGCGCGCGCGTCGTTCCCACGCCTTCCCAGAGGATCTTCATCCAATCGAGGACGAGTCGCGGGCCGACGCGCGGTCTGGAGACAGCAGGGCTACGCTCCTCGCGCTCGGAGGGGGGAGCAGCAGCCTCGGGCATGCGCCCCGGCGTGCAGCGCCTGTGCCAGCGCCGCGTCTCAGTATCGCTTCTGCCAGAGGACGTCGAAAATGGTCGTCCCCGCGTCTCCGACCGTCGATGCCAGCGACCATCGCGACAGAAATCGCCAATCGAGGGTAAATAGCGTGTGATCCGGGTTGACCCCGGGGGGTGGCTGCCCGAGCACGACGGCGATCTGGATGGAGATGCTTCTCGCGATCTGGACTTCCACCTCGGGCTTGGGGTTCGAGGACTGCGACGTATCGATCTTGGCGGTGACCGCCCCTAGGCCGAGCTGCGAGAGAGCGTGGTTGAGCGGCTGCGTGGCCTCGCCTCCCGCGGTGCCGATCGCGCTGTTGGTCGGGGTCCCCTGGGGCGTCTGCGCCTGCGTCCCGTCTGCCGCCCCGAAGACCAGGAGCTGCACGATTTCCTGCTGCGGGAGGGTGGGCTCGGACGAGAGTGTCACCTTACCCGTGCGCAGCGGGCCGTCGAAGGTTGCAACCACCACGGTTCCGTCGGGAGCGGTCCAGGTTGCCTTGACGACAATCTCCGGGTTCGACGGGTCGGGCCCCACGAAGGTGACCGTCCCTTCCTGCACGATGAACTTCTTCCCTTCGACGTCGAGATCGCCCCCGTTTCGCAAGTGAATCTGCCCGCTCACCTGCGCGGTGGGGCTCACCTTCACCTCGCCATTGAGGTCGACCTTCAGCTCCGTCCCTCGAATCACCTCGACGTCGCCCAGCTGGGTGTCGATGCTGAGCTTCGACGACCCGGTGGCCGCGGCCGTCGCGACCGGCGCGGTGGGATCGAGCGGCATCAGCGCAAAGGTACGAGAGTCTCCGCGGTGCGACCCGATGCGCACGTTGTCCATCGTTCCCAGCGCCTGCGCGTTCGCCGACGAGCCCTCGGGGAGCGACACGCGGAGCTGCGGCACTTCGACCTTCACGTCCATGACCTTCCCGCCACCCGACGTGGTCTCGGTCACCTGAATGTGTCCGTCCACGTTCCCGACTTCCGTTCCACCCGCGCTGACCGGGATGGCGGAACGGCTCGGAATCACCAGATCCAGCTTGGCCGACTGGAGCGTCGTCCCGTCGAGATGCGCGTTCCCCGTTGCCTGCACCTGCCCGCTGAGGCCGCGAGCCGTCAGCTTTTCGAGGGTGATCGTCCCGTCGGTGGCCATCTTGATGTTCGCCGTGATGTCGTGAAATTCCCCGCCCCCCGCTGCCGCCTCCACGATTCCCCCGTTGAGCGTGATCGTCCCGGAGACCTGCGCGGACTTGGCGGTGGGATCCATGGCCAGACGGGTATTCGCGTCCAGCCGCCCATCGAGCTCGTCGAGCGCCCCACCCACGAAGGGGAGCAGCGCCGCGACGCGAAAGTTCTTCGCCGAGAGCGAGGCATCGAGGGGCTCCGTGCGGTCGAGCGAAGGAGCCATGGCCGCTCCCCATGCGGCCTTGGCGTGAGCGGTGACTTCCGCGAACCCGTCCTTCTGGTCCACGCGAAGGTCTGCCTCCAGGACGTGGCCGTCGGCCTTCATCCGAAGATTGGCCGATTTGTAGGCCACGCTGCCCACGTTGAGCGCATCGATGGAGAGCGCAACGTCGGCCTTGGCGTCGTCGTGCAGTCCAGCGATGGACACGTCCCCGCTGAGCTGGCCGGAGACCAGCTTGTCGTTCAGGGCGTTGATGGATCCCAGCGGAAAGCTCGCGAGATGCGCCTTCGCCGACGCTTTCCACTTGGGTGGGCTGTCGTCGTCGTCGGCGGCGGCGTCCATGAATTGTGCGACGGCGGCCTCCGCCTGCGCTTCCAGGTCGAGGAGCTCCTGATTCGCGGCGCGTGCCTTCACCGACGCCGTTCCCTTCTGACCGTCGTAGTGCGCGCCGACGTCGACGTCGAAGAGCTTGGTCAGACCTTGGCCCTTGACGTTCCCGTGTCGCAGCGTCGCGGTGAGGTCGACGGTGGGGACGCGCATGGTGCCGCTCATCTTGACGTCGGCCGCCAGCCTGCCCGTCGCGTACCGCTGCTGCAAGACGGCAGGGAGGGTCCCCAGTCCGCGCTCCGGCACCACCAGATGAACGTCGAAGGGCGTCGTCGCGAGATGGCTGGTGAGCTCTCCGCTATCCTGAAAAACGTCGGCGTAGGGAAATCGTTTGGAGTTGACGTCCAGCTGGGCGAGCGCGCCCTTGCCGTCGTGGGCTTCGGTGGAGAGCTCGAGGAGGCCCGAAGTGCCGTCCATTCGCGTGTGGACGACGAAGTCGATGCCGGCGACGTGCCAGGCCGGCAGGGGATAGACGATGACGCCGTCGATGTCGCGGGACTTGGGCGTGGCGGCGGCGATGTCCAGGCCCTCGGTGCTGAGGGAGAAGCGCAGGTCCGGCGTCAGATCGCGGACGTCGTCGCGCGCGAGGTGCCCCTTCACGTGGACGTTTCCGCGCGCCTCGAAGGTGAACTCGTCGGGCGGAAAGAGCGCCTGGATCCGGGCTAGGTTGGCGCTCGCGTCGACGTCCACGGCGCCCCAGGCGTTTCTCCACGATCGCTCCGACAGCGCGCCGCCCCCGGCGAGCTCCACCTTCGGCGCGTCGATGTCGATCGAGCCGACTCCGGCCGCGTCGGCGTGGGCCTTGCCGACCAGCGAGCGATTGTCGAGCGTCATCTCGAGGTGGGCGCTGAGGCCGTTGACAGATCCGACGCCGACCCGTGTCAAGTCCAGGGTCACGTTTCCCTTGGCGCCTTCCGGGCGGAGCTGGAGATCGGTGTCGAAGGCGACGGCGCCGCCCTTCAGGTTCTTCTGCAGATTCGCCAGACGGGCGAGGCGAGCGAGGTCGATCCCCTTCGTGGACGCGCGCACGCGGAGTGTGCCCGGGGTCATCGCCACGCTGGCGGTCAACGGCTCGCCCAACCCCTCGATGCGCCCTTCGTCGACGCGCAGGTCGCCGCCCCCCAGGGTGACCTTTCGCGCCGTGACCAGCGACCGCTCTCCCGCACGCGTCAGGACCACCCGGAGGGCGTCGAGCGAGACGCCGGAGGCCAGACCGACGGTGACGCTGGCGTCGACATTCGGTATATCCGGTCCGCGCGTGGAGACGGTGACGTAGGGGGCGGTGGCGGTTCCGGTGGCGTCGACATGGGCCGAGACGAGGTGGATTCCGCCCGCGACGACTCCCTCCGACCGGACCGCGAGCTCCAGGTGCGGCGATGCGACCGGTCCCTGAGCCAGCCCGTCGACGGACGCGGTGGCGATGCGGGTCGTCCCTTGCGTCATCATTCCGAAGTGCGCCTTCAGGCGGGCATCGACGGTCATGCTTCCCATGTCGAGCTGTCCGGTAGCCGAGAGCTGAACCTTCCCACCCAGGGCGTGCCGGAGCTCCGGGATCCGATCCAGGCTGTCGGAGTTCGATTCGAGATCGAACGCGACGGCCGAGGACTTACCCTTGGGAAAGACGTGGAGCGTCACCTGCGTGGGAGCGCCGGGCTCCTCGACGGCCAGCAAGGCGCGCGCTTCGAGAACGTTCTTGGCCGAACGCACCGCCGTGCCGCGGATCGACGCGGCGGGAACGGCATGGTCTCCAACCGTCCCGCCGAGGAAGCGCAGATCCGCTTCGCCCGAGAGAGAGCCGTCCGCCGGCATGTCGGCGTGCAGTGCTCCGGTCAGGCCGAGGCGCGACGACGGCGCCGACGCGGCGAGCTGATGGACGTCGAGGTTCTTGGCGTCGATGGTGATCTTGGCCGACTTGTCGGTTCCCAGAGAAAGTGTCCCCTTCGCATCGAAGGAGCCTTTGCCGAGCCCGCTGCGAAGAGCAATTTCCACGTTCGCGAGCGGACCGTGCGCTTCCAGATGCGCGTGGGCCGGCTGGTCGATAGGGGAGCCGGCCCAGAGCGACCGGATGTTCGCCGGGTCGGCTTGCGGAACATCGACGACGGCGTCGACCTTGTTGTCGGTCAGCGAGGCACGGACGGAGTGGGCGATCCCCCCCACCGTGCCCTGCCACACCAGACGGGCGTCCATCGCCGCCGCCGCGTCCGATGGCTCGCGCACGTGCGCCTCGAGGGAGCCGGCCACGTCGGCGCCGTTGGCGATGCGACGCGCGGTGACCTTGGCGCGGGAAATGTCCCCTTCCAGGGACTGGGCCTGGTAGGTGAAGGCGCCGCCCACGTCGTCCAGATCCACGTCCAGCAAAGGAGCGCCGGTCATCTGCCCGTGCGCCCACGCGTGCCGCCAGCCCATGCGCGGGATGACGATGCGGATCCCGCGCGCGTTGGGATCGGCCGGGGTGGTGCTCGGCGTCTTCGGCGCAAAGGCCTCGGCGAGATCGAGCTGACCGTCGGCCTCGCTATCCAGGCGCACGTCCAGTGTATCCACGAAGATGTCCGACAGCTCGATGGTGAGAGGCTCCTTCTTGGCGAAGAGCGAACGAATCGCCGCCAGCGTGGCGATGCGGACGCGTGCGCCGCGCGCGACCAGCACGGGTCTTCCGCGCGGGTCGTCGATGGTCACGTTGGCGTCCGACAGGCCGAAGATCCCGAGTCCTCCCAGCGCCTCGATGCGGATGCGTCCCTGGAACGACGGGGCCAGGATGGCGTTCACCTCGGCCACGGCGACGCGGCGGGCGACGGGTGTGCCCACGTGGAGCAGCACTCCCAGCACCAGGGCGAGCACGAAGACGAGCAGCGTGCCGACCGCGATGCCGACTCCGCGCAAGGCACGCCACCCGAGGCTTCGCCGCGACGTCGCGTCCGGACGGGGACGAAGGGTGCTTGCGCTCGTGGCCATCAGTACGCCTGTCCGATGCCGATGGCGATCGCAATGGGTTGACCGAAGATCCTCGGCTGGGTTCCGTTCACGGGGTCGCCGCCCGCAGCGGCATTCGAGGCATCCGACTCGTCCTTGAAGCCGAGCACCTGCAGCGGCTCGACGCGGTAGCCGAGGTTGACGCGGATCGGTCCCACCGGCGTGTCGTAGGCCGCGCCGACGCCGCACGACAGATGCAGATGACTCAGCCGGATGTCCCCTTGGTTGGGCGACACATCGCTCATGTCGCAGAACACCGAGGCGGAGAGCGGCCCGGAGATATCGAAACGGACTTCATTCTGAAACTCCCAGAGGGTAAAGCCTCCCACCGGCAAGAAACACTGGTCTTGCTTGTTGAAGTTTTGGGGCTCCGCGGGATCGCAGCCGAACTGCACCTGCTGCGACGCTGTGGCCGGGTTGAGGAACGGGATGACGCCGTGCGGCGCCACGCCGAGGATGGGATAACCGCGGTTGGTCGTCGGTCCTCCCGAGAAGAAGCCGCGGAAGTACATGATCTGCTCGTCGTGAGCGAGATCGACACGCGCTGGCGATGGGGGCGATGTCTGGGCCAGGATTTCTGGGTTTGCGGAGTTCTCGAGCTCTTTATCCCAGGTATCCCAGGTCTCTCCAGGGTGCTTTCCGTAATTCGAAGCAAAGAGGAATCCCACGGATGCGCGCGTCGCAAATGTCACGCCGTGGGCGATGGGAAGATAGGTGCGTACCTCCGGTTGGACCCGGACGTCGGACGCCGTGCCTCCGAAGACGTGGCCGGCGACCTGAAAGGTGTTGCCCAGGTAAATCCCCAGGTGGGGACGGATCGAGTTGTCGCGAAAGTCGAGGTGGGTGACGAGCTCGGGGAACGAGAGAAAGAGGGTCTCCAGCGACTCGTCCTTGGCCCCGACGTACCCGAAGGGGTTTTCCACCTGAAACGTGTAGTCCAGGCTCACGAAGAGCTTCTTCCAGAAGGTCCGATCCACGCCGAGCGGGAGCTTGAATTCGCGATACCCGACGACCGGAGCGTCGGCGGGCGGGTTTACCTCCACGAGCAACGGGAAGATGTTGAATTCCGGTCGTACGAAGCCGGTCGTTCGTGCCTCGAGGAAGCCGGGCTGGCGCAGCTCGGCCTTGAACCACTCCTCCGGCAGAGGCTGTACCGGCCCCTTGAGGTTGTCGATGCGTACGGGATAGAGGACCGCGCCCGGACGGAAGATCGCGCTGAAGTCCCGCAGACCGCCCAGGAAATTGTGGTTTTCCCACCCGGTGACGAGGTGAATGTCCGTCTTGATCTCGTCGATCTCGACACCCCCGCCCAGGGTAATCTGGCGCAGGCGCGTCGGCTCGACCTTCACCGCCAAGGGCACGACATGGTCGGGCGGGGGAGGGTTGGCCAGGGTGGGGACGATCTGAACGGCGCTGAAGACCTCGAGGTCGAGGAGCGCCTGCGTCGCCGAGTCGATCTGGGCCGTCGAGTACGGCGTCCCTTGCTTGATGTCGATGGCGCGGCGCAGGGGCGCTTCCGGGATCTCCTGCGTCCGTGGCCCGTCGCCGTCGGGGTCCAGGCCGGTGATGGTGATGGGACCGAAGAAGGAGAGTGGCCCAGCCGCCACGTTGAACCCGTAATCGACGGCGTGCTCGCCGATGTCGAGCTCGGCCTGCGACTCGACCGTGGCGTAGGCGTAGCCGCGATCGGTGAGGGACTTCTTCACCGCCGCCTCGGAGTCCTTGAAACTCTTCTCGTCGAAGCGCGCGCCCTTCACGATGGCGCCCTTCGCCGCGGTCGTGACCTCCCCGGCGATGTCCTTGGGAAGGCCCTCCAGGCCCACGATGACCAGGTTTCGATTGAGGGTCGGCGGCCCTTCGTCGACCACGATCTCGATGCGCACGTGGTTGGAGTGGACCTTGATGACGCGCGCCACGCGTGCGTGGGCATCGAGGAACCCCTTTGACCGATAGAAGCGCTCGACCCGCGCCATGTCGCGCTGGAGGACCGCCTCGTCGTAGACCGAGTAGTCGAAGGCCACGCCCTGGAACAGAAAGAGGAACTTGGTCGACGCCTCCGTCTCCAGCTTGTCCTCCGTGTCGCTGGCCTTGACGTTCTTCGCGTCGAGAATGCGGACGGAGTCGACCGCCGAGCGGCCTTGTGGGATCTTGCTGCAGCCCATGGATGCCGCCAGCAGCAGGACCAGGACCACGAAAGGCAGCGCGCGCTCGAGGGCGGGGCGAACATCGTGCATCGTCGACTGGGTCCTCTTCGTGCTTTCTGGGGCGGGATGAGACGCTGGATCGGATTGCTCTTGGCGCTGCCGCTGGCTTCGTGCGGGGACGGGGTGCCTCACCCGCCTTTCTCACCCCAAGCAACGAATGGGCTCAGCCCAGTCGAGGGGGCGCCACCCCCCGGGCGCGTCGAGGCCATCCCGAAGAAGCCGCCGCAAGCGGACGCGTGGGTCGACGGCGAGTGGATTCTCCAGCACGGCCGGTGGTACTGGCTGATCGGCCGGTGGGTCAAGACGCCACCCGGCGCCACCTACTCTCCCTGGGTGGTCGTCCGGGCTTCCGATGGGACCCCCTTCTATGCGCCGAGCGTGTGGCGCGATGCCACAGGGGCGGCCATGGCGCCTCCTCGCCCGCTCGCATTCGCCACCGCCTCGGGAGAGGTGGTGGTCGGGGCGGGCGGCGATCCCGAGGACACAGGGCGCAGCCTGGAAGACGCGCCCCTCCCCCCCGACGCCGGTGTCGACGGCGCGTCGCCTTCCGACGCGTCGCCGGCATCGCCTCCCGACGCATCGCCAGCATCGCCGGCATCGTCTCCCGACGCGTCCCCGCCGTCGCCTCCTTCGTGAAGGCGCAGCGCGGTGGCCCCTCCGAGACTCGAACTCGGACGCCCCTTGCGGGGCTGCGGGTTTTAAGCCCGCTGCGTCTACCGTTCCGCCAAGGGGCCGAGGCATTCGAGAAACGGGCGCGCGCGATCTCGCGGGAGACGTTAGCGCGAGGGCGTTTCGGGCTCGTTTCGCTGCGGGCGTCGCGCCCGCTCGAGGAGGCGCTGGGAATGCTCGGAGGCATCCTTCGCCGCGCCCGCGCCAGCTGGTCCTTTGCGGGAAGCGGAACGCGTGTAGAGTGGCGCCCCATGAGCACGATTCACTTCATCGGAGGCGAGAAAGGCGGAGTAGGGAAGTCCGTGGTGGCGCGGCTTTGTGCGCAGTTCTGCGTCGACCGATCCTTTCCGTTCGTCGCTGTCGACGCCGACGCTTCGCACGGGGCTCTGGTGCGATTTTACGCCCAGTACACGCGATCGGTCGACCTCGGCGAGTACGAGAGCGCCGACCAGATCCTCACCCTCGCGGCCGAGGAGCCGCGCCGGGTGCTGGTCGATCTTCCGGCGCAGAGCGATCGCTTCATCTCCGCGTGGATGAAGGAGGGCGGGATCGTGGAGCTCGCCGCCGAGAGCGACATCCGCCTGGTCTTCTGGCACGTCATCGACGACGGCAAGGATTCCCTCACCACCCTGGACCGACTGCTTGCCCGATACGGCGGCACGGTCCGCTACGTCATCGTGAAGAACCTTGGCCGGGGGAAGGACTTTTCGCTCTTCGAGCGCTCGGCCACCCGCGCCGCCGCCGAGGGCCTGGGGGCGGCGGTGTTCGAGCTGCCGGAGCTCTACGCCCCTTCCATGCAGAAGATCGATCGCATCGACGCCAGCTTCTGGGCGGCCATCAACGGCTCGGTACCGGGCTCCGAAGCGTTCACGCGGATGGATCGGCAACGCGTCAAGATATGGCTCCAGGCCGCGTACGACCAGCTGTCGAAGCTCGGCGAGCTCTTCTGAGCTAACGGGGAGAGGCTTCTCGCGGCGGATCGTACGAGGTTGACGGGCCGTGGCGTCGTCTGCTTGCCGTCGACACGCCCGCGTACCATGCTGCGCCGTGGTCGGCACCACGCCCACACGTCGATGTCGCTTCACATCGAAAAGGAGACGGATGACCTACTGTGTGGGCGTTCTTTTGAACGACGGAATCATTTTCGCCTCGGACTCCCGCACCCACGCGGGCGTCGACAACTTTTCGTCCTTTTGCAAAATGACGGTCTTCGAGCGCGCCGGCGACCGCGTGGTCGTCCTCTTGAGCTCCGGGAACCTCGCCGGGACGCAGGCGGTGATCAGCGTGCTCAAGCAGAGGGGCGACGCCAAGGACGGGCCGCCGAACATGTGGACCGTCGGCACCATGTTCGACATGGCGGTCGTCGTCTCCGACGCCATGCGCGACATCGAGCGCCGCGACAAGACCCATCTGGACAAGGGGGATGTGGCGTTCAATGCCTCCTTCATTCTCGGCGGTCAGATCAAGAACGAGCCTATGCGCCTTTTCCGGATCTACGCCGAGGGCAACTTCATCGAGGCCGGTGCGGACACGCCGTTCTTCCAGACCGGCGAGGCGAAGTACGGCAAGCCCATCATCGACCGCGTCATCACCCCGGCCACCAGTCTGACCGACGCTTCGAAATGCGTCCTAGTGTCCTTCGATTCGACCATGCGCAGCAACCTCTCGGTCGGCATGCCCATCGACCTTCTGAGCTACGAGCGCGACACGCTGCGGGTGCGAAGGCGCCGCCGATTCGAGCAGGGCGACCCGTACTTCAGCACGCTCAGCAAGAACTGGAGCGAGGGCGTGCGCACCGTCTTCAAGCAGCTTCCGGAATTGAACTGGTAGCCATGCGCGATTGCGTGGTGGTCACCTGCGAGCATGGGGGGAACCGGGTGCCACGACGCTACGCGCGATTGTTCCGAGGGTGGCAGCGGCGGCTGGCCTCCCACCGCGGCTTCGACTTTGGTGCCCTGCTCATGGCGCGGGAGATCGCGCGGTTCTTCCAGGCCCCGCTGGTGGCCTCCACCGTGACGCGATTGCTCGTCGATCTGAACCGCTCCGCGGCCCACCGCGACGTCCATTCGCCAGCTTCTCGGCGCGCGTCGCGCCAGGAGCTCGACGGCCTTCTGCGCCGCCACCATCGGCCGTATCGCGCGCAGGTCGAGGAGCTGGTGGCCACGGCCGTCGGACGCGGGCGGCGGGTGATCCACATCTCTTCTCACAGCTTCACGCCCCGGCTGCACGGTGAGGTGCGACGGGCGGACGTGGGACTGCTCTACGATCCGGCGCGACCGGGTGAACGCAGCCTCGGTGCGCGCTGGAGGGCCGCATTCGAGCGCGCGGCGCCGGAGCTGCGCGTGCGGCGCAATTATCCTTATCTCGGGAAACTCGACGGGCTCACTTCTCATCTCCGCCTTCGCCATCCGCCGGAGGCCTACGTGGGTATCGAGCTCGAGCTCAATCAGGCGCTGGTCATCGGCACGAAGAGCCGCTGGACCCGATTGCGAGCCACGGTCATCGAATCCTTGCGATGCACCGTAGCCGCCAAGCCCTGGCCGGACGGCTTCAGCGTCCATCTATTCGGCCCCAACCCCCGGTGAAAAGCATGCAACTCCGCATCGGCTACGAACTGAGCTACGAGTGTCCGAAGCCCACACCGATGATCCTGGTGCTGAACGTGCACTTCAGCCGGGTCTCGGACATGGTCATTCCCGACCACCTGCTCACCGATCCGGCCTTGCCCATCCGCGCGTACCGCGACCTGTTCGGCAACTGGTGCAGCCGCGTGGTGGCGCCGACGGGCCGAGTACGCATCTTCGCCGACGCGTTGATCAACGATTCGGGGCTGCCCGACGTGGTGCCCCGGGGGGCCGCCCAGACGCGCATCGAAGCTTTGCCGGAGGAGGCGCTGGTGTTTCTTCTGGGGAGTCGCTACTGCGAGACCGATCGGCTCTCGCCCGTCGCCTGGCAGCTCTTCTCCGGCGCGCCGTCGGGCTGGGGATGCGTCCAGGCCATTTGCGACTTCGTGCACGACCACATCACGTTTGGATACGCCTATGCGCGGCCGACCAAGACCGCCTGGGAGGTCTATCAAGAACGAACGGGCGTCTGCCGGGACTTTGCTCACCTGGCTGTCGCCTTCTGTCGATGCATGAACATCCCGGCCCGCTACTGCACCGGCTACCTGGGAGACGTGGGCGTGCCGCCGGTGGACGCGCCCATGGACTTCTCCGGATGGTTCGAGGCTTATCTGGACGGGTCCTGGTACACCTTCGACGCGCGGCACAACACGCCCCGCATCGGTCGCGTCTTGATCGCACGAGGGCGAGACGCCGCCGACGTGGCCATCAGCACGGCGTTCGGCCCCAACGTCCTCAGCGGATTCAAGGTGTGGACCGAGCAGGTGGCCGGCACCTGAGGCTGCCCCTCACGCGCACTCGGCGTCCGTCAGCGGTGAAGAGGAGGGGAGGGGCGCCGCGTTCGAGGACCTCGATCCGGCGCGCAGCGCGGTCAGGACGGCGTAGCCGAAGGCCACCCACACGGCCTCCTTGGCGCGTCGCAAGAGGACGAAGGCGGCCACGGCGCCGGGCTCCACCCCCAGCGCGCGCAGCACCGTGGCGTAGCCGAGGTCGACTACACCCAGGCCCGCCGGCGCGAAGACGGCGACCGATCGCACCATGGACAGGCCAGCCTCGAAGGCAAACACCGAGGCGAGCCCCACGTGCGCCCCGACCAGATGGAGCAGCAGGGCCGACTCGAGCGCCTCGAAGCACCAGCACGCCAGAAAAGCCGCGGTCGCGGTCCATGTGGCGCCGCCGGCCCCACGCAGCCTCGCGGCCTGACCGTCGCTCGCCACCGCCTCGTGCCGGCGCGAGTCCAGCCATCGCCGCAGGCGCAAGGACGGGATGCACCGAAGCGCAGCGTGAATGCGGGAGAAGGTCGATCGGCCCAGCAACCCTGCGCCAACCGCAAAAGAGAGCGCGAGCGGTACCAGTGCGGAGGCCAGCACCGTCCAGGGGAGGGCCGCGGTGTGGAGTGCGCGCGCCAGCTCGGTGAGCGCCGCGAACCCGACACCTGCTCCCACCGCGATGTAGGCGCCGTGTGCGCGCATGACCAGCCACTTGCGCGCGATGGACGCCACCACGCCGTCCCGTAGCGGCACGCCGCAGCGTCTTCCCAGGAGGACCGCCGTCGCCGTATCCGACGCCACGAAGCCGGCTGGCAAGGTCAGGTGCAGCGCCTCGCTGGCGAACCGGAGGGGCAGCATCTCGGCGAGCGAAGTCCGATGTCCGAGAGCACGAAGGAGAACCACCATCCCACCGGCATCGAGGGTCATGCCCGCCGCGAAAGGAAGGAGCGCGCTGAGGACCAGCGGCCCCGGCGAGCGGATGGCGTGCGCCGTGGCGGCTGCATCGGCTCGCGCCACCACCCGAACCACGACCGCCAGGGCGATGGCGCATCCCAGAACCTGCAAGGCGATCCGGGCGTGTCGTGCGGTCACGGTAGCGTCTGGCACACCGACCCGGGCTCCATCCTCGCAGCAGCATGGCGTCTCCACATGGCGCGACGACGACGCTCCATCGAAGAAGACGTGAACTCGCGCTCAGGCCGAGCCGGGTCGACATGGAACCATTCGTGTGACGAAAGCGCGAATTCTGAATGGATCGAGCGGCCGATGTCGTGCGCGAAAGCCCTTATCGAGGGAAGCTCGTAGGCATGAATGCCCAACGTGCCCGATCCCGATCGACACGCGACGTGAAACAGGACGAGCGGCGCTCCGGCGTCTTCCTCGTCCCGGCCACCGAGCGCGTGGCGCGGCGAGGCTCGACGCGGACCGTGCCCTCCGCCGCGGCCGAGGACGCATCGCGCGGCCGCGGTCGCCGCCGCCACGGTGACGATGGCGTGTGAATCACACGCCACAGCCTCCCGAAGGTCGGCTAGGGCGTGTGAATCACCTAAGTAAGGACGCGTTTCCCCACCCGTGACGGAAACGTCACCCAGGCTTCCCGCCAGCGTCCCTCCCGCTCGCTATGAATCCGGGATGGCGCGTGTGGTCCTCATCGAGGACGAGCCTGATTTGCGCGAGATTCTGCAATACAATCTCACGCAGGCGGGGCATCGAGTGCAGACCGCAGGCACTGCGGAGGCCGGCCTTCGCCTTGCGCGCGAGACGCTCCCGGACATCATCCTGCTCGATCTGATGCTCCCCGACCGGCCGGGCACCACGGTGTGCACCGCGCTTCGCCGCGAGCCTCGCACGCAGGACATCCCCATCATCATGGTGACGGCGAAGGCGGAGGAGGTCGACCGCATCGTCGGGCTGGAGCTCGGCGCGGACGACTACCTGGTGAAGCCCTTCAGTGTGCGCGAGCTGGTGCTGCGCATGACCGCCGTGCTCCGGCGGGGCGATGCCAAGGAGCCGGTGGTGGTGGAGATCGCCGAGCTGCGCATCGACCGCGACGCTCATCGCGTGGAGGTCGGCGGTGAGGAGATCCCCATGACTCCGCTGGAGTTCAAGCTGTTGCTGACCCTGGTGCTGCGGCGGGAGCGCGTGCAGACGCGGTCCACTCTGCTCGGCGACGTCTGGGAGCTCGACCCCGGAGTGTCGTCCCGGACCGTCGATACACACGTGAAGCGGCTGCGCGACAAGCTGGGGACCGCCGGTCGCTTCATCCAGACCGTTCGCGGCGTGGGCTACCGCTTCTCGGAGCGGCAGCCCGAGGCCGAAGCCTGACCCGGGCGCTGCCGAATTTCCAGGCGAGAGCCTCAGCCCGAAGCCAGACGCCGCCGGAAGCGCGTGCGTATGACGATGGCCACGATGTTGAGGAGGAAAGTGAGAAGGAGCAGCACCAGCACGGTGCCGTAGAGGAGGGGCTTGGTACGGTCCACGTCCGGCGACTGCGTGGCCAGCACGTACACGTGGTAGCCGAGGTTCATGAACTGATCGTTCAGGTGCGTCGGGAGATACGGCAGAAAGTAAGCTGCACCGGTGAACATGATGGGCGCCACTTCGCCCGCGCCTCGGCTGACGGCGAGAATGCCGCCGGTGAGAATGCCGCCCAGCGCCTGCGGGAGCACCACGCGGGCGATGGTCTGGAGCTTGGTCGCTCCGAGGGCGAGACTCCCGTCACGCAGCTCGCGCGGGACGGCCCGGAGCGCTTCCTCGGTGGACACCACGACGACGGGCAGCGTCAGGATGGAAAGCGTCATGGCCGCCCAGATGAGCGACGGCTTTCCGTAGGTCGGCTGGCCATGGAAGGCGACGACGTCGATGGCGCGACCCACCGTGGCGATGAAGAAGCCGAGCCCGAACAGTCCGAACACGATCGACGGAACACCCGCCAGATTGGCGATGCACACACGCACCGCGCGAGCGAGACGGGAGTCCGCGGGAGCGTACTCGCTCAGATAGACGGCGGTGGCCACGCCGGCGGGGACGGCGACGAGTGTCATCAGGAGCGTGAGCGCCACGGTGCCGAAGATGGCCGGAAGGATGCCGCCCTTGGTCATGCCGTCGGTCGGCGCTTGACTGATGAATTGCCACGACAGCACATGGGAGCCGCCGATGACCACGTCCCCCACCACGATCACCAGCATCAGGAGGATGATGACCGTGGCCAGGGTGGTCAGGACGATGAGCGAGCGATCGCCCAGGTTGGGTCGTCGTGCCAGCGGTCGGCCGGGAGTCACCAGCGCGCTCATCGGGAGCCTCCCAGTCGCTTGCGCATCCCGAAGACGATGCGCTCCCCTACCAGGTTCACACCCAGCGTGCTGAGAAAGAGCAGAGCCCCGAGCATGAACAGCACGTGGTAGTGCGCGCTCCCGACCACCACCTCGCCGAGCTCCTGGGCGATGGTGGCGGTGACCGTCCGGGTCGAGTGCTCGAGGCTGGCGTCGAGCAGGGCCGCGTTGCCCGAGGCGAGCACCACGATCATGGTCTCGCCGATGGCGCGGCCGAAGCCGAGCACCACCGCCGCCGCGATGCCCGGTAGGGCCGCGGGGCAGACGACGCGAAGCAACGCCTGCGAGCGCGTGGATCCCAGGCCGACCGCGGCGGTTCGGTACGAGTCGGGGACTGCGCGCAAGGCATCCTCGGAGACGGAGAAGATGACCGGACAGACCGCGAACGCCAGCCCGAACCCGGCCACCAGCGCGTTGAGGCGGTGCTCCGCGCCGAAGACCGTTTGCACCCAGGTCGCCAGAACGATGAGGGCGAAGAAGCCCACCACCACCGAGGGAACGCCGGCGAGGAGCTCGATGGCCGGCTTCAGGTATTCACGGATGCGCTTGGGAGCGAGCTCCGATACGTACACCGCCGCGCATACGCTGAGCGGGACGGCGACGAGGAGCGCCACGAAGGTCACCTTCAGCGTGCCCACGAAGAGGGGCACGATGTTGTACTTGGGGACCTCGCTGACCGGCTGCCACATGTATCCGGCGTCGCGGTACGGAGCGAAGAGCGCTCCGAAGGTCACCTCCCGATGCACCACGCTGCTGGTGATGACCGGCAACGCCTCCTTGCCCACGAAGACCAGGATGAGGATGACCGAGCCGATGGAGATGAGGGAGACGAGCTTGACCAGAGTCTCGGCAATGCGCTCGGGCCACCGGCGCCGACCGCGGAGGGACGAGCTTCGTTGCTCGCGGAGCATCGGAACCGACGTCGTCGTGCTGGCCATGCTGTTTCAGCTCTTGGGAAGCGGGTAATAGCCGACGTCGCCGATGACCTTTTGACCTTCCGGGGCCACCGTCCAGTCGATGAAGGTCTTGGCGGTGCCGGTCGGCGCACCCACCGTATAGAAAAGGAGGAAGCGGCTGATCGGGTAGGCGCCGCTCTGCGCCGTCTCCAGCGTGGGCATGATGGGGGGCGAGGTATCGTCCTTCTTCACCTTCAGCGCGCGGATGCCCTCGAGATAGGCGATGCCCCCGTACCCGATTCCGTACACGTCTCCCTTGACCGCGTTGACCACCGCCGACGTCCCGGCGAGCGTCTGCGTGGCGGGGGCGAAGTCCTTGTTCTCCAGCACGTGCTCCTTGAAATACCCGTAGGTGCCGGAGTTGTTCTCGCGACCGTAGAGGACGATGGCGTGGTTTGCGCCGCCCACGTCCTTCCAGTTCGTCGTCTCGCCCAGGTAGATGCGGCGGAGCGCGGGGATGGAGATCTCGGTGATGGGGCTCTTCTCGTTGACGTAGATGGCGAGCGCGTCGAGAGCGACCTTGGTCTCGACTACCGCGGCGCCGCGCTTGGCCTGAGCGTCGGCCTTCTCCTGGTCCTTCATGGGACGGCTGGACTCGCAGATGTCCGTGGTGCCGTTGATGAGCGAGGCAATGCCGGTGCCCGAACCTCCGCCCGTGACTTGCACGGTCACGCCGGGGTTTTTCTTCATGAACTCCTCGGCCCAGCGCTGCCCGAGGATGACCATGGTGTCGGATCCTTTGAGGGTGATCGAGGTCTTGTCCGACGGGATCACCGCCCCATCGGCGGAGGTGGTGCTGGTCGGTTGTTCGGTGCGGGTGCAAGCGGTCAGGCAGCAAAAGGCGAGCGCGACGACGGGGACACGACCCATTGAGATTCCTCCGGCGCGGGAGTCTGCCCGCCCCATGTGACGTTCGGGTGACGGTCCCGGTAGGAGGCGGTTGCGGCCGCTTCACCGAAAGTTCCACGAGTTCGCACGGCCCTCGTCTTGCCACAGCGTCAGCGTGATGGAAGCGCAAAAGTTACAGGATGGTCGCCTAGAAGACCGGCCTGAAGAATATGGGTTGCGCCGCCCGGGTCGAGAGACGGTTCGCGTTCAGCGCGCCGCCTGCGGTCCGAGCAGGAGGCCCTTTCCGATGAAGAAGTCCAAGATGTGCGCGCTGGCTGCGCTCGCTGGATGCGGAGTACTCACTTCGGCGCTCGACGCGTTTGCCGCTGATTGCGGTACCTACCCCAACCCCGT
>Ga0302326_10012122_pt1 | contig 18433 bp, 11 predicted proteins | sample Palsa_T0_3_FD_202264 | JGI IMG/M metagenome (GOLD analysis project Ga0302326, IMG submission 202264) | Peat permafrost microbial communities from Stordalen Mire near Abisko, Sweden - Palsa_T0_3 | ecosystem: Environmental > Terrestrial > Soil > Palsa > Peat permafrost | place: Sweden: Abisko...
TTTCGTTTGAAGCTCCGGCGGCGGCCAAGTCGCTCGTCGGCCATTGGAAGACGACCCATTGGTAGGTGCCGCTGAGGCCGCTGCGAGCGTAGCCGTCACTCGTCTTCAATGTCGACAGGCCGTTCCAGGTCAGGCTGTGCCCGTTCAGGGTCACCGTCACGTCGCCGTCGGTCGAGGCCAGCCCGACCGACAACACCGCGTATTGTCCCTGAGCGATTTGTGCCGAGGTGGCGGTGAAATACACCTGCCAGGGCGGGCAGGGCGTGGTGACCCCGTTTGTCCCGCTGTGTCCGGAGAGACCGTTCACGTACGACGGGATGATGTAGGTATAGCCGTCCGTCGTATCATCGGAGGAATTGTAGATTCCAGCGTAGAGTCCTGGATCGAACAAGTTCCACTGAATGTAGTTCCATTTCAGGAGATTGTTGGTCGCCGCATGCGAACCAACCGCCGTGGCGTAATAAATGACCGCGCCGCTGTTAGCCGAAAAATCCTCCCAAAAATTCCAGTTCCCGTTGTACTCTTTGTCGTCCTGGACCGAGCTGTTTCCCTGGTTCGCGAAGCTCGCGGTGCCGTGGAGGAATTTATTGGCCGAGCGTGTGGGTGTCCCGATCGTCCAGATAGGCGCCGCCGAATCGAAGTTCTCGGGTGTGAAGGAGGTGCTGAGCGTCGTCGTTTTGCCAGCCGTCACGGCAACGCCGTTCAGGCGAGCCTCACCCCATTCCCCAAGCACATACGACGTCAGCCGGTAGGTGCCTGGCACCACCCCGGTGAGCTGGGTATTGCCGCTGCTATTCTCGTTCACCCAATATTGATGGCCCACATTGCTGAAGCACTGATTGGTGGCGTTGTCCCCCAGGATGGCCCAGGCGACGTTCGTCGAACTCGATCCGCCTCCAGAGATCGTCGGGGCAACGGTGCCTCGACCCGACGAGGGCACATAGCCCGCATTGATAAGGATTGTGTCACTTTCCTCGTTGGCGAGCGCCGTGCTCATCGAACCTAGAGCGTCATTGAACATCGCCGTCGGGGTGCCGGTATTGAAGCGCCAATAGACCGGCCCGAAGATCCGGTTGCTGGTGACCCCCGTCGGCGGCGTGTAGGCGACGTTGTAGGCCAAATGGTCGGACACCATCTCACCCATGATGATGTTCCCTGTGAAGAGTTCGAACTGCTTGGCGGGCCCAGCCACCAGGGTATCATTGCGCGGGAAGATCGACCAGGCGCCGTACGTACTGCCATAGACGCCCTGAAGTTCGTGCAGGTATTCATAACCGGCATAGTCGTATTTGGTCTCGAACTCGCGGTCGAAGCCCGTGGGCAAGGTGATGCCATGAAGATCGAGGACGGCGTTCTGCACGTTTCGGCCGGGGTCCGCGTTCTCAGCGGCGGTGGTGACCGGTATCGGGATCTCCGTCGACCCGAGGTTATTCAGGCCCGTATTGTATTCCCAAGTATTGGTGAAGAGCGTCTGACTGACGCGCCAGAGAAATTGCACCTGCCCCATGCTGCCGGCGGGCGACGTGGGGGTGGCGCCGAAGATGACATAGGAGTGAACTCCGGGATCATTCGGAAACACCACAAAGTGCTGGGTGATCGACATCGTCGTGCCGCTGGCGGCCGTTTCGATCCACCAGTCGAGGTAATGCCCTTGGTCCAGATGATATCCGGTTGTGACGGCTCCCCCGCCAAAGCTGCCATCGTTGTCCATGTAGAGGCCCTTGTAGGTGCCGTCGCCGGAAGTTTGAGTCGTGTCGACCAGGTTGCCGCTGCTGCCGAGCTTGACCGACCAGATATTGCCCTGGGTCGCATCCCAATCGAGCGTGACGGAGCCGTTGGTGATTTCCCAATCGGTCGCCGAATTCACTGTGAGAGTGAGCTGGGCAAGCGCGGGACGGGCCGCTCCGAGGAGCAGCAATGTGGCCGCGGCCAGCCATGCAGAGTTTTTCTTGATCATCTTCATCTTGGTATCGGTCTTTGTCGTTGGAGTTACTATTTTCACGGATACCCCCTAGGATGGGGGACGTTTCCGAGGAAAGGCGGGGCACTGAACTTCGTTGATGGGGATCACGCGGGGATAGGGGTCCAGAGGGTGGGAACCGCGAGTCCACCACCATACCCCGCCAGCCGGGAGCGGCGCATCCCCAGTTCTGGTGATAGGGAGCGATTATTTTTGAAATGTGCTTCGGTCTTTGCCAATTGCCCGGAGTCCGTTAGCTTAATCCAACCCCGGCTTCCCCACCCCCGCCGCTCGATCGCCTCGCTTACGTGTACCGCATGCGTACTCCGCGCATTTCTCGTCCCGCCTGCGGCCTGGTTGCGCTTGCGGTCGCCCTCGCCGGGGTCCTCCGCGCCCAGGAGGCCGGCGCGGCGGCGGATTACTTCACGCGGAATTGGACGGTCGACGAAGGCCTCCCGCACGACGTCGTCAACCGAGTGGTTCAAGACTCCAGCGGATTTCTGTGGCTCGCGACCGCGGCGGGATTGGCGCGCTTCGACGGCAGCCGCTTCCGCGAGTTCGCTCCCCCCGTGCCGTCATTAGATCACGGATACAATATCCGCTCCCTGGCGCTTGAGAATGGCGGAGGCCTGGTGATGCTTCCGGCCGCCGGCGGAGTGATGCGCCTGCGCAACGGTGTCTTCAGCAGCCATCCGGTCAACGCATCGGTCCGCGGAGAATCGCTATTGGCGCTGTTCCCCGAACCTTCCGGCGTCCTCTGGCTTGGGACGGGGCGCGGTGAAATCGTGCGGTGGCAGGACGGACGAGCCGTGACTTTCGGACAGGCGGAGGGCGTGAATCGCCACGGCTCGACCTTTTCGTTCGCGCTCGACGGCGACGGGAGGACTTGGGTCGCCGGCGGCGATTTCTTTTCCCGCTACGATCACGGACGGCTTGTTCCTTTTCCACAGAACGTCGGCTCCAATATTCTCATCGCCTCGGCGCGGTCGGGAGGCCTCTGGATCTCCACCCAGAATAGGCTCTTGAAATGGGATAAACAAGGCACCGTGGCCTTCAGCCCGGCGCCCCTTTGGCCCTCGGAGAACAGCGCGATCCAGCAAATGTATGAGGACCATCACGGCGTCCTCTGGATAGTGACACGTCGGCACGGCCTGTTCCGATTTTCCGCCGGTCAGCTCGTTCGAGAGCCCACCCCGTCCCAGATGCTCACTTCTGTAATGGAGGATGCCGAAGGCGATATCTGGGTGTCTTCGAACGGCGGGGGCATCAGCGAGCTCCGGCCTAAAATATTCGTCGCTCTCGACGCCTCTTCCGGCTTGCCCGATGGGACCGCTTCATCCGTTTGCACCGATTCGGACGGTGCGGTTTGGTGCGCCGATCGCGGCGGAGGCGTGGCGCGGTATGCGGGCGGGCGCGTGGAGATCCTGCCCGGGCCCCAGCAAACCGAACCCTTTTACGCCAATGCCGTCTGTCCGGGCGCGGACGGCGTGGTGTGGGTAGGGGCATTCAGCGGCGTTTACAGGATTCCCAGGGCATTGCCTTGGCGCCTGGAACCGGTGGCTCCAGACCTGCGCGATGTCCATGTGCTTTACTGCGCGCGCAACGGCGACCTGTGGGTCGCATCCGGTGGCCGCCTCGGCTATTTTCATGGAAGCGCCTATCATCCTCTCAGTACGGCCGAGGGGTATTCCGGACGGCTGGCCAGCGCGATCGCGGAGGATCCGGCCGGCACGATCTGGGTGGCGATCGATCGGGATCTGTTCAGTTTCGCGGCGGGCCGGCTCGTCCTTCGTGTGCCCAATGAGGCTTTTCCGGGAGGGCATATTCATGCGCTTGATATCGATGCCGACGGAGATTTCTGGCTCGGCACAGCGCGCGGCCTCGTGCTGATGCGCGGAGGCCGGTGCCGAGGTTTCTTGGCAGCGGACGGCTTGTCGGACGATTTGATCACCCAAGTCGTGGAAGACGACGGCGGGCGGCTCTGGCTCGGCGGCCGGCGCGGTCTTTTCCACGTGGCGATTGCAGACCTGCGTGCGGTGGCCGACGGCCTGGCGGCGACGGCCGTGAGCACGACCTTTGGCGCCGACGACGGATTGACCGGCGCCGCCCCCATCAGCGTCTGCCAACCCTCGGCCTGGCGAGCGGGAGACGGTCATCTATGGTTCACGACCTACCGAGGGGTCGTCGGCCTCGATCCGGCCAAAGCGTCGGTGGTTCGGGCCGCTCCCCCTATCTTCATTGACCAGATTCTCGTCGACGAGCGGCCGGCCGCCCTGGCGTCCGAACTGCGCGTACCCTCAGGAAATCATTCGGTCGAATTTACTTTCGCCGCGCCGAGCTTCGGTGCTCCCGACAAGGTTCAATTGCGCCACCAACTGACAGGTTACGACGCCGGCTGGATCGACCGCGGCAGCGAACGACAGCTCCGCTACTCGTGGCTGCCCCCGGGACGCTATAGGCTTCAGGTGGCTGCGAGGCACTCCGACGGGCTATGGGGGCCATCGATCGCCCTCCAGCAGGTCACGGTTGTGCCGTTATGGTGGCAGACCTGGTGGGGCCGAGGCTGGATCGTCCTCGCCTTCACCTTCCTGGTGATCCTGGTGGATCGTTATTGGTCGCAGCGCAGCCTCAAGCATCGCCTCCGGCGTCTGGAGGAAGTGCACGCGCTGGAGAAAGAGCGGGCCCGCATCGCACGCGATCTTCACGACGACTTTGGCTCCGGCCTCACGCAGATCGGAATGCTGGCCCACCGGCTGAAGCGCCGGTGTCCGGGTCCCGACCTGACGGTCGGTTTAAGCCAGCTGGCTTCAAAGACTCGGCGGCTCACCAGCGAACTCGAAAGCATCGTCTGGACCGTGAGCCCGAAGAACGACTCGCTCGATGCCTTCGCCCGGTTCATCGCCCGGTTCGCCCGCGATTTCCTTCAGGATACAGATATCGCCTGCTTGGTACGAGGGGCCGACGAGATCCCCCCCGTCTCGCTCGCACCCGACATCCAGTACCACCTCTTGGCCGTCACAAAAGAGGCTCTGAACAACATGCTGAAGTACTCCAAGGCCAGCCAAGCCACGCTCATTCTCAGCTTCAGGCGAATGGTCTTTGAACTCTTGATCGCCGACAACGGCGTTGGATTCTTTCCGGACGCCGCTGAAAACGCCGAACGCAACGGTCTGAGCAATATGCGCTCACGCATCAAAGAAATCGGTGGTGAACTGCGGATCGACAGTTCTTCGCAACGGGGAACGACTCTGACGATTCGAGTTCCGATGGCGGACGGTCCCAACAGGGCCGAGCCAAACGGCCAGGAAGTCTCCCGCACTCATGCCAATCGCGATCGCCATAATTGAAGACGATGCGGGCATCAGCGAAGAGCTGACCCACATTTTTGCCGAGGTTCCCGATTTCTCCTGCGTGTGCGTCTGCCGCAATGTACGGACAGCGCTGAGCCAAGTGCCGTTGCGCAGCCCCGATGTCATCCTGATGGACATCAAGCTGCCGGACGGTTCCGGGATCGAATGCACGGCCGAACTTAAGCGCCGGCTGCCGCAAGCCCAGGTCATGATTCTCACCGTCTATGAGGACAGCGCCCAGATCTACAAAGCCCTCGCCGCCGGGGCGAGCGGCTACCTTTTGAAGCGCACTCCCCCGGAAGAACTGATCCGCGCGGTTCGTGAGCTCAAGCACGGCGGCGTGCCGATGAGCGGCGAGGTGGCCCGGAAGGTCATCCAAACATTCCGCAAGGAGCCCGAATCAGTCGAAAAGATCGACCGCCCCACTCCCCGCGAGGAGGAAGTGCTAGACCTGCTGGCCCGCGGCCGCCCCTCAAAGGAAATAGCCACCGAACTGGGAATCAGCGTGGAAACCGTCAACAGCCACCTGAAGCACATCTACGAGAAGCTCCACGTCCGCTCGCGGACCGAGGCGGTGATAAAATACAGGAAATAGCTTATCGCGCCCACTCCTCTGGCACCCGAACCGCCCCCGCTGCCAGATAGTGCACCGCAAAGCCCATCCGGTCCGCCCATTCGTCGATCGTCTTCGAAACCGGCGAACTGCCGCTGGAACCGCCGTGGCCGGTGTTGGTGTCGATTCGGATCACGACCGGTCCGGAGTCGGAGCGGCCCGCAACCGCCGCCTGCATCGCCGCCGCATATTTGAAGGAATGCGCCGGGTAGACCCGGTCGTCGTGATCTCCCGTGACGATCAAAGTCGGCGGATACTTGGCTTCAACCTGTATGTTGTGGAGCGGCGAATACGCCCGCAGATACTTGAAGCCCGCCGGGTCGTCGCTGGAGCCGTAATCCGAAACCCAGGCAGCCCCGACCGTGAATGTGTGGAAGCGGAGCATGTCCATGACGCCGACGGCCGGGAGCGCGACCGCAGCGAGATCCGGCCTTTGGTTGATGACCGCGCCGATCAATAAGCCGCCATTTGAGCGCCCGTCGATGACCAGTCGGTCCCGGCTCGTGAGGCGTTGCGCCACAAGCCAATCGGCCGCCGCAATGAAATCGTCAAAAACGTTCTGCTTGCGCTCCTTGGTTCCCGCCAGGTGCCAGGCCTCGCCGTATTCGCCGCCTCCCCGCAGGTTGGCCTGCGCGTAAACTCCGCCCAGTTCCAGCCAGACCAGAGCGGGCACGCTAAACTGCGGAGTGAGCGAAATATCGAATCCTCCATAGCCATAGAGCCAGGCCGGCGCGCGGCCATCCCGCTCCAGGCCCCGCCTGTGCGTGAGGAAGATCGGGATGCGGGTCCCGTCCTTGGAACGATAGAACATTTCTTCGGTCACGTAACGGGCTGGATCAAAAGCGTTCCGCGCCTGCTGATACACCGTGTCGGTGCCCGAGCCGAGATCGCGGCGAAAAATGGACGGCGCCACCAGAAACGAGGAATAGCCATAAAAGAGTTCCGGGGAATCTGGCTGCCCACTGAGTCCAGAGACCGCTCCCGGCCCCGGGAGCGCGATCTCGCCCAGCGCCTCTCCCTGAAGGCTCCAGACAGCCAGCCGGCTCGCGACGTCGTGCATGGTGAGGACCACCAGCCGGTGGCCGGCGAGGACCACATCCTCGATGCTGTCGCTCGAGGCGGGAACGACCGTCCGCCAATCCTTAGGCGACGGATCTCCCAGCCGGATGGCGACGATCCGTCCTGTGGGCGCGTCGCGTGTCGTGAAGAAGTAGAACGTGGCTCCCTCGTTCCCAATCAAACTGTACCGGGCGTCAAAGGCGCCGAGCAGTTCGGTCCGAGGAGCATCGATCCGCGGATTTGCCGGATCCTGCAGATCCACCACATCGATCGCGTTCTCAATGCGTCCATTCTGTTCGATGGAGATGACGAGGTAACGGCCATCGTCGGTCGTTTCGCCGCTGAAAATCCATTCGGGATGCGCCGGAAGCTCAAAGACGAGGGGATCGGCGGCCTGGGGTGTCCCGAGGCGGTGGTAGTGCATCGATCGCCCCGAGAGCTTCCCGAACAGTTTGTCCCCCTTGGGCACTTCCGGGTAACGCTCGTAGAAGAAGCCATGGTTGTCCTTGGTCCAGGCCATTCCCGAAAACTTGACCCAGCGCAGGACCTCTTCGCGGTCCTTGCCCGAGATGACGTCCCGAACATGGAACTCGTTCCAGTCCGAGCCGGCCGAAGCGAGTCCGTACCCTAGAAGCGATCCGTCGTCCGACACCGACGTCTCGGTCAAGGCAATGTTTCCGTCGGCGGACAGCGCGTTCGGATCAAAGAGGACGCGAGGAGGGGAGCCAGAAGCCATGTTCTTGGCATCAATCGCCAGCCGTTCATTGCCGGATCCAAGCGCTTCGTCGCCCGTGGCGTGCGCTTCGTCGGAGGCATCCCCTTCCCTATCCTGAACGTAGTAAATGGCCTGATTCTGAAGGCCGTCATTTTTCCGGAAGAAAATCCGCGCCCCACGCTTGATCGGAAGGCCATAATGCGGGAAATTCCATAGCTGGGTGAGCCGGCGGCGGAGGGCTGCGCGTTCCGGGATGCCCGAAAGGACTTTCGCTGTCAGTGAGCGCTCTTCCGCGACCCACTCTCTTGTTTCCGGTGAATCTAATTCCTCCATCCAACGGTACGGATCTGCAACCCGGACCCCGTGATAGTCGTCTGTATGGCTGTCCCGTCGCGCCGGAGGATAGGTTTCACTCGCAGTCGTATCGCTCGCACTTGCCGTTCCCGACCATGCACAAAAACCGATGCACGCGCATATAATGGCCGCCTGCAAAGAGGGGGCTCCGTGGGAACGTTTCATGCTACACAGTGTCCCGATTCGCCAATGATGTCCAAGCCGGAAACCGGGTCGAGCGGAAGCGACCTTCGGGTAAACGCAGGGCGCGATCTGCGGTTCGATTCGCTGCGCGGACTCTTCCTCGTCTGCATGACGATCAATCACCTGCCGAACGCGCTTCGGACAGTGACCGACCAGTCTCTTGGTGTGTTTTCGGCCGCCGAAGGATTCGTTTTTCTGTCGGGTCTTCTTGCCGGGATCGTCTACACTCGGAAATTCCGCAAGGGTGGCCGCGAAGGTCTGCGCACAGCCGCTATCGGACGTGCGCAGACAATCTACAATTGGCATTTCGGCTCTTTTGTCGCGTGCCTCGGTATTGTGCAGCTGATGGAGCTGATCTTCGGCTTCTGTTCCAGCACATCGCCCCAGATGTTCTACGAACATCCGCTGCAGGCGCTCGCTTTGGGGGCGACGTTTCTCCTTCAGCCGGGACTGTTGGACCTGCTGCCCATGTACTGCTGCTTTGTCGCTCTTCTGGTCTGGGTGATCCCGGCGCTGGAGGCCGGGCGGCGAAATTGGGTGCTCGCGATCAGCGGGCTCCTGTGGGTCGTCAACCAATGGGCCCCCCCGATCGACGGGGACCCGCTCTATCCGCTCAATGTCGGCACCTTCAATATCTTCGCCTGGCAGTTCTTGTTCGTGCTGGGGATTGTGATCGGCCATGCGCGGGCCTGCGGCATCCCGCAGGTTTCGCGGGCCAATCCTGTGACGGTGATCGGCGCCCTTGCCCTGGCTGTCTATGCCTTCGGCTTGCGCCATTATCAATGGCCGCCGCTCTGGCCCACGCGGATCTACGGTATCTTTCTGAACAAACCGGCGCTGGGACTGTTCCGCATGGGCGACTTCGCGGCGATCGCGTACTTGGTGGCCGTGATCGGCGCCCGTTTTCCACGGCTGCTGACCTGGCCTCCGCTCGCGTTCCTCGGGCAGCATTCCCTTCAAGTGGTCGCAGCCCAAAGTGTGGCCGTCATGGCCCTGCTGCAGTTTGACGGCCTGTTCGCAACGGAAACTCGGCGGACCCTGACCGCCTTCCTCGCGGTCGCGCTGGTCTACGGGGCGGCCGGACTCCATCTCCTTCTGCGCCCATCCAAGCCGACCGCGATCAAGCCGACCTCTGACCCCTCCGGTTCACGATTCCCAACCGCTCTCGCGCAACGGCCCTCGGACCCCTATCCGAAATTACAGTCAATGGGTCTTCCGAAAGAGATCGACGCTCGCCAGGCCCCGGGCCTCGCCTTAAACCCGGCGGATGATATCCGAGCGGCTTGAGAAGCAGATTCGTTTCATCATCGAGGTCGACAAACTGAAAGAAATATTCCGCCAAACCTCGTGCGTGAACAGCCGGCGCGCGGAGAATGATGCGGAGCATTCCTGGCACCTGTGCCTGACGACGCTGGTGCTTGCTGAATACGCGAACAGCCCGGCGCTCGACGTCCTCAAGGTGCTGAAGATGGTGATCCTGCACGATCTAGTCGAAATCGATGCCGGTGACACGTTTGCCTACGACGCGGTGGGAATGGCTGGGCAGCATGAGCGCGAGGCGATCGCGGCTGATCGGATCTTCGGGATGCTTCCGAGCGACCAGGCCGCCGAATTCCGCAGGCTGTGGGATGAGTTTGAGGACAAGGCGACTCCGGAGGCGAAATTTGCCGCCGCGGTCGACCGCTTCCAGCCGGTGCTCCTCAATTGCAGCACGGAAGGTTCCGCATGGCAGCGGCACGGCGTCACGCAGGACCGCGTGGTCAAGCGGAACGCCCCGATCGCCGAAGGAAGCGAAACGATTTGGGAGGCGGCTCGGCAATGGATCCAGGGAGCCGTCGATGCAGGCCATCTGGCGCCGGGGCCGCGGACCTAGCGAACGATCCCCAGTCATCGGGCGCGTGTCATATATGCGCGCCTAGGCAGGCCGCCGTAACCAGACGACTCTTGCCGGCGTCTCTCCCCCCGATGCGAATAGGGAGAATTCGTTTCTGTAGAAGGAGGGACGCAGCGCGGCCCGTGGCTCCGACGGCCGCGAGCGGTTAAGAGACGCTGTCCTATGAATCTCAATACACGCCTCGCCGCGGCCGGCGCGTTCCTTTTGTCTTTTGGCATGGCCTCCGGGCAACTGGTGACCGACTTCGTCGACTATCAGGCCGGCACCTATACGCAGACCTTTGACTCCCTGCCCAACCCAGGCGCCACCTCCGTCAATACCAGCCAGGTTGTCCTGATCAACGGGATCACCTACACGGTGCCGGCCGGCAATGCCACCCCCTATGCCTTGAACGACCCTTCCATCGGGAGCGGCGGCGTCTCGCTTGGTGGAACCGCGATGGTCGGTTGGTATGGGGCCGATATGCTGCTCGACCGTTTTGGCGCAACCGACGGTGATCAGACGACGGGGGGGCTCGTGGATTTCGGATCGCCCAATAGCGGCAACCGAGCGCTGGGACTCATCGCCACCAGCACAACGGGAGCCGCCTACATGGGCGTCGCCATCAGGAACAACACCGGGGCCACCATCACAGCTGTGAACATCAGCTTCCTCGGTGAACTCTGGAAGCAAGGCACCTATGGCAAATCCATGCTTTATTCCTACACAGTCGACAACGCCGCCACCTCCAACTTGATCGCCGCCGCGACATCGCCCGCGGCCGTCACCCTCGGATCCCTCACGGCGCTTCCCACCGAGGTTGGTCCGGTGGACGGGACCAATCCCGCGAACCAAACTCCCGTCACGCTGAATAATATCTCCCTCGCCACTCCGTGGCACGTGGGCGGGATTCTTTGGTTTACAGCCCAAATTGCGGATCCGACCGGCAGCGGCCAGGGCTTCGGGATCGATAATTTTAGCTTCTCGGCCGTAGGCGCCTCAGGAATCACGCTTCAACCACAGTCGCAATCCGTCAATGCCGGGGCAACGCTGACCTTGGCCGTTACAGCGGGCGGAGCCGCCGGCTATCAGTGGCAGTTCAACGGCACAAATATACCGGGGGCGACGAGCGCCACCCTCACCCTCGCGAATATCGGCACCAATCAGGCCGGCAGCTATGCCGCCGTCGTCAATATCGGCGCTACCACGGTCACCTCGAGCGTCGCCACGGTGAGCGTGAGCTCGGGAGCTCATCCCATCAATTGCTCCGCCCGCAGCTATGTGAGCACCGGAGCGAACAGTTTGATCGTCGGCTTCGTCGTTTCGGGCACCACGAGCGAAACCGTTCTGATCCGCGGTGTCGGACCCACGCTCGCTTCGCTCGGAGTGCAGGGCGCCCTGGCCACCCCTCAGCTCATGCTCTTCAACTCACAAGGCACCCAGATCGCGTCGAACACGGGTTGGGAGGAAGCCCAAGCCTCAGCACCGTATTCACGCAGGCGGGCGCCTTCCCGCTCGTCGCGGGCTCCGTCGACGATGCCTTGGTCGTCACCCTTCCGCCCGGCGGCTATACCGCGGAAGTCAGCGGCGTGAATGGCTCGGTCGGCGTCGGATTGCTCGAAATATACGACGTGCCCTGATTGGGGGATTCTTGCCAGACGCCTGCTCCCAAGTATCATGAAGCTCTCATGAAAGTGCCCGTCACAAAGCGCCGACTCCACGATAGCGACTCCCGCAACCGCGATTGGTTGGCGCGGTCGCCGCTGGAACGTTTGGCTGCAGTTGAAGCCATTCGGCTGACCGGGCCGGACTCACCTCATGTTCAACAGCCATTTCCTCGCTTTTCTCGAATTACTCGAAAAGCACGAGGTTGAGTACCTCGTGGTCGGTGGCTACGCGGTTGGGTTTCACGGGTTCCCACGCTACACCGGCGACCTCGATCTGTTCGTCGCCATCAGCTTGGAAAACGCCGGACGATTGGTGACCGTTTTCGATGAATTTGGCTTTGGCTCGCTTGGACTGAAGCCAGAAGATTTTCTGGAGCCCGATATGGTCGTCGAGATCGGACGCGAGCCAATCAAGATTCAGGTGCTAACCGGCATAGATGGAGTGACCTTTGCCCACTGCCTGAAAGACAAAGTGAGTGTGGAATTGTCCGGAACCAAGGTACCCTTCATTGGATTCGATTCTCTTGTTGCGAACAAAACCGCTTCGCCGAGGCCGAAGGACAAGATCGACCTTCAGGAACTAGAACGCCTTCGCAAAGAGCGCGACTAACCGAGAGTAGGCCGATCGCCCTAGCTTAGATCGCGAATCGATCCAAAGTCAGGGTCGAACAGCCGGCGGTAGGTGCGGGCGATCATGCCGTCCGTCAAGCCCGACAACCAATCGCAGATGCGACGGGCCTTGCCGGCCGCAGTGGCCTCCGCCTCAAGAAGAGCTCCCACCCGCGGAGGCAGGATGCGCACGACGCGCGGGCCCTTTTCCACGTAGTTGTGCCAGCAGGAATGCCAGAGATCAAAGAGGATTTTCCGAGCCTTGTGTTCCATCTGCTGAAGCTGCGGACTCTCAAAGATCAGATCGTTGGCGATCCGCTTGAAGAACAGGGCCTGCGCCTCCGCTTCAGGTGCGACCGAAAGCTCGAATCGGTACCGGTGGGTCGCGGCCGACATGAAATTCTCCCGTTCACGGAGGCGGCACGATCGGATGAAAAATCCGATCCGCTGGGAAAAAACGTAATCCAATCGGTCGCCGCGGATCGCTTCAAAGAGCTCCTTGATCAGGTTCAACCCTTCCGAGTCGGGCTTTGCGATGGCAGCCCAGGCCTCGATCTTCTCGATCGATAGAAAGCCCGCTTTCACACCGTCCACGATGTCGTTGAGCGAATAGGCCGCATCGTCGGCCCAATCCATGATTTGGCATTCGACGCTCTTGAACGCGTTCAGGCGCAGCCCCTCGTGGAATTCGGCGGGAATCGCGGCGCCCTCAAAAACAAAGCGCCGCACAGGCTCCTGGGGATCATACAGGAAATGATTATTGGGAGGGGTCGAAAACTCTCTGAAGAGCTTCTTGTATTTGAGGACCCCGTCTAGAAGGGCGCGGGTGGGCTGCATGCCGCGTTCCCCGGCGGCATCCTGGTAGAGGGTGTCGGTCAACAAATGGAGGGTCTGGGCGTTGCCCTCAAATCCACCCCACGGGAGCATGATTTCCTGGAGGGTCCGCTCGCCGGAATGGCCGAAGGGCGGATGGCCAAGGTCGTGGGCCAGGCAGATGGCCTCGACCAGATCCCCGTCGATGTGGAAGTCGTCCCGCAGGGGAGCCCCCTGAGTCCTCAGAAATTGGCAGATGGAGCGGCCGATCTGCGCGGCCTCAATCGAATGGGTGAGCCGGGTCCGGTAGAAGTCGTATTCGCCTGATAGGAAGACCTGGGTCTTGGATTGCAGTTTGCGAAACGCCTGGGCGTGGATGATGCGGTCGCGATCGACCTGAAACGCGTTTCGATAGTCGGTCTTTCGAATTCCGTTGAAGGTTTCGCTGTCGTAACTTCCGTAAAAATGGTTCGTCATCTCTTTGCCTCTCCAGGAGAAGCACAGCAGCCTCATGGGTCGCTCAAGGCAATGTTTTCCATGAAACGTCGATCCCTTACGAAACGCGCTCGCGCTCTCGTCCCCTTCTCCCCTGTCCCTGTCGCTCTTGTCCTCGTCGCTCTTACCCTTGGGCGGCCGCCAGCCGCCGCCGTCCCCACCGAGCACATCGATTCGATTATCAATGCGAGCGATCTATTCAAACTGCAACAGGTTGAGTCCCCGCGCATTTCGCCTGACGGGCGTTGGGTCGTCTTCACGATGCGTTCGATTGGCGATGTCCCCGCACCGGCCCAAAAAATCGGATACCTGACCCGACTTTGGCTTGTGCCGGCGGACGGTCACGAACCACCCCATCCCATCGCCCCGGACGGTGATGGGACCGACCCCTCCTGGAGTCCTGACGGCGCCCGGATTGCCTTTGTGCGCCCGGTTAAGACCAAGCCCCAGATTTTCATTCTCACGCTCCCACCCACCGGTTCTCCGACTGTCACCCCCATTTCTGCCCCCGTACAAGTCACCTTCCAAGCCGAAGGCGCGACCCGGCCCCGATGGTCGCCCGACGGTCGCCAGATCCTTTATTCCGGCCGCCTCTTCGCGGCCGAACTGCTCAAAGCCCATCCGAAAGCGACCGCACCCTGGCCCCAAGAGCGACCCGGACGCGTCGGGATGCCCGTGGCAAATCCAGGCTCCGCGGCTCCTCCTTCAACTCCCGAGTCTCTCGATACCCTTCTCAAGTTTCGTGCAGAATTGGAGGGCGCGGCCGATGCCGCGCCCGGCCGGCGCGAAGCCTGGCTCTCCGCGCACGAATCCCACCACGATCCCCGCGTCACGACCCGGATCAACTTTGAGGGCGAAGGCGACCTGGAGCCGGATGTGGCGTTCGAGCATGTTTTTGTCGCCGCAATGGCGACTCCGGATCAGGCCGAGACAGCCACCGATCTTACCCCCGATTTTGGCAGCTACTCCGAAGCGGCGTGGGCGCCCGATAGCCGTCATGTGATTTGCGTCGGCCCCGATCAGCCCGACCGCCATCCCGATCGCGACCAAACCACGGAACTGGTTCTTCTCGACACGGGAGGAGGGGCGCCGGAACGCCTGGCACTCGAAGGCTTCTCCCTGTCCGAGCCGCATCCCTCACCCGACGGCAAGACCGTCGCCTTCCTTGCGGTGCCGGCCAATGACCTCGCCTATGGACAGCCGGCAATCGGGGTCGAACCGCTGGAGGTGCGCGGCCCCGGACGCCTCCTTACGGAGAAATTCGACCGGCGCGCCCACGACCTGCAGTGGAGCCGCGACGGCCATCAAATCTACTTCGTTGCTCCCGCGGGCGGAAGCCTGCCCCTCTACAGAATCGGACTCCAGCCGGGCGCGAAACCGGAGCGACTGATCAATGGCGATCTGGATGTCCAGGCCTACGATGTGGGCGCGGAGAGCGTGGCGCTTGCCCTGTCGCGAATCACCGACCCATCTGAATTGTTCGTAGGGGATGCCGGAGCCAAGCAGACCCGGGTTCTGACCGAAGCGAACAGCCGATGGATCGAAGGCAAGCTGATCAGCACCCCTGACCACCGCGTTTTGGATAGGCCGGGCGGTTTCAAGATGGATGCGTGGCTCATGAAGCCCGCCAATTTCGAAGGGGCGAAATATCCGCTGATCACAGCGATCCACGGCGGGCCCAACGCCATGTGGGGCCCCGCCGAGCCCACCCTGTGGTTCGAATTCCAATACCTGGCGGCCCGGGGATACGGGGTTGTTTACTGCAACCCTCGCGGCTCGTCCGGCTCCGGCCGCGCGTATGAACGCGCCAACTACCGCGACTGGGGGCCCGGCCCGGCATCGGATGTCCTCGCGGCCGTCGACATGGCCGCGGCCGAGCCCTGGGTCGACACCGCCCAAGAATTCCTCGAGGGCGGCAGCTACGGCGGCTATTTGACCGCATGGATCGTCGCCCATGATCACCGCTTCAAAGCGGCCGTCGCCGAGCGAGGCGTCTACGATTTGAGCACGTTCTTCGGGGAAGGAAATGCGTGGAGGCTCGTGCCGCGCGAGTTTGGCGGCTACCCTTGGGAGCCTGAAGTGCGGGCGGTGTTGGACGCGAACTCTCCGATCTATTTTGTCCAGGCGATCACAACCCCCCTTCTGATCGAGCAAGGCGACAACGACCTTCGCGTCGGGCCGGCCCAAAGCGAAATGCTCTACCGTTCGCTCAAAGTGCTCGGACGCCCCGTGGAATACGTCCGCTACCCCAGGGCGACGCACGAACTAAGCCGAAGCGGCGAACCGCAGCAGCGCGCCGACCGCCTGGTTCGTTACGACGATTTCTTCGAGCGGTATTTTACGAAGCCGTGAGCGCCCTTAAAACTATGCGCGCGATCGCGAAGCTCACCGCCGGTCCCGGCCTGGAGCTGGTCGACGTGCCCATTCCGGAGCCCGGGATCAATGACGTTCGGATCCGCATCAAGAGAACGTCCATCTGCGGCACCGACGTTCACATCTATAATTGGGACGCCTGGGCTGCCAAGACCATCGTCCCGCCCATGGTGATCGGCCATGAATTCGTCGGCGTGATCGACAAGGTCGGCGCCAATGTGCACGCGTTTGCACCCGGAGAACTGGTCGACGGCGAAGGCCACATCGTCTGCGGCGTCTGCCGCAACTGCCTCGCCGGCCGCCGTCACCTCTGCAAGGATACCAAGGGAGTCGGCGTGAATCGCGACGGGGCCTTCGCCGAATTTCTCTGCATCCCCGCGACCAACGCGGTCCACGTCGATCCGGCCATTCCCCTCGATGTCCTCTCCTGCTTCGATCCGCTCGGCAACGCGACCCATGCCGCCCTTCAGTATGATCTGCTCGGCGAAGACGTCCTGATCACCGGCGCGGGCCCCATCGGCTGCATGGCCGCCGGCATCGCCCGCCACTGCGGCGCGCGCAAGGTCGTCGTGACCGATGTCAATCTCGACCGCCTCGCCCTCGCCTCGCGGATGGGAGCCACGCGCGTGGTCGACGCCACCCGTGAGCAGCTGTCCGATGTGCAGCGCGAGATCGGCATGAAAGAGGGATTCGACGTCGGACTGGAGATGTCCGGCAATCCGCGCGCCCTGAACGATATGATCGACAACATGGCGCACGGCGGACACATCGCGCTTCTCGGTATCATGCCTGGGGCCGCCGCGATCGACTGGAACAAGGTCGTCTTCAACATGCTCACGATCCGCGGCATCTACGGTCGCGAGATGTACGAAACCTGGTACAAAATGACCGCCATGATCCAAAGCGGCCTCGACATCACCCCGGTCATCACCCACCGCCTCCCCTACACCGAATTCCGCGAGGGATTTGAACTCATGCGTTCCGGCCGCAGCGGGAAAATCGTCCTGACCTGGGACCCATGAACCCCGCCTTCCGCGATCACCTCGACCACACCCTCGCCGAGATCGAAGCCGCCGGCCTCTTCAAGCGCGAACGCGTCCTCGCCACCCCCCAGAGTGCGCACATCCGGATGGCGAGCGCACAGGAGGAGTTTCAAGCCGCCGCCTCTGGAGTCGTCGTGCCCCGCCTGCCAAACTCGGTTGCGATCGAATCCGGCGAACCGATCCTCAACTTCTGCGCCAACAACTATCTGGGCCTATCGGACCATCCTGAGATCGTCCGTGCCGCCCACGCCGCGCTGGACCGTTGGGGCTATGGCCTCTCTTCCGTGCGCTTCATTTGCGGCACGCAGGAAGTGCACAAGGAATTGGAGATGCGCCTCACCCGCTTCCTGGCCACCGAGGACACGATTCTCTACTCCTCCTGCTTCGATGCTAACGGTGGTGTCTTCGAGACGCTGCTCGGACCCGAAGACGCCGTCATCAGCGACGAGCTCAATCACGCTTCGATCATCGATGGCATCCGCCTGTGCAAGGCGCGCAGATACCGTTACCGCAATCGAGACATGACCGATCTTGAGGCCAAGCTCGCCGAGGCCAAAGCGTCCGGGGCTCGTTTCACCCTAGTCGTCACCGATGGAGTCTTCTCGATGGACGGCTATATCGCGCCCCTGCGCGAGATCTGTGAGTCAGCCGAGCGCGCTGGCGCCCTTGTCATGGTCGATGACAGCCACGCCGTAGGGTTTCTCGGCGCCACCGGCCGGGGAACCCATGAGCACGCTGGAGTGATGGGCCGCGTTGATCTCCTTTCCGGCACGCTCGGCAAGGCCTTGGGAGGTGCCAGCGGGGGCTATGTGAGCGGCCGTCGCGAAATCATCGCCCTCCTCCGCCAGCGATCGCGGCCCTACCTATTTTCCAACACCCTTGCCCCCGTGATCGCCGCCGGCTCGATCGTCGCCCTCGACCTCATCGAGCGCTCAACCGAATTGAAAGACCGTCTCGAAGCCAACACCCGCTTCTTCCGCGCGGGCCTCGAGGCCGCAGGCCTCACGTTGCGGCCCGGCTCGCACCCCATCGTCCCCGTCATGCTCGGCGATGCCACCCTCGCTCAGCGCTTTGCCGCGCGCATGCTCGAGAAAGGCGTCTATGTCGTCGGCTTCTTCCACCCCGTCGTTCCCCAAGGCGCCGCCCGCATCCGCACCCAAGTCAGCGCGGCCCACACGCAAGCCGACATGGAGTTCGCGATCGCGGCGTTCCGTGAGGTTAACGAGGAACTGCGCGGGGCCTAGTGAGACGGAGTGTGGAGGAAGCGGATGCAGCCTCGTCATAGCTGCCGATGAGGCAGCAAAATCCTCGGCCGCATCCGCTTCC
>Ga0302326_10012126_pt1 | contig 18430 bp, 15 predicted proteins | sample Palsa_T0_3_FD_202264 | JGI IMG/M metagenome (GOLD analysis project Ga0302326, IMG submission 202264) | Peat permafrost microbial communities from Stordalen Mire near Abisko, Sweden - Palsa_T0_3 | ecosystem: Environmental > Terrestrial > Soil > Palsa > Peat permafrost | place: Sweden: Abisko...
GGGTGTGCCCTCCCCCCCGCCCAAACGCTCGGGGGGGGTGTTCACCAACCCACAAGTGGTGCTTAAAAAAACCCCGCCCCCCTCGCGCGGAGCCGCTGCGATGAAGGTCGCCGTCGTCGCCGAGTACTACCCCCGCGCGGGCGACCCGGTGCTCGGGATCTGGGCCCACCGGCAGGCGGTGGCGGTCCGGGATCTCGGCGCCGAGATCCGCGTGCTCGTGCTCTACCGGCCGCTGCCGCCACTCGCGGCGGTCCGGGGGCTCGAGATCGGCAAGCTCCTGCGCGCCGCCCGCCAGCCCACCCGCACCGTGATCGACGGGATCGACATCCGCTACGTCCGCTACGCGTCACCGCCGCGGCCGTGGAGCTACGGCGCATGGGGACTGTGGGCGGCGCCGTCGCTCGCGCTCGCCCTGCGTCGGTTGCGCCGCGAGTTCGCGTTCGAGCTCGTGCACGCACATAACGCGGTGCCGGCCGGCGACGCGGTTCGCCGGGCGGTACCGGAAGTGCCGCTGGTGGTGTCGGTCCATGGGGGGGACGTGTACGCCACGAGCGCGGGTCCCGCAGGCTCCCGCGCGGTCCGGACGACGCTTGCGCACGCGCGCGTGGTGCTCGCCAACAGCGCCGGGACCGCCCGGCGCTGCGCCGAGCACGGCGCGCGCGTGACCCGAGTGGTGCACCTGGGCGCACCGCCCGCCCCCGCCCCCGCCCCGGATGCCGCCCCCGCCCCCGCCCCCGCCCCCACGCTCGTGACGGTCGGCCACCTTGTCGCCCGCAAGCGGCATGCCGACGTGATCGCGGCGCTTGCGCGACTGCGGGTGCCCCGTCCGGATCTGCGGTACGTGATTGTTGGCGACGGTCCCGAGCGTGAGCCGCTGCGTGCGCTCGCGGCGTCGCTCGGGGTCTCGGACCGGGTCGAGCTGCGCGGGCAGCTGCCCCCTGAGCAGGCGGCGGCTTGCGCCCGTTCGGCGACGGTGTTCGTGCTGCCCAGCGTCGATGAGGCGTTCGGCGTGGCTTACATCGAAGCGATGGCGGGGGGCGTCCCCGCGATTGGCTGCCGGGGCGAGGACGGCCCCGAGGAAATCGCGGCCGCGGGCGGTGGCATTGTGCTCGTGCCACGCGGCGATGTCGACGCGCTCACCGCTCAGATCGAACTGCTGCTGACCGATCCGGACCGGCGGGCTGCGCTCGGACGCGAGGCCGCTGCCACCGTGCGCCGGGCGTTCACGTGGGAGCAATGTGGGCGGGACACGATCGCGGCCTACGCTCAGGCGGGTGGCCGCCTGATGCAGATTGGCGGTTTAGATCTCTGGCAGGGCGGGAATACGACTGCCTGAGACGAACACGTGGCCTGGTGCGCCCGGGCCTTGGTAATGAGTCTCACGCTGCGCTGGCTCTGGTCCGCGGGCGGCCTCCCCGGTCCCAGGCCCCCGCCCCCAGCGTGGCGGGCAGCCGCAGATGGCGGAGGTACCCGGTCCCCCCTCCGCCACTGCGGCTGCCCCAATGCAAGCCGTCTCCGGAGAGAAACGTGACAACGCCGAAACTTCACGCGCCCGCCCCCGTTCTACGCCGTAGCGACTGCACGGACTGCTACTCTCGGCCGCGCGGCGGTCCGGGGAGGCGTCAACGTCGGTACATCCATGCGTAGGCTCAATGTGTTCATCGCGCTTTTCGCGGCAGTGGTCCTTCCCCTGGCCGCGCTAACGGCTGCCACGCCGGCGATGGCGTACAACGTCAGCACCGTCTACAGGGACTGTGAGGCGAACGGCGAGCTCACCGGACACTATTCGCGTGCCGAGCTGCAGGCCGCGCTCGGCCAGATCCCGTCGCAGATGGCCGAGTACAGCGATTGCCAGGACATCATCCAGCGAGCGCTGCTGGCCGCCTCGAAGCCGACCGCGCATCACAACGGTTCCGCGACTGCGCCGGCGAGCGGTGGCAACAGCGGCGGGCGCGGCGGTGGCAAGGGCTCCGGTAAGAGGTCGTCAGGCCGGGGGGGCAAGTCGCGCGCCGCGTCCACGAGAAAGGGAGCATTGGGCCGCCCCGCCGGCAGCAACGCGAGCTCGCTCGCCGTTGCCGGGATCCATCCGGGAACGTCTTCGCGTTCGCTTCCGGCAGCGCTCCTCGTGGTCTTGATTCTGCTCGCGCTGACCGCTGTGAGCGGCGGAGCGGTCGCGATCCGGCGCCGTGTCGTCGCTCGTCACGGCACCTAGCTCGGAACGGTTCCGCCCTCGCAGCTCCGCCGCGCGCGTCGGAGAGATCGCTCGTCGCCGTGTCGGCGTCGACCTCGGCCTCGGATTGATGCTCGGGGGAGCCCTGTGCGTGTTCACATTCGTGACCGCAGGCGGAACGACGAACGGCACGAACCTCGCCGCCAACACCTGGGCCCAGATCGTGCTCGTGCTGATTGCCGCGGGCCTGGGCGCGACGGCAGTGCTCGTGTGTGCGCGTGGAAGAGCGTGGGGTGCCACATCGCTTGGCTTGTTCGCCGCGGTCGCGGCGTTCGCCCTGCTCTCGATCTCCTGGTCGGTGCAGCCACAGGATTCGTGGCTTGACGCCAACCTCACGCTGTCATACCTGGCGGCGTTCGCCGGCGGGGGGGCACTGGCGCGGATGGTCCCCGATCGTTGGGCGGGGATCGTCGGTGCCGTCGCAGTGGTGAGCGTCGTGGTGAGCGGCTATGCGTTGCTGGCGAGGGTGTTTCCGGCGACGATCGACCCGGGCCAGATACTGCTCGGCTCCCGGCTCAGCGCTCCGTACGGCTACTGGAATGCGGCCGGCTTGATACCGGCGCTCGGTCTGGCCCCCTGTGTGTGGTTGGGCGCGCGGCGCGGTGGTCGCCTGGTTCTGCGCGCGCTAGCGGTCCCGGCGATCGGCCTGCTCGTGGTCACGGTCGTCCTGTCATATTCGCGTGGGGCGCTGTTCGCGGCCGTGATCGGGCTGGGATGCTGGTTTGTGCTCACGCCGCTCCGGCTGCGTGGCGTCCTCGTCCTCGCGCTCGGCGCGGCCGGTGGCGGCGTGGTGACACTGTGGGCGCTCGGGACACCGGCGGTCACGAGCGACGGCCAGCCGCTACAGGCCCAGACCGCGGGAGGTCATTCGTTCGGTCTCGTGCTCGTGGCGATGGTCGTGGTCCTGTTCGCGATCGGACTCGCCACCGTGTTCGTAGCCGACCGCGCCCAGGTGAGCGAACTCAGCCGACGGCGCGCCGGGGCCGCGCTGCTCGCGCTGCTCGCGTGTTTGCCCGTGGTGGCCGTGATCGCTCTGTCGGTCTCCTCTCGCGGATTGACCGGCGAGATCTCGTACGCCTGGAGCAAATTGACCAGTGCCACCGTTGGCTCCGGGGGTGCCGGCGCCGGGCGGCTGCTGGCGGCCGACAACTCGCACGCGCGGTACTGGAGCGAGGGCATCAAGGTCGGCGAGCACGCCCTGCTGAAGGGGGTCGGCGGACTTGGGTACGGCACGGCAAGCCTGCGCTACAGCTCGCCACAGGCGGCAGCGGTCAACGCCCACAGCTTCCTGATCGAGACGTTCGCGGATTTCGGATTGATCGGGCTCGCGCTCAGCCTCGCGCTGCTCGCGGCTTGGGGGGTAGCTGCCGGCCGGGCGGTCGGCGCACGGCGCCCGTCGCTGCGCTGGATACGCACGCTGGGGCACGCTGGGGCCGGCGAGCCCGTGCCCGATCGCGCCGCCGAACGTGGCGCCCTGGTCACGCTCCTCGCGGTGGTGGTCGTCTTCGGCGTGCATTCGGCGATCGACTGGACCTGGTTCATTCCAGGGCTCGCCGTGCCCGCGCTGCTGTGCGCCGGCTGGCTCGCCGGTCGCGGGCCGCTCGCGAGCCCGGTCGGCCGCGCGGCGCGAGCAGCCGTCGATGTCGCCCCCGGCAGCGAGCGCGAGGCGCCTGGCCGCACGGTGGCGTCCGCCGGCGCGTACGGCCCGCGCCGGGCGATCGCCGCGACGACGCGGGCGCTCACCGAGGCCCCGGGACGGATCGCCGCGATCGCCGTGATCGTCGTCATTGCGCTTCTGTGTGCCTGGACGATATGGCAGCCGCTGCGATCGGCCGACGCTGACGCGGCCGCGCTGACCGCGTTCAGCGCCGATCACCCGGCGGCGGCACTCGCCGACGTCCGCTCGGCCGCGGCCAGCGATCCGGTCTCGACCGAGCCGCTGCTGTACGAGTGGGAGATATACAGCGATCTCGGTGACACGGCGGCCGCGCGCGCGGCGCTCGAGGCGGACGTCGCAGTCCAGCCGGACAACTATCAGACGTGGCTTCAGCTGGGCCAGTACGATCTCACCCTCGACCAGCCGCGGGAGGCGATCGCGTCGCTGATGGCTGCGCAGCATCTCTTCCCGCAAGACCCGAGTACGGCCAAGCTGATCGCACAGGCCGGATCCGAGCTGTAGAGCCGGCCGCCGCAGAGCCAAACGAGCAATGACACGGAAATCACTTCGCGCTGTCGCCACCCTGGCCTTGGCCGTGGCCGCCGCTGCCGCCGGCGCCGCCCTCGCCGTGCTGTCTGCCTCCCTGCCCGCGGCTGCGGCTGCCTCGCCCGCCCCGGTCCTCGCCACCGCCGCGGCTGCTCGCGCGCACGCCCCGGAATCGATCTTCCAGGACGACGATCACCTGATCTACGCCAGCACAGCGACCGTGACCCACGTGCTCGACCTGCTGGCCGCGCTCGGCGTGGACCGCATCAGGGTCACGATCGAGTGGAAGGACATCGCCCCGGACCCGACTTCGACCACAGAGCCGGCGGGCTTCGACGCGACCAACCCGGCCGATTACACGTTGAAGGAATACGGCGGCAGCTCGGGCATGTGGAACCAATACGACCGGGTGATCGAGCTGGCGGAGGCTCGCGGGATCGGCGTCGATTTCAACGTCACCGCCCCGGGGCCGCTGTGGGCGATGCAGCCCGCGCCGGTCACGGCACAGTACGGGACCCGACCGGCCGATCACTACGAGCCGTCGGCGACCGATTTCGGACAGTTCGTGCAGGCGCTCGGGACTCGCTACAGCGGAACGTATGTCCCGCCGTCCCCACCGCCACCGCCGACGAAGACCACGACCAACCCGCTACTCCCGATCACGATTCCGCTGCTGTCGTCGCTCGCGGGCTCGACGACGACCACCACGACCGCCACGACGACCACTGCGGACACGGGCGGTCCGCTGCCGCGCGTCCACTACTGGTCGATCTGGAACGAGCCGGACCAGCCGGGTTGGCTCGCCCCGCAGTGGCGCACGGTCGCCAACAAGCAGGTTCCCGACTCGCCGCGGCTCTACCGCGCGCTCGTCGACGCAGCCGTCGGCGGGCTCGATGTCACGGGTCACACACTGAGCAGCGACACGATCCTCGTCGGCGAGACCGCACCGGAAGGCTCCGTCAGCCCGGTCACGATCGGCGGGCACGCGCGCTACGTCAACAACACGGGGTTCTACGACGCGATGCCGCCGATGGTGTTCGTCCGCGCGCTGTATTGCGTGGGCACGAATTATCGGCGGCTCTCGGGCACCGCGGCGACCGCGCTCGGCTGCCCGGCCAGCGGGAGCGCGCACACGTTCGTGACACAGAACCCGGGGCTGTTCTACGCGACCGGCTTCGCCCACCACCCATACAACTTCCTGTTCGCGCCGAGCATCAGCTCTCCGGTCTCGAACTTCGTCCCGCTCGCGAACCTCGGGCGCCTGGAGCGCGGGCTGAACCACATCTTCGCTACCTATGGCGTCCACCGCACGATCCCGATCTACCTGACCGAATACGGCTATCAGACCAACCCTCCGGACCCCTACGAGGTCGTTACCCCGGCCGAGCAGGCGGCGTACATCAACGAGGCCGACTACATGGCGTGGCGCGACCCCCGCGTTCGCTCGGTCTCACAGTTCCTGCTCTACGACGCCGGGCCCGACAGCTCTTACTCGACCTCCTCCTACGACTACTGGGACACCTTCCAGACCGGCCTGATCTACGGCCCCGGATCATCTCGGGACGGTCAGGTCAAACCCGCCTACAACGCCTATCGCCTGCCGATCTGGATTCCGACGCCCACGGTGACGCCCCACTCGAAGACGCTCGTCTGGGGCATGCTCCGCCTGGCTCCCAAGGACACTGCGCAGCTGGCGCTGATCCAGTGGCGGCCGGCTCGCCGCGGCCGCTACCGGACGCTCGCGACGGTTAGCGTTCCCGCAAGCGCTGTCTACGGGTACTTCACCACCCGCATCACCCCGCCAGGGACGGGCTCGGTCCGGATCGCGTGGCGCTCGCCCGCCGGTCACACGTTCGATAGCCGGGTGGTCGCGGTGACGGTACGCGCGAAGTCGCGGACCGCTGGTCAGACCGGCCCGGCGGGCTCGACGCCGCTCGTGAGCTCGCCCCCGGGTTGAGCGGCTAAAGGTTTGAGCGGTTCTGCCGATTAACGGTCTGGTTTGCGAGGGATTGTGACCAGGCGATCGGTGTCCGTGCAGCTGAAGATGCTCGGAGCGTTCGGTCTCGTGGTCACGCTGATGTTGGGCCTCGGGCTGTTCGCCCTGGTTCGGCTGCGCAGCGATCAGATGCACCTCGCCACGCTCGCGGGGAAGGTGGTACCGAGTACCCGTGCCGTCGGCGACATCAATGCGCTGATGAACCAGTACCGCAAGGACCAGCTTCACTACATCCTCGCGCGCCCCCAGGACCGGCCTCTGAGCGCCCCCGACAGCATCCAGGGCAACCTCGATGACGATCTCGCGACGATGAGCGGCTATCTGCGCACGTACCGCTCGCGGGGGCTGATCGAGGACCCCGCGGACCGCCGCCTGCTCGAATCCTTCCAAGCCGACTTCAACCGCTACGTGGCCCTCAGCGCCCCGTTCGCGCGGCTCGCTCGCGAGGGTCGCCCGCTGCTGGCCGAGGAGAAGGTCGGGAAGCCGGGACTGGCCGATGGTGAGTGGGATGTCCTGAAGGCCGATATCGCCGAGTGGAGCAATCACAAGGTCGCGACCGCCCGAGCCGCCCAGGACGCATCGCGCTCGAGCTACGACCTCAGCGTCGCGCTGATCGTGCTGATGCTGACCCTGGCGGTCGCGATCGCCGCTGCGGTGGCGGTCGTGCTGGCACGCCGGACCACGCGTGCGGTGCGCGAGATCGGCGCGGCGGCGAAGGCGATCTCACAGGGAGACATCGACCAGCACGTGGTCGTGAGGAGCAACGATGAGCTGGGGGAGATGGCCGCCGACTTCCAGGCGATGACCGACTACCTTCGCGCCACGGTCGAGGTCGCGGAGACGATCGCCGCGGGCGATCTCGACGTCGAGATCGGCCCGCGCTCAGAACGCGACGTGATCGGCCGGGCGCTCGGGACGATGACCAACAGCCTCCGGCGTCTGGTCAGCGAGAACAATCGCCTGCTGGCTGCGAGCCGGGAGGAGGCCAACACGGATGTGCTGACCAGCCTGCCGAACCGGCGCGCGTTGATGAGCGACCTCGATCGCCGCGCGGGCGAGGTCGCCGAGGAACAGAAGCTCGTGCTCGGGCTATACGACCTGGACGGCTTCAAGCAGTACAACGACACGTTCGGCCATCCAGCGGGGGACGCGCTGCTGGTCCGTCTCGCCGCTCATCTGAAGGAGGCGGTCGGGGAGTCGGCGACCGCTTACAGGATGGGCGGCGATGAGTTCTGCGTGCTCGGCATGACAACCGGAAACGAAGGCGCCGCGATTACGCGCCGGGCCGCAACCGCGCTCGATGAGAAGGGAGAGGCGTTCGCAATCGGCTGCTCCTACGGCGTGGCGTACCTTCCCGGCGACGCGTCCAGCGCCGAAGAGGCGCTTCGGGTGGCGGACCAGCGGATGTACGACCAAAAGGCCACTCGGGCGTCCGCGAGCCGCCAGAGCGCGGATGTGCTCCTGCGGGCGCTCGGCGAGATCGCCCCCGACAATCTCGAGCATTTCTCCGTCGTCGCTCGCTTGGCGACGATAACCGCCGAGTGCCTCGGCCTCCCCGAGCACGAGCTCAAGCGGATCGGGCTCGCCGCCGAGCTGCACGACGTCGGCAAGATCGCGATACCGGAGACGATCCTCGACAAACCAGGCCCCCTCGACGAACGCGAGTGGACGTACATGCGCCGCCACACGCTGATGGGCGAGCGCATCATGAGGGCCGCTCCGTGCCTCGCGCACGCCGCCGACCTCGTTCGCTCGAGCCACGAGCGCTACGACGGCAGCGGCTATCCCGACGGGTTGGCAGGCGAGGACATCCCGCTGGGTGCGACGATCATCTCCGTCTGCGATGCGTTCGACGCGATGACCTCCCGGCGCCCGTACAGCGACGCGATCAGCACAGAAGACGCGCTCGCCGAGCTGAGACGGTGCTCCGGATCCCAGTTCGACCCGATGATCGTCGAGCTTCTCGCCGAGCTGATAACCGGCACAGACACCCCGGCCGAGCCCCACCTCGAGTTACACGACGCTGTATAACGCCGCGGGTGTCGGTCGCGGTCGTCGGTCACGTGGAGTTCGTCGAGTTCCTGCAGGTTGCGCACGTGCCGGTGGCGGGCGAGATCGTTCAGGTACGGGGTGCGTTCGCCGAGCCCGCCGGCGGCGGCGGGGTGGCGGCGGTGCAGCTCGCAAGGCTGGCCGGCGGCGCAACGCTGTTCACGGCGCTCGGCGACGACGCGAATGGCCGGCTGGCACTGGAGGGGCTCGAACGGCGCGGCGTGCGCGTCCATGTCGCCTGGCGCGCCACGCCACAGCGTCGCGCGAATACGTTCATCGACGACGAAGGCGAGCGCACGATCGCGGTGATCGGCGGGCGCGACGAGCCGTCAGGCGCCGATCTGCTGCCGTGGGATGAGCTGGTGGACTGCGACGCGGTCTTCGTCACGGCGGGCGACCCGGCAGCACTGCGCGCGGCGCGCCGCGCCCGGGTGCTCGTGGCCACCCCGCGCGTCGGGCGGGCGCTGGCGCAGTCAGAAGTCGCGCTCGACGCGCTCGTTTTCAGCTCCAGCGACCCGGGCGAGCGATACGACCCGGGCGACCTGCACCCCGAGCCCCGGCTCGTGGTCGCGACGGCGGGGGCCGCCGGCGGCAGCTATATCGACTCGGCCGGTCGCCGGGGCGGCTGGCGTGCGAGCGCTCTTCCTGGCCCGCTGGTGGACACCTACGGTGCCGGTGACTCGTTCGCTGCGGGTCTGACGTTCGGTCTCGGTGCCGGGCTCGAACCAGATGACGCTGTCCGCCTGGCCGCAAGCTGCGGGGCGGCATGCGTGACCGGCGCGGGACCGTACGGCGCGCGACTCGACACGGCGGCGATCGAGGCGATGCTTCAGCGCCCGGGTGTTCAGAAGCCGTAGCTCGCGTCCGGCGTGGACGGCACCGTCGCCTCGGCTGCTACCGTTCGACGGGTCGCTGCATGTCCGACGACGACCCATCCCGAAGTAGCGGCGCACAGGGCGGCGCCGTGACTCTTCCTGAGTGAACGCGCTGCTCCTCATCGCCACGGGGCTGCTGGTCCTCGTGAACGCGTTCTTCGTGATGGCGGAGTACGCCCTCGTCCGATCGCGGTCCACCCGGCTCGAGGCGTTCGCAGAGGCAGGCGCTCGCGGCGCGGCGCTCGCGCTGGCCCAGATCGACGAGATCGGCGACTACATCGCGGCCTGCCAGATCGGGATCACGATGGCGTCGATCGGGATCGGCGCGCTCGGTGAACCGACGATCGCCCACATTCTGGAGCGCCTGCTGGGCAAGGGGATCGGCCACACAGCCGCCGTCGTGATCTCTGTCGTCATCAGCTATCTGCTGATCATCGCCGCGCAGAGCACGGTCGGCGAGATCGTGCCGAAGCTGTATGTGCTTCAGCACGCGGAGGGGGTCGCCCGGCGGATCTCGCGACCGCTGAAGTTCTTCCGCACCGTCTTCCACCCGTTCATCGTCGTGCTGAACGTGACGTCGCGATCGCTGTTGAAGATGCTCGGGACCGATCCCGATGCCGAGGACTCCGAAGGCGGCACGCCAGAGGACCTCAAGCGACTGATCGCCGATTCGCTGACGGGCGGGCAGATCGACGCCGGCGAGGCGGAGATGCTGACCGGCGTATTCCACCTCCACGAGCAGGAGGCACGCCAGGTGATGACGCCGATTCCGGCGGTCGTGACGATCGATGTCGACGAGACGGTCGAAGCGGCGCTGAGGCTGTGCGTATCGACCGGGCACACGCGCCTGGTAGTGACCGAGGACGGAAACCAGGATCGCGTTCGCGGGATCGTCCACGCCAACGCGCTGGTGAAGCTGCTGATGACCGAGGGGGCGGACGCGCAGTTCCAGGCGCTCGTCCGCGAGGCGCCGATAATTCCCGAGACCAAACCGCTCGACGACCTCCTCGCTGATCTGCAGCGCGAACGTACCGAGCTCGCGATCGTGATCGACGAGTACGGCAGGACCGCCGGCATCGTCACGGTCGAGGACATCATCGAGGAGATCGTGGGGGAGATCTCGGACGAGACCGATCCCGCCGGCGGTGCCGTGCGGAGGCTCGCGAACGGGGACTGGTTCGTGCGCGGCCATGTAGCGGTCACCGACCTGGAGGATTACGGGCTCGAGCTGCCGGTCGACACCGACGCATACAACTCGGTCGGCGGCTTCGTGTTCGCCGAGCTGGGCCGGCTCCCCAAGCGAGGGGACACGATTACCGCCAACGGATACTCGATTCGGGTGGAATCGGTGCGTGGGAACCGGATCGAGGCGGTCCGTATCCGGGAGCGCGGCCGCAGCCGCGCCGCAACTGAGCGGAGCGGCGGCTCGGATAGCTGACGCGCCGCCACCACGGCCCAGATGCGCGCCGCGAGGGGTATCAGCGCACGAGCTCGCATCATTCGTTACATTTGTCGCTCTACGGTCGTGCGGCTGATATGTCGCCTCCCGGGTCCCGCCCGGCGGCTGCGAGAGGAGAGTTGAGGCCGGCCTCGGGGGGCCGGCTTCATAATTTGGGCCCTTCGCCCGAGACCGGCCTCTTAAAAGAGAACCGGCCCGCGGGGACGGGCCGGTTCTGGTGCTTCTGGGGAGGAGGTGCTGCTATGAGGTACGTCGCAAGCGACAGTCTGCGACGCGGAGATGAACGTCCCTTAAAGGCTTATTCGTAGCTATAGAAGCCTTGGCCCGACTTCCGTCCGAGCGACCCTTCCGCGACGAGGGATCGGAGGGTCGCCGGCACCGCGGCGTCGATCGCCTCGCCGATCGCCTGGGCCACATCGAGCCCGACGAAGTCGAGCAGCGCGAGCGGGCCCATCGGCTGACCGGCGCCCAGCTTCATGCACCCGTCGACGTCCTCGGGCTTCAACCCGGTTTGCGCCATCAGCTCGACGGCGTTGAAGAGGTAGGGGAAGAGCAGCCGGTTCACCACGAACCCGGGAATGTCCGGTACCTCGACCGCCGTCTTCTCGAGCGCCTCGCACAGGGCCTGAGCGCGCGCACGGGTGTCCGGTGTCGCCATCTCGGGAAAGACGAGCTCGACCAGCTTCATGCGCGGGACGGGGTTGAACACGTGCAGCCCGACGAAGCGCTCCGGGCGTCCCGCGGCGTGCGCCAGCGCGGTGATCGAGAGCGACGATGTCGTCGTCGCCAGGACCGCGTCAGGCGCCGCTCGGACCGCCAGGTCACTGAGCAGCCTCACCTTATGCTCGTGGTTCTCGACGACCGCCTCGACCAGGAACGTGGCCCCCGCGAGCGCGTCGAGGTCGGTTACGACCTGGACGCGCTCGGGATCGATCTCGCCGCCGTCGATCTTGGCCAGCGTCTTGGCGACCTGCGCCCGGGCACGCTTCGCGGAGCCCTCCGAGCGCGCCCACAGCAGAACGTCGCTGGTCCTGGCGGCCGTCGCCGCCAAGCCACAGGCGATTGCGCCCGCACCAGCGATCCCGAGTCGTTCCTGCAACATCTGTCCTCCCTTGTCAGCCTTGCTGCTCGGTCGGGCGGACGAGTAGCTCGTTGATTGCGATGTGACGCGGTCGCGTGACGATGTATCCGATCGCGTCCGCGATGTCGTCGGCGTGCAGGCGCTCGATGTTCCCGAAGCGCTGGCGCATTATGTCGATGATCTCGGGCCGATTATGCCCGGCCAGCTCCGTTTCGACTGCGCCGGGTTCGACCAGGGCCACGCGGACATGGCGCTCGGTCACCTCCTGGCGCAGCGACTCGCTGAACGCGCCGACGCCATGCTTGGTCAGGTTGTAGACGCCGCTGCCGTTCCTCGCCACTCGTCCGGCCACCGAGCTGACGTTGATCAGGTCAGCCACTCGCCGGGGGCCCTGATCGGCGGCGTGCAGCAGATGGGGGAGGGCGGCGTGAGCGCAGTAGAGCAGTCCGAGCACGTTCACTCCGACCATGCGCTCCCACTCGTCCAGGGGCGCGTCCTGCACGGGTCCAAGCAGCATCATGCCGGCGTTGTTGACGAGTATGTCGAGGCGGCCGAGTTCCGCGGCGCATCGTTCGACGGCGTTCGCCGCCTGCGGCTGATCGGTCACGTCGGCCTCCAGCACGAGCGCGGTCCCGCCGTCGTCGTCGATCCTCGCGGCGAGCGCCTCGAGACGTTGGGCTCGCCGGGCCACGAGCCCGACCGCGGCGCCGCACCCTGCCAGGTGTAGCGCGGTCGCTTCGCCGATGCCGCTCGATGCGCCGGTGACCAGGGCGACGGTGCCTTCGAGGGTCGCCGCCAACCCGGGATCATTCATGCCCATCGGCGGTGATTATGTCGTTTCCCAGCGAAATCCGACGCGGTCGGCGGCGACGGCGAGCGGACTGGAGGGGAGCCCGGCGGCCGGATCATTTACGTTGTATCCCGCTGGCGCCAGGTCGTTCGGGGTGTCGGGATGGAACAGGGAAGCGAGGTACTGAGCCTGTCCCCGGCCAGGCCCGAGCTCGAACTGGCCGCCGCCGTAGGCGCCGATTCCCCGCTCGGTGCAGTAGTCGTATGTGGCGCAGAGGTCACGCAGCGCGCCGATCCGGGAGGGCTTGATGTTGACCATCCGCGGGGCGAACGGGAGCGCCTCGATGTCCTCGATCGAATGGATCGGAGCGTCCCAGGTGATCCGGTCGTGGTACGGGGCGAGCACGGCGGCAGTGCCCGGGTCGACGACGTCAGGATCCTCGAGCCACGCGTTCGGGAACGCTTCGACCACCCGGCGGTAGAGCACCGGGTCCGGCGGCTGATCGACGATCGTGCCGTGGTACAGCGCCTTGAAGTCGACCGAATCGACCGCTTCCGTCGCGACCAGTGCCGCGATCAGGTCAGGATCCCACGAGCTCGTGGGATCGAGCTTGAACCGTAGCGTCGGGTAGTGCTCGAGCATACGGGTGATCGGGTCGAGCGTCGGCGGCTCGCCGAGCCGCAGCGAGACGACGAAGGTGACCGGGTGGGGGTCGCGACCGAGGACCTCGTGCAGCGGCCGTCCGGCCTGTCGCAGGGCCAGGTCGAGCGCGGCGCTCTGGAAGGTCCAGCGCCGGTACAGCCGAGAGACCTCGCGCTGAGGCTCGACTCCGAACAGGTCGAGCGAGTCGATCAGCGCGCAGAAGTCGCCGAGCGCATAGCTGCCGGCGAGCGCCTGGATCGGTCCCGCCTCCTGGAGCGCCGTCTGGTCGACGCCGTCGTAGACGACGTCCTCTCCGATCCCTTCGTGCCCCGCCCCAAGCAGGTGCACGACCGTGGTCAGGCGCTCGAAGCCGCTCGACACTTCGGCTGACAGGCCTTCGAGGGTGTAGCTGTCGATCTCGACCGGTAGGCCGGCGAGCAAGTCGAACGTCGTCATCGATCCTCCTGTCGGACTCACACGGCATCCTCACGCGCGCCGGCCTCGAGTCGCGCGACGAGCTCCTCGAGCCTGAGCTCCTCGAGCCCGCGGCCCACCGCCTCGAGCTCGGCGGCGCAGTACTCGACGAGCTCGCGTCCCTCCTTGACGAGGTCGAGCGTTTCACGCAGACCGGCCTCGCCTGAGTCGAGGCGGCGGATGATCTCCTCGATCCGCGCCGAGGCGCTCTCATAGCTTCGCTCGTTCACGACCGCGAATCTTCCTCTTCTGACCCGCCCACTGGAGGCAACGGTTCCTCCTGCAGCCGGGCGCGCACGCGGCCGTCGTGGAACCGGAGCGCGAGCTCACGGGCGGCGATGGCTCCCTGCGCCGAGGTGATCGGGTCCCCGGACGGGCCCTCCACGACCGCGTATCCACGAGCGAGGACGAGCTCCGGGTCGTGTGCAGCGAGCGCCAGTGCGAGGCGCTCGAGGTCCTCGGCGCGGCGAGCTGTCGTGCCGGTCGAGGTCTGCGCGAGGCGGGTCGCCCGTCCATTCAGCTCGACCAGCCGCCGACCGCCGTCCACGCGCGCACCGCCGGCCTTACGGTCGAGTACGAGCAGGTGGCGGTTCGCACGCTCACGGCCGTGACCGACCCGGCGGCGCGCGCTCGCTCGGAGCTCGCGCAGACGCTGGTGGAGCTGAGCGCGGTGGCGGGCGACATGTTCGGCGGGGGCTCTGGAGAGCTGCGTGAGCGTACGCGCCCGACTGAGCACGGCGACCCGTCCGTGGCGCTCCAGCTGGCGGGCGCTCGCGGCCATGTCCGCTCGCGCTGCGCGGCAGTCGATTCGCACCGCCGCCTCGGCCGCGTGCGTCGGCGTCGAGCAGGAGACGGCGGCGACATCGTCGATCAGCGTCCGGTCGGTGTGGTGCCCCACGGATGCGATCACGGGCGTTCGCAGCAGCGCTACGGTCCGGCACAGCGTCTCGTCGCAGAATGCGAGCAGATCCGCCAGCGAGCCGCCGCCGCGCGCGACGATCGCCAGCTCGACCTCCTCCAGTGCCGCCAGCTCGCGCAGCGCAGCGGCGATCCGTGGCGCCGCGTGGCGGTCCTGGACGGGGACGAAGGCCCACACCAGCCTGCCGGCCCAGCCACGGCGGCGAAGCCCGGCGAGCACGTCGTCGCGCGCCTTGCCCCGCTCTCCGGTGACGACGCCGATCGTGCGCGGCAGCAGCGGCCGCGGCAGCCGCTTCTGTGGCTCGAACAGGCCCTCAGCGTCGAACTGCCGGCGCAGGCGCTGGAGCGCAGCCAGCAGGTCGCCCTCGCCCTCGATGTGCAGCTCGGTGACAGCGAACGTGAACGACGGGGACGAGGTCGCACTGCCGGGGTAGTAGTCGCAGCCGCCGCCGACGACGACCCGCATGCCATCGAGGAGGGCCAAAGCGAGCGACTCGAACTCGTTTCGCCACATCGAGCAGGCCACCGCCCCGCGGGCGTCGCGAAGCTCGAAGTAGACGCGCGCGCGGCTGGCCCTGAACCCCCACACCTCGCCCACGAGCTGAACGCGCGCGAACTCGAGCAGGCGGTGTTTCAGCTGCGCGGCGTAGGCGCCAACCGGGTAGGGACCCGGCAGGGTCGAAGAGCCTGGCGGCGACTCGATGCCTGGCGGCGAACTCCCGGGGGCCGGGCGGGCTGGGGCGCGGTCGGTCATCGTCGATCCGAGGCTACCCGACCCGCCCGTCGAGATCGGGACGGCCGCGCCAGGGCGGCGCGGCGGGATACGATCGCCTCGTGCAGGCGCTCGTCACCGGAGCCAGTGGCTTCCTCGGGCATGCGGTGTGCGCCGAGCTCCGCTCGCGCGGGCATGACGTGTCGGCGCTCGTCCGCAGGCCGGGCTCGGAGCCCGCAGGGACCTCGCCGGTGGCCGGCAGTCTCGGTGACGGCGAGGCGCTGTCGCAGCTGCTCGCGACCGTCCGCCCCGACTGCGTGGTTCACCTCGCGGCGGAGATCGCGACCCAGCGCGACCCGCGCAAGATCGACGAGGTCAACGTCGAGGGGACTCGCAGGCTGCTGAGCGCATGCACCGCGGGGACCAAGTTCGTGTTCGTCTCAACGGTCGTCACCGGTGATGCCGGCGGCGCGGTCCTCGATGAGAGCTCAGAACTTCCGGTGCAGACGGCATACGGACGCTCCAAGCAGGATGGCGAGCGGCTCGTTCGCGACTCGGGCCTGCCGAGCGTGATCATCCGCCCGAGCCACGTCTACGGGCCGGGCGGCTGGTACGCCGAGGAGATCGTCAAGCGGCTAGGCCAGCCGGGGCGCTTGGTGGTGATCGGATCGGGCCAGAACTGGTGGGACGTGGTGCGGGTCGAGGACGTCGCGAATGCCTGTGTCGAGGCGGCCGAGCGCGCCCCGGCCGGCGCGCTCTACCACGTCGTCGACGACGACCCGATCCGCTACTACGACTTCGTGGCGCTGACCGCGCAGGCGCTCGGCGTGGGTAAGCCGCGGAGCGTCCCGGTGTGGCTCGCGCAGCGGGTAACGGGCAAGGATCCGGTCGCGGCCGTAATCCGCTCGGCCCGCAGCTCGAACGCTCTGATCAAGCGTGACCTCGGCTGGACGCCGCACTACGCGTCGGCGCGGCAGGGCGTTCCGGACGCGATCGCGAAGCTGACCGGGTCGGCGGGCGGCCCGTAAGGCATCGGTGGCGACGCACTAAGGGGTGAAGAGGAAGAGGTCGCTCCTTCTGCCCGATGTGAAACCAGGGCCTTAGCTCCATGATGCTGGTACGCCCAAAGAGAGGACCGCATCATGACCACAACGATCGACAGACTGGTAGCAAGGGACCACATCGCCGACCTCCGTCGGGATGCCGACCGCCGGCGCCTGACGAGCGAGTCGACCGACCTTGACGCCCCCGCGATCGAGCTCCGGTTGCTCTGCGCCCACGAGGCTCACCACGTCGGCCGGCTCGCGCAGCTGGATGACCAGCCCGAGCTCGAGGGACAGGTGCTCGTGGCGCTCAGCGGCGGTCAGGCGATTGCCGCGCTCTCGCTCGAGGACCGGCACGTCGTCGCGAATCCGTTCATCCCCACCAGCGAGGCTGTCGCGCTGCTTCGCCTCCGAGCGGAGCAGCTGTCAAGCGACGGCGGCCGCCCAGCCCGGCTTCGCCGCCTGCGTCTCGGCTTGTCGCGCTGATCGGCGGACCGTCACGAAGCGCGCGCGAGCGTGAACGCGACCTGCATCCCCAGCGGCCTGAAGCCCATCCGCTTGTAGAGCTCCTTCGGCCAGTCGTCGGCGTCCGCCGGGATCACGATCGGATCGCAGCCGTTCGCTCGGGCCTCGTCGATCGCGGCCGTCACCACCGCGCGTGCGAAACCTCGGCATCGCCACTGTCGCAGCGTGCCGACGTTGTCGAGCAGCGCGGTCCCGCCTCGGGTGCGCTCCAGGAAGAGGGTGCAGGCGGCGACGAGGCCACCGTTCTCCCCGGCGCCGAAGCATCGCACCCGCGCACCGTCGCGGAGGGCGTCCATCGACTGCACGATCATCTCGCCGAAGCCCAGGCCGGCGCCGAACGGTGGGTCCTCATTGCTCAGCAGCAGCTCGAGCGTTCGCAGCGTCGCCGGGTCGACCTCGCGCGCGACACCGGGGCGCGCGGTGCGGTCGGGGTCCGCCTCGAGCGCCATCATCACGGTGCGCTGCACGGACCAGCCCGCCCGCGCGAAGTCCGGCGCGAGCGCCTCCGCCGCGGCGGCGTCGTCGAGCACCACGTGCCGATGGCGACGGTGCGCGAGCCACCGGTCGGCCAGGCGGGCGATGCCGCCGGCGTCGAGACCGGCGGACAGCGGGGCGTCGAGCATGACCGAGTTCAGGTGATAGACCGCGGGCAGCCGGTCGTGCAGGATCACGACGCCATGCGGCAGCGTGGCCGTCTGCCGGGCGGCTCCGATGCGCAGCGACCGATCGAAGGCGAGCGCCGCCGCGAGCGTGTCCATGCAGCGGAGATTAGGGTCCCGGTGCCGAGGCGCCGTCCGGCTCAGCCTTCGGGCTCCGGCACCACGAGAATGGGCCGGTTCGAGAGCTGCAGCAGCTTATGTGGCGTGGACCCGAGCAGGGCGGCCCTGATCGGACTCTCCCCGTGCGTGCCGACGACGATCACCCGCGCGTCGTGCTGGTCGGCAAGCGCGACGAGTGCATCGGCCGGCTTGCGTTCGACGATCACCGCTTCGACATCTACGGTCGCGCCCGCGGCAAGCGCGGTCGCCTCGGTCAGTCGCTTGGTCGCCAGCTCTTTGAGCGCCTCGCGGTAGTCCTTGACCTCCCCCATCAGCGGGTTGACCTCGTAGCCGAAGGCGATGATGACCTTGTCACCGTAGGCGTTGCCGACTTCGACCGCGACGCGGACCGCCTCCTTGGAGCAGTCGGACCCGTCGTAGCCGACGACGATGCCGGCGCTCATGATTTGATCCCGGCCGGAGCGTTGGCGAGCACCGAGGGATCGACTACCTCGAGCTTACGACGGAAGTACTCCGGCATCGTGATCCGCTGAACGATCATCAGCACGATCCCGAGGATGATCATGAACAGCGCGATCACGATCGGCGCGCCGATGCCGAACAACGGCGAGGAGTACCCGGAGTGGGGCTTCGAGTAGTCGATCACCGCCTTGA
>Ga0302326_10012128_pt1 | contig 18429 bp, 14 predicted proteins | sample Palsa_T0_3_FD_202264 | JGI IMG/M metagenome (GOLD analysis project Ga0302326, IMG submission 202264) | Peat permafrost microbial communities from Stordalen Mire near Abisko, Sweden - Palsa_T0_3 | ecosystem: Environmental > Terrestrial > Soil > Palsa > Peat permafrost | place: Sweden: Abisko...
CCCCGGCTGGTGGCGGCAGGCGGCGCGCGCGGTGCGCCCGCTGCTGTCGGCGGAGCAAAATGCCCTGGTGGCAAGCGAGCTCAAGTATCAGGCCGGATTCGCCAAAACGAAGCTGCCGCGCGGGGCCGTTCACGGCGACCTGTTCTGCGACAACGTGCTGTTCCTCGACGGGCGCGTTTCCGGCATCATCGATTTCGGTTTCGCCGCGACCGATGCCCTGGCCTACGACCTGGCGATTACCGTCAACGACTGGTGCGTCCCGCGTGAGGCCGACGCCACCAGTGCACTCGATCCAGAGCGCGTGAGCGCACTCGTAGGCGCCTATGCGGCGGTGCGACCACTGACCTTCGAGGAGCGTGCGCTTTGGGGCCCGTTACTGCGCGCCGCGGCGCTGCGCTTCTGGCTGTCACGCCTCTACGACATTCACCTTCCGCGTCAGGGCGAGCTGACCCACGCCCACGATCCCGCCGCATTCGAGCATATCCTTCGCCATCGTGTTGCCCACGAGCCCCGCTTTCCCGACCTCTGATGCAGACGCCGTCCCCGGTACCGGCAATTCCCTTCGCGCGCCGCGATGCATGGCGCGGGATGTCATGGCTGCGCCAGGCCTTCTCGATGTTTCGCGCAGCGCCGCTGCGCTGGCTATTGCTGAGTGCGTCGTACTACCTGCTCTTGGTTTGCGCGCAGCTGGGCCCATGGCCGGCGAAGCTCGCCGTGGTGCTGCTGCAGCCCGTATTTGTGGTTGGCTTTCTCGCCGCCGCCTGGGGACAGGAGCGCGGCGGCAAGCCGGAGTTCCGGGATCTGTTTCGTGGCTTTCGCAGCAACCTCGGGGCGCTGATTCCGCTCGGTCTGGTCTTTTTTGTCGGCATGACGGTTGCGGGAAGCGCGACCGCGCTGATCGACGGCGGGGCGCTCATCGCGTGGGTATCCGGCGGAGAGGAACCCAGCGAGGAAGTGCTTTCGAGCGGCAGGCTACAGCTTGCCATGCTGTTCGGCATCGCCTGTGCGCTGCCGACACTGCTCGCACTCTGGTTCGCGCAGGCGCTCGTTGTGTTTCACGATGCGGGCACGCTGACGGCGCTGCGCACCAGCCTGCGTGCGGCGCTCGCAAACTGGCGACCCGCAGCGGTGTTCGCAATCGCGATCCTGTTCTACGGCGGGGTGCTGCCGACGCTAGGGGAGGAACTCGCGCGCCTGTTCGACGCGCCCACCGATACGGTTGTCGGGGTGGCCCTGCTCCTTCCCTACGCGCTCATCTTTGGAGCCACTTTCCAGATCGCCAACTACGTCGCCTATCGCGACGTGTTTCACGCCGACGAGCCCACGCCGGTCGACTCTGATCAGGCCGGCTGAAGCTTGGCGTATTCGAGCGCCAGCCATTTCACGCCGGCATCGCGGAAGTTCACCTGCACCCGCGCGTCGCTGCCGCGGCCCTCGGCATCGATAATGATGCCCAGACCGAACTTGGCATGCTGCACGCTTTGGCCGATGCGCCACCCGGGCCGGTCGGCCGCACGCGCATCGTGCCACGCCGCGGCGGCGACTTGGTCAACCTCGCGCGTATGCAAGCCGTCGGCCCGCGGCGGCGACAGCCAGCGCACCAGCCCCTCAGGCAGTTCGTCGAGGAAGCGAGAGGCGACGTTGTAGCGCAGTTGGCCGTGCAGAATGCGGCTTTGTGCATGCGTCAGGTAAAGCCGTCGGCGCGCGCGCGTGATGGCGACATAGGCAAGGCGGCGCTCCTCCTCGACCCCGTCGAATTCCGACAGGCTGTTTTCATGGGGAAACAGCCCCTCCTCCAGACCGGTCACGAAGACGGTATGAAACTCAAGACCTTTCGCCGCATGTGCGGTCATGAGCTGCAATGCCGGCCGCCCCTCGCCCGCCTGGGTCTCGCCCGCCTCGAGCGCGGCATGGGACAGGAATGCGGTCAGGGGGCCGCCAGCCTCAAACTCGGCCTCGCCGGCAACCTGCCGCTCCGCCTCGCGCACAAAGCTTTCCGCCGCGTTGACCAGTTCCTGCAGGTTCTCGATGCGATCCTGGCCGTCCTTTTCCGCGCGGTAATGGGTGAGCATTCCACTCGCGTGCACGACGTGCTCGACGGTCTCGGAAAGCGGCAGACCGTCGGTGGCCACGCGCATCGCCTCGATCTGCTTCACGAAAGCCGCGACGCCGGTGGCCGCCCTCCCGCCAAGGTTTCCCTCGCATGCGGTCTGCCACAGACTGGCGCCGGTGTTGCGGGCGCGGTCCTGGAGCGTCTCAAGGGTCCGCGCTCCGATCCCGCGCGGGGGGAAATTGGCAATGCGCAGAAAAGCCCCGTCGTCGTCGGGCGCGGCAATGAGGCGCAGATACGCCAGCGCATGCTTGACCTCGGTGCGCTCGAAGAAGCGCAAGCCGCCATAGACTCTATACGGCATGCCAGCATTGAATAGTCCGTGCTCGAGCACGCGCGACTGCGCGTTGGAGCGGTAGAGCACCGCGATCTCCGCGGGCGACACGCCGTCGTCGACGAGGCCCTTGACCACGTCGACGACAAAGGCCGTCTCGTCGATGTCCGACGGTGCGGCAAAGGCACGTACCGGTTCGCCCTTTCCATCCGCCGTCCAAAGATTCTTGCCGAGCCTCGCCTGGTTATGCCCGATCAGCGCATTCGCAGCGTCCAGGATATGGCCATGGGAACGGTAGTTTTGCTCGAGCTTGATCAGCTTTACCGGCGTCTCGGCGGTAGCAAAATCGCGCTCGAAATGCTGCATATTGGCCACGTTGGCACCGCGAAACGCATAGATCGACTGGTCGTCGTCGCCGACTGCAAACACCGCCGCGTGCGGGCCGGTTAGGAGCTTTAGCCAACGGTATTGAAGCACGTTCGTATCCTGGAACTCGTCGACGAGAAGATGCGAAAAGCGCCGCTGGTAGTGTTCCCGCAGCGCCGTGTTGCTGGAGAGCAGCTCGAAAGTCCGCAACAACAGCTCGGGGAAGTCGACGACCCCCTCGCGCCGACAAGCCTCTTCGTAGAGCGCGAAGTGCTCGACCTGGCGGCGCATGAACTCATCGTGAGCCTCGACCTGGTTCGGCCGCGAGCCTTCCTCCTTCGCATTGTTGATCACCGCCTGCAGTTGCCGCGCCGGGTAGCGTTCGTCGTTGATGCTGTGCGCCTTGTACAGGCGCTTGATCAACGCCAGCTGATCCTGCATGTCCATGATCTGAAAAAGCTGCGGCAGCCCGGCATCGCGGTAATGCGTGCGCAACAAGCGGTTGCAAAGCCCGTGAAACGTACCGATCCACATGCCCCGCGTGTTCACCGGCGTCAATGCCGACAGCCGCAACAGCATTTCCTTGGCCGCCTTGTTGGTGAACGTAACCGCGAGCACGGACAGCGGGCTGGCCTGACCGGTCGCAAGCAACCAGGCGATCCGCGTCGTCAGCACACGCGTCTTGCCGCTGCCCGCGCCGGCGAGAATCAGCGCCGACCCGTGCGGCAGGGTGACCGCAGCGAGCTGTTCCGGATTGAGATTGGCGAGAAGCGGGGAAGACATGCTGGGTGAAACGACGTCCGCCTATTATATAGGCGAATACATGCCGCATTGAGTATCGCGCCGGATTTCAATAGACTCTGCGCCGGTGACGGACACAATGCAGATGGCCAACCTATCCACGAACGACGGCGCGGGTGACCGGCACCGCGCCTGACCGTGGCGATGCGATTCGATCCGCAATCCTTTGTACCGTGGATCCGCGCGGCGGCGCCCTATATCCATGCCTTGCGCGGTCGAACGATCGTCATCGCATTTGGAGGCGAGGTTGTTGCCGACGAGACCTTCCTCGGCATCGTGCACGACCTGAATCTGTTGCACAGCCTCGGCACACGGCTGGTGGTCGTACATGGTGCGCGTCCGCAGATCGAGGCAATCCTCAAGCAGCAGAATATTCCGAGTCGTTATCACAAGGGACTGCGCATTACCGACGTCGAGACGATGGATTGCGTGCTCGAAGGGATGGGCCATGCGCGCAGCCGTATCGAAGCGCTGCTCTCGCTCGGCCAGGCCAATTCACCAATGGCGGGCGCGCGCATCCGCGTTGTTGGCGGCAACTTCATTACTGCCAAACCCATCGGCATTGTCGACGGGTTTGACATGGGGTTGACTGGAGAGGTTCGCCGCATCGACATCGAGGGAGTCCGCCAGCGTCTCGATGATGGCGACCTGGTCCTGGTATCGCCGCTTGGCTACTCGCCGACGGGAGAAATATTCAATCTAGCGCTCGAGGAGGTGGCCACGCAGGTCGCCGTGCGTCTGTCCGCGCACAAGCTGATTTTCCTGATGGAGACCGAGGGAGTACGCAACGGGCGCCGGCAGCTGCTGACCGAGCTTTCCACGCGCGAGGCCGAGGCGCTGCTTGCGCGTCACCCCAAGCTGCCTCCTGATGTCTTGCACTATCTGCCCTGTGCGCTTCGCGCCTGCGACAACGGCGTGAAGCGCGCGCACCTGATCAGCCGCCATCGCGACGGATCCTTGCTACTCGAGTTGTTCACCCGCGACGGCGTAGGGACGATGATTTCGGCCGCGCCGCTTGCGCACTTGCGCAGCGCGACCATCGACGACGTGGGCGGCATACTTTCGATCATCGAGCCGCTGGAGGAAGAGGGCGTGCTGGTGCGCCGCTCGCGCGAGCGGCTGGAGATGGAAATCGAGCGCTTCGTGGTAGCGGAGCACGATGGTGCGATCGTGGGCTGTGCCGCGCTCTACGCGTTTCCCAAGGAGCGCACCGGCGAACTGGCCGCGCTCGCCGTGCATCCGGACTTCCGCCGCGAAGGCTACGGCGAGGCATTGATGCATGAGATCGAGCAGCGGGCGAAAAAGCTCAGGCTGTCGCGTCTATTCGTCCTGACCACGCGCACCTCAGGCTGGTTTCTCGAACGCGATTTCATCGAGAGCGACCCTTCGCGTCTGCCGAAGCAGAAGCGCGATCTGTACAACTGGCAACGACGCTCGCTGGTGTACGAAAAACCGCTGGCCTAGCGGGACATGCGATAATCGCCGCCGGTCTTTCTTTGCTGCAGAGGTATTCGATGGCACGCATGGTTCACTGCATCAAACTCGGGCAGGAAGCGGAGGGTCTCGATTTTCCTCCCTATCCGGGCGAACTCGGCAAGCGCATCTACGAGAACGTCTCCAAAGAAGCGTGGCAGCAGTGGCTGAAGCACCAGACGATGCTGGTGAACGAAAATCGGCTAAGCCTCGCGGACCCGCGCGCCCGCAAGTATCTTGCCGAGCAGATGGAGCGGCACTTCTTTGGGACGGGCGCCGATGTCGCGTCCGGCTACGTCCCGCCGCAATCCTGATCGCGTGGAAGGGGCCACGCTCCTCGCGGCGGCGCCTGCGTGCGGAAGGGCCATGCGACGCGTCCGGCCCCCGGGAGCAATTCCGGGCGCTGCGGCCAACAGGTAAGCGTCCACCGACCCTCGTTGCGGACGGCCGATCCCGCGGAACCATTCGCCGCCGGAAGAACGGGCCGCTCTACGGAATCATGCCGCACTCAAACATCTTGTTGACGATCGGCGCGGAGACCTTGTCGAAGAAAGCTTGACGCGCCTGCGGATCGTTGTGCAGAAATTGCACTGCCCTTTGCTCCTCGGGCGACTTGGGCTGACCCTTTTGTACCCACAATTGCTCGCAGCTCGCGCTCTGATATTTCTGGATCACCTTGTTAGCCACCATGTCCAGGATCATGCCCTGGGCCGCAACCCCGCAAGTTACCACCAGCGCTGCCAGTGCTGCGTATGAAACCACTCGTTTGCTCATGATCAACCCCTCATCGTTACAACCAGTTGAGACGCCATTTGCACATCAAGGTTTCTTACTGCTCCCACGCGAAGATACGCTTCCAGTCGTTCTTCATGCTGATAACCACCCACCCGCGCTTCTTGGCCTCGGCCATAAGGGCATCCGAGAACGTACCCACCTTCGATGTCGGCCCATAGGCATACTCGCGCACGTCATCGTCGTGATGCACTAGCACCATCAAGCGAACGCCCTCGCCGGCCTGAGTGTATTCGAGCATCTGTTGATCGCCGGTCGAGTTGCCGAACGCCGCCACCGGTCGACGCCCGATCATGAGATGGATGCCAACCGGCTTGCCGGTCTTGTCGTCGACCAACATGACCTTGGGCACCTTGGTAAGGATCGCCTTGCCGGCCTTGTCGTAGCCGAACTGCGTGTCGGCAGCCGACCCCACCACCTGCTCAGGCGGAATGCCATAGATCCGTTCGGCGTACGCGCGCACAAAATCCTGGCCGCCTCCAGTGACGATGTAGGTCATGTAGCCATTGTCGCGCAGGTACTTCATTACCTCGAGCATCGGCTCATAGACAAGGTCGGTATAGAGGCGCTGGAAGCGCGGATGCTTGGCGCTGGTGATCCAGTCTTGGACGCTCTTCTGGAATACCTCTACGGTCATGCCGGTATGGGTGACCGCGAGTATCTTTTCGAGGTCGGGTAGTGACAACTTCGCGATCGCCGCTTGGTTACCCGAGAGCACGGTCTTGAATGGCTCGGTATTCTTGAGCTTGGCGTTTTTCGCTGCCATCACGCCGAGTTGGTGAAACGCGAACATGACTTGCGCGTACACGGGCTGCTCGACCCAGGTCGTTCCGTCCTGATCGAAGGCGGCGATGCGTTCGGCGGGCGGCACAAAACTCGGACTGCCTTGTTCGGTAGTCTCCTTGACGAACGTGACGATCGCCTGCTTGGCGGGACCGTCATTCCACGAGGGCAGCGGATCGGTCTGGGCCTGCGTCTGCGTACCAAGCGTGAGCAGGACGCCCAGCGAGACAGCGCGGAATACCACTGGAAATATACGAGTGGGCATCATGGGACAACTCCCGTCGCAACGTCGTTGAAATGGGCTAGCAATTCGGATCGTGCGGGCCGGACTGATTCGCCGCGAATTGTCGCGCGGGCCATGCGGGGCGTCAATTGAGATGAGTTGCAACGTCGCTGTGTCAGCGACAACGCGGATGGGGGCGAGCGTGCAATGTGACGCAAATGACGATGCGGTGGCAAACGACCGCATCACCGATCTCGGTCGGCGCCAGCGCGTCCTTGCATTCCCCTTGCGAGGGCGTAGGCTAATCGCGCCCCGCGGTCAAGGACGCCGATGGACCGGCAGGTTGGGCGATGGGTTTCGAATCTTCATTGTCGGCCCTGCTCGGGTCGGACAGCCTCTTTAGCGTGGCCTGGGCACGGGCCGGCCCGGGTATCATTCGCAGAGTTCGCGCTATTTGGCGGTGGAGCGCAATGGCAGATCTTCCGACCGGAACCGTCACGTTCCTGTTCACCGACATTGAGGGCAGCACCAAGCTCTGGGAACGCAACCCCATAGAGATGAGGTCGGCGTTGGCGCGCCACGATGCGCTTTTGCGTGCGGCGATCGAGCACAATGACGGCGCCGTCTTTTCGACCGCTGGTGACGCATTCTGCGCCGCGTTCCCCACAGCGTCAGCGGCGCTTAGCGCCGCATGCGACGTGCAACGTGCGCTAACACGGGAGCCGTGGCCGCAGTTCGCTTCCCTCAAAGTCCGAATGGCGCTACACGCCGGCGCCGCTGAGGTGCGAGACAACGCCTACTTCGGACAGCCGCTCAATCGAGTAGGTCGCTTGCTCTCTGCCGGACACGGTGGTCAGGTGCTGCTTTCGTTGGCAGCGCAGGAATTGGTGCGCGACAGTCTTCCGGCCGGGGTCACACTGCGCGACATGGGCGAGCGGCGGCTGAAGGACTTGATTCGCCCGGAACGGGTCTACCAGTTGGTTACACCGGACTTGCCGATTGACTTCCCACCGCTCAACACACTCGACGCTCGCGCGCACAACCTCCCAATCCAGTCGACCAGCTTTGTTGGCCGCGATCGGGAGATTCAGGATGTGAAAGCCCTCCTCCGGTCCGTGCGGTTGCTCACCCTCACTGGCTCTGGCGGAGCTGGCAAGACAAGGCTTTCGCTGCAGGTTGGCGCGGACTGTATCGACGAGTTCGCTGACGGGGTCTGGTTCGTGGAGCTGGCCCCGCTGACCGACCCGCGTCTGGTGGCGCAGACGGTGGCAACGGCGCTCGGGAGCAAGGAACAACCAGGCGTGGCGCTTGCCGACACCTTGACCCAGGATCTTAAGAACAAAGATCTGCTGCTGCTGCTGGATAACTGCGAGCACATGGTCCAGGCATCGGCCCAACTGTGCCAGTCGTTACTCGCCGCTTGTACCAACGTACGCATTCTGGCGACCAGCCGGGAAGCACTGCGCGTCTCAGGGGAGTCCGTGTACCGAGTCCCGTCGCTGGCGACTCCCGACCCGAAGTCTGGATCGAGCGTCGAGGCATTGACGCAGTACGCCGCTGTGCAACTGTTCATCGACCGCGCGCTGGCCGTGAAGTCGTCGTTTCAGGTGAACAATGCCAACGCACCGGCGGTCGCCAGCATTTGTCATCGTCTCGACGGCATCCCGCTGGCCATCGAGCTGGCGGCCGTCCGAGTAAGGTCGATGTCCCTTGAGGAAGTGAATCAACGGCTCGATCAGCGATTCCGTCTGCTGACCGGGGGATCGCGCACGGCGCTGCCACGCCAGCAGACGCTGCGTTCGCTGATTGACTGGAGCTATGACCTTTTGAATGATGCGGAGAAGGCGCTGTTATGCCGCGTGTCGATCTTCGCGGGTGGCTGGACGCTGGAAGCGGCAGAATGGATCTGCGTCAACGAGGGCGTCGACCATACGGAGGTGCTCGATCTCCTCACGTCCCTGATCGACAAGAGCTTGGTGGTCGCTGAGGAGCGAAACGGTGTGACGCGCTACCGAATGCTGGAGACGGTGCGACAGTACGCTCGGGATCGGCTCCAGGAGCGTGGCGAGGAACCATGGTGGCGGGCCCGGCATCTTGCGTACTTCGTCAAAATGGCAGAGGACGCTGAGCCGCAACTGAAGGGTGCCGACCAGCAGGCTTGGCTCGACCGGCTTGAGATGGAGCACGACAACGTGCGCTTGGCCTTGGCATGCTCTTGTGCAACGAGCGGCGACGCTACTGCCGGACTTCGGCTGGCGAGTGCGTTCTGGCGCTTTTGGCAGGTGCGGGGTTACTTTGGCGAGGGCCGGAGCTGGCTTTCCGCTCTACTGGCTGCGGAACCGGACGGGCAGGATGCGGATGCCCGCGCAATGGCGTTGACCGGCGCCGGTGTGTTGGCCTGGCAGCAGGGCGATTACCCGAACGCCAGGGCGCTTCACGAGGAGGCCCTAACAGTCCGGCGGGAGCTCCAAGACCAGGAAGGTATTGCCGCATCGCTGAACAACCTTGGAAATGTCGCCCTCCATCAAGGTGACATTGCCGTCGCGCGGGTGCAATACGAAGAGAGCCTGGCGATCCGGCGCGAGTTGGGACAACGCGCAGCCACCACGAGCGTGCTCAACAACCTCGGTGTCGTGGCCTACGAACAGGGTGACTACGCCGCTGCGTGGGCGCTCCACGCAGAGAACCTGGCGATCTGCCGGGAATTGGGAAACCAAGGGGGCATTGCAGGCTCGCTGAACAATCTCGGAATCGTTGCCTACGAGCAAGGTGACTATCGCCGTGCCCAGCCACTGCATGAGGAAGCCCTGGCGGTCTACCGGGAACTGGGAGACCGAGCGAACATTGCCAGCACGCTAAACAACCTTGGATTGGTGACCTATACCCAAGGTGACTATACGGCCGCGCGATCGCTGCACGAGGCGTGCTTGGCCGTTTGCCGAGAGTTGGGAAGCCGTGGAGGCATTGCCAACTCTCTCAACAACCTGGGATTGGTGGCCTACGCCCAGGGCGATCTCACGGGCGCCCTGGCGCTGTACGAGGAAAGCCTTACGATGCGGCGGGACCTGGGGGACCGGGGGGGTATCGCCTGGTCGCTAGAGGGCATTGCCGATGTAGCATCTGCACTGGCGATACCCGACCGGGCGGCCCGTATCTGGGGCCGTGCGCATCGATTGCGGGAGGAGACCGGCCTGCCTCTGCCGCCGCACGAGCGCCCGCGCTATGACGGAGAGGTTGCCACCGCCCGCGCCGCGCTCGGTGACGACGTCGCATTCGACCAAGCATGGCACGAAGGTCGTGAAATGACACTTGACCAGGCCATTGAATATGCGCTGGCGAAACCTGGAGCCGCATCTTCGCATTGAAGTCTTCGCCCGCGCCTGGTCCGCCAATACGAGACCAACCGTCGCCGACCGTCGCATATCGCCGTTGCTGCCGGATGCGGTTGGAAGAGCGGACTTCCCCGACTTCACCGTACCGCCGCTGTTGGTCGGGCCGTTCCCGGCCGGTCATGGGCTGGCGCATCTCCGACTAGCTGTTACTTTTGCATTGCACGTCACGGCGGCGTACGCTGACCGTTTCCCGAGGTGACGGTCACCGAAGTTCAATCGATGGTGACTTAACCATCCTGTTGCTATGGATTCGCAAACACACAAGCGTCGCGTTCCGGTATGAGTTCGGTGCCTGGCGAGGTGCGGATGAATTTGATACGTTTCGCCCGTCTCATTGCTTTTGCCCTGGCGGCTTCGCTTTCAGTACTTTCGACTGCGAGTCCGTCGGAGGATGCGGAGGCTGCCTACAAGAAGGGCGACTACGCAACTGCGCTTCGCCTAGCGCGTGAGTTGGCCCCGCAGGGCGATGCAATGGCGCAGTCTCTTCTCGGCTTGTTGTACCGCGACGGCCATGGCGTGCCGCAGGATTACCAACAGGCAGTTGAGTGGTTTCGCAAGGCGGCGGAGCAAGGCAGGCCAAACGCGCAATACAATCTTGCCTTCATGTACGAGACGGGTCGCGGCGTCGCCAGGGACCAGGCGGAGGCAATCAAGTGGTGGCGCAAAGCGGCGGAGCATGGCATGGCCCCCGCCCAAAACAGCCTCGGCGTGTTGTACCGCGACGGTCGCGGCGTGCCGCAGGACGACGCACAGGCGGTTGATTGGTTCCGCAAAGCGGCTGAGCAGGGCAATGGCCTTGCGCAAAGCAATCTTGGCTATATGTACGAAACGGGCCGCGGCGTCGAAAGAGATGAGGCAGAGGCGCTCAAGTGGTACCGCAAAGAGGCCGAGCAAGCCAATGCCCGCGCCCAAGCCAACCCGCCCGGGACGACGGCCGCTGAGACCTATGTGATCCTGTCATTGATCGGGGATCACATTACGATCGTCGGCCAGGGGGGTGAGACGGGCAGCCGTCTTGACAAGAATCTTTACCAGACCGCGCAACTGACCGATCAGGCGCTCGACAATTTCACGGTTCGCACGATCGATGCGACGCTCGCCACGGCGCGCCCCGACGCCGCCGTCATCACCCTTCATGCTAGCGACCCAACGCTGTTTGCGCTTCGCGACTCTTGGCTCGACACTGACAGCGTGGATGTGCAGGCGCTGCTTTCGATCATCACGAAGCAGTTTGTAATATCGCCCGACACGCATTTGGTGCTTGTAACGCCTTATCGAGGCCAGCCTGAGATGAAAGCAGGACAAACCTATCGTGGAATTGGCAAGGTCGCTGGGCTTGGTCTATACCTGGGTCCATGGAATCGCTCCAGGCCAAGAACGCTTGGCGCGTTTGCAAATTTTCAACTCGTGCTGATCAATTTGCAGACCGGTACCATCGACTCACACGAACGCGCCACTGTTGGTACGCTGTTTGCTGCAGCGCGGAGCGACGACGGTGAGCATTGGATCGCGTTGACCAGACAACAAACCGGGGTGTTGGAGACTCTGCTGAAACGCGAAATCGAGCATACGTTGCCGCGGATGCTAAGTTCGTCGACCCCTTAGTCCTAGGACGGCCTACCGCAATTGCGTTGGTGCGCCAGTTTACAGGTCTTGGGGCGACGTCCTCGGTCCAGGCAGACTTGTCGGCCTGATTGGCTCGATAGGATTCCTGCCCGCCATTGCGCTTGATCTCCCGGCTGACGGTGGACGGCGCTCGACCGAGTTTCGCCGCTATCGAACGCATGGAATGACCCGCAACCACCGCGCGCGAGATCTCTTCCCGTTCGGCTAAGGTCAGCGCCCATTGAGACCGGCATCGTGGCGCCGGACGGATGCCACCCGTCTCTCCTAAAATCCGCGCTATCGTTGCGGTTTCAACCGGTCAGTGCAACACACTATAGTCTGAGCAATCAGAGGAGTGTTGCAGATGAAGCAAAGGCCTAGGATCTGATGGTGCCGATCAAACAACTGGGCGATCTGGTGAAGCGTGTCACCCTTCTGCCAGTGCTCCCACATCAGCGCCTTCTGGCTCTCCGTGTAATAGACGCGAGCGTCTCCATTCACTTTGTCGGGTCATCTGCGCGCCGCAATGCATCGCGATCCCGAAGGGTGTCATATATCGGGCGGCAGCCAAGCAACGCGGGCACAGCGAGTGCGCTCGCGCAAGCGGTAAGAAGTGGGACGAACAAGGTTGTCGCGCCTGTCATTTCGACCACCAAGGCAATGCCGGTCAATGGCGCCCCCACGACTGCCACGAACAGCGCCCCCATGCCAGCGGCCGCAAATGCCGCCAAAGGCGTCACAAGTGCCGGGACCATTGACTCGGCTCCCATGCCGAGCAGCAATCCCGCGGCGGAGCCGATGGCAAGCAATGGCGCGAACAATCCGCCCGGAAGTCCTGGCGCATAGGAAAGTGGTCCGAGGACGAGGCGCACGACCAATAGCGTTGCAACTGTAGCGAATGCGTGGCCGCCGTCCAGCATCGCCTGGACTTCCGACTCGCCACTTCCTATCGCCCGTGGCGCAAAGAACGCAATAAGCCCAACCACCGCGCCCACAATCGCCGCTTGGACCTCTGGCGAAATCCGACGCATACGCTCTGCGAGATCAAGCCCGGCGACGACCATGTGGCTGTAGAGCACGCCCAACACGCCCATGACAGCGCCGGCGGCAAAGAAAAGAAAATATCCGGGGAACAGGTCGACTTCGATCGGCGGAACTGTGAATACAAGGTGGTTGCCGAGCATCATCCGCATGATCACCAAACCGCCGCTGCAGGCAGATAGCGTCGCGACAGCGGCGCGCAACTCGAAGCGGCGCAACAGCTCCTCGAAGACGAAGATGGCTCCAGCGAGTGGGGCATTGAAGGCGGCGGCGAGGCCTGCGCCCGCCCCCGCCGCAAGGAGCGCCCGATGGTCGCCCGGACGCAGCCTGAAAATGCGCGCCCAGGCATCGCCAATCGCAGCAGACATCTGGACCGTCGGTCCTTCGCGGCCGAGCGCAAGCCCCGCAGCGAGCGCAAGTACGCCGCCAACGAACTTGACCGGCAACACAGCAGGATTTAGCCTGCCGGCTTCGCCACGTATGACCGCTTCGACGCGTTGTACGCCGCTGCCCGACGCTTCGGGCGCATAGCGTCGCACCAGCCACCGAGCGACGAAAGCAGCGGCAGCGGCAAGCACGGCTGGTATGAACCATCCCAAGGTCGGGTAGTGATGCGCCCACTCGAGCAGGGATCCACGAAGCCGCTCCGCGGCAATGAGCGAGAAATTAAACGCGCTCCCAACGAGCCCAGCCACCGCGCCGACCGCAAGGCCGCTCCCGGCCAGCGCCAGGAGCCGCGAACGGTCCTCTTGCAACTCGGCGGAGGGCGACACAGGCGGAGTTGATGGCATTTCAAACGGATTCTAACGGAACGTTGCTCGCGTCGGTGGCGACCATGACCACACAGGGATGTGAGGGCGAATGATCGCACCTCGGATAGTCGCCCCGATCGCCGACCGTCGCAGTTCGACGCTCTGCCGATGTTTGCGACTGGCCGCTTCCGGGAACAATGCCATAGGATCTGCGCTGACTGCGACGATTCTCCGTTATTCGTCGAATTGCGTTGCTCTGACCGCGCACAGGCTATCTGAATGAAACTGATGGCGAGAATTTTGCTCATTAGTGCCGCTATTGCTTTGATCGGTGCTACGGCGTCGTTCGAGACAGAGCCCTGGTTGGAAGATCTGGATCAGACGCGAGACGCGTTCACAAAGGAGTATGCCAACTTCGATTGGGCTGTGTTTCAGCGACAGGCCGACCTCTCCAGGCTGTTCGACGAGACACGCGAGCGGATCTTGGTCGCTCGCAGCGAAGGGGAAGCGAGGGCGGCACTCGACCGGCTTACCCGGCAGCTTGGCGACGGTCACGTCGAATTCAAATGGCCCTCTGTGTCGAATCCTGGCCGCAAGCCAACCGCGGCCAGTACCTGTGCCGACCTTGGCTACAACGCGCGACAGACGGGGCGCCCGCTGGCGAGCCACATGCAGGGATACCATTCAGTTGCAGGCGGCGCCAGCGAGTTCCCGGCGGGTCTGGTCACGATTGGCCAGCGCAAGATCGGCGTAGTAAAGATCGGGCTGTTTAGCCCACATGGTTCGCCGTCTCTATGCGAGGGCGCGTTGCAGGCCTTGAACATTGTGCCAACCGAGCCTTGCGACGACGCATGTTCGGACAAGGTGGAAACGTGGGCGTCGGCGCAGATGACCAAGGACTTCGAAACAACGCTTATCGCCTTGAAGAGCTCGGGGGCAACGACATTGTTGGTGGATGTCACCCAAAATGGTGGTGGTTCGGAATGGGCCGAGGCAGCGGCGCGGATGGTTACCGGCGTGAAAGTAACGTCAGAGCGTCTCGGGTTCGTTCGTGGATCCCACTGGGTGAAGAAATGGAAAGGCTTGGCCGAGGACTTGAGGACGGCCGTGGCGACCGCGCCGGTGGCGGACCGCGCCGAGCTCGTTGCCTTCGCCCAAGAGGCTGAGGCCAAGGCGCGGATCGCAGCCACCCCTTGCTCATCCGAGCCATTTTGGAAGGGCGAGCGGCCCGTCTGTGCGTGGCTTGGTGAGGGCGCGTATGCAACCGGCCTGGTCGGCGCCGCACGTGCCGATGCAATGAAGCGCAAACCGTGGGGCAGATTGATCTTCAGCCCGGCACAGTTTCCGTATCACGATGGCGTTTGGCGAGGACCCGTGGTCGTCGTGGTCGACGGCGCGACGTGGTCGGCCGCAGAAGAATTCGCTGCCGTGCTGCAGGATAGTCACGCGGCGGTGATTGTGGGCGCACCCACGGGTGGCGCCGGTTGCGGACACACGGATGGTGGAACGCCTACAACCCTTGCACACAGCCTCGGCGTCCTCGAACTTCCCGATTGCGCCCGCTTTCGTGCGAATGGCGACAACGAGGTTGCCGGCGTTCAGCCTGACTTGCTAATTGGCCTCCGTCGTTATGACGGAGTCGATCGTCAGGCGGAATTTCTCAGGGACAAACTTCCCGAGGCCGAGCGTCTGGCCGTATCGCTCGCGCGATAACTCGTGAACAAATCATCCGCGGCACGCGGCGCAACACCGGGTTCCATCGCATTGCAAGGGCGCAGAATGCGCCAATACTGCTATATGGCCAAAGAGGCGGTAGATACCCCTGTTACAACCCCTTAAGCTGGTCATCCAGACTTCTAAGCTTTTCGTTTAGAGCCGCTTCATGCTTCGCGTTATCTTTGAGCGCCTCTACGATGCCACTTCGTTGCTGCACGAGCGACTGCTTTTGAAAGGAATACTGCGGCCCCAACTGCGCCTGCTGCCGTTCGGCATCCAAATCTGCCTGCTGAAGTTCCTTTCTCTCCTTCGCAACCTGGCTAAGTTCCTGCAGCGTATTTTGTCTCTGTTTCGTCAATACGGTGCGGCGGCTCGATGCGGATTCCGGCTGTTGACCGTGACTTTCCTGAACGGAAGTTGTAAGCAATGCCGCCGCAGCCAATAGCGCGTAGATCGATGGTCGGTGCATCGTCTGTTTTCCGTTCGCTCGGCTCCGCGCCCTAGTCTAGTACAAGTCGCCCGCTCGCAACGGACCGGCACCGGGCCGGACCGAGACACGGGAATGCCCCTCGGCGCAGCCGCCGCGCCGTTTTATTCGGCGGTGCTCGAAGCCGGGCTGCCATGCGCCGCCCGACGCGCCGCCATGCGATCCATTCCGGCTTTGATCGTGTCGCGGGCCAGTGCCTTCTGTTCGGGCGTGAAGTTCGCATAGAGCGCAAGCCAAGCGTCGCGCGTCTGTTTGTGCAGCGCCTCGTTCTGTTGGCGGGCGCTATCGCTCAGCGAGGCCACGGTGGCAAAGTCCGGCGCGGACTTGGCCAATTCGGCTTGCATTGCCGATTTCACGGGGGCAAAGTTCGCGCGGGCTGCTGCATGAGCCGCCTTCGACTGAGCCATCACCGCGTCCCATTGTTGCTGCTGGGATGTGTTGAGGTTGAGCTGAGACTTGACTTTAGCTAGCATCCCCAGCGGGGATCCCATATCTCCGTGCGCCAGTGCCGGCACGGCGATGGAACTCAATGCAGCGGCGACTACGACAGTGAAGAGTTTCGTTTTCATTGCACTATCCTTGATTGTCTGCTGGAGCTTGTCATTATGCTGCAGACTGTAGCAGTGCATCGGCCCTTGTGTAACGAATCATTGCTCGAAGCGCGGTAGTTACAATTCGACATAGGCTGCAACACCCGGGGGAGCAATCGGCGGTTTCGCGGTAGCGCCGGCGCTAAAAACAGTCAGCCGCTTCAGGACGAAACGCGGGCTGGTTTGACCCACCACCACCAAAACACTGCCACCAGTATTGCCAGGATTAGTCCGGCGTAACCCCGCTCCGGGTCCCATATGCTTGGGTCCGAGATTCCGAGCTGGCCCACTTTCTCGCCCGCGCCAAAGAACGTGTAATCCGATGCGTTCCATAGAGCATGGCAGAAGCTCGGAACGACAATCGACTCCGAACGCAGGCGCAGCAGGCCCATCGCGACGCCAAACGCGGTAGATCCAATCACGTATTGCGGCACCTTGCTGAGAGGTTGAGTGAAATCAGGGTCAATGATCGGCACAGCGAAATGCCACAATCCGAAAGCAAGACTGGTCCAGATAATGGTCTTTGCAGGCGTAAACCCGGCCCGCATGCAGCTCCCCCACAACGCGCCACGGAAAAAACCTTCTTCCGTAATCAGCGCCAACACGAACGTGGCCAGAAAGTTTAGTGATAGACGCCTAAACACCGTCGCTGGAGAATAATTCCTTAAGTCGATCAACTGCGTGGCCCATGCCCCCAGCGCGACACAAGCCATGATGCCCAACGGATAGGCGAAGGCGAGGAGATATGACCTGCGGTCGCCAAACGCGATGCCGACTTCGCGTTTGGTCAAGCGCTGCGCGGCCCATAGGCCGATCATCATGACGGCCAGGCATAGGGTGTAGCTTGCGCCTTGTCCCGTCGTCAGCAAGAAAAACGGAGAGATGGCGATCGCGCCGATACTTGCGATCAGAGGCCAGTGAGAGGCTTTGATGTGAGCAATCATGGTCACCTCCGGGATCAGTAGTAAATGTAATCCCGCGTCCCGGATCTGCTCGAGTCAGCCATACGGCGTCAGGCCTCGTGCACGACCTGCCCGCCCACGAGGGTATAGCGAACCCTTCCAGCCAACTCGACTCCGAGGTACGGCGTATTCTTGCCTTGGCTCCTGAGCGCCGCGGGCTCGACCACCCAGCGTGAGTCGGGATCGAATACACACACATCGGCATCGGCGCCGGGGCCTAGATGGCCGGCTTCAAGGCCGAGCACGCGCGCAGGCTCCACGGTGATCCGAGCGAGCGCCGCGGACAAGGGCACCTTGTCCTCATGCGCCCACTTGAGGGTTAAGGGCAGCAGAAGCTCCAGCCCCGTCGCGCCGGGTTCGGCCTCGGCAAACGGCACTTGCTTGGCGTCGTCATCAACGGGGGTGTGGTCCGAGCAGATGAGATCGATCGTGCCGTCGGCAAGGCCTCCGCGCAGCGCGGCGCGATCGCGTAGCCCGCGCAGCGGCGGCACAAGATGGCACTGCGCGTTGAACCAGCCGATATCGACGTCACACAGGTGCACGTGGTGAATCGCGACGTCGCAGGTGACCGGCAAGCCGGCCCTCTTTGCCGCCCGCACCCGCGCGACGCCGTCATGAGTCGAAAGCCGCGCCAGATGCACGTGCACGCCGGTCGCCCGCACGAGTTCGAAAATCGCCTCGAGCGCAATCGTTTCGGCGAAACCGGGAATCGCCGGCAAGCCCAGTCGCGTCGCCACCTCGCCATCGTGCGCGACTCCGCCGCGGCCGAGATGGACTTCCTGCGGCCGTAACCACACGCGGTAGCCAAAGGTCGCGGCATATTGCAGCGCGCGCAACATAACTTGCGTGTCGACCAACGGGGCGTCGGCGTGCGAAAACGCGATACAGCCGGCCTCCGTGAGTTCCCCCATTTCAGTGATCGTGTTGCCTTTGAGGCCGACCGTAAGGGCGCCTATCGGGTAGACGTGCGCGAGATTGAGCGCGCGGGCGCGGTGTTTGAGCATCTCGACGAGCCCGGGCTCGTCCAAGGGCGGGTCCGTGTCAGGCGGACAGGCGAGGCGC
>Ga0302326_10012129_pt1 | contig 18429 bp, 17 predicted proteins | sample Palsa_T0_3_FD_202264 | JGI IMG/M metagenome (GOLD analysis project Ga0302326, IMG submission 202264) | Peat permafrost microbial communities from Stordalen Mire near Abisko, Sweden - Palsa_T0_3 | ecosystem: Environmental > Terrestrial > Soil > Palsa > Peat permafrost | place: Sweden: Abisko...
GCTCGATAGTAAAGCATTAAGTCGTGAAACGGATCGGTCAGGATTTTGGTCATCCACACCAATCCGGTCCGGACGTCCCGGATGAAGAACAGCTGTATGGTACGGAACAGCAGGGCGCCAAAACCAACCACCAGCCAGATCTGGCCAATGTGCTGAATAAGCGCGACGCGGTCCGCGTAGGGCGGAAAAATGCCGAACAGCGTGGGGCTTTCCCACAGCAGAGCGGGCGACAGAGCCCAGATCGATAGCAGCACGATCTTGCGGCGGAGATTGTAGCCGACCTTAATGTCTTCCTTATGTTCGTGGGTCGCTTGGTTGACGTTGTCGTAGCCCCTGGGCTCGAAGAAGAAGTGGCCGGCCTGGCGGCTGACCATCGCTATCAGCCAGCCGATAAGCGCCGAGGCAGCGGGGTTCTTGAAGATGAGAGCGTAGGCGAGCAAGAAGCTGAGCGCGCTCAGCAGGTGGAGCGACTGGTTAATACGGCTGTGATGGTAGTAGCGATGGTCGTCCCATCGCTGAATCCGTAAAGCCTCGAGAAAACCCTGCATGCTGTTTCCTTCCGCGGTTGGCCGCCGCCAAATGGCCTTGAAGAAGGAGATATAGCAATGCTGTTACAGCGTTATGACAAGCGGCGGCGCATGGGGGTTTTCCGCTGTTGGCGAGTCATAGACGGGGCCAGCCTTAGTGCTTCCAGTGATTGTGATTGTCTTGATAATCCTTGAGCCGGCTCAGATCGTCGCTTAAGACCGCCCGGTCTCGCGGCGCCAGACGCTCATCATTGGCTGATTTTCGGATGGAGTCAATTACATCGTTCAGGGTGCCATTATCGAACCTGCCGTTATCGAGCTTAGCTTGCAACTCCGTCAGCTCCTGCTTGGTCCTATCCAGGCGCATATTCTCTTTTTCGCTAGCGCCTCGAGCACTCCAGACATGGTCAAGGTCCGATCGTACCTGGGTGAACACCTGGGCTCGCCACTGGTCGCCCTGATATCGCGCGTCCCGATCGTGGTACCAGTCCTGCGCGCCGCCGCTCAAGGTTACAAAAGCTGCCAAAATCAACCCAGCCGTGATGTTCCGTTTCACTTGCATACCTCCCATTGGTTTCTGGAAGCTATGATGCGGGGTTGCGAGCGGAGGGAGCCGGGCATTTACACCTTAGGATCGAAGGACGACAGCTTTCTGCCGCATTCCGCGACTGCCTCCGCTACCTCCCGCCGGGCATAGATCTCACAGGCTTCCTGCCATAGGGATCGAGCGGCCTGCAGCTCGCCTGTTTTCTCTTTTAGCCGACCCAATCCTCGGAGCGTATTCGCGAGGTCAAGAGCGCTCTCCTCACCGTTCTGCCGGTAGATTTTTTCGGCTTCGAGATAGAGGGGTTCAGCCTCTGCGGGCTGGTTCATCTGCACGAGGAGCTCGGCCTCGTGCCCGATGGTGCACGCCAACATCGTCGGGGGTCCTATGTCTCGATAAAGTACAGCAGCATTTGCGTAGTGGTGCCGGGCGGCCGGACAGTTCCCAATTTCGCTCTCAGCCGCCGCTAAACCAGAAAACGCCTCGGCCAAAACCGGGCGATCGCCCTGTTCCGAGGCGTTGCGCACCCCGTCAAGGAAGATCGCGCGGGCAGCCGGCAGCCGTTTTTCGCGGAGCGCGCGGAAGCCTTCCGCGAACGAGTTTGAGAAGTTCTCCGTCATTTGTGTGTAGCTTACCAGCGTGGTCACCGCATGGCCGCAAATGGCCTTGGGAATTATGATGTTACGGGTTTATGCTGGGTGTCTCCCGATCTTTGCCAACGGGTGGTGACCATGGGTTCTGGCGCACCTTTTCTGCAGGATAGCGGCCTGGAAGTCATTGATATCCTTAGCGATGTCACCTACTCGGCGCGAAACCTACACGTCCGCGACGCGGCTGTTCAGATGGGCGCCCTGCAGCGCCTGGGCCGCGCATTTGTCGAGAACCCGGAAACGATTCTGCAAGAGTTGGTGAAGGCGGCAGTGGACGTATGTGGAGCAGACAGCTCGGGAATCAGCATTGAAAGAGAAGGCCGCACGGATAAGGATTTCTATCACTGGGTCGCGACCGCTGGGGACTATTCGGGTTTTTTAAATGCGATCTTGCCGAGGTATCCGAGTGCATGCGGGGTTTGCCTGGAGCGCGGCCGCCCGCAGCTTTTTCGTGTTTCCCAGCGCTTCTTCGAAATACTGGGGGTGGAAGCTCCGGTAGTGACGGACGGGATCCTGCTCCCTTGGCAGGTCGATGAGATGCGCGGAACCATCTTTGTCATGGCGCATGGGCGCGATGAGGCTTTCGACAACGGAGACGTACGCGTGATGGAGATGCTTGCGGATTTCGCTGCGATGGGGTTCCGGCAGATCCGCCAGCAGCAACGGTTGCTCGAACAAGAACGAACCGCTGCTGCGGCGGCCATGGCCAATGAGCTTGCCCACAAGATTAATAACCCACTCCAGAGCATCACGAATGTGGTCTATCTGGCGGCCTCGGAGGAGTCGGGCGCTGAATTGAAGGCTCTGGCCACCGACCTGCAGGACGATGTGAGAAGACTCTCGGAGTTGGTGAAGGAGCTTTTGGCCCTTCCATTCACTCCATGACCCCCCTCACACGACGCGATTTTGTCGCCGCCGGCAGCGCCCTTCTCTCCACCATGGCTATGGGACAGAGCACGTCCAAGCTTACCGCAGGAGAGGTGATCAGCCGGATCAAGAAGCAAGTTGCCATTCCGTGGCGTGAGCAGACGGTGGACAATCTTCTTACCGCGGACGAGAGCACGCCGGTTATGGGTATCGCCACCACCATGATGGCGACATTCGACGTGGTGGAGCGCGCAGCTGCTGCGGGTAAGAACATGATTGTTACCCACGAGACGCCGTTCTACCTGCACCAGGACCACACGGACGACATCAAGGACGATCCCACGCTGCGGAACAAGTTGAATTTCTGCAAGCAACACGATGTTGCCCTGTTCCATTTCCACGATCATTGGCATGCCCGCCGTCCCGATGGCATCGCCCAAGGCATGGTTCAGCAACTTGGCTGGGGGAAGAATGTCATTGACCCGGCGGATCCCAAAAAGCTCGCCTTCGACGGAATCTCGCTCGAAAATCTGTCGCAGCAGATGCAGCACAAGCTAAACGCGCGCACCATCCGCGTGGTGGGCGACCCGGCTCTCCCGGTCCGCAAGGTGCAAACGAGCTGGGGCTACGTCGGCCGTGAACCTGGCATCAAGATCATTGCCGACCCCGGCGTCGAGGTGCTGATCTGCGGCGAAACGCGCGAATGGGAACTGGTTGAGTACGTGCAGGACAGCATCACGGCCGGGAACAAGAAGGGGTTGATCGTGATCGGCCATGTGCTTTCTGAGCAGGGCGGCATGATGCTCTGCGCAGACTGGCTGCGATCCTTCATTCCGGAGGTTCCGATTCAGTTTGTTCCGGCAACTGAGCCCTTTTGGAACCCTGATCACCCGGTGAAAACGTAACCTCCGCGGTATCTTGTTTTTTCTTAGGTACCGCAAAAAGTCTGCAGTACCCGTTCCTCGGGCCGGGCGGGCGTGGTATACCGCTCCAGGTCCGGGCCGTCCTCGTAGGGGCGTGACCCGGCGTCCAGCAATTCCGCAAAGGGCTGGAAGTCCTGCCGCTCGAGGGCCGCCTGGATCACCGCCTCCACCAGGTGATTGCGTGGAATGACCGCAGGACTTACCGCCCGCATGGCTGCAGTTCGCTCGTCCCCTGATCCAGGCTCCCCTTGGAGACGTCTGCGCCATTGTGCAGCCCATACGTCGTACGCGGACGGGTCCACGAAGAGCGCACGCACGCCCTCGTCCCCTTCCTCTCCTGCCGCGGCTGCCGAGAGCCGGCGGAAGGTAAGGGTGAAGTCGGCTTGGTTCGCGGCCATGCGGTCGAGCAGATCTCGCGCCAACGCCACATCCCCGTCGCGGTCAGTGAGGAAGCCAAGCTTGCGGCTGAGGCCGGCGTCGTATGCCGCCTTCCACTGCGGAGAAAAGGCAGCGAGCGCCTCATGGGCTGAGGCCAGTGCGGCCTCTTCACTTCCCTGCTCCTGCTCCAGAAGGGACAGCAATGCCTCAGCCAGTCGCGCCAGGTTCCAAAGTGCGGCGTGGGGCTGGTTACCATAGGCATAGCGTCCGCCATGGTCGATGGAGCTGTACTTCTTGACCGGATCGTAGGCTTCCATAAAGGCGCAGGGCCCGTAGTCGATCGTTTCGCCGGAGATAGACATATTGTCGGTGTTCATCACGCCATGGATAAAGCCGAGAAGCATCCACTGTGCCACCAGGCGCGCCTGGCGGGCGATGACGCCATCCAACAGAGCCCGGTACGGCTGTTTCGCCTGTGCGGCTTCAGGATAATGACGGCCAATCGCGTAGTCGGCCAGAATGCGCGTCCCTTCCGCGTCGCCCCGGGCGGCGAAATATTGAAAGGTACCCACGCGAAGATGGCTGGACGCTACGCGGGTGAGCACAGCCCCAGGCAGAACTGTTTCGCGCAGCACCCGGTCGCCGGTGGTCACCGCGGCGAGGGCCCGGGTGGTGGGCACGCCCAGCGCCGCCATGGCCTCGCTCAGGATGTATTCCCGCAGCACCGGACCAAGCACGGCTCTACCGTCGCCGCCGCGGGAAAACGGGGTAGGACCGGAGCCCTTGAGTTGGATGTCGTAGCGCACGCCGTCACGGCCCAATACCTCGCCCAGCAGATTGGCGCGGCCATCGCCCAACTGGGGCACGAAATGTCCGAACTGATGCCCGGCATAGGCTTGCGCCAAAGGCTCGGATCCCTCGGCCACGCGGTTGCCGGCCAGAATCTCCACCCCTGGAGCGCTGGCCAGTTCCTCCGGATTCAAGCCCAGTTTCCGGGCCAATTCAACATTCAACTTGATCAGGCGAGGGGCTGCTACCGGCGTCGGGTTGACCCGGGCGTAGAAGCGCTGGGGCAACCGCGCATAGGTGTTGTCAAAAGCGAACTGGACGGGGCGGGCAATCGCGGAAGCAGCGAGGGAACTCATGGTTTTATTGGAACACATTGGCTCCGGCGGGCCGGATGGGATGATCGTTAACTCACGAAAACCGGATCTCCCACTTGGATGGGACCGGGAGTTCGAACGTTGGCGTAGACGCCGGCTCTGCCCTGGTGATCGCGATCCAGAAGTTTCATCAGAGGAAAAAGCGGAGCGGCGGCCACCGGAGCCTCAGGATCGTAGGTAATGAAACGGCAGCGTGGGTCGCGCTCCTGAATAAAAATCGCCGCCGTCGGACCGATGTGGAGAGTTCGGCCAACGAAGACGTCTTCGGTGAACGGCCCGCCGGGAAGATCCAGGTAGAGGTTGGCGCGAAACCGGCGCGGGTCGAGAACCATCCCCATCTCGGTCGAGAGTTGCTGAACCGTTTGGAGTGACATGACGGAAAGAGGGCGAACGTCGGTCTGCGGAGTCGACGTCTGGACGAGGGTGAATTTGCTGGCATCCGGAATGTGAGTTTCCAAATAGGCGAGCATGGACGGCGAGTCTACCAGAAACTGCTCGCCGGTTGGGACCCGCACCTCGACCCTTCCGCCGGCGCGAATGAAAGGCTGGTAAAGCAGCATCTGGCGCCGCTCGCGGCCGGTAAGACGGAGCATGCCTGGCGGGGCCCCGGAGCTTTCAAAAGCATAGAGCCGGTCGCCCTCTAGCCCATACTCGGTCAGGCAGGACCGCTCCACGGCACTACCAGCCATGCTCTTCACCGGATAACAGTGGATAGAAGCGATTCGTCCAACCTCGTTCATCACTTCGCGACTATCTTCTCGTCCGCAGCGGTTCCGGCTAGCCTTTCCAGCTTTCTGAGATCCGGAAACAGGCCCATCCAGATCAATGCAATCAAGATGCTTCCAATCCCGCCGTAGATAGTGGCCGGTATGAGCCCGAACCAGGAAGCCGTGACGCCCGATTCGAACTCGCCGAGTTGATTGGAGGTGCCGATGAACAGCGAGTTGACCGCACTCACGCGGCCCCGCATCTCGTCCGGGGTCTCCAACTGTACCAGCGATGAGCGCACCACCACGCTGGTTACATCCGCAGCGCCTAACAAGCAAAGGATAGCCATCGACAGCCAGATATTCCGGGAAAGAGCAAAGGCAACGGTAGCCAACCCGAAAACAATCACCGCGGCGAACATGCGGTGCCCCGCCCGGGTGCGGATCGGATGATGGGCGAGGAAGATCGCAGTCGACAACGCTCCGACAGCAGGGGCCAGGCGCAGCAGTCCCAGTCCCCACGGCCCGGTGTGCAGGATGTCGCGAGCATACGCCGGCAGCAGAGCGGTCGCGCCCCCTAGCAACACCACGAATAGATCGAGCGAGATGGCGCCCAGGATGTTCCTGTGTTGGCGAATGTAATGAATCCCGGCTAAGACCGACTGCCCGGTCACCGGAGTCTTGCCGGCCATCTGCCGCTTGGGAACGATGGTCGAAGACAACAGGGCCGCCATGCAAAATAAGCAGGCGCAGAGCCCGTAAGGCACATACGATCCGAGCGCATACAGCAGGCCTCCGAGCGCCGGCCCCACGATCGACGCAGTCTGGTTGGCAGACGTGGACCACGCAATCGCCTGCGGTACCTGCGCGTCTTCCACCAGGCTAGGAACCAGGGCCTGGGTCGACGGGGCCTCGAAGGCTCGCGCAGCGCCGATGGCCGCCACCGCACAATAGATGCCGAACGGATGCAGGCGATGAAGATAGCTGCTGACCGCCAGCAGCGCGAGGGTGGATCCCTCCACCAGTTGGCAGATACTGATAATGGTCTTGCGATTAAACCGGTCTGCTACCTGCCCAACCACCAGGGTGAGCAGGAGCATGGGCAGAAACTGCACCAGCCCAACCATACCCAACGCGAACGTGCTTCGCGTCAGCGCGTACACCTGCCAGCCGACAGCCACGCCCGCCACCTGGAACGATACCGTCGAACAAATGCGAGCAAACCAGAAGCGCACATACGATGGCTCACGAAATACCGATTTTGCAGCAATCTCTTGATCCGGCAATGGGTCTCCTGATTTATGTTCGCCCGCGCACGGGGGGCGCGTCTAGGACCCGCCATCCGCCATCTAACATAGAAGGAATGGCAGGCAGGAGACTCAAATGACGACCAATACGATCCTCGCCCCGGCAGCAGAACTGGCAGCAACGAACACCGTGCACTTCCCCAATGAGAGCGATGAATATCGAAAAGCCCGCAATGCGCTGCTCGCAGAGGAAATCGAACTCAGACGTCATATCGAGCGGGTCGCGGAGCTACGCCGCTCTTTGCCACCGGGCGGAACGGTGCCGGAGGGTTATATTTTCGAGGGCGAGAATGGTCTCCAGAGCTTCGCCGATCTTTTCGGCGACAAACAGACTCTGCTGATCTACAGCTACATGTTCGGGGCTCAGCGCGAACGCCCTTGCCCGATGTGCACATCGCTGCTCGCCGCCTGGAACGGCACGGCACGGAATGTTTCTCAGTTGATAGCACTGGCTGTGGTCGCCCGTTCGCCCCTCGAACGGCTGGTCAGTTTCAAGAACGAACGAGACTGGCATTTCCTTAAGGTGTATTCCGATTTCAAGGGCGACTACACGCGCGCCTATGTCAGCGTTGAAGACGCGGATGTTCCGGCGGTGAATGTGTTCACTCGCCGCGACGGGGTCATTCGTCACTTTTGGAGTAGCGAGATGGGCCCAAGCACGGCCGACCCCGGGCAGGATCCACGCGGGGCTCCGGACATCGATCCGCTGTGGACGATGCTCGATCTTACGCCCGAGGGACGTGGACACGATTGGTATCCGAAGCTCGATTACACGCCGGTTCCGCTGACCAACATGCGGTGAGCGGCCGTGGCCGCATCCAATCACGCATGACGAGTCAGACTATTTCGCTTGCAGGCCTTTCTATCCATCGCCTCGGGTACGGAACCATGCGCCTGGTCGGGGAAGGTGCGTGGGGAGAACCCCAAAGCCGCAGCCAAGCGCGCGCCATCCTTCAAGCCGCTGTCGCATTGGGCGTCAACTTCATCGACACCGCCGATGCTTACGGCCCTGACATTGCCGAAGAACTCATCTACGAAGCCCTACATCCTTATCCCGCCGATCTGGTCATCGCGACGAAGGGTGGGATCACTCGCCAGGGCCCCGCAAAAGCAGCACCCGTGGGCCGGCCGGAGTATCTCCATCAATGTGTCGAGATGAGTCTGCGCCGCCTGCACCTGGAAACCATTCCGCTTTACCAGCTGCACCGCATCGATCCGAAGGTGCCGGCAGAAGAATCTCTGGGCAAGCTGGTCGAGTTGCGGGAACAAGGCAAGCTCCAGCACATCGGACTTTCCGAGGTAACGGTCGAACAGATCCTTGAGGCTCAGAAAATAACCCCCATCCTGTCGGTGCAGAACAAATACAACCTGAGCGAGCGCAAGCACGAGGGAGTTCTGGAATTTTGTACTCAGAACAACATTGCGTTCATCCCGTGGTACCCGGTGGATGCAGGCAGACTCAGCCGGCCCGACGGGCGGCTTGCGGCCATGGCGAAGGCAAAGCACGCCAGCACAACCCAGTTGTCACTGGCCTGGCTGCTGCATAAATCGCCGGTGATGCTCCCGATCCCAGGGACTTACTCGCTCGAGCATTTGAAAGAAAACATAGCGTCGGCAGAGATTGAGCTGAACCCGGAGGAAGTCGCGGCAATCGAAAAGGCTTAAGCAGGCAGGGTACTTGTCTCCCACTCAAGCCAAAACCGGGCTTGAATGGGAGACAGCGGACCGCAGCCTCTTAAGCGGCGCGCGCGAGCCAACTTTTCATGGTGTTCGCATCGACCAAACCCGCCTGCTGGAACTGTAGGCCACCGCGAGCGAATACGGCGAAGTTTGGAATTCCCTGGACCTTATAGCGCGCGGCAAGCTCCGGGAAGCGCTCCGTGTCGACCTTGAGCACGATGGCTTGACCAGCGAGATCACCGGCGACTTGGGCAACATGCGGCGCCGCCATGCGGCACGGGCCACACCACGCCGCCCAGAAATCGACCAGAACAGGAACTTTGCTGTCGCGAATGATTTCGTCAAATTCTTCGGGCCCGACTGCAATGGGCTCGGCCATAGCCGGCAATGGTGCTTTGCAAGCGCCGCATTTTCCGGTGTCGGCGAGGTGTTTCGCCGGAACTCGATTTGGTTTCCCGCAGGTTGGACAATTTCGGATGTGGGCCATGGCTCCAACAGTATCTCGCCGGTGGGGCAATCACGACAACAACTCTGCTGCGCTATGGGCAAGAAGAAGGGCCTCCCCGAGGGAGGCCCTTCCCGCCAATAGGTGGAACGCTATTGGCTAACGCTGACGGGAGTGGCCGAAACCGTGTTGGATGTCGGCTCCGACTTCTCCGCAAAATAGCTGTGGTCCCAGAGATTGTGATAGAAGACGCCAGTCAGTTCCGCAGCCTTGGGGCCGAAGGTTGGGCGGCCACCTTCCAGGAAGAAGACAGTGACAATGCGGCCATGCGCTGTATTGGCAAAAGAAGCAAACCAACCGTAGCGCGTGCCGTTATTCGAGCAAGTACCGGTCTTGCCAAGGATGGGTAGCTGGTTGAAGTTGGCATGCAATGACCGCGCAGTGCCGTAGTCGACCGCTCCTTCCATGCCAATACTGACCTCAGGAATCAGGTTGGCAATGTCCAAGGTCCGCTTGATTCTCGGCTGGAAGTTGACAGCCTCTTCCGGGGTCGTCGGGTGCTGCAAGTAGTAAAGGGTTCCGCCGTTCGCGATGGAGGCGACCAACGCCCCCAACTGCAGCGGCGTCATCGATATGCCCTGTCCGAAGGAGCACATGCGACCGACTCCGCCCTCCTTCTCGGGTAATACCTGCTCGGGATAAATGCCAAGCTGCTCGCCCTGGATATTCCAACCGGCCAACTCGCCCAAGCCAAACGAATTCGCGTAGTGGCGCACGCGCTCAAACCCAAGACGACGGCCAAGTGTCTCGAAATAGAGGTTGTTGGACTTAGCCAGCGCCTCGGTCATGTTCACGTGATAGCTGCCACCCAGATTGACCGGGGTGTCCTTGGTGACAATCCCTTCCTGCAGGGCCGCCAGCGCAACCGAAACTTTAATGGTCGAACAAGGCTCAGCCCCGCTCGACAGGGCCAGCTTTTGATTGACCATGGCCAGGACGCGGCCATTGCTAGGGTCGATGGCGACCACGGTGCCGTACATATTGCCCAAGGCGTCAATTGCAGCCTGGCGCACCACTGCATCTTCACCCGCCGTCACATCACCCTGGGTAATGTCCTCGTTGGCAAAGGAGCTGGCCGAAAAATGCTCGTAGTAGCGGTGGCGAACCAACACGGTGCGGCGGATCCGTGCGCCCGAGCGGCCGGGCACCGTGACCAGCGTCGCCGTTGCAACCACCGGATGGGCATGGCTCAACCCCGCCAGGTGCCGGCGCGCACGGGCGCTCTCCTGCACACGGGCGACGTGGGCGCGATGAGTGGGGTGTGTGGGACCAGCATGAGCGGGTTTCGCAAAGGCGGCAGAGCCCAGACCAAGAACCAGGGTCAGATAAAACAAGCGTGTTAAAAATTGTCTGTTCACCGCGCGATGTCCTCTCAGGAACCAAGGCTTTCTGGACTGATACCTAATCATACCTACTGACAGAGATTGGATTACTCACGTAACCCTGGGGGCTCACCGGAAGATCCTGTTTTGTAAAGCTAACCTGTTCTAACCCATATTGAACAATATTTCTGTCCGCATTTCCATATTCCACCCAAGTATTGTCGGTGTCCGTACCACAATTGGGTACACGATTGTAACCGCGAGGTCGAAATCGTGTTCCCAATTGGTGAATCGCCGCTCGATCAGGACCTGCGCAAGAAAGCCGGGATATCCAGGTTCTCCAGGTGCGAATCACTTTCGGTACGATGGGCGCTCTCCTGGCCGCGTTCCGCGGTCGCTTTACCGGGGACCAGCCGGGCGTACTCCTCCACAAACGGCTCGTTGTAGCCGGCGTGGACGGGAGTTCGAGCGGCCACCGCAGGGCGCTGGGAATCCGCCGCTTCCTCGACCAGCACGGGCTGCGGCTGCAGCGCGAACGGGGCCGGTTCCGATTCCCGCATCGCCGGCGCCGGAGAGGGCTCGAGCGCCTTCCTGGTCTCGAATGACGGGGTAAACTCCTGATCACCCAGCTCTTCGCTGGCAAAGCGGGGGGCGGAAGACTGCATGGACACACGGGGGGTCAACGCTTCATGAGATGAGTGCTTTTGCCGCCCGATCTTGTCGTGACGAAAGCCGGTGGCGATCACGGTGATTTTGACGTCGTCGCCCATGCGCTCGTCGAGCACGGCGCCGAAGATGATGTTGGCATCTTCATGGGCCGCGTTTTGAATGAGCGTCGAAGCCACATTGACCTCACTCAATTTAAGCGAACTGGACCCGCTGATGTTGATGAGAATGCCGCGCGCGCCGTCGATCGCGCCTGCTTCCAGCAGAGGCGAGGCCATGGCCGCCTGGGCAGCGGCAATGGCGCGGTTTTCCCCGCCCCGAATTGCCGTCCCCATCACCGCGTAGCCCATACCAGCCATCGTGGTTTTTACATCGGCAAAATCGCGATTAATGATACCGGGGATGGTGATGATGTCCGAGATGCCCTGAACCGCTTGCAGCAATACGTCGTCTGCAACCCGGAAGGACTCGAAGAAGCCGGCATCCTTGGCGACGGCGAGCAGTTTCTCATTGGGGATGACAATCATCGTGTCGACCCCTTCGAGCAGCTCTTCCATGCCGCGTTCAGCCTGCTGCATGCGCCGCTTGCCTTCAAACCCGAAAGGACGGGTGACCACCGCAACCGTGAGTGCGCCCATTTCGCTGGCCAGCGAGGCGATCACCGGCGCCGCGCCCGTGCCCGTGCCGCCGCCGAGACCGGCGGTGACAAAGACCATGTCCGCGCCCTCCAGGGCTTCGATAATTTTTTCTGAATCTTCCAAAGCCGCGCGCCGGCCTACGTCGGGATTGGCGCCGGCGCCCAAGCCGCTGGTGAGCTTTACCCCCAGCTGCAGCTTGACCGGCGCGTGCGACAGCTGCAACGCCTGCACATCGGTGTTGGCGACGATGAACTCGACGCCTTCCAGTTTGGCAGCGATCATGCGATTCACTGCGTTGCCTCCGCCGCCGCCCACGCCTATGACTTTGATCTTGGCGCCCCGTGCAACTTCGTCGTTATAGTGAATGCGGATTTCATCGGAAAGACTCATCAGTTTCTGCTCCGTTTCTGTGCGTAGTTTGAGATCTCATAAAGTCCCTGCGAAGATAGCTCGCAGCTTGGCCCGCAGGCCCTGATCTTCGGCCGCTCGCAGCACGCTGGTGCGATGGGTGTACAGCAGCATGCCGATGGCGGTCGAAAACTCCGGTTGAATCAGCTCGTCCGGCATGCGGGAAAGAGGCACCGGATAGCCTAGCCGCGCGGGCACGCGCAAGACGCTTTCGGCCACTTCCAGCAGCCCAGCCAGGCGGGCGCCGCCGCCGGTCACCACGCAGCCCGCGCCCAACGCACCGAGAACGCCGCCCTGGCGCAGATTTTCGCGCAAGAGCGAAAAGAGTTCGCGGGCCCGGGGCTCAAGAATCTCGCTCAGAGAGCGCTGCTTGATGGTGCGGATCACCTGGGTTCCATCGGCGATCAACTCCAGTTCGCTGGAGGCAGGAACTGAGGTGACCACGCAGTGTCCATAGTCCAACTTGAGGGCTTCTGCCTCCTGCACGGACATGTGCAGGCCCACCGCTAGGTCGTTGGTGAAGTGATCTCCGCCGATCGGAATCACGGCGCTATGAGCCACGGCGCCTTCGAAAAAAACCACCAATTCCGTCGAGCCGGCGCCGATATCGATGAGGCAGGCACCGAGCTCGCGCTCATCCGCCGACACGGTAGCTTCCGCGGCCGCGATGCCCTCGAATACGGTGTCCGTCACTTCCAGGCCGGCTTTGTTGGCGCAGGTTATGACGCTTTGGGCAGCGCTGGCGGAGCAGGTTGCGATGTGCAGATTCACTTCCAGACGGTTGCCGATCATGCCGATCGGATCATGAATACCGGGCTGCTCGTCGAGAATGAATTGTTGTGGCAACAGGTGCAGGACCTCACGATCGGCGGGAAGGGAGACGGAGCGGGCGCGGTCCACGGCGGCGCGAACATCCTCGCGCGTGATCTCGCGCAACCGGTTCCCCAGACTGATGCCGCCCTGGCTGTTGATGCCCCGCACGTGAGGTCCGCCCAGCCCTACAACACAATTGGCGATGACTGCGCCTGCCATCCGTTCGGCTTGGGTGGCGGCGTGATTGAACGCCCTGCTGGCGGGCTGCAGATCGCTGATGAGGCCCTTGCGCATGCCCTCGGCATTGACCACGCCGTGCGCGCGGTAGCGCAGAGCCCCTTCGTGGAGCTCCGCGACCAGCACGCGAATCTTGGAGCTGCCGGCGTCCAGTACGGTGAGTAGGTCTTCGCTCTTTTGACTCATCGCCGGCTCATCAACCCTTCGCTTTCGCCGCTTTCGGAGATTTGGCCGCCGGTTTCACCGGCGGGTGCTTGGCGGTAACGGCGTGCTCGGATGGCGTTTGCTGGGTCATGTCGAGGACGACCTGATTCTCATAGCGCATATCGACCGAGGCCAGATGAGGATACTGTTGCCGCCACTCGGGTAAATGCTGTTCGTAACTGCGGTAGCGGGCAAGGAAATCAGAATCGCCGAAGTGCACCTGGATGTCAGAGCCTTGAGCCGGTAGCAGGGCCCAGATGTCTTCAGGATCGGAGATGTCGACTTCGCTGAGCTGGGTGGAGACTTTGCTTCCGCCGGAGTCGAGGTCGCTAACAAATTGCTGGTACAAATGCATGCGCGCGGCGCGAACCGACAAAGGATCAGTGGCCGCAATTCCGGTGACCACGGGGAAAGAGTAGTGCTTGGCGGCCATCGCTGCCGCGGGGAGGCGCAACAGAACGCCCTGGGCGTCGACCAGACCGATGGTGTTGCCTTGACGAACGAAAGCCACCGGAGTGCGCTCCACAATGGCGACGCGCAATTGGTCAGGCAGCAGGCGCATCACCGTCGCATGTTCCACCCAAGGCAGCTGTTGCAAAGCCGCACGGCGCTGGCTCAAGGGAATGAAGAAAATGTTGCGCCCGAGATCGGATCCAAAGACCGACAGCAGCTCGGGCCGGGTCACCTGGGTGTTGCCCATGATCTGGATGGAAGCAGAGGAGGCGATGCGGAAGCGGGGATCCTCGCGAAAAAAGTCACGTATCAAGATGCCCAACCACACCACTCCAGCCAAGGCAATGATCGCTCCCGCTGCAGCCGCAATGCGCCCCGCACGAGATGCGGGAACCAGGCCCCGGCGCACAGGAACGCGCCGCCGGGCACGCAGGAACCCGTCATCGCCGGGGCCCTTCTGCGGGGCACCCTCTTGCGGTTTGGTTCGCCCCGTCGATGAGGGGGCGGGGCGAAGATATTGCTCCGTCGCTTCATCGTCTGCGAACACCGTTGCACGGTTTGCTTGTGAGTCGATTTTTGCCACGCCCGAGTCAGGTCGTGAGATTTGCCATCCAAACTATATCGTGGTTTTTTAGGGAATATTCAGGCAATTTGAGGGAATCTTAGGGGTATCTCTGTTGAAAAGGGGGGTCGGAATACACCTTGATCCGGTGATTCCTCATCTGCGGTCTGACCCGCTTGCCGGCGAAATCAAACACGATCAGATTAGTCTCCTGGCGGGGCATGTGGCAATCGATGCAGTTGTTGGAAACCGGGTGACTGGGTTTCGAAAAAGTTGCGGAGTCTGGATTGTGGCAGGTAAGGCAGCGCTGGGAGAACTCAGCCAGGTTGTGCTGGGCAACATGAACATTGTGGCAGGTCAGGCAGGTCATGGAGGACTCGAGGAAGCAGCGGCTCTGCTTGAGCATGTCCACCTGGTTGCCGTGCACGTCGAGCGGCGCAGTCAGGTCGGGCTTAGGTAGATTGATAAATTTTTCCAGTGGGCTGCCGGGGAGATAAGAGAACGATGCCTGCAGTGGCTGACCGTGGCCCCCGTGGCACCAGGCGCAGAGATCCATCTGCCGGTCGCGGGAGAAGTGAGACGGGTTCAGGATGGCCGGGTCTGCAGCCGGCTTGGCTTGCTCTCGCTGTACGTGTTCCCTTCCCGGGCCGTGACACTTTTCGCATTGGATGCCTAAGGAAAAGCCTGCCTGGTTGTAGCGGTTCGAGGGGGGTGGAAGCGCTTCAAAATATGTTGCGTGACACTCCAGGCAGCGGGGGATTATGGGACGCTCGAAATCGGCAAAGCCGTCACGATAGCCGGGGCTATTGACCCAGCCGAGATCTTTCCAGTAGGAGACGGGCAGTTCGAAAAGCTGATCTCCATCCCAGAACAGATAGGTTTGCCCCTTTTCCCCGGAGCCTACCACCACGGCAAAGCGTTCGCTGCGGGAGTTGGCGGTCTGAAAGAAGCTGCCTTGTTTTGCTTCCATGCGAAAAACGAGAGTGGGGTTCGCGGTTTTCAGAAGGTTGTCACCGGGAGTGAAGTTACCGAGTATGGAGTGTTCGTTGGGCAGGCTGGAGGTGAGGTAATGGGCAGTCTGATGGAAGGAATCGACCTGGGTGGCATGACAAGATCGGCAGGCGTCGTCCCCTAAGTACCCGTCTCGCGCCTGCGCGAGTGCGGGGAGGCATAAGAGGGAAAGGATTGTGAGAGCTCGATTCAGCATTTGAGGTCTCACTGATTGTAGGTTTTCCAGCCCAGAGCCGTAACGCCGGGTGGCCCATTCAAGCCGTCTTTTGGCTTGAGTGGGATGAAGCTGCATGGTTTGTTTTAGAAGAAATGACGCACTAGACAAAACGCCTCGGCGAATTGCACTCCAATCTCGTCGCCTCGAACCTGAAGCTTACGCAACAGCCCGGCCGGCGTCCGGCTACCATCCATCTCTGTAGGGTAGAAGGACATAGCTGCGGACTTCTTTTCGGCATGGCCTTCGTTGAGTACGGAAAAAGAGTTTGGAGCGAAAGCTTGTGAAAACGCCTGATCGGTCGAAGTGGCCACCTCGAAGAGGTAGACCTCCTTATGTCTACGAAACGGGCGTGTGGCAACCTCTATCGCACGCCCGACGCCGCGGTGCACCTGATTTGCGTCTCCGAGGAAATGGGTAAAAATAATATCCGCCCACTCAACCATGGAGATCACAGAATCATGAAGACGAGCCACCTCGCTCTCGGCGCAGCGTTCGTCGATCAGGTCAGACGGGATCACCGGAGTCGCTCCAAGATGCACGCAGGCCGCCGAAAACGATTTCGTCAAGTTGTCCCAGTTCTCGACGCCCCGCGGGTCATTCCGCTTCAGCGGCATCAACACACGAACATCGTTGCTATCCTCTCGCAGTTTCGCCAGCGTGCCACCGCATCCGATGACCTCATCATCCGGATGTGCTACGACCGCGAGAACATTCATCCGGTAACTCCAAGTAGTTCCGCTTCCTGGGCCTCATACCATTGGAGCGTTGCTGCCAGCGACGATTCCCAACTGGTAAAGCTCAGGTGGCGCAGCAGCTTGCGTAACGGCTCTATGTCGGCAACCAACCGTGTATCAGGGGTTTCTCCGCGGCGCATGGGGAGGTGGCGAACTCCTGCACTGTTGCCGAAATAACAGTTCACAGCATCCGCAACTTCATTGACTGTCAATCCGATACCGCGTCCACAATCCAATGGAAGATCGTCCTGCGCGACCTCGGTGAAATCAACAGTAATCCGGGCAAGGTCGGCGGAAAAAATCATATCCACTACCTGCTCTCCGTTGCCGAAGACCTCGATGGGTAATCCCTGCATGGCACGCTGGGCGAAGCACGGGATGATTTTCCGCACCGGCCCGGAGGCCTGATAAGGACCATATGCGTTGAAATATCTCAGGCTGCAAATGGTTGTGGCTCCATTGCTGCTGTAGAGTTGGGCGAATCGTTCCGCGGCATGTTTCGTAATTGTATAGGTATTCAGCCACACGTTGGGCTTCGAGGGATAGAACACCATAGGCACCTCATTCTCCACACAAGCAGCAAAGACATTGACAGCGCCGATGATATTGACGTGGATTCCCTCTACCGCATTCTCGTCAAGTTCAGTGGTGCCCAGTTTCCCCGCAAGGTGATACACGCGGTCCACGCCTTCAGTTAGCCGGCGCAACGACGGAGCGTCCAATATGTCGACCTGCACCGATTTCACGGCTCCGTATCCAAAGAGCTGATCGCATCGCCGCGAACCATGGGACTTATCAGCCACAGTTACACTCACTCCGTTGTGTAGTAAGACGCGAACTATTTCGGCACCGATGAAACCGTAACCGCCAAACACTACTGCCTTCATCCGATTCTCCTTGTAAGGCGTGACTTTAGCTTTATTATGACGGTGGTAGAAGAGACAGGCTAAAGCACGGCATGCTAACAAATGACTTAGTTCCCAGATTGAATAGTCTTTGTCCCGTTTTGTCTTCAAGGCGCGAGAGTGGCATCGTTGTCGCGGGAGCGGGTCCATGTGGAATTGGGGCCGCGTGGACCCTCCATCGCGAACTCGAGAACCATCCATTTACGGTGATCGATCAAGCCCCCAGAGGCGGAGGGTATGCCGCATCCGAAACAACACCTGAGGGTTTCACGTTCGACTTTGGGGGACATGTCCTATTTCCACATCAGCATTATGTTGAATTTGGCAAGCTTCTTGGTGACCTGGTCATGGACTGGAGCCACTCGTGCCCAGTACGTGGTATTTATATGCACGGGCGAATCATCCCCTCTCCGATTCAAAGGAACATACATAGACTGCCAGTATCGGAGTCGGTGCCGATCGTAATGAACCTGCTCGCCCATCGTTTGACCAGAAACCGGAAGCCGAAGAAAGCACCGAGCCAGGCGCAGAGTGAAGAATCCCTGTTGAATTACTTGAATGATTCCTTTGGACGGGAGCTGACCCGCAAGGTGATGGAGCCGCTCAATCAAAAGATGTGGTCTTTGCATCCCTCGAAAATGAGCAGCGTGTGGGTTCGCCACCGCAGCGGCTCGCAACTGGAAAACGTACCCCAAATTAGATTGCGACGCCTGATCAAGCACGCTCTGCTTGGCACCGAAGATCCACAATGGAGTGCGGAAACCAGGATCAGCTATCCGGCGATCGGCGGCATGGGCTCAATTTGGAATAGAGTGCTTAATCAGGTTGGAGCCGAACATCTCCGGTTAGGAAGGCGAATCACAGCCATCCAAACAGCTGAGAAGCGTCTCCGACTCTCCGACGGCGCGGAGCTTCCGTATTCACATTTAATTTCATCGATCCCTCTCGATGTTCTTCTCGGCCTTTGTGTAGACACACCTCACCTACAAAAGCTTGCGCGCGGCCTGC
>Ga0302326_10012131_pt1 | contig 18428 bp, 15 predicted proteins | sample Palsa_T0_3_FD_202264 | JGI IMG/M metagenome (GOLD analysis project Ga0302326, IMG submission 202264) | Peat permafrost microbial communities from Stordalen Mire near Abisko, Sweden - Palsa_T0_3 | ecosystem: Environmental > Terrestrial > Soil > Palsa > Peat permafrost | place: Sweden: Abisko...
CTGACCGGCAACGTGCACGCCGATGCCCAGCCCCAGGGACAGCCGCCATGGACCGTCAACGGCCGAATTGACGGCGACCTCGCGCATCTGAATATTGACGCGCGCATCAGCGAACCGTTCGCGGCCGAGTTCCATGGCGCCGCCGAGGAACTCACCACCCGCTGGCAGTGGCATGGCCATTCCGAGCTGCGGCGGCTCGACCTCTCGCTCTGGCACCTGGGTAACGGTCTGGGCCTGATCAGCGGGCCGCTCGAGCTGCAGGGCGACCGCGAAGGCTTCCAGGCCCGCGGCAGCCTGACCCCGCTCGCGCTGCACGCCGGCGCCATCCAGACCGAGTTCGCGGGTTCATTCCATGCACCGGTGCTGGCGATAACGCGATTTCATCTGCACCACGCACTCTCCGGCGCCACCGCGCAGGCCCAGGGCAGCGTGACACTGACCGCCGAAGGTCCGCAGCTGGACCTTCACGGCGACTGGAGCCACTTTCGCTGGCCGCTGGGCTCACCAGACGCCCGCGCCCCCGACGCCCGCGCCCCCGACGCGCGTGCCAGCAGCGACCATGGCCGCTACAGCCTCAGCGGCACACATGTCTTCGACCTCACCGCACAGGGCGTGCTGCAGATCGGCGCGCTGCCGCCCATCGAAGTCGCGGCACTGCGCGGTCAGCTGGCGGCCGATGGACTGCGCGCCGACAACGCCGAGATAGCCAGCATCGGCGCGCGCGCGCAATTGTCCGGCGGCTTGCACTGGGGGCTATCGCGCGCGTGGCAAGTGCAGGCTCACATCGAGGATCTCGAATTGGCGCAGCTGCGGCCGGGTCTGGCCGGCCGGGTCAATTTCACGCTCGCTGCCGCCGGCGACTCTATGAACGGTCGGGGCGAACTCGACGCGCGCGTGAGCGATCTGTCCGGCAACGTGCGCGGACTGCGCGCAGAAGGACATGGCGAACTTGCACACCACGCCGGCGACTGGCTGTTTCGCGATGTGCATCTGCAGCTTGGCGCGACCCACATCGCACTCGACGGGCAGGCCGGCAATCCCATGAATCTGAATTTCTCGCTCGATGCCGCCGATCTGGCTTTGCTGCACACTGGCGCGCACGGCCGTCTGCAGGCTCACGGTACCCTGACCGGCAATGGCAACGATCTGACTCTGTTGAGCACGGCCAAGCTGCAGCAGGTGGAATGGGAGGGTGTGCACCTGGATGCGCTCGACGCAACCATAGCCTTCGATCCGCACGGCTCGGGCCGCAACGATTCCCGAATAGAGCTGCAGGGCCTGGAGCTCGCCGGCCGCCGGCTCGAGCATCTGACGCTGCGCACCGAAGGCACCACGGCACAGCACAGCGTCGCGCTCGATGCGCGCGCCGAAGGGCTGGACCTGACCCTGCGCGGCAATGGCCGCTATGCCGCGGGCCAATGGCAGGAACAGATCGAACACGCCCAGGTCAGTGACGGCCGCAATCTGCATATGAGCCTGGACGCCCCGGTCGCTCTGTCCGTCGCCTTCGACCGGCTGCACCTGGAATCGATCTGTCTGCACGATGAACTCGCGCGCCTCTGCGGCAGCGCATCGCTCGACGCCGCGCAGCGCAAAATCTCGATTCGCGCCTCGAACCTGCCCATGCGAACCCTGACCGCTGGCCTGACGGCCGCCACCGACTACGAGGGCACGCTGACTGTAGAGGTCGACGCCAACGACGAATCGGCGTGGCGCGGCAGCCTCAATGCCCAGCTGAGCCACGCGGCGATCCACAAACACTTCCAGAACGGACGCATCGAAACCCTTAATCTCGGCGACGGCCTGGTCAGGGCCGAGCTCACCGAGCACCGGTTGACGGCCGGTCTCGGGCTCGATGCCGGCGCTGCCGGACTGATCGAGGGGCATCTGCAGGCGCTCAGTGGCGATGCGAATGGCGCCGATGGCAACTGGCGCGACTGGCCATTGACCGGCGAACTCAAAATCGAAACCGATGCCGTCGGCTTCGTTGAAGCCTATGTCTCACAGATCGATCGGGCCAGCGGCCGGCTGAGCGCACAGCTGTCGCTGTCCGGCAGCGCCGCGGCGCCACAGCTCAGCGGCGAGCTCGCGGTAACCGGGGCGCAACTGGATGCCTATCAGATCGCTCTGTCGCTGCGCGATCTGAATTTCCATGCGCGGCTGGCCGACGACACGCTGCAGCTCGACGGCGCGGCCAACTGCGGGCCCGACGGTCACGCCCAGGTCAGCGGCTCGGTGCGCTGGCAGCAAGGCCTGCCCTACGGCGAGCTGAAACTCAAGGGCACCGATCTGCGCGTGATCAATCTGCCCGAAGCCCGCGTCGATGCCTCTCCCGACGTCGCCCTGCATCTGCAGGGACAGCGCATCGATATCCAGGGCCAGGTGGCGCTGCCGTATGCGCGCATCGAGCCCGCCAATCTGACCAATGCCGTGCTGAGCACCAGCGACGAGGTCATCGTCGGACAGAGTTCTCCAGTGCGGGTCAGTCAGTTCAAGGTCTACAGCGACATCACGCTGGCGCTCGGCGAGCGCGTGACCGTCAATACCGCCGGTCTGTCCGGGCGCCTGAGCGGCAGCATCCGTGTGGTCACCGACGACACCGGCATCAGCCGCGGCAGCGGCGAGCTCAACGTCGAGGAGGGCAAGTACCTGGCCTATGGCCGCAACCTCGATATCCAGCACGGCCGGCTGCTGTTCAGCAACGGCCTCATGGGCGACCCGGGGCTGGATCTGCGCGCGATCAAGAAATTTCCCGACATCACGGCGGGCGTCAACGTCCGCGGCACCTTGCGGCAACCGCGCATGACCTTCTTCTCCGACCCGGAAGTCGCTCAATCCCAGATCGTCTCGCTGCTGCTGGCCGGCGGCTCACTCGAAAGCGTTCAGAACACCACCACCACCACCGATCCGGTGGCGCGCAACGCCGGTTCGCGCTCCGACCTCATGCAGGGCGGCGCGATCCTGGCGCAGCAGATCGGTGGCCGCTACAACATCGAGGCCGGCGTCGAACAGGATCTGGATAACGAAACCTCGTTCGTGCTGGGCCGTTATCTGTCCCCGCGCCTGTACGTCAGCTACGGCGTCGGCCTGGCAGAGGCCATCAACACCATCAAGATGCGCTACACCGTTGGTGATCACTGGACGGTCAAGACCGAGGGCGGCACCCACAGCGGCGCCGACCTGGTCTATACGATCGAGCGCTAGCGAGCGCTAGAAATAGCGCGCCCGGTCGAGATCGGCAATCAGCCCCGGCTGCTTAGGTTTCCAGCCGAGCAGTTCTCGGGTTCGCTGACTCGAGGCCGGGTTATCGAGCGCCGCGAAGTGCGCGAACCAGCCAAAATGGCCGGCCGCCTCCTCGGCGGATTGGGCGACCACCGGCACGTTCAGGCGGCGGCCGATCACGCCAGCGATGTCCCGGAATGCAACGCCCTCCTCGGCCACCCCGTGATACCGCGCTCCTGCGCTACCCTTCTCAAGCACCAGCCGGTAGAGATGCGCAGCATCCAGCCGGTGCACTGCGGCCCAGCGATTGAGCCCGTCGCCCACATAGGCCGAAATGCGTTTGTCACGCGCGAGAGCGATCAGCAGCGGAACGAAGCCATGATCACCGTCGCCATGCACCGATGGCGGCAGGCGCACCACCGACACGCGCACCCCACGCGCCATCTGTGCCGCTGCGGCCTCTTCAGAAGCGACACGTGGAATCGCGTTCGGGCCCGAAGCGGCCACATTTTCTTCGATCGCCAGCCGACCCGGCGTGAGCAGTCCGGTCCCCGACGTGACGATCAACGGGCGGTCAGAGCCGGCGAGCGCCGAGCCCAGAGCTTCGATGACACGCCGGTCGACCTCACAGCTGTCCTTGAATCTCGAAAAGTCGTGAATGAAGGCCGTGTGGATCACGCCATCCGAGCCGGCCGCCCCAGCGCGCAGACCCTCGAGATCCTCGAGCGAACCGCGATGCACACCGGCTCCTGCCGCGGCCAGAGATGCCGCAGCCGCATCCGAGCGCGCGAGCCCGAGTACCTGGTGTCCGGCGGCAATCAGTTCTGTGACGATGGCTGAGCCGATGAATCCGGTGGCGCCGGTGACGAAGATACGCATAAAGAAACCCTCCAAATTCAGATATGGGCTACTATCGCCACATGCACTATCCCGGTAAAGTAGTGACGTTATACGGGTATAATGAGTGATAGCATGAGCGTGCCGCTCGCCAGCGACTCCCTGCTTGGAACCTACCTGAAGGATCGCCGCGCCAAACTCGATCCGGCGGCATTCGGTTTCCCGTTGACGCGTCGGCGAACCCCTGGACTGCGACGCGAAGAAGTGGCTCAGCGCGCCAACGTCAGCGCCACCTGGTACACCTGGCTCGAACAAGGCCGCGGCGGCGCGCCCTCCGCCGACGTGCTCGACCGCATCGCCCGCGCCCTGATGCTGGTAGAAGTCGAGCGCGAACACCTGTTCTTGCTGGCCCTCGGCCGGCCGCCCGAGGTCCGCTATCAAGCGGTCGAGGGCGTCACACCACGATTACAACGCGTACTCGACGCGCTCGAACTCAGCCCCGCCTACGTGAAGACCTCCACCTGGGACATCGTCGCCTGGAATCGCGCCGCCTCCGCGGTACTGGCCGACTATGCCGCGCTGGCGCCCGAGCAACGCAACATCCTGCGCCTGCTGTTCTGTAATCCCCGCGTTCGCGCCGCAATGCCAAATTGGCACAGCGACGCCCGATTTGTGGTGGCCGCGTTCCGAGCCGACGCAACGCGCGCCGGGGCCGCCATGAACGTCAAAGCCTTGGTCGATGAAGTCAGCCGGCGCAGCCCCGAATTCGAGCAGATGTGGCGCGACCACGACGTGCGCAGCACCTACGGCGAGGGCCCCAAACAAATGCACCATCCGATTGCCGGGCCGATCGCCCTCGAATATTCAGCCTTCGCCGTCGATGGCCGCCCCGATCTCGGCATGGTGATCTACAACCCGGCAACGCCGGCGGACGCAGACCGGATCCGCTCGCTGATCAGATCCGAGCCTTAAGCATCCGCCGAGGCGCTGGAGCACCGCGCTCCAACGCCTTGCCTGAGCGCCTTGCCCGAGCGCACTGCCCGAGCGCCTTGCCTGAGCGTCAGTGCGGCCGCTCGTGGCCTGGCGCGGCGCGCTTATTTCTTGCGCCGCGCCTTGCCACCACGCTTGCCCTTCTTCGCTGCCGATCGCGCGGTTTTACGCGCACTCGAGGCGCTGCGCGCCGCCGACTTTTTCTTGCCGGCCTTCTTCTTGCCAGTCTTCCCTCTCCCAAACTTCTTGCTTGCGGCTTTCTTCTTGACCGCTTTCTTGACCGCTTTCTTGGCGACTTTCCTGGCCGCCGGCTTGGCCGCTTTCTTCGCAGCAGCTTTTTTCTTCTGCGCCGCCTTCTTGGGCGCCGCCTTCGCAGCCGCTGATTTGGCCGGCGCGGCAGGCTTGGCCGGCGCCGCGGGCTTGGCCGTAGCTACCGCCTTGGACACAGCCTGGGCCACAGTTTGAGCTGGCCCCTGCGGCTTCGCGGCCGGCACTTGAGTGGGCGCCGCGGGTGGCGCGGGCGGCTTGGCGTATGACTTCGATGCAGCACTCGCTGACGGCGGCGTGGTCTGCGGTGCCGCGGGCTTCGGGGCCGGCTTGGGTGCGCTGGGCGCTGCCGCAGTGGGCGGCGCGGCGCTGGGCTTGGCCGCAGCCGGCTTCGGCGGTGGGGGCGCCGTGGCACCTTTGGCCATGGTATGCACGGCAAACGCCACACCGCTGGGGTCCGCCAGCTGGGCGATGCGGCCGCCGCCCGGTACATCCATGGGACCGTTGAGCAGACGTCCACCCGCCTTGGTCGCCGTCGCCGCAGCCTTGTCCGCATCCGGAACTTCGGTGTAGGGCAGCCAATGCGGCCCAACGCCGGCTTGCGAGGACTTGAACATGCCGCCGCGCTGCACGCCGTCGGAACCAAAAATCAAATAGAAGCCCATCGCTCCCATATCCATGCGATGGATCAGCTGCCAGCCGAACAGCTCACTGTAGAATTTGAACGCAACCTGGTCGTCGGTGGTGGAAAGTTCCTGCCACGCCAACTCCCCGTTCTGGGGTGCACCTTTGGGCGCCCCATTCGACGAACTCGGTAACGGTTTGAACACCGCAAACGCGGCGCCTTGCGGGTCAGCCAGGATTGCGAAACGGCCGACCTGATTGATATCGGAAGCGGGGCGGATGATTTTGGCGCCGAGCTTCTCGGCACTTGCCACCGTCGCATCGACGTCGTCCGCGCCGATGAAGGCCAGCCAGTGACCTCGCACGCCCTGTTCGCGCAGCGCATCGGTCAGCTGCGACATGCCGGCCACCGGACCGCTCTTGGCGGCAAACACCGTGTACGAGGGATCCCCGTCCCACGGTTCGGTTCGCCATCCCAGCACCTTATTATAGAACTCGGCGGCGGCCGCCGGATTCTCAGTCATGAGGCCTTCCCAGATGAAGCGTCCTTGAACACTCGGTTGTGCCATGACAATCCCCTTCTTATTCGTGCCGACTAACCCGACCAAGTAGCGTTGCAGAAGATAACCGAAGCTATCGTTGTCAGGTAGTAAGACTAAGAATGCGGCCAAACTTTTTTCGCGTGGTCGCGAAGAAAAGCCGCGAAGCCTGCGCGCTCGAGCGTACCGGAGGCAAGTTCGAGCACCGCCTGCGCAGCCTCAGCCTCAGCGGCTTTGAAGCGATAGCCGTTGAGTTCCAGAAACAGCACACCCACCACAAAGCCGGTAGCCGCATTGCCGTGCGTGAACGGAAGCTCGCGCACCATACCTGCGATATACAGCGCCGCCAGATCGACGATGCTCGCGTCCTGGGCGGCGGCATGGTGCTGCGGCGGCGCCTCGAGCACCGAGTTCAGCAGCAACCCGTCGCATACTGCATCGGAACCGTCCAACGCGAGCAGGCGATCGTTGACGGCGAGCACATCCGCCGACTCGATCCAGATCGGTTCCTTCACTTGGATAACTTGCGAACAGTGTGCCGGTAGCGCGCCATGATCTGCTCGGCCTTCGACATCTTGCCCTCGAACACCGGGTCGTAGGGCGTGAGCCGATAGCTGCCCCCGGGGCCGTCGATCAGAAATAACGACTCCCCCTCACCGGTCTGCAGACGGCTGATGACCTCTCTGGGCAGCACCACGCCCAGTGAGTTACCTACCTTGCGTACCTTGAGCACTACCACTTGCCACTCCTTGAGAAAAACGGCGTTATTACAAAAGTTATAACACCCGATTTAGAAAAAAAAGTCCCCTCGCGCGGCCCCCGCCCCAGCCCATTGCGCGCACGTGCATTTTTATGCATAATTATCAGGATTTATGCAGATGCCGCCATGCTGACCGACCGACAACAGATAGACCGCCGCAACGCCATCCTGCGCATTCTGCGCGGTGGCATCGTGCGCCGGCAGAGCGATCTGGCGCAGCTGCTCAAGAATGACGGCTTCGAGGTCACCCAGTCATCGGTCAGCCGCGATCTGCGCGAGCTCGGCGTGCTCAAGGCCAGCGGCCGCTACCTGGTGCCGCCCGATGAAATCTCGCGCGCCAATGGCGATTTCGGCGCACTGGCGCAGTTCGTGCGCACGGTGCGCACCGCCGGCGCCTCGATCACGGTGATCCGCACCACGATCGGAGCGGCGCCGAGCGTCGCGGTCGCGCTGGACAAGGCCGAATGGCCGGAAGTGGTCGGCACCATATCCGGTGACGACACGATTTTCCTGGCCACCGCGGATGCTCCCGCGCAGCAGCGGCTCATCGAGCGCCTGAATTTGTTGTTCCGCACCTGAGAATCCTATGCAGCAGTTACCCGACGCGCAGCCCATCCTGCTCGCCTATTCCGGCGGCCTCGACACCTCGTTCCTGGTGCCGTGGCTGACCCAGAACTATCGCCGTCCGGTCATCACGGTCACGGTCGACACCGGCGGTATCGATGCAGCGGCGGCAGGCACCCTGCAGGAGCGCGCGCTCCAGCTGGGCGCCATCGCGCATCACCAGGTCGATGCGCGGGTGGGTTATTTCGAGCAGGTGCTGCGCTTTCTGATCATGGGCAACGTGCGGCGCGGCCAGCTTTATCCGCTGTGCGTGGGCGCCGAGCGCGTCATGCAGGCCCAAACCATCGCCCGCATGGCGCGCCAGCTCGGCACCGGCACCATCGCCCACGGCTGCACCGCCGCCGGCAACGATCAGGTGCGATTCGAAGTCGCGCTGCGCACGCTGGCGCCGGATCTGCAGGTGCTCGCGCCCATTCGCGACCGCGCCTTCCGCCGCAGCGAGGAACTCGAGTATCTGCAGCAAGCACAATTGCCGATTCCGCCGTTCGGCGCGGCCTACTCGATCAATCGCGGCCTCTGGGGTGTCACCATCGGCGGCAAGGAGACCCTGACCTCCAGTGGCAGCATTCCCGAAAGCGCCTGGGTGCTCTCACCCGATGCGTTCACCAACCCGCGCGCGCCCGAGCGGCACAGCCTGAGCTTCGAGGCCGGACGGCCGACGGGGCTCGACGGCGTGAGCTTGCAGCCCGTGGCACTGATTGAACGATTGGAGGCGCTCGGCGCGCCGTTTGGCATCGGACGCGGCATTCATCTGGGCGATACCATCATCGGCACCAAGGGACGCGTGGCCTTCGAAGCGCCCGCGGCCGAGATGCTGTTGATCGCGCATCGCGAACTGGAAAAACTCGTGCTCACGGCGCGTCAGCAGCGCATCAAGGAGGCCGTGGCCGCCCCCTACGGCGATCTGGTGCACGAAGGCCAGCTGCTCGATCCGGTGTGCCGCGACATCGAAGCCCTGCTGCTGTCCTCGCAGCAGCGCGTCACCGGCCAGGTGCACCTGCTGCTGCGTCCGGGCGCACTGTTCATCGAAGGCGTGGATTCCGAGTACTCGCTGATGGCCGCATCCAAGGGCATTTACGGTGAGGCGGCCGGCGAGTGGAGCGCGGCCGATGCGCTGGGTTTCTCGAAGATCGCCGCGCTGCCCGGCGTGTTTTATCGGCGCGCCGGCGATGCCGCTTCCGCGGGCGCGCAGACATGAAGACCGTGGTGGTGGACAAGGTGGCCTCGGTCACGCAGGCGTGCGCACTGGGACAGGAATTGCGGCTGTCGAGCGAGATCCCTTCCGAGGAAGGCGTGATCGTGGTGGCCGAAGTGCTCAACAACAAGTCCAGCTACAACACGCTCGAACTGGCCAGCGGCCGCATGGCCAAAGTGGTCAAGGGCGACATCGTGGCCGGCGCACTGGGTCCGCGCCGGGCGCTGTTCGGCTACTCGGGCCACGTGCCCAGCGAACTCAAACCCGGCGATGTGATTCAGATGCTCAACATCGGCGGCGTCATGGGCGTGTGCGATTCGGCCACTGCGGACAAGGGCAAGCCGTTCGATTGCCGCGTGCTGGGCGTAGTGCTGCATTTTCCGTATCTGGGTGAGCGCATCGGCATACCGGCGCGGGTGGGCTACCGGCCGCTGGATTTCAATGCGCCGCTCGACACCCGCAGCGTGCCGGTGGTGGCGCTGGCCGGCACCTGCATGGAGGCCGGCAAGACCGCGGCCGCGGCTGCGATCGTGGCGCGCATGCGCCATCGCGGTCTGGTGGTGGATGCATTCAAGGCCACGGGTGTATCGCTGCGCCGGGATATTCTGGCCTTCGAGGATGCCGGCGCCCGCCGCACCATGATCTTCACCGATCTGGGCGTCGTGACCACCACCGGCCGTACCGGCCCGGCGCTCACGCGCACCATGTTGACCGAACTGGCAGCTGGCAAACCCGATGTCATCGTGTTCGAGCTCGGCGACGGGCTGCTGGGCACCTATGGCGTGGATGCGATTCTCGAATGCGCCGATATCCGCCGCGCACTGACCGGCGTGGTGCTCTCGGCCAACGATCCGGTCGCGGCCTGGGGCGGGGTGAAGCTGCTGCGCGAGCGCTTTTCGGTCGAGCCCTGCATGGTGACCGGTCCGTCCACCGACAATCAGGTCGGCATCGAGATCATCGAGCAGCAGATGGGCGTGGCCGCCTGCAACGCCATCACCGATGGCGCCGGACTCGGCGATGCAGTCATGGCCGCGATCGGGTTGTCCACCGCCGAGCCGCGCGCGGCCGGAGCCGCCGAGTGACGCAGCGCATTGCGACCGTGGTGCTCGGTGGCACCGGTTATGTTGCGGGCGAGCTGCTGCGCCTGATCGCGGGCCATCCGCATTTTGAACTCGCCGGCGTGCTGTCCGACAGTCAGCCGGGCGAGAGTGTGGCGGCAGCCTTCCGTCATCTGGCTACGGCGTATCCGCGAGAACGCTTCCAATCCACCGAGCAGATCGAAACCATCGTACGCAACGAGCCGTCGGCCGCAATCTTCTCAGCCGCGCCGCACGGCGCCGCCGCGGCATTGATCGACCGCCTGCTCAGTGCTGCCGAGTCGGCCGGCCGCAGCCCGCACGTAGTCGACATCTCCGCGGATTTTCGCTACCGCTCCGCGGCCGCCTACGAAGCGGTATACCGGCACGCGCACGGTGCGCCCAACCGCATCGACTCGTTCGTGTGCGCGCTGCCCGAACATCTGCCGCGCACGCCCTCCGCGCACGTGGCGCATCCGGGCTGTTTCGCGACCGCGACCCTGCTGGCCTCGGTGCCATTGCTGACGCTCGGACTGACCCGCGGGGAACTGTTCGTGAGTGCCGTGACCGGCAGCACCGGCTCGGGCCGCAAGCCGGTCGAGGGCACGCATCATCCGGCGCGTCATAGCGATATGTACGCCTACGGTGCGCTCTCGCATCGCCATACACCCGAGATTCGCGCCTGCGCGGCCGCGGCCAGCGGGGTCGAGGCGCAGTTCGCGTTCGTGCCGCATTCGGGTCCGTTCGCGCGCGGCATCCACGCCACGGTGCAGGCCACGATGCGCCAGCCGCATGAAACGGCCGAGGTGCTCGCGGCCTTGCGCGAGTTCTACACCGGCGCGCCGTTCGTGCGCATCAGCGACACGCCGCCGCACGTGAAGGACGTGGCCACGAGCAACTATGCCACGCTCTCGGCCGTCAGCGACGGCCGCACGCTGGCGGTGTTCTGCGTGCTCGACAATCTGAACAAAGGTGCGGCCGGCGGCGCCGTGCAATGGATGAACCGCTTGTACGATCTGGCGGAAACCGCGGGACTCACCGCGCCCGCGCCGGGCTGGACCTGAATGAACGCAGCACTGCAGAACCAGCTGGCGCCGGTGTTCGCCCAGTATCCGCTGTCGGTGGTCTCGGCCCAGGGCGTGTGGTTGCACACCAGCGATGGCCGCCGCGTGCTCGATCTGTATGGCGGTCATGCGGTGGCCGCGCTCGGTTATGGACATCCCGGCTGGACGCAGGCACTGCGCGAGCAGGCGCGCACCTTGAATTTTCAAAGCAACGCCGTGCCGCTCGAGACCCGTGTGCGTGCCGCGCAGCGCCTGCTACGATTTTCGGGCCTCGACTTCAGCAGCGTGTTCTTCGTCAACAGCGGCGCCGAGGCCAATGAAAACGCGCTCAAGATGGCCTTCACGATCACGGGCCGCAGTCACGTGGCGGCCGTCGAGCATAGCTTTCACGGGCGCACGGCCGCCACCGGCGCGCTGACCTGGGGCGCCGCCAACAAGTGGTACGGCTTTCCGCGCACGCCGTTCGATGTGAGCTTCATCGCAAGGCGCGATCGCAGCGCCATCGTCCAGCAAGTGACCGACGCCACCGCGGCGGTAATCGTCGAGCCCGTGCAGGGTGTGGGCGGCGCCTATGACATGGGCGTGGAATTCCTGAGCGCACTGCGCGCGCGCTGCGATCAAGTCGGCGCGCTGCTGATCTTCGATGAAGTCCAATGCGGCATGGGCCGTGTCGGCGAGCCGTTCGCGGCCAAACTCTATGGCGTCCAGCCCGACATGATTACGGCTGCCAAGGCGCTGGGCAACGGCTTTCCGTGCGCAGCGTTGCTCATGACACCGCGCGTAGCCGCGGCCGTGAAGCTCGATGCCCTGGGCACCACGTTTGGCGGCGGCCCCATGGCCTGTGCCGTGATCGAGGCCGTGATCGAGGCCATCGAGTCCGAGCAGCTGCTCGCACGCGTGCGCCACACCTCGGCGCTGATTCGCAACCGCTGCCTGGTCGGACCGGTCATTGCCCACCAGGGCGCCGGGCTGTTGCTGGGTCTGCGCACGGTGCGGCCGGCCAAGGAGATTCATGCGCTGCTGCTCGAGCGCGACATTCTTGCGGGCACCAGCGCCGATCCGACCATCCTGCGCCTGCTGCCGCCGTACGTGCTCGAGGACCAGCATGTCGAGCTGCTGCGCAGTGCGCTGCTCGACATCGGCAGCTGAACTCATGCGGCGCTTCCTCGATCTGGGCGATTTTTCCGCCGAGCAGGTGCAGGACTTGCTCGCGCTCGCGCGCCGGCTCGAGCACACGCCGGAGCCGCAGGCTCTGCGCGGGCGGATTCTGGGACTGCTGTTCATGAACCCGTCGTTGCGCACACTGTCCTCTTTCCAGGCCGGCGTCGCGCGCCTGGGTGGCTCGTGCTTTGTGATCACGCCGGGCAGCGGCACCTGGCAGCTCGAAACCCGCACTGGCGCCGTCATGGATGGCGCGGCAGCCGAGCACATCCGCGAGGGACTGCCGGTGCTGGCCTCGTACTGCGATGCGCTCGGCATTCGTGCCTTCGCCGACGGCAAGGATCTGGCGGCCGAAATCAGTGAAAGCAAATTCAGCGCCATGTCGGCCCTGATCGAGAAACCACTGATCAACCTGGAGTCTGCGATCAATCATCCGTGCCAGGCATTGGCCGATTGGAAGACGCTCGATGAACTGAAGCTCCCGCGCGGCGCGAAGTTCGTGCTGAGCTGGGCTTACCACCCGCGCGCGCTGCCGCTGGCCGTGCCGGCCGCCACCGTGCACATGGCGGCCATGCGCGGTATGGAAGTGGTGGTGCTGCGGCCGGAAGGGTTTGCGTTGCCGGCCGCGATCATGGACAAGGCGCGGCGCGCGGCGGCGCTCAGCGGCGGTTCGGTGCGCGAGAGCGCCGACCGGCGCGAAGCATTCGCAGACGCGCACATCGTCTATGCCAAGGAATGGGCCTACACGGCCGCCTACGGCGATGAAACGCGCGATGCCGAGGCGCGCCGGCCATTGCGCGACTGGTGCCTGAACGAGAGCTGGTTTGCCGGTGCGAGCAGCGATTGCCGCCTGATGCATTGCCTGCCGGTGCGGCGTAATGTCGCGCTCGCCGACGAGCTGCTCGACGGCGCGCGCGCCGTGGTGCTGCGGCAGGCCTACAACCGTTTGCCGGCGCAGATGGCCGTGCTTCATCAAATGCTCAAACCCGCGGAGTAGACGCTCGACATGATTCTGCATCGTTCCGACCAGTCGGCAACCATCCACGCGCTACGCAACGCATCGCCCTACATCCGGCTCTACAAGGGCAAGGTGTTCGTGGTCAAGGCGGGCGGCGCGGTGTTCGGCGATGCCGCGATGACGCGTGCGCTGATCGAGCAGATTGCGATCCTGCATTACCTCGGCGTGCGCGTGGTCATGGTCCATGGCGGCGGTCCGCAGCTGACCGAGCTGACCGAGGCGCTCGGACAGACCACGCGCATGGTGCAGGGCCGGCGCGTGACCGACGAGAAGTCCATCGATGCCACCTCGATGGTGCTCAATGGCCTGATCAACACCCGCATACTCGCGATCTGCCGCGATCTGGAGATCAATGCCGTCGGCATATCGGGCGTCGATGCCGGTCTGGTGCGCGCCCACAAGCGTGCGCCCATGCAGCTCAGCGGCGAGCCCGCGCCCGTGGATTTCGGCTTCGTCGGCGACATCGACAGCATTGACGTCGGCGTGATCCGCAATCATCTCGATGCCGGGCTCATGCCCGTGATCAGTCCGCTGTCGGCCGACAACCGCGGCATGCTGCTCAATATCAACGCCGACACCGTGGCCGCGGCAATCGGCGCGGCGCTGTCGGCCGAAAAACTGATTCTGTGCACGGGCGCCCCGGGCATACTCGAACGCGCCTCGGATCCGAGCTCAGTGGTCTCCTACACCGATCTGGCCGGACTGGCTCGGCTGCTGGACGCGGGCGCCATCACCGATGGCATGCTGCCCAAGGCCAAGGCCATCGAGGATGCCTTGCGCGGCGGCGTGCGCCGCGTGCATGTGATTTCCTACAGCGCCCAGGACAGCATACTGGCCGAAGTGTTCACCAATGAAGGCACGGGCACGCTGATCGTCGCCGACATCAACGCCCTGACGCCGGCGGAACAGCAAGGCGGCGCATGAGGCCAGGTTCGTGACACGGCTGTGGGACAAAGGCGCGCCGCTCGATCAGCGGGTACTGCGCTATACCGCCGGCGAAGACTATGCGCTCGACGAGCGCCTGGTGCGCTACGACGTGCGCGCCTCGATTGCGCACGCCGAGATGCTGCATGCGCAGCAGCTGCTGTCGGCCGCGGATCTGCAGCAGATCCGCGCCGGACTCAGCGCGCTGGCCGATGAGCATGAGCGCGGCCTCTGGCACATCGAACTGGCCGACGAAGACGGACAGACCGCGCTCGAGCGGCATCTGACCGCGCGCATCGGCAGCGCCGGCGCGCGCATTCATCTCGGACGCTCACGCAACGATCAGGTGCTCACGGCCCTGCGGCTGTACCTGCGCGACGCCATCGACCAACTGCAGCAGGCCACGCAGAACCTGATTCGCTCGCTCGAGCGTCTGGCTCAGCGCGAAGCCGCGACGCCGCTGCCCGGTTATACCCACATGCAGCAGGCCATGCCCAGCTCGGTCAGTCTTTGGGCCGGTGGCTACGCCGCCGAGCTCGCTGACGATGCCCAGGGCCTGCAGAGCGTGCGCCGGCGCGTGCAGAAGAATCCGCTGGGCTCGGCTGCCGGCTACGGCACGCCCGGCCTGCCCATCGATCGCGCAGCCACCACGCGCGCGCTGGGTTTCGAGCACACGCATGAGCCGGTGACCGCGGTGCAGCTCTCGCGCGGCAAGGCCGAGGCGCAGCTGTTGTTCGAGCTGGCGCTGCTCATGGGCGACTTGAGCCGCATGGCCGCGGACCTGCTGCTGTTCTACACCCAGGAATTCGCGTTCATCGACCTGCCCGATGCCTTCACAACCGGCTCCTCGATCATGCCGCAGAAGCGCAATCCCGATGTGTTCGAGCTGGTGCGGGCCCGCAGCGCCACGGCACTCGGCGCCCTGACTGAAGCGCTCGCGCTCTGCGCCAAGCTGCCCTCGGGCTATCAGCGCGATCTGCAATTGCTGAAGTTGCCGCTGTTTCGCGGCATCGACCTGGGGGCGCAGACACTCGATATCGTGGCGGCGGCGCTCGATGCGCTAAAATTCCGCCCCGATCGCATACGCCTGGATCCGGCCGTGCATGCGGCCGAAGAGGCCAATGCGCTGGTGGTCAAAGAGGGCATCCCGTTTCGCGAGGCCTACGCACGAGTGGCTGCGCGCTATAAGCGCAAGGACTGAGCATGGAGCCGGAGACCAATACGGCCGTCAGCGTCAATCGCGGGCTGATCGAGTACATGAACTGGATCTACGCTCTGCACGCGCTGTCGGTGCTGATCGGGCTGCTGACCGCGCGCGCCGTGGCGCTGCGCTTTGCCTTCGGGCTGCCGTCCATCATCGCCGTGATCCTCAATTACGCGCGGCGCTCCGAGGCGCGTGGCACCTGGCTCGAAAGCCACTTTCGCTGGCAGATGCGCACCTTCTGGTATTCCTGGCTCTGGATACTGCTGACCTGCATCGTCGCCATGCCGTTGCTGATTGTGGTGGTCGGCTTCTTCATCGCCATCGTCGGCTTCGCGCTGATCGGGATCTGGGTCATCTATCGCGTCGCGCGCGGCTGGCTGGCGTTGCGCGACAGCCGCGCCATGCCGTTACCGCCCGCATGAGTGCGCCGCTGCACACTGCGCGCGCGGCGCTGGCGCTGGCCGCGCTGCTGGCGCTCACCATGACCGGAGCGCTGCAGGGTTGCGGCCTCAAGGGGCCGCTGTACCTGCCGCAGCAGAAGAAAACCAAGGTGCCCCCTGAGGCGCCGCCGGCCGCGCCTGCGCCGGCCAGCGCGCCATCCTCGCAGTCCTAGCACGCTCGCGACCCGATGCCGCTACCCGAACGCCCGGATCTGGTGCTGATCGATGGCTCGTCCTATTTATATAGGGCGTTCTACGCGCTGCCGCCGCTGACCAACTCCAAGGGCGCGCCCACCGGCGCGATCTACGGCGTGTTGAACATGCTGTCGAAGTTTCTGCGCGACTTCATGCCGCCGCACATCGCTGTGGTATTCGATGCGCCGGGCAAAACCTTCCGCGATGAGCTGTTCGCCGAGTACAAGGCCAATCGCCCGGCCATGCCCGACGATCTGCGCTCGCAGACCGAGCCTTTGCTGGCGGCGGTCGAGGCGCTGGGTCTGCCGGTACTGCGTGTCGACGGCGTCGAGGCCGACGATGTGATCGGCACCCTGGCCTGCCGCGCCTGCGCCAACGGTCAGAGCGTGCTGATCTCCACCGGCGACAAGGACATGGCGCAGCTGGTCAATGAGCACATCACGCTGATCAATACCATGAGCGGCACGGTGCTCGATCGCGCCGGCGTCAAGGCCAAATTCGACGTCTTTCCCGAGCAGATCATCGATTACCTGGCGCTCGTGGGCGACAGCTCCGACAACATTCCGGGTATCGAAAAGGTCGGGCCGAAAACGGCCGCCAAATGGCTCAACAATTACGGCACGCTCGATGGCCTGTTGGCACACGTGGCCGAGATCCCCGGCAAAGTCGGCGAGAATCTGCGCGCCGGCCTCACCACGCTGGCGCTCTCGCGCCAGCTCGCGACCATTCGCACCGACCTGACGCTGGCGCTCGATGACAGCGGACTCAAGCGCCGCGAGGCCGATCCGGCCAAGCTGCGCGCCATCTACGGCGCGCTCGAATTGCGCACTCTGCTCTCGCAGTTGGAGGCCGCAGCGCAAGGCGCGGCCGAGGGCGCACCGGCAGGCAGCGTCACGATAGCGGCTGGCGTCGCGCTGGCCCCCGGTGTAGCGGTCGCCGCTGAAGTGGTGATCGCAGCGCCCAGCGATCCGTTGGCGGCCGCGCTCGCCAGCGTGCCGCGCCAGTACGAAACCATCGTCGATGAGGACAGTCTCGCGCGCTGGATCGAGGCGCTCAGCGGAGCCGAGCTGTTCGCATTCGACACCGAGACCACGAGCCTCGATTACATGAACACCGAGATCGTCGGAGTCTCGTTCTGCATCGAACCGGGCCATGCCGCCTATGTGCCACTGGCCCACGATTACCCAGGCGCGCCGCCGCAGCTCGAGCGCGCGCGCGTGCTGCAACTGCTGCGGCCGCTGCTCGAGGATCCGGCGCGCGGCAAGCTCGGCCAGCATTTGAAATTCGACATGCACGTGCTCGAAAACTACGGCATCGAAATCAGGGGACAGCGTTTCGACACCATGCTCGAGTCCTATATTCTGAACAGCACCGCTACGCGCCATGACATGGATTCGATGGCGCAGCATTACCTCGGCCTCTCGACCATTCACTTCGAGGACATCTGCGGCAAGGGCGCCAAGCAGATCACCTTCAATCAAGTCAGCATCGAGCAGGCCGCCGACTATTCGGCCGAGGATGCCGACATCACCATGCGGCTGCACCGCGCGCTGTGGCCCAGGCTCGAGCAGACCAGCAAACTCTCGCAGCTGTATCGCGACACCGAGCAGCCGCTGGTGCCGGTACTGCAGCGCATGGAGCGGCACGGCGTGCTGATCGATCGCGCCATGCTGGCGGTGCAGAGCGGTCAGCTGCTGGTGCGCATGCGCGAGATCGAACAACTCTCGCACCTGGAAGCCGGTGCGCCGTTCAATCTGGATTCGCCCAAGCAGTTGCAGCAGATCCTGTTCGAGAAACTGCAATTGCCGGTGTTGCGCAAGACCCCGTCGGGCACGCCCTCCACGGGCGAGGATGTGCTGGAAGAACTGGCGGCGAACTACGCGCTGCCCAAGCTGATTCTGGAATATCGCGGCCTCGCCAAGCTGCGCTCGACCTACACCGAAAAGCTGCCCGAGCAGATCGATGCCACGACCGGACGCGTACACACCAGCTATCACCAGGCCGTGGCCGCGACCGGGCGCCTTTCTTCGACCGACCCGAACCTGCAGAACATTCCGATCCGCAGCCTCGAAGGCCGGCGCATCCGCCAGGCCTTCATCGCCGCGCCCGGCTATTGCCTGCTGGCCGCCGACTACTCGCAGATCGAGCTGCGCATCATGGCGCACCTGTCGGGCGACGAAGGCCTGCTGCGCGCGTTCGCCGAGGACCGCGACATCCACCAGGCCACGGCGGCGGAAGTGTTCGGCGTGCCGCTCGATCAGGTATCGAGCGATCAGCGCCGCTCGGCC
>Ga0302326_10012132_pt1 | contig 18426 bp, 17 predicted proteins | sample Palsa_T0_3_FD_202264 | JGI IMG/M metagenome (GOLD analysis project Ga0302326, IMG submission 202264) | Peat permafrost microbial communities from Stordalen Mire near Abisko, Sweden - Palsa_T0_3 | ecosystem: Environmental > Terrestrial > Soil > Palsa > Peat permafrost | place: Sweden: Abisko...
ACGGCGCTGAGCGGTACGGCGAATTCCCCGGCCGTGTGGCCAACTGTGCCGCTGGCTGTTGGCGCGTCGCCGCCGAAGGCCGCTGCGCAGATGACCTCGAAGGTTGCCGGCAGCCCCTGTGCTGTGCGCAAACGTTCGTAGGCGTCGAGCATGCTCTGCATGCGTGCGCGTCCGGTGAGGCCGCGCGCTCGCGAGCGCATGGCGTTGCGTGCGCCGAGCTGCTTGAGCTCGCGCATCAGCGCGTGCACGGCCGGGTAGTGCAGCCGATAGTGCTCCAGATCCATGACCGGTTCGGCGAAGCCGGCGCGCATGAGGCCGTCACCGATCTGCTGCATGTCGGCGAACAGGCTCACGTGGTTGTGGTCGTCAGCGGCCGCCCAGGCGCTGCGCAGCTCACGCAAGGTGTCGGGGCCGAAGGTCGAAAACAGCAACAGTCCGCCGGGCTTGAGCACGCGCGCGAGCTCGGTGAATACCGCATCGGGTCGATCACACCACTGCAGCATCAGATTGCTGTAGATCAGCTCGACGCTGTGCGCGGCCAGGGGCAGCGCCCGCGCGTCGGCGCAGACACGCGCAATCCCGGCGCGGCGCCAGGGCCAGCGCGCGCGCGGCATGGCCTGCAGCATGCCCTCGGCGATGTCGAGGGCCAGCACCTGGGCGCGCGGAAAGCGCCGCTGCAGCAGCAGCGCGGCCTGACAACAGCCCGCGCCCAGATCGAGCACACGCTGCGGGGCGAGCGTGAAGTATTGCAGGCGCTCGAGCAGCTCCGCGCGCACGCGCTGCTGCAGGTGCGCCGCTTCCTCGTAATGCGCCGCGGCGCGGCTGAATGAGCGCACCAGGGCGCGCCGATCCAGCTCGAAGCGGGTTTCCGGCTCGCTCACGCGAACACCGTCGCCAGGGCCTCGAGCAGGCCGTCCACCTGCGACTGACTGTGCGCGGCCGAGAGCGTCACGCGCAGGCGCGCGCTGCCCTGCGGCACGGTCGGCGGACGGATCGCGCTGACCCAGAAGCCCAGTGCGCTCAACGCCTCGCTCAGGGCCAGCGCGCGCGCGGAAGTTTCGACGATCAGCGGCTGGATCGGGGTCATTGCGGCCGACGAGGGCAGCGGCAGGCCGAGCGCGATCGCGCCGGTGCGGAAGCGCTGCACCAGGCTGTGCAGATGCTGGCGTCGCCACGGCTCGCGCAACGACAGCCGCAGCGCCGCGCGCGTGGCCGCGGCGATCGCCGGTGGCAGCGCCGTGGTGTAGATATAGGTACGCGCGCGCTGGATCAGGCTGTCGATCAATGCCGCATCGCCGGCCACGAACGCGCCGCAGCTGCCAAACGCCTTGCCGAGCGTGCCGATCAGGATCGGCACCGCGCCGGCATCCAGGCCCGCCTGCTCAAGCGTGCCGCCGCCCTCGGCGCCGAGCACGCCGAGCCCATGGGCGTCATCGACCATGAGCAACGCGCCGTGCTGCTGCGCCAGGGCGGCGAGCTCGCGCACCGGCGCCACATCGCCATCCATGCTGAACACCCCGTCGGTCACGATCAGGCGCGCGCCCTCGGCGCCTACAGGCTGCAGGTGCGGGTAGCGCCGCAGCCGCGCGCCCGCCAGACGGGCGCCGTCGAGCAGCGAGGCATGATTGAGACGATCCGCGAGGATCAGATCATGGCGCGCGCTCAAGGCGCTGAGCACGCCGAGGTTCGCCATGTAGCCGCTGGAGAACAGCAATGCGCGCTCGCGATGCGTGAAGGCCGCCAGCTCGGATTCGAGCGCGTGATGCTCGAACGAATGGCCGGTCACCAGATGCGATGCGCCGGCGCCGAGACCGTGCTGGCGCATGCATTCGCTCGCGGCCTGGATCAGTGCCGGATGCGTGCGCAGGCCCAGGTAGTCGTTGCTGCAGAAATTCAGCAGCTCGCGGCCGGCGACGCGGATGCGCTCGGGATGCGCCAGGTCGGGTGTGGCTTCGACCGTGATGCGGTGGCGGCGCTGGTGCCGCGCTTCATCGGCGTCAAGCCGCCCCATGCACAGCCGACGGGCTCTCGGGCTGCATCCCCAGACGGCTCAGTAGCGCACGATCGCGCGCCACATCGGGATTGCCCGTGGTCAGGAGCTTCTCGCCATAGAAAATCGAATTCGCGCCGGCCAGGAAGGCCAGCGCCTGCAGCTCATCGCTCATCTCGGCGCGGCCGGCCGAGAGCCGCACCTGCGCCTTGGGAATCATGATGCGCGCCACGGCGATGGTGCGGATGAAATCAAACGGGTCTACCGCCGGTCCCTGCGCCAGCGGCGTGCCGGGCACGCGCACCAGCTGGTTGATCGGCACGCTCTCCGGGTGCTGCGGCAGGTTGGCAAGCGTCACCAGCAGGCGCGCGCGATCGCTCTGCGACTCACCCATGCCGACGATGCCGCCGCAGCAGACATTGAGCCCGGCATCGCGCACGGCGCTGAGCGTATCGAGGCGGTCCTGGTAAGTGCGCGTGGAGATGATCTGGCCGTAGAACTCTTCCGAAGTGTCGAGGTTGTGGTTGTAGTAATCCAGGCCCGCGCGCTTGAGCTGCTGCGCCTGCGAGGGATCGAGCATGCCGAGCGTGGCGCAGGTCTCCAGCCCGAGCTCGCGCACCTCGCGCACCATCTGCGCGATCTGCTCGAGGTCGCGTCGCTTGGGCGAGCGATAGGCCGCGCCCATGCAGAAGCGGGTGGCACCGGCCGCCCGTGCGGCGCGCGCGCGTTCGACCACCTGCGCCACCGGCATGAGCGCCTCGGCGCCGACGCCGGTGTCGTAGCGCACGCTCTGCGGACAATAGGCGCAGTCTTCCGGGCAGGCGCCGGTCTTGATCGACAGCAGCGTGCTCATCTGTACGGTGTTGGGCGCGTGCCAGGCGCGGTGCACGCTCTGCGCGGCGAAGATCAGATCGGCGAACGGCTGCGCGAACAGCGCCAGGGCCTGCTCTGGCGACCAGTCGTGACGTGGCGAGCCGTCCTGCATGGCGCGCATCTTCGAGGCGCTGCCGGCGCTTGTCAACCGAACGGCGGCCGCAAAGTAAACCGTTGCTCATTCGCTGAGCAAGCCGCGCACCTGGCGCGGCCGGCCTTCAGCGGCTGGTGGTGTACTCGAGCAGTATGCCGGCGAACACCGCGATGCCGAAGTAGCCATTGTTCTGGAATGCCAGCAGGCAGGCTGCGCGTTCGCGCGCGCGGATCAGCCACTGCTGCCAGATGAACAGCGCCGCGCCTACGCCCAGGCCGCCGTAGTAGCCGAGGTCGAACTGCAGCGTGCGGCCGATGAGCACCAGCGCCAGCAGCATCATGCACTGCATGACGGCGATCATGAGGCGGTCCATGTCGCCGAACAGGATGGCGCTCGACTGCACGCCCACGCGCACGTCATCGTCGCGGTCCACCATGGCGTACTCGGTGTCATAGACGCCGGCCCAGAGCACGGCGCTGATCAGCAGCAGCCAGCCCTCGCGCGGCACGAATCCGAGCGTGGCCGCGAATGCCATCGGCACCGCCCAGCCGAAGCACAGTCCCAGGTACAGCTGCGGCAAAGGAAAGAAGCGCTTGAGCAGCGGATAGGAGACGGTCAGCGCCGCGCCCACGCAGGCGAGCTTCAGGCTCAGCGCATTGAGCCGCGTGGCCAGCAGCAGCGCTACCACCAGCAGCACGCCGAACAGCGCCAGCGCCTCGTAGGGCGAGACCAGGCGCGCGGCCAGCGGCCGCGCGCGCGTGCGCCGCACGTGCGGGTCGATGTTGCGATCGGCCAGGTCGTTGACGATGCAGCCGGCGCTGCGCATGACCACGGTGCCGGCGACGAAGATGGCCAGCAGGCGGCGCGGCGGATGTCCGACCCCGGCGATCCACAGCGCCCAGAGCGTCGGCCAGAGCAGCAGCCAGATCCCGATCGGGCGGTCCAGGCGCATGAGCTGCACCAACGCCATGAGTCGCCGCCGCTCAGCCAACGCGCCCATACTGCTCCCGCTCTCCGATCCAGCGCAGGCGCAGCGCCGCCACGCACTCGGGGGTCGCCTCGAGCATATGCGCCGCCGCGGCGCGCACCTCGGTCAGCAGATCGGCGTCGCGCGACAGATCGGCGATGCGCAACTGCGCCAGCCCGGTCTGCCGCCGACCCAGCAGCTCGCCGGGGCCGCGCAGCTCCAGGTCGCGGCGCGCGATGCGAAAGCCGTCACTGGTGTCGCGGATGGTCGCCAGCCGCGCGCGCGCCATCGGCGAGAGCGGCGCGCGGTACAGCAGCACGCAGTTGCTCTGGTGCATGCCGCGGCCGACACGGCCGCGCAGCTGGTGCAGCTGCGCCAGCCCCATGCGCTCGGCGTTCTCGATCACCATGAGGCTGGCATTGGGCACGTCGACTCCGACTTCGATCACGGTGGTGGCGACCAGCAGCTGCGTCTCGCCGGCAACGAAGCGCTGCATGATCTGATCCTTCTGCTTGGACGGCATGCGTCCGTGCAGCAGCGCCACGCGTCGTGCCGGCAGCGCCTCGGTCAGCGCCTGGGCGGTCTCCTCGGCCGCCTGGGCGTTGAGCTCCTCCGATTCCGAGATCAGCGGACAGACCCAGTAGGTCTGGCGTCCGTCGCGGCAGGCCTGGTCGATGCGCTCGACGATCCGCGCGCGCTTCTGCTCGGGCAGCACCACGGTGCGCACCCCCGTGCGTCCCGGCGGCAGCTCATCGACGATCGAGACGTCGAGGTCGGCGTACACCGTCATGGCCAGGGTGCGCGGGATCGGAGTCGCGCTCATGATCAGTTGATGCGGCGTGCGACCCTGGCCGTGGCCGCCCTTGGCGGCGAGCTGCAGGCGCTGCTGGACGCCGAAGCGATGCTGCTCGTCGATGATCGCCAGCGCCAGATTCTCGAACTGCACGCCGCCCTGGAACAAGGCATGCGTGCCCACGCACAGCCGCGCCTGACCATTGGCGGCGGCCTTGAGCGCCGCGCGCCGCGCCCGCGCGTTTTGCGAGCCGGTCAGCAGGCTGACCGTTATCCCTAACGGTTCGAACCAGCCCGACAGCGAGCGCGCATGCTGCTCGGCCAGCAGCTCGGTCGGCGCCATGAAGGCGGCCTGGGCGCCGCTGCCGATCGCGCGCGCGGCCGCCGCGGCCGCGATCACCGTCTTGCCGCAGCCGACATCGCCCTGCACCAGACGCGCCATCGGCTGCGCCGTGGCGAGGTCGCGATCGACTTCGCCCAGCACGCGCTGCTGCGCGAGCGTGAGCTGGAACGGCAGCGCGGCCAGCAGCCGCGCCTCCAGCCCGGACGGATCCGGCAACGCGGTCGCCGGGTCGCGCCGCGAGCGCCGACGCAGTTCCATGAGCGAGAGCTGATGCGCCAGCAGCTCCTCGAAGGCCAGCCGGCGCTGCGCCGGATGCCGGCCGGAGACCAGCTCGGCCAGCTGCGTTCCGACCGGCGGGCGGTGCATGAATTCCAGCGCGCTGCGCAGCGAGGGCAGGCGCAGTTTTTCCAGCAGAGGCCCGGGCAGCAGCTCGGCGACGCCATCGCGCTCGAGCGCGCGCAACGCCCGGTCCACCAGCATGCGCAGCCGGCCCTGCGTCAGGCCTTCTGTGGCCGGATAGATCGGCGTGAGGGTCTGCGGCAGCGGCTCGCTCAGCGCGCTGATGTGGCGGTATTCGGGATGCACGATCTCCAGGCCGAAAGGCCCGCGCCGCAGCTCGCCATGGCAGCGCAGCCGCGCGCCGCGCGCGAGCGCCTCGCGCTGCGAACTGGAAAAATAAAAGAACCGCAGCGTCAGCGAGCCCGAGCCGTCGGCCAGCCGCACCAGCAGTTGCCGGCGCCGGCGAAACACGATCTCGGCCAGCATGACTTCGCCTTCGACCACGGCGTGCATGCCCTCCTGCAGCGCGCCGATGGGTTCGACGTGCGTGCGGTCCTGGTAGCGCAGCGGCAGCACGAACAGGATGTCCCCCGGCTGCTCGACGCCCAGTCGCGCCAGCCGGGTACGCAGCGTGGCCGCATTCACGCGAGACTCAGTATGCACTCCATCTCAACGCGTGCGCCGCGCGGCAGCGCGGCGACCCCCACCGCGGCGCGGGCCGGATAGGGCTCGCTGAAATAGCTGGCCATGATCTCGTTGACCTTCGGGAAGTGCGTCAGGTCGGTCAGGAATACGCTGAGCTTGACGACATTCGCGAGCGAGCCGCCGGCGGCCTGGGCGATCGCCTTGAGATTCTCGAACACGCGCCGGATCTCGGCCTCGATATCGCCGCTGACGAGCTGGCCGCTGACCGGATCGAGCGGTATCTGCCCCGAGACATAGACCGTGTCGCCGACGCGCACCGCCTGCGAGTAAGGGCCGATCGCCTTGGGGGCCTCGGCGGTTTGTATGATCTGTCGTTTCATGCGGATGTTCCCTCCTCACGCGCGGGTCGATGGCTGTTGCTGGCGATCGAGCGTTGCACGCGCAGCACGTCGGGCATGCGCCGCACCACGCGCATGATGCGCGCCAATTGTTCCCGATCGGCCACCTCGACCACGAACACGATGACCTGGGTCTCGGCATCGCGCTGCTCAATCGAGACATGGCTGACATTGGTCTGCGTGCCGGCGATGGCGGCCGAGAGCGCCGCCAGCATGCCCATGCGGTTGACGATCTCGATGCGGATCTCCGCCAGAAACAGCCGCCCGGGTTTGTGCTGCCAGGTGACCGGCAGCCACTTGTCGGGCTGCTTGCGATAGTCCTCGACATTGGCGCAGGTTTCGCGGTGCACGACGATGCCGCGGCCGGTGCTCAGGAAGGCGAAGATCGGATCATTCGGGATCGGATAACAGCAGTGCGCGTAGCTGACCAGCAGCCCTTCGGTTCCGGCCACCGCCAGCGGCGAGGTGGCGCCGGTGACCGCGTCGACGCGCTCACCGGGCAGCAGCCTTCGCGCCACCAGCGGCGCGAGGCGCTCGCCCAGGCCGACCTTCTCGTACAGCTCATCGGCATCCTTGAGTCCGAACTCGGCCAGCGCCGAGGCCAGCGCCTCCGCGGATACCGCGCTGAGCTCGAGCTCGAACTCGGCCAGCGCCTGCACCAGCAGCCGCCGCCCGAGCTCGACCGCCTCGCTGCGATGCAGACTCTTGAGATAGTGGCGCACCGCTGAACGGGCCTTGGCGGTCACGACGAAGTTCACCCACGAGGGATTCGGGGTCGCGCCCTTGGCGGTGATGATCTGCACGGTCTGGCCATTGCGCAGCACCGCGCGCAGCGGCGTGAGCCGGCGATCGATCTTGGCGGCCACACAGCGGTTGCCGATATCGGTGTGCACCGCGTAGGCGAAGTCCACCACGGTGGCGCCGCGCGGCAGGCGCAGGATCTCCCCGCGCGGGGTGAAGACATAGACCTTGTCGGGAAACAGGTCGACCTTGACGCTCTCGATGAACTCCTCGGAGTTGCCGCCGACTTCCATCTCCACGAGGTTCGACAGCCATTTGCGCGCGCGCTCCTGCTGCGCCGAGCCCTCATGCTCGTCGTGCTTGTACTTCCAATGCGCGGCAATGCCGGACTCGGCGATCTGATTCATGTCTTCGGTGCGGATCTGCACCTCGATCGGCACGCCGTTGGGGCCGAACAAGGTGGTATGCAGCGACTGATAGCCATTGACGCGCGGGATCGCGACGTAATCCTTGAAGCGGCCCGGCATCGGCTTGTAGACGCCATGCACGACCCCGAGTGCGCGATAGCTGGTGTCGGCGGAATCGACGATGATGCGCAGGCCGTAGACGTCGACGATCTCGGCGAGCGTGGCGCGCTTGCGCAGCATCTTGCGATAGATGCTGTAGAGATGCTTCTCGCGCGACTCGACGTGAGCCGTCAGCCCGGCCTTCTTTAGCGCCGACTCGAGCTGGGTGCGAATCTTTGCCAGGAATTCCTTCTGATTGCCGCGCGCGCGCTTGAGCGCCCGCTCGATCACGCGGTAGCGCTGCGGATAGAGCGTGCGGAAGCCCAGGTCCTCGAGCTCCAGCTTCATCGCGTACAGCCCGAGCCGCTCGGCGACCGGGGCATAGATGTCGAGCGTCTCGCGCGCGATCTGCCGGCGCTTGGCCGGCGCCAGCGCCTCGATGGTGCGCAGGTTGTGCGTGCGGTCGGCGAGCTTGACCAGGATCACGCGCAGGTCGCGCACCATCGCCAGCAGCATCTTGCGGAAATTCTCCGCCTGCGCTTCCTCGCGATTCTTGAAGCGGATCTGATCGAGCTTGGTGACGCCGTCGACGATCTCGGCGACGTCGTTGCCGAAGCGCTGAGCGATGTCCGATTTCGCGATCGGCGTGTCCTCGATGACGTCGTGCAGGATCGCGCCGACGATGGTGTCGGCATCGAGGTGCAGGTCGGCAAGGATCACGGCCGCCGCGACCGGGTGCGTGATGTAGGGTTCACCCGAAACGCGCGTCTGGCCCTGGTGTGCGGCGGCGCCAAACTCCGCGGCGGTGCGTACGCGCTCGACCTGTTCGGGCGGCAGGTAGGTGGCGACCTTGGCTAACAGCTCCTTGACGCCCGGAGTGGTGCGCTTCGCGCCGGGCAGCAACCCCAACAGCGAAGACGCATAGTCCACAGCCGCCTCGTAGAGAGAACCTCGAGTCTCGTGGGATCCTTAGAGTTCGCGATCGATCAGGCCGAACTGCGGCGCGCGGAAGCTCGCCTCGTTGTCGGCGTCGGGCACGAGCGACTCCTGGCGCGGCTCGGGCTCACGCAGCATCTCCGGCGTGATGTTGCCGGCCGCGATCTCGCGCAGCGCCAGCACCGTGGCCTTGTCGTTCTCGATCGGAACAGTGGGCTCGGCGCCATTGGCCAGACGCCGCGCGCGCTGACTGGCCAGCAGCACCAGCTGGAACAGGTTATCGACGTTTTGCAGGCAGTCTTCGACGGTCACTCGAGCCATGGCTATGAATTTCCTGAAAATACCGGGGGTTGCCCGATCGAGTGTACTGCATCGGCGCCGCCTCGCGCCAGCGCCGGGGCGCCCGGCGGCGGCTCAGCGCACCAGGCTCTGAATCAGTCCCTGCAGTTCCGGGCGCGAGGCGCGCAGCTCCTGGCCGCCGCCGTCCAGGATTGCGCCCAGATCGGCCGCCGCCCGCTCGAACTGGTCATTGACGACCACGTAATCGAATTCCGCGTAATGCGACATATCGGCTGCGGCATCGGCCAGTCGCCGCGCGATGGTCTCAGCGCTGTCGGTGCGGCGCTCACGCAGTCGCTGCTCGAGGGCCGCGCGCGAGGGCGGCAGGATGAAGATGCTCTTGCAGCCGGCCATGGCGCGGCGCACCTGCTGCGCACCCTGCCAGTCGATCTCGAGCAGCACATCCTTACCGGCGGCCAGCTTGTCCCGCACCTGCTCCCGGCCCGTGCCATAGAAATTGTCAAACACGCGCGCGTGCTCTAGGAAGGCATCCCCTGCCGCCAGCTCGTGAAACTGCGCCGGCGCGACGAAATGGTAGTCGCGGCCCTCCAATTCCTGGGCGCGCGGCTTGCGGGTCGTGTGTGACACCGAGACCACGAGGTTCGGCCGTGCTTCGAGCAGGGCCCGCACCAGGCTGGTCTTGCCGGCCCCGGATGGCGCGGAGATGACGAATAGTTGGCCCACGAGCTCAGCCTGAGTGATGCGCCGGCGCATGATGCCATGCTATAGCTTTGGCGTTCACGCAGGGCGTAGCCTTGCGGTTCATGCCGACATCGCGTTCCGCCCGCGCCACCTCTCTGACACTCGCCGCCATGAGTCTGGGCTTCGGCGTGGTGCAGCTCGACGTCACGATCGTCAACACGGCCCTGGGCGCCATCAGCGGTTCCCTGGGTGGCGGCGTTTCGATGCTGCAGTGGGTGGTCAGCAGCTACACGATCGCGTTCGCGGCCCTGATCCTGACCGCCGGTGCGCTCGGCGATCGCCTCGGCGCCAGGAGCATGTTCATGTCGGGGTTTGCGCTGTTCACCGCGGCCTCGATCGCCTGCGCCATGGCGCCCACGCCGGCCAGCCTGATCGCAGCGCGCGTCGTGCAGGGCATCGGCGCCGCAGTGCTGGTGCCGAACTCCCTGGCGCTGCTCAATCACGCCTATCCGGATTCGACGCAGCGAGGCTCGGCGGTGGGCATCTGGGCCGCGGGGGCCAGTCTGGCTCTGACGGCCGGTCCGCTGGTGGGCGGCGTGCTGATCGCGTTGCAGGGCTGGCGCAGCATCTTCCTGGTCAATGTACCCATCGGTCTGATCGGGCTGTGGTTGACCTGGTGCTATGCCAAGGAGACCGCGCGCTCACCGGAGCGCGAAATCGACCTCGTTGGACAGCTCACCGCGATCGCCGCGCTGACCTGCCTGACCGGCACGCTGATAGAAGGCGGCGCGCTGGGCTGGGGCAGCCACTGGGTGCAGGCCGGCTTCGCCGCGTTCGCCGCGCTGACTGCGGGCTTCATCATCAGTGAGCGGCGCTCCCGCGAGCCCATGCTGCCGCTGCTTCTGTTCCGGGAGCCGATGTTCGCGCTGACCTCGATCGTCGGTCTGCTGGCCAATGCGGCCTTCTACGGTCTGATCTTCGTGCTGAGCCTGTATTTCCAGCAGCTCCACGGCTTCTCGCCGCTGCGCACCGGGCTCGCGTTTCTACCGATGATGGCCATGGTTCTGCCGATGAATCTGCTGGCCGCCCACATCACGGCGCAATGGGGCACCGCGACCACGATTGCGGCCGGGGCGGTGATCGCGGCCGCGGGCTGCCTGATGCTCAGCGGCATCGAGTCGGGAACGGCCTACTGGGCGCTGTGCGCTCAGCTCATGGCCATGGGTGCCGGCCTCGGCTTGCTGGTGCCGCCGCTGACCTCGGCGCTGCTGGGCAGCGTCGACAAGGCGCACTCGGGGGTGGCGGCCGGCGTGCTCAATTCGACCCGGCAGATCGGCAGCGTGCTGGGCGTGGCGCTGTTCGGCTCGCTGGTGGCGCAGCAGTCGGCGTTCATCGCCGGCGCACGCGTCTCGCTGATCGTCTCCACCATACTGCTGCTGACTGCCGCGGCCGCGATCATGGTCGGGTCGCGCAGATAGCCCCAATAGCCGCCGGCCTACTCGATGTTCTGCACCTGCTCGCGCATCTGCTCGATCAGCACCTTCATTTCGACCGCGCTGCGCGTGGTCTCCAGATCCTGCGACTTCGATGACAGCGTGTTGGCCTCGCGATTGAATTCCTGCATCAGGAAATCCAGCCTTCGGCCCGCTGGCTCCGTGCCCGCCAGCGTGCGGCGCGCCTCCTCGATATGGCCGCTGAGGCGATCGAGCTCCTCGGCGACATCGAAGCGCTGCAACATCAGCGCCACCTCCTGCTCGATGCGATCCTGATCGACCTGCACGGCCAGCTCCTGCAGGCGCTCGGCGAAGCGCTGGCGAACGCGCGCCTGCGCCTCGGGCAGGCGCGCGCGCATGGCGGCGATCATCTCGACCAGCGTCGCGCAGCGCTGCTCGATCAATGCCGCCAGGCGCGCCCCTTCACGCTCGCGTGACTGGCTGAGCTCGAGCAGCGTCTGTGCAAACAGCGCGCGCACCGCCTCGATGACCGCCTCGGCATCGGCGCTGTCCTCGCGCAGCACGCCGGGCCAGCGCAGCAGTTCGATCAGATCGATCTGCACGTGCTGCGTCAGCACCGAGCCGAGCTCGCGCAGCCGAGCCAGCAGCCGTTCGAGCGCGACCTGGTCGATCTCCAGGTCCGCCGCGCCGGCCTGCGCCGAGCGCTGCTGCACGCTGCAGTCGACCTTGCCGCGCTTGAGCTCGCGCGCGAGCCCCTGACGCAGCTCCGATTCGAGCGCTCGGCAGCTGTCGGGCAGGCGCAGCGTCGCATCGAGATAGCGGTGATTGACACTGCGGATCTCGCACACGAGCGTACCGTACGGGCCTGAGCGCTCGTGTCGCGCGAATCCCGTCATGCTTGCGATCATGGGAGGCTGATGGTGTATAAAGCGGCGGCGAAGTTTAGCGGAAAGCCTCGGAGCTCGCTTGCGGGTCGAATATGCGGAACTGAGCCTGCAGGGTACACGCGATAGCAATCAGGATCGCGTCGCGGTCGCGCTGGCGCAAGACGCCGCCCTGCTGATCGCCTGCGATGGCATGGGCGGGCACGCCGACGGCGAGGCCGCGGCCGAGATTGCCCAGCGCAGCGTCACCGAGCGCTTCCTGCAGGCGACGCTGCCGCTGCTCGATCCTCTGGGATTTCTGCATCTGGCGATCGGCGTCGCTCACCAGGGCGTGGTCGCCTACGGCGCGCAGGTACCGATCGAGCTGCGGCCCCGCGCCACTTGCGCGATCTGCATCGTGCAGCAGACTTCCGCCTACTGGGCCCATGTGGGCGACAGCCGCGTCTATCACATGCGCGCCGGCCGGGTGCGCGAGCGCACGCGCGATCACAGCCATGTCGAGCTGCTGGTGCGCGAGGGCGTCATCAGTGCCGGCCAGGTGCAGAACCACCCGATGCGCAATTTCGTCGAGTCCTGCCTCGGCGGCGAGGCAATCCTGCCGGAAATGGCGATCAGCTCGCGGCACGCCCTGCTGCCCGGCGATGTGCTGCTGGTGTGCACCGACGGTTTCTGGGCCAATCTCGATGAAGCCCTGATCGCCAGTGCCTTCGTGACACTCGGTCTGTCGCTACGCGATACGCTGGTGGCGCTTGCAACCCAGGCACTGCTCAACGCCGGCGCCGCCAGCGACAACACCTCGGTGGTGGCGCTGCGCTTTCTCGACTAGGAGAGATCCCTGAACAGCCATTCGCGCCACAACGGCCGTGCCGCCGACGCGCTGCGGCCGGTGCGCTTCACGCGCCGCTTCACCTGCCACGCCGAGGGCTCGGTGCTGGTCGAATTCGGCGCCACGCGCGTGCTGTGCAACGCCAGCGTCGAGGAGGGCGTGCCGCCGTTCCTGCGCGGCAAGTCCCAAGGCTGGGTGACCGCCGAGTACGGCATGCTGCCGCGTGCCACGCACACGCGCAGCCCGCGCGAAGCCGCCCGCGGCAAGCAGACCGGGCGCAGCCAGGAGATCCAGCGCCTGATCGGCCGCTCATTGCGCGCCGCCCTCGATCTGGCCGCGCTCGGCGAGCGCACGATCACGATCGATTGCGACGTGCTGCAGGCCGACGGCGGCACGCGTACCGCCGCGATCACGGGCGCCTACCTGGCCCTGGCGGATGCCTGCGAAGGCCTGCAGTCGCGACGCTTGATCAGCGCCAGTCCGCTGCACGGCCAGGTCGCCGCGGTATCGGTCGGCATCGTGCGCGGCGTGCCGATGCTGGACCTGGATTATGCCGAGGACTCCGAAGCCGAGACCGACATGAACGTGGTGATGAACAACGGTGGTGCCTTCATAGAGGTCCAGGGCACCGCTGAAGGGCATGCATTTCGGCGTCACGAACTGGACGCGCTGCTCAATCTGGCGGCCGGCGGCATCGGCGAGCTGTGCGCGCTGCAGGCGCAGGCGCTGGGTGCCTGAGCGGCGCCGTGCGGCAGGTGGTGCTGGCCAGCGCCAATGCGGGCAAGCAGCGCGAGTTCGCGGCGCTGCTGGCCGGTCACGGCATCGAGTTGTCATTGCAGAGCGCCTACGGCATCGCCAGCATCGCCGAGACCGGCAGCACCTTCGAGGCCAACGCGCTGCTCAAGGCGCGTCACGCGGCCCAGGCCAGCGGCCTGCCGGCGCTGGCCGATGACTCCGGGCTCGAAGTCGATGCGCTCGCCGGCCGCCCGGGCGTGTATTCGGCGCGCTATGCGGGGGAGTCGGCCAGCGAGCAGGACAACAATGCCAAGCTGCTGGGCGAGCTGCTCGGCGTGCCCGCGGCTGCGCGCACGGCCCGCTATCGCTGCGTGCTGGCGCTCGTGCGCGGCCCTGCCGATGCGGCACCACTGATCGCCAGCGGCTGCTGGGCCGGAGCGATCGCCACCGCGCCGGCAGGCGCCGGCGGTTTCGGCTACGACCCGCTGTTCATCCCGCAAGGAATGGCCTGCAGCGCCGCCCAGCTGCCTGCCGAGCTCAAGAATCGTCTCTCGCACCGCGGCCAGGCGCTGGCGCAGTTGCTCGCGCAGCTCGATCAGGTGCGCTGGTGAGCGCGCTACCGCCGCTGTCGCTGTATGTGCATTTCCCGTGGTGCGTGCGCAAATGCCCCTACTGCGACTTCAACTCACACACGCTGCACGGTGCCCTGCCGGAGGATGCCTATATCGAGGCGCTGCTCAGCGATCTGGCGGCACAGAGCGCGGACGTGCAGGGGCGCGTGGTCACGAGCGTATTCCTGGGCGGCGGCACGCCGAGCCTGTTCACGCCGGCCGGGCTCGCGCGGCTGCTGAGCGCACTGAAGTCCGAGCTCGAATTTGCGCTCGACGCGGAGATCACGCTCGAGGCCAATCCGGGCACCATCGAACGCGGCCGCTTCGGCGACTATCGCGCTGCCGGCGTCAATCGGGTTTCCCTGGGCGCTCAGAGTTTCGCTGACGACTCGCTGCAGCGGCTCGGACGCATTCACGCCGCGGCCGATACCGAGCGCGCGGTCCTGGAGCTGCGGGCGGCCGGCATAAACAATTTCAATCTCGATCTGATGTATGCGCTGCCGCAGCAGAGCGTGGCCGCGGCGCTGGCCGACATCGAGGCAGCGCTGCGGCTCGAGCCCACGCACATCTCGCACTACGAGCTCACGCTCGAGCCGGGCACGGTTTTCGGTGGCCTGCCGCCGGCCGGGCTGCCCGACGCCGACACCGCGCATCAGATGCAGCTGGCCTGCCAGCGGCGTCTGGCCGAGGCGGGCTATGCGCAATATGAAGTCTCGGCGTACGCGCGCGAGGGCCGCCGCTGCCGGCACAATCTGAACTACTGGCGCTTCGGCGACTACCTGGGCATCGGCGCGGGCGCGCACGGCAAGTGCAGCCGCGTGCACGACGATACGCTGCGCATCGAGCGCACCTGGCGCGAGCGCGAGCCGCGGCGCTATCTGTCGCACCTGCCGGGGCTGCCGGGCCGGCGAGTCGTGCCCAGCGCCGACCTGCCGTTCGAATACCTGATGAACGCGCTGCGACTGCTCGAGGGTTTCGACGAGCGCGAGTTCGAGCAGCGCACCGGCTTGCACAGCGGCATACTGAGCGCGTCGCTGGCGCGGCTGCGCGCACGCGATCTGGTCGAGTGCAGCGGCGGACGCTGGCGCGCCAGTGCGCTGGGATTTAACTTTCTGAACGATGTGGTGAGCGAATTCCTTGCGCCACAGCGCTGATCTGGCTATCAGAATTCACGCACAGCGCGCCGTCGCGGGTGCGTTCGGGCGGCCGCCCGGCCGGATTTATTCACAGGTGCACGGCCGCGCTTCCACAAATTAGCCGATTACGTCACATTTCATTTCCAATGGACGATAATAGATAGATAAGTGTTTGATTTATTAGGGTGTAATGTGCTGGTCATTTTTTGTACAAACCAATAATTAAGCAGTATTAGTGCCCTCGTGGCGCCGCCGGGTCGCGGTTACGCACAGAGTTATGCACAGAAACTGTGGATAATCGGCCGCGCCCGTTGGGCGGACTTGTACCCCTTGTCGCACGCCCACACATAGGACTAGACTGCGCGCCCTTTTTCCCTGTGTTCCCTGTGCCTGGTCGCGCCAAGCCGCGAGGATTTTTGCTCATGAAAGCCGCAATTCACCCCGAATACGCCGAAATCAATGTCGTCTGCAGCTGCGGCAACAGCTTCAAGACACGCTCCACGGTCGGTCACGATCTGCAGGTCGAGGTGTGCTCGAGCTGCCATCCTTTCTACACCGGCAAGCAGAAGATCCTCGACACGGCAGGCCGCGTCGACAAGTTCCGCAAGAAGTACCCGGGCATCGCCAGCACCCGCTGATCACCCTTAAGCGCTGATCACCCTTAAGCGGATGGACGCCAAGACCGAAGAGAAGAACTTCGAGCTGTCTGACCCGGTGACCGGCGTCAAGACGCCGCTGCCGGTGCGCTCGGGCAGCATCGGGCCGGACGTGCTCGATATCGCCCAGATCACCCGCGATCAGGGCGTGTTCACGTTTGACCCGGGCTTCGGCGCCACCGCCAGCTGCGAGAGCAAGATCACCTACATCGACGGCGATGCCGGCGTGTTGCTGTATCGCGGCTATCCGGTCGAGCAGCTGGCCGAGAAGGGCAACTTCATGGAAGTTGCCTACCTGCTGATCAACGGCGAGCTGCCGAACGCCAAGCAGCTGCTGACTTTCTCGACCAGTATCAGCCGCCATACGATGATCAACGAATCGCTGCTGCGATTCTTCAACGGCTTCCATCACGACGCGCACCCGATGGCGATGGTTTCAGCAGTGGTGGCCTCGATGTCGGCGTTCTATCACGACTCGATGGACATCCACGAGCCGCGGCATCGCGAGATCTTCTCGCATCGCATCGTCGCCAAGCTGCCGACCATTGCCGCCGCCGCCCACAAGCACTCTTTGGGCCAGCCATTCATCTATCCGCGCAACGATCTCGACTACGGCACCAATCTGCTGCACATGTTCTTCGCCGTGCCGTGCGAGACCTATCGGGTCGATCCGGTCGCCGCCAAGGCGCTCGACCTGCTGTTCATCCTGCACGCGGACCACGAGCAGAACGCCAGCACCTCGACCGTGCGCATGGCCGGCAGCACCGGCGCCAATCCCTATGCGGCGATCTCCGCGGGCGTCTCGGCGCTCTGGGGCCCGGCACACGGCGGCGCCAACGAGGCGGTGCTGGCGATGCTCGAGCAGATCGGCACGGTCGACAACATCCCGAAATTTCTGGCGATGGCGAAGGACAAGAGCAGCCATTTCCGGCTCATGGGCTTCGGCCACCGCGTCTACAAGAATTTCGATCCGCGCGCCAAGATTATCCGCGAGACCTGCCACACGGTGCTGGCCAAGCTCGGCCGCACCGACAATCCGCTGTTCGAGCTGGCCCTGCGGCTGGAAGAGATCGCGCTGCAGGACGAGTATTTTGTCTCGCGCAAGCTCTATCCGAACGTCGACTTCTATTCCGGCATCATCTACAGCGCGCTGGGCATTCCACGCTCGATGTTCACGGTGATGTTCGCGATTGCGCGCACGGTCGGCTGGGTCGCCCACTGGCTGGAGATGATCTCCGATCCGGCCATGCGCATCAGTCGTCCGCGCCAGCTCTACACCGGCGCGACCCGTCGCGACTACGTGCCGGTGGCGCTGCGCAGCAAGCCCTGAATCTCGGCCGCGTCGGCGCGGCGCATCGGCCTGCCGTCGACCGGGCTCACCGGTGCCTGGCGGATGCCATCCAGCGGGAACACAGTCGCCTCGACCTGGCGGTCGTCGACCGCGAAGCGCAGCCCCGGATAGGCCTTGATGCGCTCGGCGTCGAGCCGCACGCGCCGCTCGGTCACTTCGTGCGCGATGCCGCGATCCAGCAGTTTGAGGGCGACATACTCGGGCCGGTCCGCAAACAGGTGCAGCTGTATATCGGCGTGCTCGGTGGCCGTGCCGCTGAGCACCGGTCCGACCAGCCGCGGCTCGAACTGCGACAGCCAGTGCATGGCGTGCAGCGCCGCGCGGCGTTGCGCCTCCAGAGTCAGTTCGTGGCCGCCCGGATCGAACAGGCGCTGATACTCCGCCAGTGCGTCCTCGATCTCGGTATTGCGCGGCAACGCGCTCGCGTCGGCCACGCCGAGGCGCTCGGCCGCCTTGCGCTTGGCGGTCAGAAAATCATGGATGCCATGCTGGGCCATGATGCGCGCGGCCTCCTGGGCGAGTGCGCGGCGCAGATTGTCCTTTCGGGGTGAAGCGCGGCGGGTCATCGTCGCTCCCTGACTTTCTACGTTAGAACAAGGGCTCGCTGGTGCTGCCGGCATTCTGCGGGCTCGAGCCCGGCACCATGTTGCCGGCATTGCCAGCGGTCGGCATGTGGTCCTCCATGAAGGTCTCGTAAATCGCATCGTTGTCGTTGGCGGCGGCCAGCGCGCCGGTCCTGGGCGAGATACGCGCGGTGACCAGTCCCGGCGGCAGCGGCCGCGCCCGATCGGGCTGATCGCGCAATGCTTCGCGCATGAAATTGATCCAGATCGGCACCGCCGTGCGGCTGCCCTCCTCACCTTCGCCGAGCGGACGCTCCTGGTCGAAGCCGACCCAGACCGTGGCGACGATATTGCGGTTGAAGCCGTTGAACCAGGTATCGCGCGCCTCGTTCGTGGTACCGGTCTTGCCCGAGATGTCGCTGCGCCGTAAGGCCAGCCCGGCGCGGATGCCGGTGCCGCGCTTGATCACATCAGCCATCATATCGTCCATGAGCCAGTCATTCTGGGGCGAGATGACCCGCGGTGCCAGCTGCGCCGGCTTGATCAGCGGCAGCAGCGCGCTGGCGGGCCTGCGGTCAGGGTCTGGCGCGGCAGCGGCCGCTGCCTGTGTGGCTACCGGTACCGCTGCCGCTGCTGGTGCCGGTGCGGCGCCGTTTGCGGGGGCG
>Ga0302326_10012136_pt1 | contig 18422 bp, 21 predicted proteins | sample Palsa_T0_3_FD_202264 | JGI IMG/M metagenome (GOLD analysis project Ga0302326, IMG submission 202264) | Peat permafrost microbial communities from Stordalen Mire near Abisko, Sweden - Palsa_T0_3 | ecosystem: Environmental > Terrestrial > Soil > Palsa > Peat permafrost | place: Sweden: Abisko...
ATGTGGTTTAGTGACGTTCGAAGGTCATGCTGGGTTTCGCGCTACGAGCGAGCTTGCGTCCGGGCGATCGCTTCGAAGCCGCGCAGAACGAGATCGATGCTGATGGCCAGGAGCGCCGCCGCCGCGCTGCCCGCCACGATGCGGCCCGGATCATCGTTGTCGAGGCCCGCGAACAGGATCGCCCCGAGGCCTCCGGCATCGATCTTCCCGGCAAGCGTCGCGATGGAAATCGTGGCGACAGCCGCGAGGCGAACGCCGCCGAGAACGACGGGAAGCGCTTGGGGAAACTCGACACGGTAGAGCGTTTGCCAGGCGCTCATGCCGAGGCCGCGAGCGGCCTCGGTCAGCGCCGCCGGGACGCCGAGGAGACCGGTCGCGATGCTGCGCACGAGGATCATCTGCGCGTACGCCACGAGAGCGATTTCGGTCGTTCCGAGACCGAGCCCGAAGACGGGGATGAGGAGTGCGAACACGGCCAGGCTCGGCAGCGTGTAGATGATCCCGAGAATGCCGAGCAGGGGGCCGCGCAGGCGCTCGTTCCGGGCCGCGGCCACACCGAGCGGAAGCGCGATCGAGAGCGCCACGGCAAGTGCGATCGCCGTGATCTCGAGGTGTTGGAGCAGGCGCCATCCGATTTCGGCGGGATGGCGGAACACGTAGTTCAAACGGTCACGCCTCCGTGGCGGTGAGCGCGCGCCGCATGCCTTCGAAGTCGAGCGCGCCGCAGGTGCGAGCGCCTTCGATAACCCTCAAACGAGTCGCGCCCTCGAGCAGGAGGGACAAGGCTTCGCGAAGGGTCGCATTCGCGCCGATGGTGTTCGCGCCGCTCGTGTCGGGAACGGAGGTTGCCGCGCTCATCGCGTCTCGAACCCGCATCAGCCCAAGACGCCGCACGGCGTCTTTGGTGTCCATGAGACTTTCGACGTAGGGCGTCGCGGGCTTCGCCAGCACGTGCAGCGGCGTATCGGCCTGCACGATCGTGCCGGCGTTCATGATCACGATGCGATCCGCAATGCGCAGCGCCTCATCGACGTCGTGGGTAACGAAGAGAATCGTCGTGCCGAGAGCGCGATGGATGCGCAGCGTTTCGTCTTGCAGCGCCGTGCGTACGATCGCATCGACCGCGCCGAACGGCTCGTCCATCAGCAAGACGCGGGGCTCGGCCGCGAGGGCCCGTGCGACGCCCACGCGTTGCTGCTCACCGCCGGAGAGTTCGCGCGGCAGCCGCGCTCGGTAGCGGACCGGGTCGAGCTTCACGAGCCCGAGGAGTTCGTCGACGCGTTCGGCGATGCGCGCCGAGTCCCAACCGAGCAGCTCGGGAACGATACCGACGTTATGTGCGATCGTCATGTGCGGGAACAGTCCGACGGCTTGAATCACGTAGCCGATTCCGCGCCGAAGCGTTTCGGGCGAAACCGCATCGACGCTCCGTCCGTCCACTTCGATCGTGCCGGATTCCGGAACGACGAGCCGATTGACCGTGCGCAGCAACGTGCTCTTGCCGCATCCCGAGGGGCCGAGCAGCACCACGAACTCGCCGGCCGCGACGTCGAGCGAGACGCCGTCGACCGCGGCTCGATCCGCGTTGGGATAGCGGACGACAACGTTCTCGATGCGGACGGGCGCTCCGGTTGCGGGCGCTGCCGCAGCGATCGACGGCAAGCTATATGCGGACCGCTGCCGCGGTCCGTTCGTTCTCTGCGTCCCCGGTGTTGCGCAGATCGCTGCGCTCGATGAGCATCATTTCCGTCCCCGGCAGTGCGATCGGCAAGTGCTCGACACCGCGTGGCACGCGCAGCAGTTCTCCGGGGCCGAACGAGACCTCGTGTTCGGCGCCGTCCACGCGATATTTCAGCGTGATGCCGCCGGCGATCACGAAAAAGATCTCGTCCGCGTCCGCATGCTGGTGCCAGACGAACGCGCCGTCGATCTTGACGAGTTTGATGGCGAAGTCGTCGACGAGGGCGACGATCTTTGGGCTCCACAGGTCGTCGAAGGCCGCGAATTTGTCGCGTAACGAAATTTTCGAGAGCAATTCCACCATGGTGCCTTTCGTGCGGTCACGGGTGCGGATAGACATCGAGCGTCGCGCGGAGCAGCGAGCAAAGTTCCTTCGCCGCGCACTCCGGCACGTGCGATTTCGTCAGGCCTCCCGCTATCGCCGCGAGATCGGCGAGCCGCGCGAGGCACTGCCAATCGCCGGGAAGTTTTCCGCCGGCCGAGAGAAATCCGGCCGCGAAGTGCGCCTCGATTCGCGACGGGCGTCCGTAGTCGTAGCGAAGGAAGTGGCCGACGTCGATGAGCGGCGAGCCCGCCGCGGCGAACTCCCAATCGATCAGGAAGGCCGCCTCCCATCCCTGGTGCGACGGCCGCACGAGGACGTTCGATTGCGAGCAATCGCCGTGCAGGAGTGCCGCGGACTGCGTCAATGCCCGCAATTGCGGGCGCCACGCTTCGACCGCGCGCGCGAGCGCTGCGGTCGTCGCGCGTCCGGCACGTTCCGCGAAAATTCGCGACTGGGCGCACGCGCCTAGAAACTGCGGAACGTCCTCGGCGTTGTTCGCATCCAAATACGGGTCGGCGCGAAATGGCCGCGCCTGGTCTTGGGGCGCCTGCAGTCCGACTTGGGCGATTGCCCGGCCGGCGGCTTCCGCGGCTTGCCCAATGTATTCGTCGTCCAAAGCCTTGAGCAGAGCTTTAAATCCCGACCCCACGATGTAGTCGTAGATAAAGTAGCCGTTGGGATCGGCATCGCAATCTGCAAACAATACGTTCGGAACCGGGAGCCGGCCGCGCAAACGCTGCAGCAGCGCGCATTCGCGCCTGAAGCGAGTGCGATCGCCGAGAGAGATCCGAACGACGGCATCACCGCTGTTCGCGAGCCGGACCCGGTACAGCGCGTTCGAACGGCCGCCGGTCATCGGGTCGATGCTACCTTCGTCGCAGCCGGGCAACGCGTCGCGAATCAATCGGTGGACGGCGGTCCGGGAAGGCCACGTGGTACCGCCGCTCATTGGGGCGGTCAGCCTTGGCTCGGTCGCACGGCCTACGAGACGAGATGATGTTTCTGCAGAAAGGCCGTCGCAACGTCGACCGGGTCTTTCTTTTGACCGTCGACCTGCGCGTTGAGGCCGCGCATCACGACGTCGCTCAGCAGCGGCGCGAGCTGGTTGAGGGCCGTCGCGATGCCCGGATATTTTTGCAACGCGGCGTCGCGCACGATGGGCGCCACTTGATAGCTTGGCCAGAAGTGCTTGTCGTCCACAAACACGTACAGATGGTCGACCTCGATTTGTCCATCGGTTCCGAAGGCGACGACGACATCGACCTGCCCCGATTCGAGCGCTTTGTACTTGAGCCCGATATCGAACAGCCTCACGCCCGAGAACTGGAATCCGCCGTACGCTTTCTGCAATCCCGGCAGCCCGTCTTCGCGTTTCGTAAACTCCGGGATCGCGCCGAGCCGCAGATGCGGCGCCGCGCTCGCGAGGTCGCTGAGCGTCGCGAGTTTGTATTTCGCACGAACCGCGGCCGTGGTCGCGAGCGCTTGGGTATCGTTGAACGGCGCGGCTTCGAGCCACGTCAACTGGTAGCGCGACTCATACGCTCGCTTGACGGTCGCGTAATTCGCGGCCGCATCTTTGCCGGGTGTTTCCTTGAGCTGCGTGATCAGCGCGGTGCCGGTATATTCGGGATACAGATCGATGTCGCCGCGCTGCAGAGCTTCCATCGCGACCTGCGTGCCGCCGAGATCGAGCTTGCGCGTCACGCTCAAACCGCTCTTTTCGAGCAGCTGCGCGTACATCTCGCCAAGGATGAGCTCTTCGGTGAAGTCCTTCGATCCAACCGAAATGGAGGACTCATTCTGATCGTTCGAACCGCAGCTTGCAAGCGCCGTCGCGCCGGCGATGAGGGAAAGCGCGCGTCCGCGAGAGATGAAAAAGCTCATGCCGCGCGGTTGGCGAGACGCCGCTCGACGCCTCCGAGCAGCCACTGCGTGCCGAGCGCGAGGATCCCGACCGCAATCGCGCCTTCGAGGAGCTGCGGCGTATCGTTCTCCGCGAGCCCGTTGACGATGTACTCGCCGAGGCCGCCGCCGCCGATGAACGCGGCGAGGGTGGCGCTGGCGACCACCTCCACGGCGGCGATCCGGATGCCGGAGAACACGACCGGCATGGCCAGCGGCCATTCGATGCGCCGCCGGACTTGGCTCCGGTCCATGCCGAGGCCGCGAGCCGCTTCGGTCGCGGCTTCGGGCACGCCGCGCAGGCCGATATCGGTATTGAGGGCGATCGGCGGAATCGCCAAGAGTGTCAAGGCGACGAGCGACGGGAAGAACCCGACGCCCACGAGCGGCAGCATGATCGCGAGTACGGCGAGGCTCGGCACGACTCGTGCCACGTAGATCGCCCCGAGGATCGGCCCGCGGACCGCGCGGTTCCGGGCGACTGCGGCCCCGAGCGGGACGCCTACGATGAGTGCCACCGCGAGGGCCGATGCAGCGAGTGCGAGGTGGTCGCGAACGTGCACGACGAGATCGATAACCACAACGTGGAGTTTCGGCGGCCCACGCCGAATCGGCTCTTTCCTATGTTGAGCGTTCCGCCGGAATCGATCTCTACCGAAGGCCTCGAAGCGCACGTCGCTCTCGGGCCTCCCGCGCTCGACGACCCGTCGCTCTACTATAGCCGGGAGCTTTCCTGGCTCGAGTTCAACGACCGCGTGCTCGAAGAGGGTATCGACCGGCGCAATCCGCTGCTCGAACGGCTCAAGTTCCTGGCGATCTACAGCACCAATCTCGACGAGTACTTCATGATCCGCGTGGCCGCGCTCAAGCAGCAAATCGAAGCCGAGGTGCACAAGCGCTCGAACGACGGCTTGCTCCCGGAGGAACAGCTTTCCGCCATCTCCACGCGTCTGCGCATTTCCCTCGCGCGCTTCGCGGCCTTGCTGCGCGAGGAGCTGATGCCCGCACTCGCGGCGGAAGGCATCGAGATCCGCCGCTACGATGATCTTACGGCGAGCAACCGCGCGAACCTCAAAAAGCTCTTCGACGAACGCGTCTTCCCGGTGCTCACCCCGCTTGCGGTCGATCAGGGTCATCCGTTTCCATACATCTCGAATCTCTCGCTCTCGCTCGGCGTCGAGTTGTACGAAGAGACGGTCGAGGGTCCGTCGCTGCGCTTCGCGCGTCTCAAGATCCCATCGAGCCTGCCGCGTCTGATACCGATCGAAGCGCCCGAAGGGCGCCGTCACTTCACGACGCTCGAGGACGTGATCGCGCACAATCTCGGCTCGCTCTTTCCCGGTATGGACGTGCGCGCGTCCTATTGTTTCCGCGTCACGCGCGACGCCGATCTCGATTTGCAAGAAGATGAGGCCGACGATCTTTTGCGCGCGATCGAATCGGAGTTGCGTAAGCGCCGCTTCGGCGAACCCGTGCGCCTCGAAGTCGAGGCATCGATGCCCGACCATTTGCGCACGATGCTGCTCGAGGCGCTGGCCCTCGAAGAGGTCGATCTCTACGCGATCGACGGGCTGCTCGGCACGTCCGACCTATGGACGATCGTGAACCTCGATCGTCCCGATCTGCACGACGTGCCCTTCACGCCCGCCATTCCGAAACGGCTCGTGGGCGAAGCGGATATATTCGCGGCGATTCGCGAAGGCGATATTCTCCTGCACCATCCCTACGAATCGTTCGATCCGGTCGTGCATTTTCTCAAGGCTGCGGCCGCCGATCCGCACGTGCTCGCGATCAAGCAGACGCTCTATCGCACCTCGGGAAATTCGCCGATCGTCGCAGCGCTCGTCGAGGCGGCCGAAAACGGCAAACAAGTTGCGACGCTCATCGAGCTCAAAGCGCGCTTCGATGAAGAGAACAACATCCACTGGGCGCGCAATCTAGAACGCGTCGGGGCGCACGTCGTGTACGGATTTCCCGGCATGAAGGTGCACGCCAAGGTGATCCTCGTCGTACGCGACGAGCCGGAGGGTATCCGGCGCTACGTGCACTTCGGCACGGGCAACTACAACGACAAGACGGCCAAGGTCTATACCGATCTCTCGCTCTTCACGTGCCGCCCCGAACTCGGCGAAGATGTGACGCACCTGTTCAATCGCCTCACCGGCTTCTCGAAGGCCACGAAATACGGGAAGCTCTTGGTCGCACCGACGACGCTGCGCTCCGGGTTCGTCGAGTTGATCGAACGCGAGGCGGCCCACGCGCGCGCCGGGCGGCCTTCGGGCATCGTCGCGAAACTCAACGCCATTAGCGATGCGCGCATGGTGCAGTCGCTCTACGCCGCATCGCAAGCCGGCGTGCCGATCGAACTGATCGTGCGCGGGATGTGCGAATTGCGGCCGGGGATTGCGGGCGTGAGCGAAACGATTCGCGTGCGCAGCATCGTCGGACGTTTTCTCGAACACTCGCGCATCTTTTGTTTCAGCAACGGCGGCGAACGCGAGGTCTACATGGGCAGCGCCGACTGGATGGGCCGCAACCTCGACCGGCGGGTCGAAACGATCGTGCCGGTGCTCGACGCCGCGATTCGCGAGCGAATCTGCTCGGGGATTCTAGACGTGATGGAGCGCGACAATTGCAAGACGCGCTGGCTGCGTTCGGACGGCACCTACGTGCCGCGCGCGGCGCGCGAGGACGAGCCGTTATTCTGCGCGCAGCAAGCGCTGCTGGAATTCGCCAAGTCGTAGCTGCGCCGGTTTCCGGGCTAATCGGCCGGCGGTTTGAGTGCCATCGCGTTGACGATGTCCCAGTCGCGCTTGAGCACGGGCTGCACGGAAAGGCGCGAGCCTTTTTTCAACAGCACCATCGTCGGCACGAGCAGCGGGTTCGCGCGCAGTTCGGCGAGCGTCACCTCGCGCGGCAAGCGGCGTTCGAAGGCGACGTCGACCATCTCCCAAATCGGATTCGCTTCGGTCGATTTCGGGTCGAAGTACGGGCCCCCGCGTTCGCGCGCGGTGAAATCCGGATAGGCTTCGCGGATCACCTTAACGATCCCAACGATGCCCGGAATCTTCGTGCTCGAATGATAGAAGAAACCGAGGTCGCCCTTGCTCATGTCCTTCATGAGGTTGCGCGCTTGGTAGTTGCGCACGCCGCTCCATTCGGTGCGGCCCTCACGTTCGAGGCGGTCGATGCCGAACGAGTCGGGTTCGCTCTTGAACAGCCAGTACTGCATGGCTCTGTATTGGCCATCGGGGGGCGCGCGGCCCCGGTGTCAAAAAGACCGTCATGGAGCAGCGGCGGGTCATTCGGCGGACGGCCGATGGATGGGAGGCGGTCGAACGCGCGGGATACGTTCCGGGGGTGCAGACGGCCGTCGTGCGCCATACCCTGATCGGCGATCGCAAGGAGCGCCCGGAGGACCCCGGCCCAGCGCAGGAAGTGCGCTTTTTCTCGGTTCCGCCGGGCCACGTGACGCGGCTCGAAAAACACGAGCACGAGCACTTCGTGATCGTGGGCGAGGGCGTGGGCCACGTGATCGTCGGCACCGAGGTGTTCGAAATTCACGCACAGGATGTCGTCTACACGGCGCCGTGGGAAATCCACCAGTTCGTCAACCGCGGCAGCGAGACGTTCGGGTTTTTCTGCATGGTCTCGGCCGTGCGCGATTATTCGCAGGAACTCGACGCGGCCGAGCTCGCCTGCCTGGCCGCATCGCCGGCGGGCGACTACGCGGATCCGCACGGCGCGCCGCCGCCGCGCATACGAACCCCCGCCGCGAGCTAGCCTCGCTCTACTCACCGGTCAGGTTCCTCACGGCAAGAAATGGGCCGCCTCGAGCGCAGCGATCTGGGCCTGCGTCCAGGGCAGCGCGCCCGCGCCTTGTGCGCGCACGACCGTCATCCGGGCGAGCGTCCGGATCGTCCCGTCGCTGCCCGTCACCGCTTGATCGAGCGTCGCGCTCGCGCGGCCGAGTGCGATGAGTTTTGAGTATATCCGCAGCGGCTCGTCGTAAAGGCAGGTCGCGAGATAGCGCAGGGTCAGCTCTGCCGTCACGTGCTGAAACGCAAAATCGCCTGGCTCGGGATCGACCGCCGCCTTGAAAAACTGCAGGCGCGAAAGTTCGAAATACTCCGGATAGACGACGTTCGAAACGTGGCCTTGACCGTCACATTCGCAATAGCGCGGCCGCACCTCGACGTAAAATGGAAACGAGGCGAGCCAAGCCGCCTCATTTCCAGGTTCGTACGGTTGCAGCAACCCGCGTTAGCGCAGGTTGATGACGGCGGACGGCTCCGGCGTTCCCGGGAACGCTTCCGCGAGCACGGTCTTCAGTTCGCCGTTCTGCGCCATCGGCTCGAGGATGTCGGTGTCGCCGTAGAATTTGCCGGCGATGAAGATCTTCGGCAGGGTCGGCCAGTTCGTCATCTTCGAAAGCACTTCGCGCTTCGGCACGTTTTCCAGCACGTCGACGACCTGGAACGGGTAGCCGAAGCGGTTGAAAAATTGGATCGTCTCGGCGGTGAAGCCGCAGCGCGGCATATCCTTGGTTCCCTTGCCGTAGACCAGGATCGTGTTCTCGGCGACTTCTTTATCGATTTCGCTGCGGATTGCGTCGGCTGACATGGTGTTTACTCCAAAACTTCGGTACGGATGGACATAGCATGGATCCGGCCGTCGGCCCGCGCCCCGGAGAGCGCGCTTTCGACCATCCGGTGGCGATCCATGAGCGGCACGCCGCGGAACGCGCCCGAGCGTACCAACACGTTAAAGTGGTCCATGGTGCCGGTGAGATCGACGATTTCCACCTCGGCATCGGGGAAGGTCTCGCGAATCAAGGCGGTCATGGCATCGTTACGGATCATCGCGGGGGCGGTTTCGGGGAGTGCGCGGCGGGGACCCTCTTCGGCGCGTGCTGCAAAGGCGTTTAAGGCGCCGCGGTAAAGCCGGACGGGACTTCGAAGAGGCCCGCGTCCGCCGGACCGAGCGTCTTGAGGTTGCCGCGCGTGATCAGCATCGTCGTCGTGAACGACGTTGCGAGGCCGGGGACCGTCGTCTGCGTATCTGCCCGCGTATACAGCGCGAACTTGTGCTCGTCCGGCAGCGGCGCGGGCGTCGCCGATGGAGCGAGGATGAATCGGCACGTCATCGCCGGGATGGATTTGAGCATTTTTTCCGCGTCCGAAAAATCGTAGTGCGCGACCGGTTCATCGCGGCTCGGGTCGGCGTACTTCAGGATCGTAGTCGTCGTCGCGATCGCCGGGCAGATGCCGGTAACGGCGGTTGCGGTAGAGGTGGAAATCATCTTAACGCCGTGCGTTGCGACGCCGTCGATCGTCACGCCATCGACGCTTGCCGCCGTCCGCGTGCTGACGATCGTTTCTGAATCTTGATCGGCGGAAGCCGACGGCGCGGGCGTCGGCCGCGCGAACAGCACGTTCGCAGGAGTGGGATGGAGCAGCGCTCTTGCCGCGTCGCCTGAGACCGTGCGGTACGTTTTCGCGGTGAGGTCGAGATAGATGACCTCGTTCTCATCGGGACGCGAGATCGTCGCTCGCATCGTCGCAGGGTCGTCGACGCGGCTCCTCGTTCCGAGGAAGCTTTCGTGGTACAGCAACCCGTGCGCCAACTGCCCGATGCCGTCCAAACTCGGAACGGTCTGGCCGCCCGCCGGCGGAAATCCGGTACTCGTGGAAGACGCGGGTTGCAGCCCATCGCGAAGTGCCGCGAACGGTCCGGGCGGCGGCGCCGTTGCCGTTCCGCCGAAATACAGGATCGAAATTTGATCGTAGGCGATGCCGGTTTGATCGGCAGCGGCCGGCGTCGCAGCCGCGCACGCGCACGCGATCGCGACGAGCCAGAGCAGCTTCATCGCGGTTGCGGCAACATCTCGGGTTGCGCACGAACGGCGAGCCACAGCATGCGCGCTTCACGCAGCGACTCGGGAAGAATGGCCGCGGCCTTGTAGAGTGCACCGCTGAGTCCACGGGCGGCGACGATCGCCGCAACGCCGAGCAAGATCGCGGGGATACCGCGCGCCTCGAGCGATCCGAGCCGCAGCCGGCTGGTCTTCACGAGCGGTCGTGGATCCAGGAGGGCGACGAGCTCATTCTTTTTAGCCACGAGCGCTGTGATTCGTACACCCGCGTGGCGGCCCTTCGCGCTACGGATCGAGAATCACCACGCTCATGCTCCACGGCGGCAGCGTTTCGGGCACGCCGCCCTGCCACGCGCCCGCGGTTTGGCTGACCGGGCCGCTCCAGACGTTGTTTTGCGAATTGTCGTACTGCTTTTTGCCGTAGGTTTCGATCGTGGATTTGGAGCCCGACGCCAGTCCTTCGGCGCTCACGTTCACCGAGTACGATGCGGTTTCGCTGAGGTTGAAGAGCACGACCGCGTAGCCGCTGTGGGACGTGGCGCCGTACGCGCGCACGTTCGTGAGCGACGAGTTGAGCGTGACGTCCTCGTAGTGTTCGCCCTGACGTGCGACGCTTCCGAACAGCTGATAGGCGCGAGCCGACGGGAACGGCGTGCCGCGCGGGACTGCGGTCGCGTTCGTGCAGCCGTATTCCGGGGTTCCGTCGGAGAGGATCATGTAACCCCCGAAGTTCTGCCAGCCGTAGAGCGACGATGAAAAGTTCGCACCCGACGACGCGTCGTTGCAGCCGCCGAAAGCGAGCCACCACGTGCCGCGGAACACGCCGTCCTTCCTGAGCTCGCCGAGCACCATGCCCGTGAAGAGCCCTTGCACGATCGACATCGTCTGCTTGCCGGGATTACCATATACCGAACCGATTTCACCGACGTAGATCGGCGTGTTCGGATGACCGGCGGTCGCGAGTTCGGACTTGACGGTGTTTACGAGCGACGTGAGTCCGGGTGCGCCCTGTTGCAGAAGGGTCTGGTCGTTCTCTTGCCCGGGCCCCGTGAAATAGTAATGAAGCTCCACAAAATCGTACTTCGCGTTCTTGAGAACGATCGAATCCCACGATGAATTAGCTTCCACCACGACGCCCACTTGCGCGTTGCTATCGGCGGCTTTCACGTCGGGGTAGTAGCCGGTTGCGACCGCGTTTGCATACGTCGTCGGGTCGTTCGGCTTCGCGTGCAAATCGTATTCCCACGATCCGTAGACCTCGTTGCCGACGGTCCAGTAGCTGACGTTGTCGTCCTGCTGCTTCGCATGCGCGACCCAGGCCGCGGCTTCGGTCGGATCGCCGCCGCCGCTGCACGCCGCGTTCGATCCGTAATTCAGCGTGATCGCGACATCGAGTTTGGCCGGCGTCTCCGCCTTCGCGATGTCGTTCTCGAAGTTGTCGAACGTCGAGTTCGTGTCGGTATAGCCGCCGTCGCAGCTGCTATTGGTTGCCCAGTGATAGAGGTCGGATTCCGAGCCGCCGGGCCAGCGCGTCGCGGTGAATCCGATCGCCGAGAGCGATTTCGATAATCCGGATTCGGTGATGTCGACCCAGCCCGCCATATTCGCACCCAGGATGAGTTTCGAAATCGTGGGGCCGGCCGTTCCGGAATGGATGACCACGGACGCCAACGGAGTTGCCGTGGGCGCCGGGGAGGCCGTGGCGGTGGCTGCGTGCCGAGCGGTGGGCCCTTGCGCGTCCGTGGGTTGCGGCGCGGCGGATAGTGGTCCGGGGCTCGTGCCCCCGCCGCTGCATGCGGCAAGACTCAGGGCGGCGATGGAAACGGCGACGCGAAGCGACATGGTGACCCCCATGGAGAGGTTATCGGCAGATTATCGGTGCCCTGGGAATCGGACTGCAGAAGGCCGTACACCGTTGGAATGAACGCGGTATCACTTGACTGGAACGTCCCCGCCGACTTCAATTTCGGGCGCGATGTCGTCGATGCGCTGGGTGCCGAGTCGCGGCTTGGGCTGCTCTTCATCGACGCCGCGGGAGCGCACCACCAAGTAACGTTTCCCGAGATCGCCGACACGACGCGGCGTTATGCCGGAGCATTGCGCGAACTCGGCATCGCAAAAGGCGACCGGGTTGTCGTGCTCTTGCCGAAGGTGCCGGCGTGGCTCTACACGATGGTTGCACTCGCGCGGCTGGGCGCGGTCGTCGTGCCGTGCTCCGAGCAACTGCGCTCGAAAGACCTCGCTTTCCGCGCGCAGCACAGCGAGGCGACGACGATCGTCGCGCATCCATCGAACCGCGCCGAGGCCGATCTCACGCGCGCCGCGGCGCCGGGTCTCGTGCGCGCACTCATGAGCGGCGGCGAGGCGCCGGACTGGATACCGCTCGATCGCGCCGTCACAGACGCGGAACCGTTCGCCGGATATCCGACGCGCTCCGACGACCTGGCCTACATCGTCTACACGAGCGGAACGACCAAGGACCCGAAGGGCGTCGTCCACACGCACGCCTACACGTTCGCCAAGCGCATGCAGGCGCAGGTGTGGCTCGACGCGCGACCGGGCGATCTCGTGTGGTGCACCGCCGGAACGGGCTGGGCGAAATCGCTTTGGAACGTGCTCATTGGCCCGTGGTCGTGCGGCGCCGCGATCGTGCTCGACGAAGGTGGTTTCGATCCGGCGAAGCGGATGGATCTCATCCGCGATCTCGGCGTCAACGTGCTCTGCCAGGCGCCGACCGAGTATCGTTTGGAAGCCAAGCTCGAGGGACTCGGCGAGCGCTGGAAACTGCCAGCGTTGCGGCATTGCGTTTCCGCGGGCGAGCCGCTGAACCCCGAGGTGCTCGAGCGCTGGAAGCAGGCGTTCGGGTTGACGATTCTCGATGGCTACGGCCAAACCGAAAATTCGCTCTTGATCGCGAACCGTCCGGGCCTTCCGGTGCGGCCCGGTTCGATGGGCATGCCGACGCCCGGGCACGATATCGACGTGGTCGATGCCGAAGGCGAGCCGTGCGCGCCGGGAGACGTCGGCGATATCGGCGTGCGCGGCGATCCTCCGACCATGTTTCGCGGCTACTATAAAAACGAGGAAGAGACGCGTGCTTCGCGGCGCGGTCCCTGGTATCTCACGGGCGATCGCGCGCAAAAGGACGACGACGGATATTTTTGGTTCGTCGGCCGCGCCGACGACGTGATCTCGTCGGGCGCATATCGCATCGGACCGTTCGAAGTCGAGAGCGCTCTGATCGAGCACCCCGCGGTGCTCGAAACGGCGGTCGTGGGAAGCCCCGATCCCGATCGTGGCAACGTCGTCAAGGCGTTCGTCGTGCTCCGTCCCGGACATAGCGCGAGCGCGGAACTCGTGCGGGAGCTGCAAGAACACTGCAAACGCGTGACCGCGCCGTACAAGTATCCGCGCGAGATCGAGTTTGTCGAGGCGCTTCCGAAGACGAGTTCCGGAAAAATTCGCCGCGTGGAACTGCGCGCCGCGGAGCTGCGCAAGAAGGGTGCGACCTCGGCCAGCGGCTTCGTGTGACCTCGCTTCCGACGAAACTCTTGCTGCGCGCGAGCGTACTGGTCGGCAGATGAACCAGCCACCGGCGCCGCCCGATCCAAACGCGCTGACCCAGCCGATCCCGATCGTACAGCCGCCGCCGCGCCCGAGCCGCCAGCTGCAACCGCAGGGTCCGCACCGCTTTGGAAACGTGCCGCTCTACCTGCTCGCGCGCCTTGTCGCCCTGGCGATCGATCTCTTCGCGCTCGCGTTCGTGGCGTCGTCGTACGGATTCGGGGCGTTCGATCGCGGTCAGCAAACGTTTGCGGGGCACGACCAGTCCGGCTACGTCACGCTCGTGGGCGGATCGGTTGCGATTGCGTGGCTGCTCGCGTATCTCACGGAAGCGCTGACGGGGACGACGCTTGGAAAAATGACCTTCGCGCTGCACACGCGTCGCATCGACGGGGGTCACGCCGGCGGCGCGCGCGTGCTCGTGCGCTATCTGTTCGTTCCACTGGACCTGCTGTTGATCGGACCCATCCTCGCACTCGCTACGCGGCGGCATCAAACGCTCGGCGATCTCGTCGCGGGCACCGTCGTCTCGGCCAGCCGCATCTGGTATCTTACGCCGATCATCGGCCTCGCCATTCTCGGCGGCCTCGGGTACGTGCAGTTCGCGTATGCCGGCGGGGTCTCGGGGGCGATTGAGGTAGCGGCGGTGACGTCGAACGTCGTGCCGGGCATGGTCACGAACGCGGCGCAGTTCGTTGGGCTTGGTGGGTTGGGTTTGCCCGGGATTCCGATGCCCGCGGCCCCCACGCCGTCGCCCGCGTCCATCTTGCCGACGCCGCAGCCGCAGCTATCCGCGAGCGGCACGCCTGAGTCTCCGGCTCCGGCCGCGATTGAGACCGAGGTGCCGGCGGGAATCGCGACGGGCGCACCGAGCGGGGTCACAACGGGCGCGCCGAGCGTCGTCACAACGGGCGCGCCGAGCGTCGTCACAACGGGCGCGCCGAGCGTCGTCACAACGAACGCGCCGAGCACGGTCACCACGAACGTGCCGAGTCCGGCACCGAGCGTTACGGAGAACGTGGATCGGCCGGGCTATCCCACCGATCCGCCCGATGGAAGCGCGACAGCGGATCCCGAAGCGCAGCCGACCGATCGCATCCTAACGCAATAGCGGCGCGCTGCCGCCCAAAGGTCCGCCGAGCGCGGCGCCCGTATGGCAAGCGCATGAAAGCCGTACGACTCAAGGAACTCGGTGGTCCGGAAAAACTCCACATCGAAGAGATCGCGACACCGCAACCCGGCGCGGGTGAAATTCTCGTGCGCGTGACGCGCGCCGCGTTCAACCGCCGCGACGTCTTCATCACGCAAAACTTGTATCCCGGCATCGTGCTGCCGCGCACGCTCGGTTCCGACGGTTGCGGCACGATTGCCGAACTCGGCGCGGGCGTAACAGGCTTCGAACTTGGTGCGCGCGTCGTCATCAATCCCGAACTCGGCTGGAATGCGGACGGTCCCTTGCCCGAACGCTCGGGCGACATCCTCGGCATGCCGAGAGATGGTACGTTTGCCGAGTACGTGGTCGTCCCGGCCGCAAACGTCTTCGCTAAGCCGGCCGCTCTCAGCGACGACGAAGCCGCGGCGTTGCCGCTCGCCGGATTGACGGCCTATCGCGCCACGTTCACACGCGGCAGGATCGTGCAGGACGACGTGGTCTTCATCCCGGGCGCCGGCAGCGGCGTGCAAACGTTCGTGCTGCTCTACGCCAAGCACGTCGGCGCGCGCACGATCGTAACGACCGGCAGCGATGAGAAAGTCGAACGCGCGCTCGCCCTCGGCGCCGACATCGCGATCAACTACCGCAGTGATCCCGATTGGCACAAGACCGTGCGCAAGGCCGCGGGCGGCGGTGGCCCATCGCTCACCGTGGACTCGACCGGCGGCGACACGCTTTCGAAGGCCCTGGATATCGCGCGCCCGGGGGGCCGCGTCGTGGTCTACGGAGGCACGCAGGGCGACGCGAAGGTCAAGCCCTTTTCAATCTTCTGGAAACACCTCGACGTGCTCGGTTCCTCGATGGGCGCGCCGTCCGATTTCCGCGCGATGTTAGCGCTCTTCGAAGGCGGACTCCGTCCCGTCGTCGATCAGGTTTTTCAGATGGAGGATGCAGCCGCCGCGGCGCAACGCGTGCTCGACGGCGGACAATTCGGGAAGGTCGTCTTAGCGTTGATGTGAGCCTCAACGTCCGATGCGCGCGAGCGCGCCGATGGTGAAAAGAACGCCGGTATTGCCATCGGCGAGGCCGCCGTCGGAAGCGTACGACGCGGCGAAGTTGAGGTACCGAACGCCCGCGAGCACGTCGAAGTTCCTGGTTATCCGGTAGTCGTCGCGGAGCACCAGTTCGGTTTGCGCAGCGCGTTCGCCATCGAAGGCCTGTTCGCCGTCGAGGGCGACGCGCACGCCGCCCCGCATGACGGGCGTCGCCTCCAACGCGAGACTGCGGCTGGATTTGCCGTAGCTCTGAACGCCGCGCAGTTCGTAGCGCAGGCCCGCGATGTCGGAGCGGTCGACTTCGCCCGAGGGCGTACGCGTCGTAACTTGGTGATAGAGCGTTTCGCCGAGGCCGAACGAGACGTGCCCGCCGTCGAGGTACCAGCGCGCCGTCGCGAACAGAAAGCCAAGCGAGGTCGAAAGCGTGCCGAGCGTGCCGCTCGAGGTCAACGGGGCGACGGGCGGCAAGCCTTCGGCATAGAGTTCCGCGTTGCCGTAGCGCGCCGAGCCTTCGACCGTGAGCAACGGCGTGCCGTCGAAATTCGTTATGCCGCCGGCTCGACGTGTTGACCGAGAACCGGATCGAGCGTGACACCGAGCGTCGCGTTCGCGATCGGATCGGCGGCGGCCGGCGCCGCGAGCGCACCCCAAAGGATTCCAATGGCGATGAGGCTACGGAATGGCAGCATCTAGCCTCGATTGATTCTCGCCGTTCCGGTGCCTGCAGTTCCGCTGCTCGGAGGTGCCCAGTGCGCCGGACGGAAACGCCGTGGTAGCCTTCGGCCTCCGCCGATTTGGCTTGCCACCCGAGGTTCAGCATGAAGTCGAATCGTTTGCCGGCGCTAGCCGGACTCGTTGCTGTCACGGCTTGCTCGGGTCCAAGCACGATCTGTGCCTGTCCTACGATTGGGCCCGCGGCGTTCGTTGCGTCACCGCCTGCGCTATCGTTTACGGCTATCGGGGCAGCGGCGGCGCAGAATGTCGCCATCACGTACGGAGGGCCTTCCGGTACGACCGTAGCCGGAAGCGATACCTGCGGAACCGGGAACGCGCGGATCATCGCCATCGGATCGACGGTTGCGATGGGCGCGGGAGACGAACATATTTCGATTACGCCGCTCGCTGCGGGAAGTTGCACCGTTACCTTTACCTCGTCGGCGGGCGCTCGCGATGGGGTACCCGTAGCCGTATCGCCTTAAGGGGGACCCGGATGACGCTGCTTCGCATGGTTGCCATCGTTCTCGCCGGCGGAGTGCCGGCGGCACTTACGGCGTGTTCCGGCTCGGGTGCGCCGGCCGTCGCGGCGGTCTCGACGACACGCACGGTGCGGTCCGCGAGCAGTGAGGTGCAAAGCCTTGGAAGCTACAACGTCGATTGGAACAATGTCGTCGTCGCCGGGGTCTCCTCGGGCGCGGACATGGCGACTGAGCTCTCGTATTCGCATTCCTCGAAAATCAAAGGCGCTGCCACTTTTGCCGGCAGCCCGTACTTCTGCGCCCAAGACAACGCGTACGACGCGCTCTACCTCTGCGCGGGCACGGAGTACGGCAAGGTTCCCGACGGCACGCTCGAATCCGACACGAACAACGCGTCCTGCACCTACATGGACTGCGTAAGCTACCTAAAAGGGCGGCTCGCCTGGATTTTTTCGGGGACCAAGGATACGGTCGTCGCGCAGAGCGTCGCCAAGTCGGCGCAGACGATGGACTCGTACTACGGCATCAGCTCGAGTACGAACTACAGCACGGCCGCCGAACACGGCTGGGTGACGCCGGACACGAGCAACTCGTGCGGCGCGCTCAACGATCAGTATCTGATCAATTGCAGCTTCGATGCGGAGCAATCGTTGCTCACGTATTTCTTCGGAGCGCTGAGCGCGCGCAACAACGGCACGCTGAGCGGCTCGCTCATCCAGTTCGATCAGTATCCTTACGATGCGTACAGCATGGACACGACAGGTTGGATCTTCGTGCCGGCCAATTGCGCCGGCGGATCGAAGTGCAAGCTCGTGGTCGCGCTGCACGGCTGTCTGCAGGCTCAGTACTATGTTGGAACGGCGTTCGTCACGGAGTCCGGCCTCAACGAGTGGGCCGACACCAACAGCATCATCGTCCTCTATCCGCAAGCCTATCCCTCGAACGTCAACCCCGACGGATGCTGGGACTGGTGGGGCTTCGACGGCTCGAATTACGCGGTCAGCGGCGGCGCAGAAGTCAGCGCGATTTGGAGCATGATGCAGCAGATTTGACGCGTCTCGTCATTCCGCGCCGCTACGGCTTCACTCGGGCCGGGCTGCTCAGACCATATGAGTCGATCGTGTCCACCGTGCGGTCGAAGCCGAGTTCGGCTCTCGCGACGGCGGCCGATTCAGGGTCGACGATGAGCGAAAGGTCGGGGTTGAGGATGTCCGATTCGCGGGTCGTCACGGTGCGGTCGAGCGTGCGAACCCAGACGCGGCGTTCGCGTTCGAGCGCGATGAGATACGCGAGTACTTGGCGCGCGGCCGCGGGCCACAGCGCTTTCGGGACGTCCCAATAGATCGACTCGACGAGTTCGGGGATCGTGCGTTCGTCGCCGGCGAGGAGTTCGAGGATTTCGCGTTCGCGGCGCGCGCGGTGCGCGATGTATTCGTCGATCTTTGCGAGCGGCGCATCGATTGCGGCTCCGTGTCCGCCGTAGATCACGCGGACGCGTTCGCATTCGCGGCGCAGGCGGACGAGCGTCTCCTGATAGTCGCGCATGTCTCCGCCGGGTGGGGCGATTACGACGGTGCCGCCTCCGACGACGCAATCGCCTGTTAAGATCGAT
>Ga0302326_10012140_pt1 | contig 18417 bp, 12 predicted proteins | sample Palsa_T0_3_FD_202264 | JGI IMG/M metagenome (GOLD analysis project Ga0302326, IMG submission 202264) | Peat permafrost microbial communities from Stordalen Mire near Abisko, Sweden - Palsa_T0_3 | ecosystem: Environmental > Terrestrial > Soil > Palsa > Peat permafrost | place: Sweden: Abisko...
GACGACGGATTTGGCGGTGATTTCAACGGTGGCGAACCATCGGTTGATGAAATAAGTGCCATCGGTCAGGGGCACATATTGCCGTCCGCGTCGGCCGCCGGAGGCGAGGAATGCTTCGGGGTCCTGATAGTTGTTGTGATAGTTGGCATCGGTGGCGTCGTTGCCGACGGCCGGGGCAATGATCTCACCGGGCGCCAAGCTCGGGCCGTCATGGACAGTGATGACGCCGATGGTGTCCACCTCCATCGACTTGCCGGGGATGAGCGGGTCTTCGGCCATCACCGATCCGCCGATCACGACGGGATCGAATCCGCCGATGTCTTTCAATTCTTTTTGCCATGCGAGGATGGCGGCCAATTCCTGTCGGCCCTGCATGTCGAGGCGATAGACATCTGTTTCGGTTACGACCACGAAGAGCGCGAGATTAATTGCGTAAACACCTTCACGCAGGATCGACCGCTGCCGGCCGCGCTGGCCACCGGCGCCGGCTTTGCCGAAAAATGCGAACGAGTCCTGGAAATTATTGCAAGGCGTCACGCGCGCCAGCGTCTGGCTCGGCAACAGCGGTTCGCCGTCACGGGCATAGACGTATCCGATTTTGCCTTGGGAGACAGTGACGAGGGAGCCTTTGTGAATTCGGTATTGCCACGGCCAGTAGAAAAAATGCATCCCGCCGCGCAACAGCACCGCCTGATAGCCGGCCTCGCCGTTGAGAGCGATGATCCGGCCATTGCCAACGGAGCCGCGACCGGACCAGAGTTTCTCAACGATGCCCACACGATTGTTGGGAATGTATCGCATCCCCAGCGCGATCCAGACGACGATGATCACGCCAAGGATTTGAACCCACGGCGTCGCATAGCTGGGCAGAAGGTCCGCGAATGGCACGTACGACAGGATCATACAAGCCTCCCTTTCAAGATCTGTAGAAGATTATTGTAACCATTCCGCGCACAAAGCCAGCGTGCTCGCGCAAAATGCCCTATGCGAGCCAGTTACAAATCGGAATTCCAGTCAGTAATCGAATTAGCCATTGCCCGGCAATGGAGGCGGAACACTCGCCAAAATCGGCGAAAGTGACGGCACTTCGCCGGCGGGTTTCCAGCCGTCCATGCCCTGTTGCCAGACCATGGTCTGATGGGTCAGTTTTCCTTGCGCCGCCGAGTCACGCAGTTGATCCAATGTGAACGGCCCGGCCTGTTTGCCGTCGATGGCGGCATAAAATGCTACCGTCGGCAGCGGCGGCGGGGTGCCGGCATTGCCCGCGCCCATCGCCTGGCCCATCTGTTGCGCGACGGCGAAACCTGCGCCAAGTCCCGCGCCCACGCCGGCGATTCCGCCGGGATTTTTCGCCGCATCGGTGATCGCGTTGGCGGTCTGGTATTGCGTGTAGGTGTTCATGTTTCCGATCACGCCCATGCTGGAGCGCTTGTCGATGGCGGCCTCCACTTCCGGCGGGAGCGAAATGTTTTCGATGACCAGCTTGACCAGTTCCAAGCCAAATTTCCCGAACTCATCCTGCATCTGCGTCGTCACACCGTCGGCGAGTTTCGAATAATTCCCGGCCAGATCGAGCACCGCGATTTTGCTCGCGCCCACCGCATCGGCGAAGCGGGCATTGACCATGTCGCGCAACTGCCCGTCGATTTCTTCAACAGTGAATTGGCTATTCGTTCCGACCAGTTCGCGCAAAAACACCGGCGGATATTTCACGCGCACGGCAAATGTGCCGAAGGCCCGCAATCTCACCGGTCCGAATTCAGCATCGCGCATCATGATCGGATTCTGCGTACCCCATTTGCGATCGGTGAAAACGCGCGTCGAGACGAAATAAACTTCCGCCTTGAACGGGCTGTCAAATCCATATTTCCAGCCTTTGAGTTTCGAGAGGATCGGAAGATTTTGCGTCGTCAGCGTGTAGGTTCCAGGAACGAAGACATCGGCGAGCTGACCTTCGTTGACGAACGCGGCCGCCTGCCCCTCGCGCACCACGAGCTTGGCGCCGTTCTTGATTTCGTTGTCGGAACGGTAGAAGCGATAGAGCATGACATCGTTGGTGTCGTCGAGCCACTCGATGATGTCGATCAGTTCGTTGGTAAGTTTATTCCAGAGTGCCATTAAAATTTCTCCTTCAAATGCAACGCGCCGTGGGGCCGGCGAAACCGCATTATATCCATATGCGGAGCAAATAACGGCCGATTTCCGAAGAAGAATTAGCCACCGATGAACACCGATAAAGACAAATTCAATAGGATAGAAACAAATCTTCCTCAATCCTCTTTAATCGGTGCTCATCGGTGTTTATCGGTGGCTAATTTCTCTTCAGATCACGCCGTCGCGGTTTTTTGGCGGCGCGGTTTGGGATTGCGGGGAATCAGTGCCCGTTCGAGATTGGCCATGGCCTGCTTGAGCCGCTGGTCGTTTTCCACCAGTGCGATGCGCACGCAATTCTCCCCGGCTTCGCCGAACGCGCGGCCCGGGGCCAGCGCGACGGCGGCTTCGTCCATCATTCTCAGGCAAAATTCGATCGATCCCTCTCCCTTGAGATGTTCCGGTTTGATCCGCGCCCAGACGAACATGCTGGCGCGGGGTTTTTCGTACATCCAGCCGAGCCGATCGAGTCCCCGGCACACCACGTCCCGGCGATGCTCGTACAATTTGCTCTGTTCCATCGGAGCGTTGGCGTGCTCGCGCATGGCGATGATGCTGGCGATCTGAATCGGGGCGAAGATGCCGTAATCGTAATATCCCTTGATCGTCGCCAATGCTTTAATCATCTCGGAATTACCGGCACAAAACCCGATGCGCCAGCCGGCCATGTTGTAGCTCTTGGACATCGTGGTGAATTCGACGCCCAAATCCTTGGCCCCGGCGGCGGCGAGAAAACTGGGGGCCTGATAGCCGTCGAAACAGACTTCGCCATAGGCGAAATCGCTGATGATCATGATCCCGTGCCGCCGGCACATAGCGATGGCACGGTCCCAGAAACTGGCATCGATCGTCATGGCTGTGGGGTTTTGCGGATAATTCAGCGTGAGCAATTTGGGAGTGGGATAGAGCCCTTCGATCATCCGCTCGATGCGGTCGAGAAATGCCTGATCGTTCCCCAGCGGCACGCGGATGACATTCGCGCCGGCCATGGCGACGGCATAAATGTGAATCGGAAACGCCGGGTCGGGTACGACGGCCGTGTCGCCGGGACCGAGCAGGGCCAGGCAGAGATGGCTGAATCCCTCCTTGGAGCCGATGGTGGCGATCACTTCGGTTTCCGGGTCGAGTTCGACGCCGTATTTCTGCTGGTATTTGCGCGCCACTTCACGCCGCAGGCCGGCGATGCCGTTGCTGACGCTGTAGCGATGGTTACGCGGATCGCGCGCCGCTTCGGCCAATTTTTGAATCACCGACTCCGGCGTGGGATCGGTCGGATTTCCCATGCCCAGATCAATGATGTCAATCCCCGCCACGCGCTTTTCGTACTTCATCTTGTTGATGCGTCCGAAAAGATACGGCGGCAGACGAGCGATCCGCGGCGACACGTCGATTTTAAATGGCGATTGGTTCATGGCGAGGGATATTGTAGCAGGCCCGGACAGCCGTTGCGCGGGGCGTGTTTCTTCACATCGTCGTCAGCAATTCCTCGACGACTCGCCCCAATCCGGTCCTGGCATCGCCGACGAATTGCTGGAACAACTTGTTGGTCATATCCATGAATTCCTCGATTTCCTCGAGGCGCTGGCGGGTCAGTTGCACCTCGGTGCCGCGCGCGGCTTTGCCCAGGGTTTTGCCGCTGAGCATCTCCTGGCACTGGCGGATGGTTGCCAGCACGGGGTCCATTTCTCGCCGTTTGCGCTCGGCGGCGATCATGCTGAACATCTCCCACACATCCGAGAGACTCTGGAAATAATCCCGCCGCTCGCCGCGCTGATGCGTCCGGCGAACGATGCCCCAGTCGCACAGCGCCCGCAGCGAGGTGTTGGCATTGCCCCGGCTGATGTTCAGCCGGCTCATGACATCATCGGTGCTGAGGGGAAGGGCGGTGATGTAGAGCAGGGCGTGGATTTCCGCCATGGTGCGGTTGATGCCCCAGGTCTGTCCCATTTCGCCCCAGCGGTGGATGAAACAGTCCTGCGCGGTTTGCAGCTTTGTTTGCGTTCCGTTGTCGGTTGCCATGGGTGCTCCATTTCGGTAACTTCTGAACTTTCAGGAATTACTGAAATGATTATGGGGGAAGAGCGGGTGGATGGCAAGGGGAGAATGCGGCGCGCTGGGCTAAGCACTTTAGTGCTTAGCCGGGGGGGCGGGCGAAAAGCCGGGGGATTGCGGAGGAGCGGGCCTTCGGCTAACCACTAAAGTGGTTAGCCCGGGAATAAAGCCCGGCGGGGAACGGGGATATCAGGTGATGCGCTTCTTTCTTCGCATCAAGAGCATCGCCAGGCCGGCGGCGCCTAGGCCGAGCGTCGCGGGTTCGGGGACGGGCTGGATGGTTGTGGGAATGCTCACCAGCAGGCTCGATCCGGGGTTGCCGGAGGCAGCGAGCGTTACGTCCCATTCGTAGGCCCACGCCACATCCGCCGGGCCAGCGGAGAGCGCGCCGTCCAGGGTGTAGGGAGTGGTTGGGCTGTCAATTTTGTTCAGCAAGGTCGGCACCACCCCGGCCTCAACTTCGCTCGGAGGGGCTGAGTTACCCTGTCCGGTGGTGTAGCTCTCCACGAGCATGGACGCATCGTACTGCACCGCCGTCGAGGTGGAGGCGGTGTTGGTGATGTTGACGGTCTGATTAGCGGATTGTCCGTTGAGATCGAAATCGGCGTACTTGAAAAATTCCAGCGTCACCGGACTGGCGGTCTGGTTGCTGATATCCACGGTTTCGTTCAGCGTGGAAGGCGAATTCCCTGCGCCCCCGGACAATAAATACGTTAGCCCCGCGCTGAAAAATGAATTGCTATAGCCAAGGCTTGCGATGCCGGGGGTGCTGGTGTTGGTCCCGGTCAGGGCGTTGCTTTCCAGCAATGTTTGCCCGCCGCTGCTGCCGATGCGGTAATAGAATTGCTGCAAATTCAACTCGGATGTGCCGTTGATGGTCCATCCAGTCATCCCCTGAGCGGTGTCGAGAGTGATGGTGCTGCTGCCGGAGGTCACGTTGATGACGCTGGCGTGCGTTTTGGCCACGATGGCGAGCGACGCGACGATCGGCGTGGCGGTCATTACCGCGCTGCGCAGCCACTTGGCACGGCGGGCTTTCATCTTCCAATTCGGTTGACGATCCTTCTGGAACGGCATGATCTCTCCTCGTGTTACAAATGCGACAAGCCTTCCGGGCCGTCGCGGTCCATCTAATCGGAAATCCAACTACGCATATTCCTGCCCGGTCATTGAACAAGACTCTTCCCAGACCGGACCGTGTCCTTTCATTCGAGAAAACCGAAATCAGCTCAATTCTTTCGCGGCGAGCGACGACGCCGAGTCAGCACGACCCCGCCGACGCCGATCATCGCCAGGCCGGTGCACGGCTCGGGGACGGCGGTTGCGCTGACCTGCTTGTCGATGCTGATGGCATAGCAGGCGCCGGGCGAGAGCGTCAGTTTCCATTCCATTCCCCACTCGGCATCGGTCGTTCCGGTGGTGGTGGTTGTTGCGTTGTCATTCAGTTGGACCGAGCTGCCGCCATCCAATTGGTTGAGCAGGGTCGGTGCCGCGCTGGTCTGGTAATAAGAAGGCTGCGGGCTGACAACAGTGTTGGCGACGAAGCCGGTCTTGCTGTTGGTGACTTTGGCGGCATCTCCGCCGTAAACCGTGGCGGTTTCTCCGCTGGTCACGCCGCCCACGTTGAAGTCGGAATAGGCGAAGAAGTTGTAGCTCAGCGTCTGGCTGCTGCTGGTGTTGGTGATAAGAATCGTCTCGGCCAGGTCGCTGGTATTGGAGTTGGTCGAGCCGCCGGTGAGATCGAAAGTCGATTGAATCTGCAGCGGATTGTTCGGATCGACGAACGTGAGCGCTGCATAATTGTTATGGCTGTCATCGGTGGAGATATTGGCGATGGTGGTGGCGGTCTCGGTGAGATTGTTCAGCGCCGTGGGAGCGCCGGTACCGACTTCGCCCCAGAACCACTCGCGATTCAGAACATCGGTGCTGCCGACGGTCCAGTTGTTGACGCCGACGGGAGGCGTTCCGGCGTTCCAGCCGAGGTCGACCACGGAATTGAGGTTTTGCAGCGCCGCGGTGCCGCCGGGGGTGGCGAATGATTGGCTCGCCGCCAGGCCCGTCATCGCTGCTGCGGCCGCGAAGGCCAGCATGCGAGCGGTCTTACTTTTTGACCGGCTTCGCAGAGCCCGCCCGTTGTTCACTCGATTGATAATGTTCTGAACGATCTTCACGGTAATCTCCTCTTCCTCTGTTTCAGACTTCGTTAATTGGCAACATTGATTGCATTGATTGAAGACACAATTAGATGGCCGCGGCTCGTGCCTTGGCCGGCGATCGGCCAAATTTGCCGGCCAGAACATTCTGGATGGCATGTTCACGAATGCGGCTGGTCAGGTTGATCAGTTCATCCGTGCTCGGCGAGGCGTCAAAGAGCGTCGTCGCACCGAACATGCGGGCGGCGATCTCCTGTTGCTCGCTGATCGGGCCGCCGACCAGCGCCCACTTCTGCTGGGGCCAGGCGGTCTTGAGCATTCGCAGCAAATCCCAGGTTCCGATGTCGGGCATCCGCATGCCGACCAGGACGAAATCGAAATGCGTCATGCGAAGCATGTCGATGGCCCGTCGGCCGCTCTGCACACACATGAAATTCACGTCGCCCGCCCCATCGGCCGGCAGAGGCGAATCCACGCAAATGCCCAGTATCGAAACGTGTTCTTCCTGCGTTTTGAACATGACAACCTCTGGCAAAATGAACATCAGGCAGATCACGAACACCGGACCGACTGACGTTCAACCGAGATGCTCTAAAGCGACGCGCGTGCCGTGGGTGAAATGGGGTGAAAAGATTGTTCGTAAGTGGTTGGCTTAAAGCAGTATAGGTGAGAAACTGGTAGTTGCTGAAACTTGAGAAGTCGGAGGGTGAAACGGGTTGTTTTAACTAGCGCAAATTGGCCGAAAGGGTGCCTAAGTCCAGTCCGGGCCGAGGCTGGAAATGGACATGGTTATTTTGAACGGATGTGTTTGTTTTGATGAGGCAAAAACGGCGCTTAGCGGCGCGGGCTTGCCCCGCGATGCGAGCGCCAATCGGGAATCCCAGCGCGGGGCAAGCCCCCGCCGCTAAACATTAGTTGGGCGCGTCCACTCGAATCTGATCGGTTGCGCGGATGTCATCCGATGCGCTGCCGACCAGGATGTCGAATGCGCCGGGCTTGGTGACGAAGTTGTGGACGTTCACATCGTAATACGCCAGTTGGCTGCCCGGCAGGCTGAACGTGACCGTCTTTTTCTCTCCCGGAGCAAGCGAGATGCGAGAGAAGCCACGGAGCTGCTCGATCGGCCGGATGACGGCGGGGGTGACTTCATGCACGTACATCTGGGCGACTTCATCGCCGGCGCGGGCGCCGGTGTTTTGTACATCGACCGTGATCGTCGCCTGTCCGTCGGGTTTCATTTCGCGCGGGGTGACTTGCAGATTGGAATAGGCGAAGGTGGTGTAGCTGAGGCCGTGTCCGAAGGCGAAGAGGGGTTTGCCTTTGATGTACATGTAGGTGAAACCCTTGGTGACATCGTATTCATCCTGCGGGGGAACCTGATCGGGCGAGGCGTACACCGTGAGCGGCATCTTGGCGCCGGGGTTGACGTTGCCGAAGAGCACATCCGCGATGGCGTCGCCGCCCTCTTCGCCGTCCCACCATGCTTCGAGCATGGCGGCGGCGTTTTGCTTGATCGTCGGCTCGGTCAACGGCCCGGCGTTCATCTCCACGACGATGGTTTTGGGATTGGCGGCGATCACTGCAGCGACCAGCGCTTCCTGATCCTCCGGCAAACTCAGGGATATCCGGTCATGATCTTCAGATTCGTGCGCCGTTGTCGTTCCGACAAAAACCACCGCGACATCAGCGGATTTGGCGGCATCGACGGCTTTCTGCAATTCCGCGGCCCGATCAAATGCGGGGCGAGTGGCGCGTGAATTCCGGTCCGGCGTCATCGGGCAACCGGCGGCGAAAAGGATTTGCGTTTGCGGATTAGCGCGGTTGCGAATTCCCACCAGAGGCGTCACCGGATGATCGGGCACTCCGCTATATCCGCCGGGGGTGAAGATATCAGCGTGTGGGCCGATGATGGCCAGCGTTTTGATTTTGTCTCGATCCAGCGGAAGGATGTTGCTGGGATTGGTCAGCAGCACGATCGATTCCTGGGCCACATGCAACGCCAGCGCGCGATGCTCTGGGCTGCAAATGACATCGGGAGAGATTTTTGTGTAGGGCACGCGGTCCGGCGGATCGAATTCGCCCAGCTTGAATCGCACCATCAGAACTCGAAACAGCGCATCATCCAGCCGGTCTTCCGTAAGCAATCCATCCTTTATCGCGGCGGGGATTTGCTTGGTGAATTCATCGTCCGAGAAATCGCACCCGGCCATCAGCGACTGTGCGACGGCATTCTCCACGGACATTTTCCCCTGCTCGTGGCCGTTGACCATCGTTCCCACGCCGCCGAGGTCCGAGACGACGAAGCCGGTGAATCCCCATTGTTTTTTGAGAATGTCGGTGAGTAGCAGCGAGTTGATGTTATTGGGCGTGCCGTTGATGGCGTTGTAGGAAGCCATCACGGATTGCGCCCCGCCTTCGACGACGCAATCACGAAAATGCGGCAGCCAAAATTCATAAAGCATCCGCTCCGGCACGACAGCGTTGAGCTTTTTGCGGTTCAACTCGACATTGTTAACGGCGAAATGCTTGAGCGTCGCGGCGATCTTGAGGTAATGCGGATCGTGGCCCTGCAGTCCTTTGACGTATGCGACTCCGATCCGGCCGTCGAGATACGGGTCTTCGCCGAAACACTCGTTGATTCTCCCCCAATAGGGATTTCGGCTGACATTGATCACCGGAGCGCGATATATCAGACCTTTGTGCTCGCCAGGCGCGTTGGGGTCGATGTGCCAGCCGTTATAGATTCCGCGCGCTTCGTCCGAAATTGCATCCGCTTCCTGGTGGACAAGATCGGTGTCCCATGTCGCCGCGAGTGCGATGGAGACGGGATACATGGTCGTCGGCCGGGTCCACCAGACACCGTGGAGACATTGATTCCAGCGGTCGGATAGGATGTTGAATCGGGTCACTTCCGGTCCGAGGTGGTTGAGCAGGTCCGCTTTCTCTTCCAGCGTGAGCCGGCCGATCAGATCATGCACGCGCACATCGAATGGTAAATCCGGATTGAGATACGCATCGGAGGGGTTTGTCTGCGCGCCGGCGCGAGAGAACATCGAAAGCACAATCGCGGCCCAAAGAAGTACCGATATCCATGGCAAAAGTCTGCAATTCATGGTTCCTCCGAAGTAAAGCCAACGCGGCCCATAATCCACCTGCCGATTCTAACCGTCCGAAAACTCCCGCCCATCGGCAGAGGGGTTGAATTTCATTGCCTATTCACAGCCTGCATTATGGGGCAAGCCTCACAACCCGGAAAAGTACCCCATCTCACCTAAAGTGAAAATGGGGCGGCACCGATGAGGCTATCGCAAGCTGGCTTACTGATCAGAGGCCGGCGAAGCAACTTACGGGCAAGGAAGCTCGCAAGACAGATTCCCGTGTGGGCCAAAAAACGGCGCCAAAGCGCTGTTGTGCGGCGAATGACTGCCGATGGCCCGTCTGCTGCTGGGTATCCCCTGACCCAGCAGCGGATGAATATTACAGGGATTGTGACATCCGTCATGGAGAGACAATGAGCGTTATCAACACCAACGTCAGCTCACTGATCGCTCAACGGGCTTTGCAGCAGAACAACCAAGCTCTGAGCACCAGCCTTGAGCGACTGAGCACGGGTCTGAAGATCAACAGCGGCGCTGATGATCCGGCCGGACTCATCGCAAGCCAGGACCTTCAGGCCGAACAGACCGGCATCCAGACCGCGATCAACAATGCGAATCTGGCCGGCAACGTCATCGGCACCGCCGAAGGCGGCCTCAACGAAGTCAGCTCGCTGCTGACCCAGCTCGACGGCCTGGTCGGCCAGGCTGCCAACACCGGCGGTCTGAGCTCCGAGGAAATCGGCGCCGACCAGCTTCAAGTGGACTCTATTTTGTCCACCATCAATCGCATCTCCCAGTCCACCACGTTCGAGGGAACGCAACTCCTCAACGGCAATCTCGCCTACACCACCAGCAGCGTGCAGGCCTCAGCGGTCACCGACGTTCAGGTGAATAGCGCTCTGGTTCCCGATGGCGGGAAAGTCGCGGTGGCCGTGCAGGTCGTGGCTTCCGGCAAAACCGCTGCCATCACATATACCGGCGGCACCGTCACTGGAAATACCGTGACCCTGCAAGTCGGTGGCAACGAGGGCACGACGCAGTTGTCGTTCGCCTCGGGCACCACTGTCAGCGGCATCGCGGCGGCCATCAATGGCGTGTCGACCTCAACCGGTCTGTCGGCCCAAGTGAGCGGCACCGATCTGCGCGTGAACTCCACGCAATATGGTTCGGCCCAATTCGTCAGCATTCAGGCGATTTCGGGAACATTTACCGGACTGAGCGGCACCAAGGCCACCGGCAAGGATGCCGACGTCACCGTCAACGGCGCTGCCGCGACGGTCGCCGGCCTGGCAGTCAGCTACCGCAATGCCAGTCTGGACGTCAGCCTCAACATCAACCCCATTCTGGACAAGCCGAACGCCAGCACCTTCTACATCACCGGCGGCGGAGCCAATTTCGCACTGGGCTCAACCGTCAGCGCGGCCAACACCGCGTCGATCGGCATCGGATCGGTTTCCACCGGCAGTCTCGGCGACTCCATCAACGGGTATCTCAACTCCATCGGCAGTGGCGGAGCCAACGACCTGTCCAGTGACAACTTACAGACCGCGCAAAATATCATCACCAGCGCGATCAACCAGGTCAGTAGTCTTCGTGGCCGATTGGGTGCGTTCCAGGATTACACCATCGGTTCGACGGTGAACAGCCTGGGCGTCGCCTACGAAAACGTCTCGGCCGCGGAATCCGCCGTGACCGACACCGATTTCGCTCAGGAGACCAGCAACCTGACGCGAGCACAGATTCTGTCGCAGTCGGCGACCACCGTGTTGTCCACGGCTAACGCCATCCCCGACGAAGCGCTGACTCTGCTGCAAGGACACTAAAGTCCCCGAGTAGATTTCGCTCTTCATAGGCAAGCAATTTGAGCCCCCGACCATCGCGGTCGGGGGCTTTTCTTTTGCCAGGTTCTTGCCCGAAATTCAGCCGCGCCGCGGTTCCGATAAAAAACTTCTAATCAACCGCCTTTCCGGCATTGAGCGCGGAGTTGTCTCGAACCGAGAGACCCATAAATCGCCGCTTTGTCTGCCGCATCACATTCTCAAGATTGCTCAAGTTGCCAGACGATCAAGTGTCCCGAAAGGCAAACGCGGAAACGACATTCATTCCGTCGCCCGCGAGGTTGTGATGAATCGTGAGAAAGGAGCATATGGCGATGGCTATGCTGGAAAGCAAAAGGCTTTCCCTTCCCGAAAAGGCGGCGCTGCATTTGCACGCCCCGTGTTTTCGGCCCGGCGTCGAATGAACCATTCAGGATCTGTGCCGCTGCATGAGCGGCGGACTATCAATGTCACGGAGAGACAAATACTATGAGCGTAATCAATACCAACGTCAGCTCGTTGATCGCACAGCGAGCATTGCAACAAAATAACCAGGCCCTAAGCACCAGCCTTGAGCGGTTGAGCACGGGCCTCAAGATCAACAGCGGCGCTGATGATCCGGCCGGCCTGATCGCCAGCCAGAATCTTCAGGCCGAACAGACCGGCATTCAGACCGCGATCAACAACGCGAATCTGGCCGGCAACGTCATCGGCACCGCCGAAGGCGGCCTCAACGAAGTCAGCTCGCTGCTGACCCAGCTCGACGGCCTGGTCGGTCAGGCCGCTAACACCGGCGGTCTGAGCTCCGAGGAAGTCGGCGCTGACCAGCTTCAGGTGGATTCCATTCTTTCCACCATCAACCGAATTGCTCAATCCACCACATTCGAGGGAACGCAACTCCTCAACGGCAATCTCGCCTACACCACCAGCAGCGTGCAGGGATCGGCCATCACCGATGTGCAGGTGAACAGCGCTCTGGTTCCTGATGGCGGGCATGTTGCGGTGGCCGTGCAGGTTGTGGCATCCGGCAAGACTGCCGCGCTCACCTACACCGGCGGAACCGTCACCGGAAACACGGTCACATTGCAAGTGGCCGGCAACCAGGGCACCACACAGTTGTCGTTCGCCTCGGGCACCACTGTCAGCGGCATCGCGGCGGCCATCAATGGCGTGTCAACCTCGACGGGCTTATCCGCCCAGGTGAGCGGCACCGATCTGCGTGTGAATTCCACGCAATTCGGCTCGGCCCAGTTCGTCAGCATTCAGGCGATTTCGGGAACATTTACCGGACTGAGCGGCACCAAGGCCACCGGCAAGGATGCCGACGTCACCGTCAACGGCGCCCAGGCCAACGTCGCCGGCCTTGCGGTCAGCTATCGCAATTCCAACCTCGACGTCAATCTCAATATCAATCCCCTGCTCGATAAGCCGAACTCCAGCACCTTCTACATCACCGGCGGCGGAGCAACTTTCGCCCTGGGCTCGGAGGTGGATGAAGCCAACACCGCATCCATCGGCATCGATTCTGTTTCCACCGGCAGCCTGGGCGACTCGATCAACGGGTATCTCAATTCCATCGGCAGCGGCGGCGCCAATGATTTGTCCAGCGACAATCTCTCCACAGCGCAGGACATCATCACCAGCGCGATCAACCAGGTCAGCAGCCTGCGTGGCCGATTGGGCGCGTTTCAGGATTACACCATCGGTTCGACGGTGAACAGCCTGGGCGTCGCCTACGAAAACGTCTCGGCGGCCGAGTCGGCGATCACCGACACGGACTTCGCCCAAGAGACCAGCAACCTGACGCGAGCACAGATTCTGTCGCAGTCGGCGACCACCGTGTTGTCCACCGCGAACGCCATCCCTGACGAAGCGCTGACTCTGCTGCAAGGACACTAAGATCCCCAGGTAGATTTCGCTCTTCACTCGCAAGCAACTTGAACCCCCGGCCGCAGCGGCCGGGGGTTTTTCTTTTTTCCCCCACTGGTTTGTCATTCCCATCGGCCCACGGCATCATTCCGGCGCGATGACGCAAGCCACCGAGGATTCGCCCGCGACCCCGCTGTCCGCCGCGCGCATTTCGCTGGTCCTGCTGCTGAGCATCAATCTCTTCAACTACGTCGATCGCTACGTTCTGGCCGCCGTCGAGCCGAAAATTCAGGCGGCCCTTTTCCCCGATCTGTCCGCCAACGATCCGCACGCCCTGAGCATGATGGGACTGCTCGGCACCGCGTTCATCGTCTCCTACATGGTGGCCGCGCCGCTCTTGGGCTGGTTGGCTGATCGATATTCGCGCTGGATGCTGTGCGGCATCAGCGTATTGATTTGGAGCCTGGCCACCGGCGGTTCGGGCCTCGCGCCCACCTTCGCCGCCATGCTGGCCATGCGCTTGTTCGTTGGCATCGGCGAAGCCGGTTATGGCCCGGCCGCGCCCACGATCATCTCCGATCTCTATCCCATCAAACGCCGCGGCTCGGTCCTGGCGTGGTTTTACATGGCCATCCCTGTCGGCAGCGCGCTGGGTTACGGCCTCGGCGGTGTCATCGGCTCTGCTTTCGGCTGGCGTCGGGCATTCTTCGCCGTCACCCCGCCGGGATTGCTCCTGGGCATCCTCTGTTTTTTCATGCGCGATCCGCCGCGCGGCGCTGTGGATACCAGTCATGTCTCTTCCCGCCGCGCTCATCTGCAGGATTATCTGGCGCTGCTGCGAAATCGCTCCTACCTGCTCGACACCGCTGGCATGACCGCCATGACCTTCGCCATGGGCGGCATTTCCTACTGGATGCCGCGCTACGTCGCATCCGAGCGTCACGCCGCCGACCTGGGCACCGCCAACCTGATCTTCGGCGCCATCACCGTCGTCGCCGGCATCGCCGCGACATTGCTGGGCGGAATCGCCGGCGACAAACTCCGCCCGCGATTTCCCGGCTCCTATTTCCTGGTCTCCGCGATCGGCATCCTCATCAGTTGCCCGTTCATTCTGCTCATGTTGTATGTCCCCTTTCCCGCCGCCTGGGTCATGATTTTTCTCGCCGAATTCTGGCTCTTCTTCAACACCGGCCCATCCAACACGATCCTGGCCAACGTCACGCACCCCACGGTCCGCGCCTCCGCATTTGCGGTCAATATTTTCCTGATCCACCTGCTCGGCGACGCCATCAGCGCCCCGATCCTCGGCAACATCGCCGGCCACTTCGGCTGGAGCGCGGCGTTCGGCGTCGTCACCGCGACGACGGCCGTCGCCGGTATCCTGTGGCTGATCGGTGTTCCCCATCTGGCTCCGGATACCGAGGCAGCGCTTGATTTCCCCGACAAGTTTACATAACGTAATCATCGTCCATGATCGTGCGAAACACGGCGGAATTGGCCAAGGCGGGACGCAAAAACGTGCCGCTACGCAAAGCCTTGGACCAATGGCTTCATGTGACCGAGTCCGCGTCATGGACCAACCTTATGGACGTCCGCAGAACGTTTCCTTCAGCCGACGGTGTCGTCATAAAATCTTCCGGGAGCATTCAGATCGTCGCGACCGTATTTAACATCAAGGGCAATGAGTATCGTCTGATCACCGCGATCAACTACTCCGCCGCGACGGTTCTGGTGCTGGAAATCCTGACCCATGCGGAATACGACAAAGGCCAGTGGAAGGATCGAATATGAAAAGCACATTGCGACCGAGTCACTCGCCAGTGGCGGATGATTACCTTCAATTGATTCGCATGTTTCCCTTGCGGACTTTGCGATCGGACGCCGAGCACGCAGAGGCGATAAGGATTCTCACTCGACTTCTGGCTCGGCCGAACGGTCAAATGAGCGACGGCGAGCGCGATTACGCCGATGTCCTCGGACGCCTGATCGATGACTTCGGAGACAAAAAGCATCCGTTTTCCCGCGAGAAGTTCACGCCGCTGGAAATGTTGCGATTTCTGATGCGAGAAAATGGAATGAATTCCGAAGCACTGGGAAAGGTGCTCGGCAACAAAACCGCCGCTTCGCTCGTTCTCAACGGCAAGCGAGAGCTGAGCAAATCCCACATCCGCCGGCTGGCCGCACGATTTAAGGTGAGTCCCGGGGTGTTTTTTTGATGGTTCGTAATCCCAAAAATTTAGCCGCCGGCTTCGCTGAGCTTCGCCGAAGCGCGGCCTCGCGGCGGTTTGCGCTACCGCCGCGAGGCCGCGGCGGCTAAACTCGTTCTCATCGCCATGTCGGAAATAACCACCAAAGATTCCGCCGCTCCCGCCGAGTCCAAACCCGCGCTCTCCCCGGCCATGCGGCAATACCAGCAGTTCAAATCGCAATACCCCGGCTACGTCCTCTTCTTCCGCATGGGGGATTTTTACGAGATGTTCTGGGACGACGCCAAACTGGCCGCGCGCGTGCTCGGCGTGGCGCTGACCAGCCGCAGCCGCGGGGGACTCGATGCCGAGGACGCCATTCCCATGGCCGGCGTGCCGTTTCATGCGGTGGATGGATATCTGCGGAAGATGATCGCCGCGGGGCACAAAGTGGCGATTTGCGAGCAGATGGAGAATCCATCTGAAGCCAAAGGCGTGATTCGCCGCGATGTCGTTCGGCTCATGACGCCGGGCACGATCACCGATGATCCGCTGCTGGACGGCCGGGCCGACAATTATCTCGCCGCCGTCGCCTTCGGCATCAGCAAAATCGACGGCTACAAGGCCGCGCTGGCGTGGGTGGAACTTTCCACCGGACAGTGCGCCGCCATGAGCGGCACGGAAGGCCAGGTGCTCGATGAAATCGCCCGGCTGCGCCCGGCGGAAGTGCTCGTCCCGGAATTGGCCAGCGGCCAACCGCACGAATTGTCCCGCGATATCCAGCCTCTGGGCGATATGACGATTACCTCGCGCCCCGATTGGCAATTCTCTCCGCACCATGCGCGCGAGCAATTCCAAAAACAATGGCAACTGGCAACGACGGAGGGACTGGGATTTACTCCCGATGATCCCGCCGTCATCGCCGCCGCGGCGCTCTTGAGTTATCTGGGCGAGACCCAACGAACCTCGCTCGCCCACATTCGCCCGCCGAAAAAGCATCTGGTCGAAAAACATCTTTCCATAGACCCGGCCACCTGGCGAAGTCTGGAAATCGACCGCACCGTTCGCGCCGGAACCATCGAGGGTTCGCTCCTCTCGGCCATCGACCGCACGCGCACCAGCATGGGCGCGCGGCTGCTGCGGCAATGGATTCGCACGCCGCTGGCGGATGTCGAGCACATCCGCGCCCGCCAGGCGGCCATTGCCGCGCTGCTGGCGGCGCCGGAGCATCTCTCGGCTTTGTCCGATGCGCTGGATGATGTGTGCGACATCGAGCGAATCATCGCGCGGGTGTCCTTGGGTCGGGTTCCGCCGCGCGATCTGGCCGCCCTTTGCCGTTGTCTCAAATCCATGCCGGCGCTGTTGGATCGTCTGGCCGCGCTGCCGGCGCGAGATGACGTTGCCCCGGAATTGCCCAAGCTGCGGGATTTCTGCGTGCTGCGCCGCAAATATCTCACCGATGCCATCCAGTCTGATCCCGCCCCGCATCTGCGCGAGGGCGGCGTGATCGCGCCGGGATTCGATGACGAACTGGATCGCCTCCGCCTCATCGGCGCCAACAGCGCCCAGTGGCTCGCCAGCTACCAGGCCCGCCTCAGCAGTGAGAGCGGCATCCCGACGCTCAAGGTCGGCTTCAACAGAGTCTTCGGCTACTACATCGAAGTCACCGATGCCCATCGCCCCAAAGTCCCATCGGCCTGGACGCGAAAACAAACCGTTAAAAATGCCGAGCGATATATCACTGAGGAACTGAAGAATCTCGAAAACGAAGCGCTTGGCGCACAGGAAAAATCGATCGCATTGGAGCAGGAATTGTACGAGCGCGTCCGCCAGGAATTGCTGTTGCATATTCCGATCTTTGCTGAACTCGCCCAGGGCATCGCGCGGCTGGACGTGCTCTCGTCGCTGGCGATGCTGGCGCGGGACCGGCGATATTGCCGGCCCGAGATCAACGAGGATCGCGCCATCGAAATCATCGACGGCCGGCATCCGGTTTTGGAACAGCAACTTTCCAGCCAGTTCGTCTCCAACGACACCCGCATCGGCGAGGACCAGAGCCTGGCGCTGATCACCGGCCCGAACATGGCGGGCAAATCGACATACATCCGCCAGGTCGCGCTCATCACGCTGCTGGCACAGATCGGCAGTTACGTTCCGGCAAAAAGCGCAACCATCGGCATGGCCGACCGTTTGTTCGCCCGCATCGGCGCCAGCGATGAGATTCATGGCGGGCAATCGACGTTCATGGTCGAGATGATCGAGACCGCCAACATTCTCAACAATGCCACCGACCGAAGTTTGGTAGTGCTCGACGAGATCGGCCGCGGCACCAGCACGCTGGACGGTCTGAGCCTGGCGTGGGCGATTGCCGAACAGATTGCCGTCGATGTCCGCTGCCGCACGCTGTTTGCGACGCATTATCATGAGTTGACCGAACTGGCCGCGCGCATCGGGGGCATCTTCAATCTCAACGTCGCCGTGCGCGAGTGGGAAGATCAGGTGGTTTTTCTGCACCGGATCGTCGAAGGCCGGACCGATCGCAGTTACGGCATACACGTCGCAAGACTCGCCGGTATTCCCCCCGAGGTGCTCGGCCGCGCCAAGCAGTTGCTCTCCGAATTGGCGGTCCAGCACGTCGCATCCCCCAAACTTTCCCGCCGCGGAAAAAACATCGATGCCAATCAACTCCAGCTCTTCGCCGATCCCGCCAGAGAAATCGCCACGGAACTCGCGGGCCTGGACACCGACAATTTGAGCGAAAAAGACGCCCTGGAAACCCTGCGTCGAATGAAAAAGAAGATCACCGATCATTGAACCCCACGACTCACCGGGCTAACCACTTCAGTGGTTAGCCAAACGGCGTTCGACGCTCCCAATCACCCCGCGACCTGCATCACCGCCAGCCCCCCCAACACCGGAACCGAAATAAACTTCTCAAACATCCCCGCCCGCATCGCCCTCGCCACCGCCTGCTGCACGCTCGGCAACCCAAAATTGTTCGCCAACACAAATTCCCCCGGCGCACACAATCGCCGCGCCAATTCCAAATCCGAGAGCCTCGCCGGCAGACTCACATCCCCATTGACGTGAA
>Ga0302326_10012141_pt1 | contig 18416 bp, 17 predicted proteins | sample Palsa_T0_3_FD_202264 | JGI IMG/M metagenome (GOLD analysis project Ga0302326, IMG submission 202264) | Peat permafrost microbial communities from Stordalen Mire near Abisko, Sweden - Palsa_T0_3 | ecosystem: Environmental > Terrestrial > Soil > Palsa > Peat permafrost | place: Sweden: Abisko...
CGGTCGCGGAATATCCGACGGCTATGGAGCAACGACCGCCGTTACCACCATTTACCCGCGACACCGCCGTACAAAAGGTGCGCGCCGCCGAGGACGCGTGGAACTCGTGCGATCCCGCGCGAGTGTCGCTCGCGTACACCGAGGAGAGCTCCTGGCGCAATCGCGCGGAGTTCATCCGGGGTCGCGCCGAGATCGTGAACTTCCTGGCGCGGAAGTGGTCGCGCGAACTCGAGTACCGGCTCATCAAGGAGCTCTGGACATTCGGCGACGATCGCATCGCAGTGCGATTCGCGTACGAGTCTCACGACGATTCGGGCCACTGGTTCCGCTCCTACGGAAACGAGAATTGGGAATTCGACGAGCGAGGGTTGATGCGATTGCGCTACGCGTCGATCAACGACCTCGTCATCACCGAGGCCGAGCGCAAGTTCCGCTGGGAACGCCCGGGGCCGCGCCCCGCGGCTCACCCGGGCCTTAGTGAGCTCGGCCTTTAGGGGAGCAGTCCGGGAGATTTTGCCAGGCTGAGGTTATGCGCGATTTCCTCTACGACGAGCTTCGGATCCCCGCCCATCACTTGCTTCCAGGCACTAAGGGTGAAGCCCGCAGCAACGTGCGCCGGTACGTGAGACGGGATCGAGAGCGCGTACGGATCTACTACGGCATCGACGACAACCGGACCGGTTTTGTGCGCCAGCGCTTCCTGCAACGCTGCCTCGACGTCGCCCGGTTTTTCAAGCCGGATGCCCTTTGCCCCCATGGCTTGGGCGACGAGCGCGAAGTTGGGGTTCACGAAGTCCGTGCCGAACGGCGGTACGCCCGCTTCTTGCTGCTCGATGCGGACGAAGTTGAGCGAACCGTTGTTGAGGACGATGAGGACGACCGGCAGCTTTCGTTCGACCAAGGTGAGCACGTCGCCAAGCCCGAGCATCGTGAATCCTCCGTCACCGCACAGCGCGATCGATTGACGGCCGGGCGATGCAAGAGCTGCGCCCATCGCGTTCGGCGCGGCGTTCGCCATCGAGGCCCAAGTGAACGACCCGAAAATGTTGCGTTTCTCGCCGGCTTGGAGATACCGCGCGGCCCAAATGCACGCCGTCCCCGTATCTGCGCTGAAGAACGCATCGTCGGCCGCTAGACGATCGAGGGTAGCGACCAAGTACTCCGGCCGGATCGTGGCGAGCGACGGGCCGCGCCGCACGTACTCGCTCAGCGATTCGTTCCACTCGCGCGTCGTGGCGAGCGCGCGATCGAGGTGGGCGGTCGACGTTTTCTCTGCCAGCATCGGAAGCAGCGAATCGATCGTGTCCTGGATGTTGCCGACGAGGCCCACGTCGATTCCGGTACGCCGCCCGAGGTGCCTCGCGTCGATGTCGATCTGGACTTTCCTCACGTTACGATCGGGAAGAAATTCCGAGAACGGAAAGTCCGTGCCGAGCAGGAGCAGCAGATCGGCCTCGTGCATCGCACGATGCGCGCCGCCGAACCCGATCAAGCCGGTCATGCCGACGGCGTGCGGATTGTCGTACTCGAGATGCTGCTTCCCCCGGAAGGCGTATCCGACCGGAGCCTTCAGATGACGCGCGAGTGCGACGACCTCGTCGTGAGCACCACGGCAACCGTCCCCACCGAAGATCGTGACGCGCTCCGCACGGTCGATCATCTCGGCGAGATCGCGAAGGTCGATATCGGCGGGGCGCACGACCGGTGCGGCGACGCGAGCGATCGGGTCGACCTCGCCGGAGACGGCACCGACGGCGACGTCTCCCGGCAGCGAGATCACCGTCGGTCCGCGACCCGCAAGCGCGGTGCGGAGTGCGGTTTGCACGACGGCACGCACCTGCCGCGGATTGACGATCCGGCCGGTGTACAGCGATGCGGACTGGAAAAAATGGTACGGGTTGAGCTCCTCGAGCGCTTCCGTGTCGATGAGGCGGGTCTCAACGTCACCCGCGATCACGATAATCGGCGCCCCCTCTTTGCGCGCGTCGAGCATCGCGTTGATCAGGTGCGTCACGCCCGGTCCCACCGTTCCGCAGATCGCGACGGGATCGCCGGTCAGGTAGGCATCGGCGACGGCTGCGAACCCGCCGTATTCCTCGTGCCGGACGTGAATGAATTCGATGCTGCCGTTACGCCGCAACGCATCGATGGTGGGATTGAGGGCGTCTCCCACGATCCCGTAACAGCGGCGCACACCGGCCGCCTGCAGCAGCTCCCACATCGCATCTGCAACGTTCTTGCTCATGCCTCTCTCCTTATCCACACCTCCGCGTGTAGATTCGCAAACCGCGCGAGCGATGTGAAGTGAGTGTCACTTCCTACGTAAAAACCGGCTTACGGCGTTCGGCGAACGCCACAAATGCCTCGCGTGCTTCCGCCGACTTCAGACGCTCGCGGAACTGGACGCCTTCGACCTCGATGCGGGCGGCCATCGCGCTGACGTCGCGCATGAGTTTCTTCGTGGCCGTCACGGCGCCCAGCGGTTGAGCGGCGATCCGGCGCGCCGCGGTCATGGCCTCGTCGTCGAGGCTCGCCGTCGGTACGACGCGATTTCCCAGTCCCCACGCGACCGCGGTATCCGCCGTCACGCGCTCGCCCAGCACGAACATCGAGAACGCGCGAGCGTGTCCGATCCGGAGCGGAAGTAATAACGAAGAGGCGGCTTCGGGCACGAGGGCCAGGTTAACGAAGGGGGTCGTAAGGACGGCTGCGTCGCCGAGCAGCACGTAATCGCAGTGCAGCAGCAGGGTCGTCCCGACGCCGACCGCGATACCCTGCACGGCCGCCACGATCGGCCGCGTCGCCGCCGTCAGCGCGCGAAGGAACCGCTCCACATTCCTGACCGAGGACCCGTTGCCGGCGTTCACGGCGGCGAAGTCGGCAAGGTCGTTGCCCGCCGTGAAGGCGTCGCCTTCGGCGCGGATCAGAACGACGCGAACGTCCGGGTCGGTTTCGGCCGCCTCGAGCTCGTCGGCAAGCGTCGCGTACATGGCGTCCGTGATCGCATTCTTCTTGCTCGGCCGGGCAAACGACAAGACCAGTACCTTGTCCGCCCTTTCCACATGGATATCGCTCACGGGGGTCTCCGTCTCTTGCAGCGGTGGTTCTGAAGTGTGTGGCTAACCGTATGGATCGTCCCTGGGGCTCGCAGCCACCTTCGGGTTAGCATGCGAGCATGCAGCCAGACGAGATTCGACCCTTTCGCATCGACGTCCCCGAAGCCGACCTCGACGAGCTGCGTCGCCGCATCTTTGCGACCAGGTGGCCCGATCGGGAAACCGTAGGGGACGCTTCGCAAGGCGTGCCGCTTGAGATGATGCGAATCCTTACCCAGCACTGGGCAAGTGACTACGACTGGCGCACGTGCGAAGCGAAGTTGAATGCGCGTCCGCAATTCATGACCGAAATCGACGGTCTCGACATTCACTTCATTCACGTTCGCTCTCGCCATGACGATGCGATGCCGCTGATCTTGACGCACGGTTGGCCCGGTTCCGTGCTGGAATTCATGCGGGTTATCGATGCGCTCGTGGATCCTACGGCGCACGGCGCGAGCGCATCGGACGCGTTCCATGTCGTGATTCCGTCGATGCCGGGTTACGGTTTTTCGGGTAAACCAACGTCCGGCGGTTGGGATGCCGATCGCATCGCACGCACGTGGATCGTACTCATGAAGCGGCTGGGATACAACAAGTTCGCCGCACAGGGTGGGGATTGGGGGGCGGGTGTCAGCGAGCTGATCGCGTTGCAGGCGCCGCCGGAACTGCTGGGTATCCACGTGAACCTGCCCGCGACGATCCCGCCGGACATCGCCATGGCGCTTAGAACCGCTGCTCCGGCGCCGGCGGGTCTTTCCGCGGACGAAATCGCGGCCTACCAGCAGCTGCTTCAACTCAATGCCAAGAAGCGCGCGTATGCGTTGTTTATGGGAACGCGACCCCAGACGCTCTACGGCTTGGCCGATTCGCCGGTCGCCCTTGCGAGCTGGCTTCTCGACCACGGAGACGGCTACGGTCAACCGGCGGCCTCGCTCGCATCGGCGGTGTACGGACGTACGACGGCCGGAGACGGCGCGGGCGACCTGACGCGCGACGACGTGCTCGACGACATCACGCTCTACTGGCTCACGAACACGGGGGTTTCCGCGGGCCGTCTGTACTGGGAAACCAAAACCAGCCTCTACAACGCCCTCGACATCGCTGCGCCCGCTGCCGTGAGCGCCTTTCCCGGCGAAAACTATCAGGCGCCGCGCAGCTGGGCCGAGCGAGCCTATCGCAACCTCATCTACTACAACCGGCCTGCCAAAGGCGGACATTTTGCAGCCTGGGAGCAGAGCAAAATCTTCGTGGAGGAAGTGCGGGCGGGCTTGCGGCCGTTGCGCAACTCCGCATAGGATCCGCGTAACAATCGGGCCGCGGCACGGTACGTGAGGGCATGGAACTCGCCGTCACCGTCGCTCTCGGTCTAGGATTCGGCGCCACGCTCTGCGGTACCACCGCAACGCTCCGCCGGTTCCTCCGGCCCCTCGCAACGCGCCACCAAGCCTAAAGGGATCGCGCCCGAAGGCGCGCCCCGCGGCGTTAGACGAACCGCTTGAGGAACGCCAGCGCCGGCGATGCTACTTCGTTCCAACCGTGGTCGATCGTCAGGGCATGTCCGCGGCCCGGCATCTCAACGAACTCGGTTACGCCGGGATTGCGCTGTTGGATCTTGTAAGCCGCCTCGCTGATCGCGCGCGGAACCGTGTTGTCCTTCTCACCGGAAAGAATCAAGAGCGGCCCCCGGTCGGGATTCTCCTCAACCTTGACCTCAGTCCAGGGAAGAATGTTGGCCGTTGCCGCCTCGAATAGCGGCGCCCCCGAGGCCGGCACGGCAAAGGTCGCGTAGAGTTCCTTGGCTTCATCCTCATCGACGGCGTTGGCAAACGCAAACCTGAACTGATCGTAGGTCAGCGGCACCGCTCGATTGCGGTTAGCCGGATTGCCCAACACGGGCCATGCCGCTTTGAGCGATGACAGCGGCAGCGGCAGCACCCCGCGGAACGGCGCGCCGTCGATTGCGACGCTTGCTGCCGACAGCCCACGGCCGGCGAGTATCTGCACGAGGAGGCCGCCGAATGAATGGCCGACGATTGCCGGCTTGCGCTCTAACGCGTGGACGATCGCTGCGAAATGATCGGCAACCTCGCCTACCGTTTTGTGCGCGAAGACGCCCGGATCGGCGTTCGCCTCGGCGACCGTTTCCGGGTCGTCCGGCCAGCCGGGGGTCAATGCCACGTAACCGGCGTCTTCGAAGAGTTTCGCCCAGCGCGCCCAGCTGCTCGTCACCGTGCATTACGAGCACCGGCACCGCGATCTTCTTGAGGTCCTCTGTGAAATCGGTCTGTGAAAACGCTACGATACCGTCGTAGTGCGCCTTCGCGCCGCCCATCATGCCTTGGCGCCACCAGTTCGCAATGATCCCCTCCGACGGTTTTGCGCCCGGCCGGTTGTACCCGTAGAACGGACCGGCCGCAACGTCGCGATAGAATTGCGCGCGATTGGTCGCGGTCTGAGCTTGAAAATTGTCGAACACTTCCTTGGGCAGACCGCCGGGATTCGCCGGCGTCCTCATCATCAGGGGCGGAACTGCGCTGATGATCGCGGCCGCCGCCACGCGACTCTCCCCGTGGCGCGCGAGATAGTGGACGACCTCGCCTCCACCGGTCGAGTGGCCGACGTGAATCGCTCTCTTCAGATCGAGATGCGACGTCAGGGCCGCAAGGTCGCCGGCGTAGTGGTCCATGTCGTGGCCGTCCGCGGGCTGCGTCGACCGGCCGTGCCCGCGGCGATCGTGAGCGATCACGCGATAACCGCGGCCCAGGAAAAACATCATCTGCGCGTCCCAATCGTCCGCTGACAGCGGCCAGCCATGACTGAAAACGATCGGTCGACCCGACCCGCAGTCCTTGTAGTAAATGTGCGTGCCGTCTTCGGTCGTGACAAAGTCATGCATCATCCGGTCTCCTTCGGGTAGAGCAATGAAAAGTGGGGTGCTCGGAGGCGCCGCTGCGCGGGACGCGGGCGGCGGAACGGCAGCCGCGGCGACGAGTGCGGCGCCGCTCGCTACGAACGTCCGGCGTGAAGGGATGCCAAGGGCGCGAACGATCCTGGTCATGGCCTTACGATACGCTCGCGCGCGGCTTCGGACGAGGCAGATTCCGCAGGATTACCCGCAGCTTTTCGACCGCGGGAACACGGTGGCACCCCGCTTGCGAAGAGAATTGGCTCCTCACCGGCTCGCCAATTGCTGTTAGGATGAGGGCCGTGAAGTATGCTGCGGGCCGTCACGTCTTTGGTGTCGCGTCGATACTGCTTGGCATCGCGAACCTCGCCTTGCACGATCAGCTGACGTCGAACTGGACGCTCCCCGGCGACGCGGTCTTCCTTATCGTGGCGTCGGTTGCTCAAATCTCCGGCGGCATTGCCATACAATTCCGCAAGATGGAACGATGGGGCGCGCTCATCTTGGGCTGCGTGTACCTCATCTTCGCATTCAGTTGGGTGCCGTCCATCGTCGCGCAACCGGGGGTGTACTATACCTGGGGCAACATCTTCTACCGGTTGGCTTCCGTTTGCGGTGCGGCCGTCGCATATTGTATGGCGGTTCCCGCAACGCCCAATGCAAAGCTCATCTGCAAAGTATCCGTCGTGCTCCAGGGCCTCTGTTACGCCTCGTTCGCGATCGAACAAGTAGAGTATTTGGCCCGCACCTCGGACTTGGTTCCGAAATGGGTTCCGCCGAACGGCATGTTCTGGACCTGGGCCACGACCGTTGCGTTCGGGCTCGCGGGCGTGTCGCTCGTGACGGGCTTCAAGGCTCTGCTCGCCGCGCGCCTGACGACGCTGATGCTCGTGATTTTCGTCGTCGCGATATGGATTCCGACGTTGATCGCGGATCCCAAGACGCACTCCAATTGGGCCGAAGGCATCGAGACCCTCCTCATCGCCGGCGCCGGCTGGATCGTCGCGGACTACCTCGGCCGCAAGACCACCGGGTAGCGACTATCGGGCGTTCGCTACCGCATGCCGCGGATCGTCTTCGACATTGGCATATTCTAACCCGAGCGGACCGAGCGCAGTAACCTGCGTGATGTACTCGCCCGACTTTGCCCAATGGAAATGCCACGTATCACCCGGAAGTACGAGGACACTTCCCGGAGGATACGCGTTCACGGCATCGCCGTCGAACTTTTCGCCGAAGCCGATGTAGAAAACGCCTGAGATGACCGTGTAGATGCGATCTTCCGGATGCCGATGCGGCATCAAGCGAGCATCGAACGGCGCCTTCACGCGGATTGCGTACGGCGCGGGTTTACTCGGATCCCCGACGACGACGGCTAGCGTTACCCCCGGGGGAAACGCGGCAAACGGACGCCACTCGATTTGCTCCGGAAGGATCGCCAGAAACTTGTCTTCACCCGGTTGATGCGCGACGCTCACAAACTCACCTTAGCACGCTTCGACATTGCGGTCTGGCACCTGACACTGGTCAAAGCAGCCTAAGGCTGCCGGTTCGGCCGGTCTTCCCACCTAGGTCTTGCCGCGCGCCCCTCGCGTCGCGATATGGCCGCCGACAACTCTTGCGTCGGAGGCTCTTATCATGGTGGGGACGGTCAATGCGGAGCGCGCGTCGCGCGCGCTCGAGTTTGGTATGTATCGCGACGGCGACAACAATCTCGACGACGTTCAGGCGGAAACGATCGCGCAGGCGCTCCAGACGAGCGACCGCGATCGCAGCCTCGAATTCACCGTCGAGGACACGACGTCGCGGCGCGGCTTCGAGCCGGCGCACGTCTTGCGCACCGAGGCGTACGACATCGCCGACGGCGAGATCGAAGGCAAGGTCAACGTGACGGCGCCGCACGACATGTCGGCTCGAAAAGACCTGACGGCGTTCGTCGCGCACGTCCTCGACAACGCGCAGAAGTCGAACGCGGCGCAAACGTGGATCGACCTGATCGATCATGGCGGCGGAGACGGCGGCGGCTTGCAGTCCGATCACGGCGATGCCGGCATCATGCGCGCCGACGACATCGCGGGCGCGATCGCCGACGGTGTCGCGCTGCATGCGAAAGAGCATCCTGAAGACGCGGGCCGCCAGGTGGACGGCGTCGTCGCGAACCAATGTCTCATGGCGACGGTCGCGTTTTCATCTGCACTCTCGCACGCGGGCGTACGATTCTTGGCGGCGTCGCCCGAGACGATGCTCGCGCCGGGCGTCCCATCGACCGTCGCACACGATATCGCGCGCGACGCGGCCGATGCGCGCTCGATGGCCCGCGACGTCGTCAACACGACGATGAACAAGACGTACGGTTCGGCTCGCGACGGGTTCCCGCCGGCCGCAGCTTTTGACGTCATCGACCTCGATCCGGGCAAGGCGGCCGCGGTTCAGAGCGCCGTCAAAAAGCTCGACGCGGAGCTGACCAACGCCGCTGCTGACCGCGACCAGCGGGCGGCGATTCGCGAAGACGCGCGAGCGATCGACGGCATGGTACGCTTCCCCGAAGGCAAGGCGTTGCCGTGGCGAGCCGATCGGCCGGCCATTGCGCTCTACCAAACCTTCTCCGAAGACGGCCGCCTGCCCGAGAGCGTCCGTGCCGCGGCACTCGCCGCGCGCAACGCTATCGCGAACACGGTGCTCGCACATCGGGAAAGCGACGACTTCGCGCCGTTCAACCACTCCGACTACTCCGACGCCTACGGCCCGACGGTTCACTTCCCCGTAACGCCAAGACAAATCGACGGTTGGGCACCGCAGATGTCGGAGACGGACAACGCCTTCTACAAGTCGGTCGGCGCCGCTGATCTCGCGAAGGTCGTTGCCTAAGCTTTGCTGGGCAAGGCTCGCTCAACGGATGAGTGGCGCACCCCAGAAGGGGTGCGCCTTGGCTAAGATCCGTCCGGCCGCTCGCGCTTACGATCGCAGCGATCGAAAGCCCGCGCGAATCTCTTCCGAGAAGAGTTTCGGCTGTTCGAACGCGGCAAAATGTCCGCCTTTCTCAACCCTGTTGAAATAGACGAGCCTCGGAAACGCTTGTTTGGCCCAGCCAAGCGGGACCGGATAAAGTTCGTCGGGTTGGAAGCGTTTCGTGCGGGCGCTGCTGCGGCGTCGACGCAAGAAAGGTTCCGCCGCCTGTTCGAACTCGGGTTACAAAGGCGATCCGACCTCGAGCTTCGACTCGGTGAGGTTCTGGGGCCATAATCCAGAGAACGCCTGCAGAGCTCAGAGCCAAGCCAATACAGAGTTCCCGCCGGCCGCGGTTCAGAGCACTGTCAGAAGGCTCGATGGTGAATTGGGCTCGCCTTTGCGGTCCGCGTAAAGGCGTCGAAGCCTTCGTTCGTTCCGTACCAATCACCGCGGCCGGACGGCGTGAGATCGAAGAGATGCCAGACCGGCGAGAGCAGGTCGATGCCCCGCTCGCGGTCTTCGAGGATCGGATGCGCGGTATAGAAATGGCGCACTTCATCGTCGTCTTTCTTGAAGACGACGATCGTCGCGTCGGGACGACCGTCTCCGTCTTCGGCGTCGATTGCGCGGGCAAAGGCCGGTCCGTCGTCAGAGAGCAGGCGCAGGCGATCCCATCCCCGACTCGCACCCCAGGCGTGCAGTTTATCGTATGGGGCGCGGGAGGCGATCACGAAGTTCACCCGCTGCGTGATGTGTGCTGCAACGCCGTTGAAACCGTCGATCCAGAGCGAACACATCGGACAGAATTCATCGTCGTCGGCCCAATACATCAAGTGGTAAACGACCAACTCGGCCTTGTTGCCTTCGAACAACTCGGATAGGCGAACGGGATCGCCGCGTTCGATGAACCTGAAATCGGGAACAACCGGCCCGTGCGGCAAGCTGCGCCGCAGCGCAGCCACGACTTCAATCCGTTCGCGCAAGTCGATCTCCGCCGCACGCAACCGTTCGCGCGATTGACGATAGGCATCGTCGGCTCCGGGCATGAGAAGGCTCGAATCGTCCACGGCATTTCCTTCGAACGACCGTCGCCCCGACCTGCAGGCGCGCCGGTCTCAGATTCGCATCGACGCGGGAGTCGAACAGATCGCCAGGCACAGGGAAGTACGCGAAGCGGTACCAAGCTTCGCAGGTGCGATTGCGTGCTGCGCCGGTCCCGGAACGACGTTGAAGTGCCCGTAGCGGCGCGGTGGTTCCTCATTGGATGGGCAGGCTGGACGGCGTTTGCCGCACTGTTAACCGCATGGGGTTACGTCGAACACCTGTCCGAGGGCCGGCCGCTTGCGTGGCTGCCGTACCTCGGCGGCAACCTCGTTATGGTCTACTTGCTCGGAATCTTCACGCCGGTGCTGGTGTTCGTGGCACGCGCGTTTCCGCCGACCCGCCGGCCCGCGGCGCTCACGTTCGGAGTTTATTTCTTCGCGCTGATTACGGTTAGCGCTTTCGGGGAGCCGCTCGTCGTCGTTGTGAGCAATGCGTTTCTCGGAAAGCACTATACCTTCAATGACGGCTTGGGTGAGGCATTCGAAGCCTTCACGACGTTCATGATCGTCCTCGCACTCATCGTCGCCATCATGCAAGTGCAGATCGCAAACGAACGCACCGAGCGCGCCGCCAAGCTCGAAGCCGACCTTGCGACGCTACGCGTCGAAGCGCTGCTGCGCCAGCTTCATCCGCACTTCGTCTTCAACACGCTCAACGCCGTCGGGGCGCTCATGGCGACCAACGTGACGGCGGCGGAAGAAATGATTGCCGCGCTCGCGGCACTGTTGCGAACCGCGACCGATGCGTCGGCACGTCAGGTCGTTCCGCTGCGTGAAGAATTGAATCTGCTCGATCGCTACATCCTGATCATGAAGTTGCGCTACGGTGAGCGCCTCGTCGTCAACATCTCGACCGAGCCGAAGACGCTCGGTATCCCGGTCCCGGCCTTCACCCTCCAGCCGCTGGTCGAGAACGCGATCGTGCATGGCTTGGATAAGACCGGCGGCGTCATCCACGTCGACCTGACGTGCCGCGTCGACGGCGAGACGCTACGGATCGAGCTCGCCGACGACGGCACGACGCTCGATCTCGTGGAGCTGCGCGAGGGCATCGGGATCGGAAACACGCGGGCTCGCCTCGCCGAATTGTACGGCACCCGCGCCGATCTCAGCATTGCGCCGCGCCAGAAGCTCGGTACGCAGCTCACGCTGGCGATCCCGGCGGCCGGCCCGGCGCCGTGACCAGCGTCCTGATCGTCGACGACGAATCGAGTGCGCGCGCACGCCTGCGAGCGTTGATCGCCAACTTCGACGATCTCACTATCGTCGGCGAATGCGGCACGACCGATGAAGCGCGCCGGCAGATCGAAAGGCTCGCTCCCGAGATCGTCTTTCTCGACATCCAGATGCCCGGGGGGTCACCGATCGAGATGCTCCGGAGCCCGGGCCCCGGCGCGTCCAAGACCGCATTCGTCTTTGTGACCGCGCACAGCACGTTCGCGGTCGACGCCTTCGACGTCGACGCGGCGGACTATCTCCTCAAGCCGCTTACCGCTTCGCGATTCGCCAAAGCCGTGGCCAAAGCGCGTAACAAACTCGGGGCCGCGGGCGGTGCACGCCTGAGTTTGCGGAGAACCGACGGCCGCGTCGTCTCGCTCGCGCCCGAAGAGATCGTGTGGTTCGAAGCCTCGGGCAACAACCTCACCCTTCACCTTCGCTCGGCGACCCTCGAGCTGCGGACGACGATGGCGGCGTTTTGCCAGCGCGTCGCACCGTTCGGCTTCAAGCGGATCCACCGCTCGTTCGCCGTCAACGGCGCGCTCGTCCGCGCGCTGGAGCCCTGGTCGCACGGCGAGTACGTCGTCACCATGGACGACGGAACGCGGCTCAATTCCAGCCGCACCTACCGAACCAGCGTCGCGTCCTTGTTGGATTCAGAATAGACTAACGACGCCGCGGTTCGTCCCGCGAAACGTCCCTCTCGTCACGGCTGCATTGTGGCAGGTTTGCGACGCGCCTACGATGACGCTGATGAAGACCACTGCGTACGTCCTCTGCGTGCTGGCGTCGATCGGCCTCTTCGGCAGCGTCGCGAGCGCGGCCGTGAGCCGCCCGATCGCCTACGTCGCTGCGCCGGCGTCGCATCCGCTCGGATCGGATGCCTCGCTCTCCGATCCCGACTGGGTTCGCGGCCGAATCACGCAAGACGACGTCCCGTTCGAGGACATCACGACCCGCTCACCGGCCGCATGCAAGACGATCGCGTATCTGCTCTACGATGCGCAGAACCTTTACGTCGGCTTCGACCTGCAGCAGCCGAACGTCCCCATCATCGCAACGCAAACGACGAACGACGTCGGCTTCGGCCTGGACGACTTCGTCGGCATCGGGATCGACACGAGCGGAAACGGCGCAACGGTATACTATTTCACGACGACCCCCCGGGGCACGCGCTACGAAGAGGCGAGCGAAAGCACGAGATACCAGCCCGTGTGGCACGCGGCCGCCAGCCGCCATGGAGCGACGTGGACGGCCGTCCTGACGATTCCGCTCAAGGCCCTGCACATCAGCAGCGCGGCAGCGCAGAGCTGGCGTTTCAACTTCGTGCGCAGCGTGGCGGCGGTCGGCGACCACTATACGTGGGCCTACGACGGCACGATGCAGGACGGATCGACGCCGCAGTGGCCGAATTTCGGCGACTCGCAATATTGGCCGCGGCTCTCCGGAATACGGAATCTCGCGTCATCGAAGTTCGGCGACCGGACGCGGGCCAGCATCTACGGACTCGGAAGCGCAGGCGGCAACCGTAAACTGTTCGAGCAGGCCGACGGCACTTTCGCGCCGGAAACTCCGCGCCTTGCCGGGATCGATCTCAGCTATGCGCTGACGAACACGATCCATTTCGTCTCGACCGTGAACCCCGATTTTTCAAACGTGGAAGTCGACCAGCAATCGATCGCGCCGCAAGAATTTCGCCGCGTGTTGACGGAGTATCGCCCCTTCTTCGCCGAGGGCAACGGTTTTCTGAGCCCGAGTTCACCCTCCGGCGGAGCGTTCACGCCCAACAATCAGATCTTCTACTCGCCCTCGATCGGGCCGTTCGACCGCGGCGCAAAACTCGAAGGCTCGTTCGGTCAACAGTCGTTCGGCCTTCTCTCGTTTCGAGGTTTCGACGAAACGAGCAGCAACGAGTTCGACGACATCGCGTACGGCTACACCCACGCGACGCCGAGCCAGACGTTCGCATACTGGAGCGACGGCGTTCTCGCCCACCACAGCATCGCCGGCGACGATGCCACGCTCGAAGCGGGCACGAGCTTTCACAACCTAAGAACCGGGCTCCTCGGCGGGATCGACGAGGCATTCGAAAACGGTTCGTACGTGCCCGACCCGGGCCACGCACGACAGCTCAACGTCGACGGCGAGATGCGCAAGCCGAACTACGACCTCTTCGTGGATTGGGAGGACGTCACACCCAACTACAACCCCATCGACGGGTACACCGAGATCTCCGATACCCGCGGCTGGGTGGACGCACTGAACCTCTCAGGCAGTTCGCCCGGCATCAAGAATTACACATTCGCGGTCGGAAGCGATCGATTCTTCGACGAGTCCGGCGCGATCCACCAAGCGGATGCGATCGCTCAGGTCTCGGCGCGCGTCAACCAGCTGAGCGTCTCGTTCGGGCCGCGCGACGGGGAACTGCGCAGCTACTCGGTCGATGCGCCGGGTGCGCTCGGCTGCGGCGACCCGTCCCTCGTTCGCACGTCGTATTCCGGCTTTCCTCACTACTACTGCGGCCGGACCGACCGATTCGATCAGCTCGCGCTGACCCTCGGGTATCGCGACGGAACCCCGGCCCCGATCGATTTCGGAGCGGAGCAGGGACCGTTCGGCGACGTGTTTCTGCATCAATACACGCTGTCGACCGCGCGCCAGATCGGAAGCCACCTGTCGCTCTCCGCCGAGTATGGCGGAACCTACGGCCGAACGCTCTCCGACGGGCAGCTCAACACTCAATGGCTGCGGCTCGTCTCGCTGGGAGAAAGCCTCGGCACGGATTCGAACGTCTCACTCGAGCTGCGAGCGATCAACGGAAACGTCGCCGGGCTCACCACCGTTCCCGGCGTAAACCTCGCGGCGAGCTACCATCGAAAGTTCCCGAATGGCAACGAACTCTACGTGGCGTACGGAACGCCCGCTGGGACGCAGACGATCGACCGCTTCATCCTGAAATACATCCTGCACCTGGGCGCGCAGACGTAGCGTCGACAGACAACGCAACCGGACGTTTCAAGGCGCTTCGAACACGAGCCGCATGGCCGTGAAATCGAACGTCAACGCGCCGCGCTTGAAGAGTTCGTACGAGAGCGTACCGGCGACGGCGAACGGAAAGATGCCGTACTGGTCGCCGTTATCGAAATAGAGTCCGGGTAGGCCGCGCCACGTGCGCTCCCCGAGCGTCACGTCGGCGAGGAACGGAATGGCGTGCGCGTCGCCGCCGCCGCCGTGAAAGCTGCCGGGATGCGTCGCGTTGGGCACGATATCCGCCGCGTCGAGCGACGTTTTCGTGAGCTGAACGCCGATGCCCCCGCCGCCGGTATCGACGTTATAGAACGCTTCCGGTCCCTTTCCCGCGCGAGCGCGCACGAAGATGAAATGATCGGGCGCTAGCAGCATCGGCACGATCGTCGCCTCGCGCGCCGCGGCCGCTCGCTCGAACGCGGCCGATTCCGATTTCGGCCGCAGGATCAGGCGCCGATGCCGGTAATCGATCGTGCTCAAGAATTCGTAGAGGACGTTCGTGCCGAGCACGCCGTCGACGTCCGGCGGTAGTTGATCGAGAACGGAGACCGGCAGCGAACGCACCGTCGCCGCGCCGAGATCGAGCCGGTCGACGTGGCCGCAATGCAGCGCGTCTTTACGGCGCTGGTGGACGGCCGCACGCTTCCGATGAACGTGCGCGAGGTCGATCTCGCCCAAGCGCGCGCCGACGTCCCATTCGAAATTATCGTCCCGCCCGCTCTTGCGGGAACGACCATGACGCTGCGCGAGCTATTGTCGCCCGCCGCACCCGCAAGCGACAGCGTCGCCTTCGACCTGGATATGCGCCGGCCGGGCCCGCCGGTCTCGATCGTCGAGAGTCGCGACGGCGGCGGCCCGCGCCAACTGTATCTATCCGCGCGCGAACCCGATCGCGGCGATGCCAAGGTTGCGCCGCCCGCTGCCTTACCGAAACTCGCGGGCGGCGCGGGCGCTCAGATCTCCGTGGTCGGAAACGTCGGCACAGGTTCGTTCGTGCCGCTCACGTGGGTTACGCGCGGTACGCGCATCGTGCTGATGAGCCGGCCCGGCGTGCTCTCGGAAGCGCAAATTCGAGCGATCCGCTCCGCCATGTCGAACTGATCGCGGACGTCAATCGGCCTTCAGCCAGCGGGCAGCGGCTTCGGCCGTGTCTTCCGGGCGAGTGTTGAAAGCGATGACGGAGCCCGGTGCGGATTTGTGGATGGCATTAACGACCTTTTCGAACAGCCCAAGACTCTTCGGCGGCAACCGCATCCCGCCACCGACCACAACGCAGTCGTAGGTCGCGCTCGATAGTTGCTTCTCGAGCATCGCGATGCCGGCGTCGTCGGGCGCGATCATGCACAGATCCCCCGTCCAACCCCGCTCGGCGATCTTCGCTGCCGCGATATCGATCCCGGCCTGGATCTTCTCTGCGTTGAAGCCTGGGGGCAGGGCTGGGTCGGTGTAATCCACCGTGGCCGGCGCTTGGCCGACGAACAGTATGCGCGTCATTTCGTTCTTCCGTCAGTTGTTTGGGTCCGTTGAGGCTGGAAGTCCGTTCTGCCGCGCGAACGCCACGCCATGCCAAGTATCAACGTTGAAGCCATTCCTTGGTCCGAGTTCGTTTCTCCGAAGGGGGCGTTCCGCGGGCGCTATCGCGAGATCTCACTCGCGCTCGGTGCCAAGAAAGATGCCGGGCCGGCGGACGGCGGCCACCCTTTCGATGTCACCCTCGAAGTGCTCGCGCCGGGCGAGACGTGCTGCCCCTATCACGCGCACGCGGCGCAATGGGAATTCTTCTATATTCTCTCGGGCGAGGGCACGGTGCGCCGCGACGGCGAGAGTTTGGCCGTCAAGCCGGGCGACGCGATCATGCATCCGCCCGGTGAGGCGCACCAGATCCGCAACACCGGAACGGTTGATTTGCAATACCTCATCATCGCAGACAACCCGCCGATCGACCCTTGCGTCTATCCCGACTCGGGTAAGGCACAGCTCCTCGTTCCCGGTGGCGAAATGTTGATTCGTCACACGAGCGCAGAGAATCTCGACTACTTCGACGGCGAGGAGTGACTTCGCGTCCTTGGAGAATCCCAGGTCATGAAAGCCATCCAACTGCAATCGTACGGTGGCGTCGATCGCCTCGAGATCGTCGACCTTCCGAAACCCGAGCCGAAATCGGGCGAAATTCTCGTGCGCGTCGTCGCCGCCGGTACGAACCCCGGCGAGATCTCGATCCGGGAAGGGTACCTCAAAGATCGTTTCCCGATGGACTTTCCGTTCGGGCAAGGCACCGATTTTGCCGGGACCGTGGAGTCGCTCGGCGCCGGCGTTAGCAACGTCTCGGTTGGCGATGAAGTGCTGGGCCATGTAGATACTCGTTCCTCGCAAGCCGAATTTGTGGTCGCTCCGGCGGAGAACGTGATCCCGAAACCGCCCGCTCTCGATTGGTATCGCGCGGGTAGCCTCTTCGTCGCGGGTTCCACGGCCGAGGCCGCCGTGCGTGCCGTGCATCCCGGGCCTGGAGATGTCGTCGCGATGAGCGGGGCAGCGGGTGGCGTCGGGTCTATTGCCGTTCAACTCGCAGTGCGCACGGGCGCACGCGTTATTGGAATCGCGAGCGCTGAAAGCGCTGCGTTTATACGCTCGGTTGGCGCGGAACACGTGGCGTACGGCGACGGTCTCGAACAGCGGCTGCGCGAAGCCGCCCCGAAGGGACTCGACGCGATGATCGACCTCTACGGCCAGGGATACGTCGATCTTGCGCTCGCCATCGGTGTCTCGAAGGACCGGGTCAATACGATCATCGATTTTGCCGCTGCCGAGAAATTCGGGATTAAAGCCGAGGGGTCTGCCTACGCCGCCGACGCTAAGACGCTCGCCGAACTTGCACGTCTCGGCGCGTGGGGCGAATTGCTGCTGCCGATCGAGGCGATTTATCCGCTAGCCCTCGTGCACGACGCCTATCGCGAACTCGGCAAGCACAAGGCACACGGAAAAATCGTGCTCAGCCTCGACCCGCGAATTACACAGCCGTTGCACGCGTGATCGCCTCGCTGAACTCCCACAACCGGCGCCGGGCTTCGGCATCGTACGTTTGCGGATTGGCGCGCGCTTCGCGCAAGACGTCGTAGTAGCGGCCGCTCACGCCCTCGAGAGCTGGATCGAGAGCGAGGCGCAGCGTCGCTTCGACGCCTTGCTCGATCGTACTCATCGTGTAGCCGAAGCTCTCGTAAACGATCTTGGTCGGCATCAGCGACGACGGGTGGAGCGCGTTGACGGCGACGTTGCTCACGCCCTCTTGCACCAGCCGCTGCGCGAGCTCGAAGGTGAAGGCGACCTGCGCGAGTTTGCTCTGGCAGTAGGCGCGCGTACCGGTATATTCGCGCTGCAACATGACGTCGTCGAAGTCGATCGCCTGCTGCCCGACCGAGGCGACGTTGACGACACGCGCCGAGACGGATTCGCGCAGCAGCGGAAGCAGTAGCGTCGTCAGCGAGAATCCGGCGAGGTAGTTCACGGCGAAGCGCAACTCGTAGCCGTCGGCGCTGGTCCGCCGGCGTTCGCCGCCGGTGTTTGAGCCGATGCCGGCATTATTGATCAGAACGTCGACCCGAGGAAAGTCCCCATCGATGGACCGTGCGAGCGTGCGCACTTCCCCCAGCGACGCGAAGTCCGCGGCGTACGTGAACACGTCGGCCGCCGCTCCGGCAGCGAGCAGCTCGGCGCGCACGTCCGCCAGCTTCTCCGGGCTGCGGCCGTGGAGGATCAGCGTGTTCGCATCGTGCGCGAGCTGCTGCGCCATCGCACGGCCGAGACCGTCGGTGGAACCGGTCAGGAGAATGATTCTTCGATCGGGAGCGGTCATGTGCGTAGTCGTGCGCCTCCGTCGATCTTGAGGATGTTGCCGGTCGTGAACGTGTTCCCGATCAGAAACTGGATCGCATCCGCGACGTCGCTCGCAAGACCGATCCGGCCGGCTGGTGCCCTCGACGCGAACTGGGCGAAGAGGGCGTCCCGCGTCGCGGCCGGCACACGGTCCCACCAGGGCGTGTCGATAACGCCGGGCGAGACCGCGTTGACGCGGCGCGGGGCCAGTTCGACCGCCAGCACCGGAATCATCGCCTCGAGCGC
>Ga0302326_10012145_pt1 | contig 18414 bp, 15 predicted proteins | sample Palsa_T0_3_FD_202264 | JGI IMG/M metagenome (GOLD analysis project Ga0302326, IMG submission 202264) | Peat permafrost microbial communities from Stordalen Mire near Abisko, Sweden - Palsa_T0_3 | ecosystem: Environmental > Terrestrial > Soil > Palsa > Peat permafrost | place: Sweden: Abisko...
ATCTGTGGCGCTGATCGGCCACCTTCAGGTGGCCCAACAAAATGGGGCCGCGTCAGCGACCCCAATAGCCGCTTCGAGCGGCCCAATTCCTAAAGCCCCCGGCTCTGCCGGGGGATATTTACCGAACCAGGCCGTCAAAGCGCGTCTCACTGAGATTGGTACTAACCCGATGATTTTGACCGCCGATGAGTTGAGGGCGCATATCGCTAGCGAAACCGAGAAATGGGGCAAGGTGGTCCGGGCGGCCAATATTAAGGCTGATTGATCAGAGCCCATCCCGAATGACATTCGGATAGTCCAGGGAGGTACACTATGAAAATTCCGCGTCGCCAATTTCTCCATCTGGCAGCGGGCGCTGCCGCGCTCCCGACAGTCTCGCGCATCGCGAGGGCGCAGGTGTTTCCGTCACGTCCGATCAGCATGATCGTAGGGTTTGCTGCGGGCGGGCCGACGGACACGGCGGTGCGTATTTTGGCTGAGGCCATGCGAGCGTCGCTCGGTCAAAACGTGATCATTGAAAACGTGACTGGAGCCAACGGCAGCATTGGCGTCGGCAGAGTCGCTCGCGCAGCGGCCGATGGTTACACACTTAGTGCGGGCGGCTGGGATACTCATGTCATGAATGGTGCGCTCTATCCACTTTCCTATGATGTGGTGCAGGATTTTGAGCCCATTTCACTGTTCAGGAGCGCCCCGTACCTGATCCTCTCAAGCAGCGGGGATTGCCCCGCGCTCTGTTGAACTTTACGAAGCGAGCGCTGCCGTGAATGACGTTAGGCGGCCTTCGCGGTTTGGGCAACAGAGTGGCTGTTTGTTTCCTTTCCGTAGTGAGCAGCAAGCGCGGCCCGTAAGGCTGGAAGTTGCTTGAAGGCTTTCAGCCGGCGAAAGCCTTTTTTGGCTTCGTGCATCGCCGCGGCAGTCCAGCGCAAGGCCATCGAGGGCGAACTCCAGCGCTTCACGTTGCGGGTGACGCGACGCACGGTGCCCATCATGTTCTCGATGATGTTTGTGCAAGCGAGCGAGCGGCGCAGCTCGGCCGGGAGACCCAGCCTGCTCACCGTGAGGATCTCATCTAATCCCTCGAGGATGCTCTTCGAGACGCCAGGAGCGTCGCGCTCCAGGCGCTGGGCGAGATTGCGGATCAGCTTCTCCGCCTTCTCGGCGTCGTCAAGTTCCCAGGCCTGGCGCAACGCACGCCGGACCGAGGCATGAAGAGCTGGCGATAGACGCTGCATGATATTCCGCGCCTTGTGGATCTGGCAGCGCTGGATCGGTGTATGGCGCCCGAAGCTGCGCCGGATCGCCTTGGCGAGCGCCTTCGAGCCGTCGATGATGAACAGACGTGGCACCGCTGGATCGAGGCCGCGCTCGATCAGGTCGTCGATCAGCGCCTGCACCACAGCGCTGTGCTCGGTTGCCCCTTCCATCAGTCCGAGCGGGTGTTTGAAGCCCTGACTATCGATCCCGAGTGCCGCCACCAGCACGAGATGCTCGCTGATGTGGATGCCGTCGATCTGCACCACCATGATGTCGAGCCCGGACAGATCGGCGCCCATCCATTCCTTCATGCGGGCCGCCGACAATGCCACGAAGTGGCGCGAAGCCGCCGACTTCGACACTCCGGCCCCTGCCGGCGCCGGAACATCGCCCTCGGGAAGCCGCACCGCGCGGCGGAATTTGCGCGTCGAGACGTTGATCAGCATCAGGTTCATCGCCCACTTGCCGAGCCAGTCCTCCGCGACCGCACGATCCCAGCTCGGCAGCGCCAGTTCCTGGCCAGCGAGGTCACGCACACGCGGCCGTTCAATTGCCACCTTGCCGGCATGAAACCCAAGCTTGCCCTGGGTACGGCCCCAGCGGTGTGCGCGCCGTCCATCGCTGCGGGCGTGGCGAGCCCCACAAACCTCCTCGGCGTCCTTTTCCATCATCGCCCCAAGCACTTCGACGCCGGCGGCTAAACAGAATCGATCAAAGCTTGCGGACACCTCGTCCCAGGCTTTGCCCACAGCCCCCACCTTCGTCGAAGGCAATACGGTCGGTGTTGTGCTAATTCTCTTCATGGCGTTGCTTTCCTTTCGTGGAATCAGCACCCCGAGCCTACCGGCTCAAGGCGAGCAACGCCGCTTCTCCTATTTCAACATTCAGCGGGGCAATCCCGAATCCCCACGGTAAAACATTTAGTGCTTGCAAGCAGCGTGGACTACATTTCAAGCAACGTGCTACCGAGGCCGGATGATCTACCTTCTGCGGCATGGTGAGACAGCGTGGAATACGGCGGGACGCTATCAAGGCCACAAGGATTCCCCGCTAACCAGGCGTGGGCGCGAGCAAGCCGCATCGCTTGGGCGAATGCTGGCTGGAGTCTCGCAAAACCTCGCCATCCCGCTCAAAACCTACGTCAGTCCACTTGGTCGGGCGCAAGAAACCGCGGAGATTATTGCGCGATACGTTCTTATGGATCGCGTCGAAGAACCGCGTCTAAAAGAAGTTTCCATCGGGTCATGGGATGGTATGAGCCACTATGAAGTCAGCATGGAATATTCGGACGCATTGTCCGGAACTGACGCATTCGACTGGTTCTTTCGCTCCCCAGACGGAGAGAGCTTCGAGGCGGTGAAAGCACGGGTGTCGGCGTGGCTTCATGAGGCGGCCGTTCCGTCAGTCGCAATTTCTCATGGGCTCACCGGTCGGATTGTTCGCGGCGTGTATCTCGGCCTGTCGGACCGCACGATGCTCGAACAGCCTGTGCCGCAAGATGGCCTTTACGTGCTCAGCGATAACGACGTTCGTCTTTTGTGACGGATCAATCACTGGAAGCCCAATCGCCACGTCGGCTTCGAGTCAATCCGAAACCCTTCACAGACTCGGACGACTCAACATGTCGGCGGTGGCGGCAGCTTTTCTCGAAAGCGGCCATGGGTCCGGGCGGTGATTTTTTCCTCAACCACGCGCGGGCGTGAGATGGTTACGGATGCGCCAGCTCTGCGTTGGCAGCTTCACCCCCGACCCATGTTTCGTGGACCCGGATGTCACCGGGATCGAAGGCGACCATGTCGGCGCGATAACCGGGGGCGATCCGGCCGAGCGTTGCGTCGAGACCGAGAAAGCGCGCGGGCTCGGTGGACGCGTAGCGCAGGGCCTGCGTCAAGGGCACTTGGAGGAGCCGTACGCAATTCCGCACCGCCGAGGCCATGTCGAGGGCCGCCCCCGCCAGCGTGCCGTCGTGTCTCGTGCAGCGGCCATCGTGGACACTGATTTTCTGGCCGTAGAGCGCAAATGCCGATGCGCTCCCGCCGACCGGCGGCATCGCGTCCGTCACCAGCATGGGACGAGCCGCGCCCCGCAAAGCGAGGCGGAGCATCGCAGGCGCGACATGCTCGCCATCGACGATCATGCCGAACCACGCGCCGGGGGCTTCGAGAGCCGCGGCAATGGGCCCGGGCTCGCGGCTCTCCAGGGGCCGCATGGCGTTGAAAAGATGCGTGAAGCCAACGAGGCCCTCGGCGAGCGCAGCCTTGGTTTGCGCATAGGTCGCCATCGAGTGTCCGAGGCACACGCGAACGCCGGCGCCGGCCAGTTGCGCCGTGAAACCGGCTGGCACCTGCTCGGGCGCCAAGGTCACCACCGTTCGCCCGACGCGTGCCGTGGCCAGCATCTCGCAGTCCTGCGCGTCGGGCCGGCGGATCATCGCGGGATCGTGCACGCCGGGCTTGGCGGGCGACAGGAACGGCCCTTCGAAGTGAATGCCGAGAACGCCCGGGTTGACGGCAGCGGCGCGGCGCACGGCATCGAGCGCCGCGCGCATCTTGGCGGGCGTATCGGTGATGAGTGTCGGTACCAGCGCCGTCGTCCCGAATCTCCGGTGGGCGGCGGCGATTGCGCCGATACCCTCGGGAGTGGGCTCGTCGTTGAACAGGACGTCACCGCCGCCGTTCACCTGGACGTCGATGAATCCGGGGGCGAGCCAGGCGCCTTCGGGCAAGGTCCGTATCGGCATCGCAGCGGGCAAGTCGCGCCTTGCGGCGATCCCGACAATGCAAGCGCCTTCGATCGCCACCGCGCAATCATGGTGCAAGGCAGTGCCGTCGAAGACGGTGCCTGCCAGCACCGCGTGTCGGTTCGATCCACTCATAGGGTCCGCGTGATTTTCTGCAAATGGCGGGGGTTGTCGACATCGGTGCCAAGACGCTTCGCCAAGCGGATGACCATCGCGTAGAAGCTTTGGACGAGGCAGACGGCGTCGGTCTCGGCGTGGTCGCCGGCAAGCGCGGGCAGGCGCCCGGCCGCAGCCGCGCCGGGCTCGGCAATGAACAGCGCGGTGCCCTTGTGGCGAAGGTCGGCTGCGAGCTGGTGCATTCCCTGCGCCGCCGCATCGGTCGGCATGAACATCAGGATGGGATATCGCGACGAGACCAGGGCCATCGGGCCGTGCCGGAACTCCGCTCCGCTGAACGCCTCGGCGTGCAGATTGCAGGTCTCCTTGAGCTTGAGGGCGGCCTCGCGCGCGATCGCGAGGGTCGGCCCGCGGCCTATCGCGATCAGGCTGGCGGTGTCGGCGAGCGCGCCGAGCGCGGCGCTCCAATCCAGGGCAGATGCCGCCGCCAACCGGTCCGGCAGCCGCTCGATCGCGCCGTCGAGACTGCCGTCGCCGGTCCAGGATGCGATCAGCCGCAGCAGCGCGGACAACGTGGCGACGAACGTCTTGGTCGCCGCCACGCTGAGCTCCGGTCCGGCGCCGATCGGCAGGAGAATATCGCACGCCGATGCCAGCGGCCCGTCGGTGGCATTGACCATGGCCACGGTGAGCGCGCCCGACGCCTTCGCACTGGTCGTGAGCTCGACGAGATCGTCGCTTCTGCCGGATTGCGAAATGGCGAGAAACAGCTGGTCGCGGAGATGAAGACTTTGGTGATAGACGCTGGCGATGTTCGGTGCGCCCGCTGCCACGGGCAGACCGATATACCGCTCGATCAGATGCTTGCCGAACGTCGCCGCGTGGGCCGAACTGCCGCGCGCGCAGGTGACCACCACCTGCGGCGGCCGGCGCGCGAGGCGCGCGGCGAGTTCCGCCAGTGGCCGCGCCAAGTCGTTCTGCTGCCTCCTGACGGCCTCCGGAACCTCCCGGACCTCGTCAGCCATCCGTACTTCGACTTCGCTCATGCGCCACCCCGGTATGAACGCGCAACTTCGAAATTCATGCGGCAAGAGCCGGTCCACGTGCCGTCATTTCGACTGAGCCACGGTGCGATGCTCGAAGCAAGCCGCCTGTCCCAATCGAATAATTGCCGCGCCGGCCAATCCGTCGCCGGGGAATGTACTCGAAAACCTGCGCAGGCGGCCGCGACATTTTCTGCCCCCGTCGTCAGAGCCGGAAGAAGCAACTGTTCAGAAAGCTTCGATTCCGATACCTGTTTATTCAATCGTCGTCCGGAGGAACCAATATGGAGCCGACGCGTTTTCGTGCGTTATACCGATGTTAACCTTTATGGGCACCGAACGTCCGAGCCCACGGTATTCCGGCATCGACGCCTGGGAGCCCGCAGACGTTCTCGATGCCATGATCGAGGGGCAGTTTTCCGCCGTCGCCGCCGTGCGCACGGCGCGGCCTGAGCTTGCCCGAGCCGCGCTTGCCGTGGAAACCCGCCTGAGGGACGGCGGCCGTCTCGTCTATGCGGGGGCCGGAACCTCCGGACGCCTGGCGGTTCAGGACGGCGCCGAGCTGATGCCGACCTTTGGCTGGCCGTGTGACCGCCTGTTGCTCTTCATCGCCGGCGGCGAAGAAGCCATGGTTCGAGCGAAAGAAGGCGCCGAAGACGAACCCGGACAGGCGATCGATGTCGTCCGGCGCCACGGCATCGCCGCGAAGGACGCGCTGATCGCCGTGGCCGCGAGCGGGACGACTCCGTTTACGTTGGCATGCTTGCGCGAGGCGAGGCAACGCGGTGCCTTGACCGTCGGCATCGCGAACAATCCCGGCACGCCCATTCTTGTGGAGGCCGAGTATCCGGTTTGCCTGGAGACCGGCCCGGAACCGATCGCCGGCTCGACGCGGATGAACGCCGGCACGGCGCAGCGCATCGCACTGAGCCTGTTGTCGTCATTGGTGATGATCCGGCTCGGCAAAGTCTACGCGGGCTTGATGGTGGACGTGCAGGCTTCCAACGCCAAGCTGGTGGAGCGGCGGGAAAACATGCTGCTCCATCTCACCGGCAAGACCCGCGAGGAGGTGCGTGAGGCGCTCAGGCGGGCACGTGGGAGCGTCAAGCTCGCGATGCTCCTGCTCAAGGGGTGCGAGCTGGAAGAAGCCGAGAGGGTGCTCGACAGCGCCGGCGGTCAGCTCCGGGCGGCTCTCGCCCTCCTTGCACAGGGCCGCTCCAACGGAAGCGCTCGCTCGTCGGGAGATCGGCCGCGCGCGCGGGACGCACGCTGAGGCCGGTTCGCGTCTTCGGTCGTGACGGTCCCCGCAAGCCACGCTGCGGGCCGGACGCGGACGGGCGTTGCGGCGGAGCCTTCTACGTCGACTCCCGGTTCGAGGACATCAATCTGAAATAGTGTTCGGCGTGCTGGTAGTAGTTTTCCGCCCCGACGACATTCCCGGATCGCGCTTCTTCCTGGGCCAGTGCGAGATACCGCTCATAGCTTCGTTTCGCGTTTTGAGATCCGTTCGTCTCGGGGCGGGGGGTGCTCGGTGTCCACCGCTTTGATCGGCCGTTGAACTGCCCCGGCGGTTTGGATTGGCGCGTGTTCATGATTGTCCTTGGGCCATTGTGCATGGCTCACTCCTTGATGGCGGCAGATGGAATGCGCTGCGAGCGGAGCACGGAAGGCGAGAATCTACGCTCGGTGGGATGCACCCCGCCGTCGCCCGCGGCCGATCTTGTTCGCAACCCCCCGAAGAAAATGCTCACAATTTTCTGGAACAAGCCGATTCAATCGCCACGGCAGCACCTGCCGACTTCACGCGATATCACGAACCGGTCATTATCATCTGGGCGCGGCGGGATGAATTGTCAAGCGCGACAGCAGGGTCGGGCCGCCTCGTCAGAGGGCCGGCCGGAAGGCCCCGAGCAAAAGTGCACCTCGTCAGATGCCCCCTTCCGGGTACCAGAAGCATGTGGGCTTCCCCTGATACACGAAGAGTACGCCTTCACGCCGGAGGTCTTCGGGCATGGTCGGGTCGTACTCTTCATGGATGATGTCATCGGGGACTTCCCGCCAGGTGTTCCCGTCGAGCCACCACCATGTATCTTTGTTGGTATCTCGATTGACGCGAAATTGGGTCTTCACCCGGTCTGCATTGTCACAGCAGCTCGACCACGGAAGGTTGGGGTTGCGGCCTATTCGCCGCGCCGCCTCGTTGATCTTTTGCTTGCTCATCCACGCATGGTATGGGCTGCTTGCCCACTTGTTCGCGGGAGCTTCCTCCGCTTGTGCTCCGGTCATGGAGAGCAGCAACACTAACCCGGACAGCTTGAACATGTACATCTCCTCTCGGTTACAGGAGATGAAGCGGGGGCTTGGTTCCAAGAGCGTGTGCGGTCGCTCAAATTCTCGCCGCCCGTTTCCGAAGCGGAGAAGCGCCTGATCCAATCGCAGCACGGGCAGAAGTGTTGCAAACACAGCCCCGACTTCAGCGAATCAACAAGTATGCTAGTGCAATGGGGCCGCGCCGCGTGGTATTGGAATGCGCGTCCCCAGTTGAAATCGGCCGGAAGAGTTGTGCGGGGCTTCACCGATCATGCCGTGAAACATTGTGCGGCGCTCGGCCGAGGCGGCCGCGCGCAAGCTCAAGCTCGCATGAGATCGGCCAGGCCCGCCGCCGTTTCGGTCGACGGCTGCCAGCCGATGCGCCTGAGAGCCGAGGAGTCGACCACGAGCGAGCCCGTCAACCGTTCGTATATTTCCGGTCTCCCGGCCAAGGACAGGAACGCGCGGAGCGCGGGCGCCGGCACTGGAACAAGCCGGGGGCTTCGCCCAAGCCCACGACGCATCGCCGCGACCATTTCCGGTACGCTCACCGGTTCCGGATCGGCGACGATCAGCGGCCGCCGCAGCGGCTCCCGTGTCGTGAGCGCGGCATCGATCGCTCCGACTAGATTGTCGAGCGACAGCAGCGACCGCCGGGCTTTGAGGCCGCGAAGGGGCAATGGATAGGGGGATCGCGCGAGCCGCATCAGCTGCGCCATGTTGCCCTTGACACCTGGGCCGTAGGTCAGAACCAGCCGCAACGCGACCCAGTCGACGTCGATCTGCGCCAATCCCTGCTCTGCCGCCAGCTTGGACTTTCCATACGCATCGGTCGGCCGCGCCTCGGAATCCTCCGTCAGCACCCGGTCGGCCGTGGGCCCGCACTGGGCGCGAATGGAGGAGAGGAAGATGAAGCGTTTTGCGCCCGCTCGGCGCGCCGCGTGGGCGAGGCCGATCGTGGCCTCGGTATTGAGGACACGATAGTCGTCTTCCGGAATGCCCGACATGGTGCCGGGGAGACCGGCCGAGTGGACGACCGCGTCGACGCCCGCGAGCGCCGCCCCCATGTTCTGCGGCCGCGAGAGATCGCCGATCACGGCGCTGGAGCCCTGCACGAGCATGTCGGTTGGCCGGCGCAGCAGCACGCGAAGGCGATGGCCGCGTCGAGGCAATTCCCGCAGCAGGTATTGCCCGATAAAGCCGGTTGCGCCGGTGAGCGCGATCAGCAAGCTCATTGAGCCTTCCCGTCGGCATCGCGCGTGCCGAACGCACTGCTGCCAGATCGACACCGCCGCGTATGCGGCAAAGCATTCGGACCGGAAAACGAGCTGGCCTCGTCCGCCACGTTCCTCGAAGACCTATCGTGAACAAGATATCGGATGACGCCAACCCCCTTTTGACGCCGGCCCTGATTGTGGTAACCGGATTGGCGAAGGCGATCGGCTGGCGCGCACGTCGCAGGTGCTCGAATGAACGATGATAGAAGACGAAGACCAACCGACCCGCGGCAGGCAGCCGAAGCGGCGTTCAAGACGGCAACGTCAAAGCCTGCCGAACCTGCTCCCGCGAGGCCTTCGCCCCCGAACGCCAAGGAGTTGGTTTCTTTGCGCATCGATCGGGATGTGCTCGAGCACTTCCAGGAATCCGGGCCGGGCTGGCAGGACAGGATCAATGAAGCGCTGAGAAGGGTGGCCGGAAAGTAGCCCGGCATCGGCTGGAATGGCCCCGATTCTACGCCTCCGTAACGGTGCGGCGGGGGTTTCCTCTTGCGGGACCCGAACAAATGATTGATGTCAAGGACGATTCTTCTGGTTGGCAATGCGGCCGGTACGCCGCCCGCCGAGCGCAGGGAAGCAAGAGGCCATCATGACCATATCGACATCGCGCCTACGCGCTGTTTTCGCCGCCGTCGTCCTCGGCCTCACCGTCTCGGCCTGCGGCTACAACACCATCCCGACCTATGAGGAGCAAGCCAAGGCGAAATGGGCGGACGTGCAGAACAATTACCAGCGCCGCACCGACCTCATTCCCAATCTCGTCGCCACCGTGCAGGGCTACGCCAAGCAGGAAAAGGACGTGCTCACCGCCGTGGTCGAAGCGCGCGCCAAGGCGACGTCGGTGAAGATCGACGCCTCCCAGCTCACCGATCCCGACAAGCTCAAGCAGTTCCAGGACGCGCAGAGCCAGCTCACCGGCGCGCTCGGCCGGCTGCTCGCGGTGAGCGAAAACTATCCCGACCTCAAGTCGAACCAGAACTTCCTGGCGCTGCAGTCGCAACTCGAGGGCACCGAGAACCGCATCGCGGTGGCGCGGCGCGACTACATCGAGGCGGTGCGGGTCTACAACACCGAGCTCAAGACCTTCCCCGGGCTGCTGTGGGCTTCGACCGTGTTCCGCGGCAACAAGCCGATGGCGGAGTTCGCCGCCAACGATGCCGCGCAGACCCCGCCGCAAGTGAAGTTCTGACGCGCCGCCGTCCGAAGGCGCTGAAATGACCGCAGGCCGCCGCTCTTCCGTCTTCGCGGGGGAAGTTGCGCGCGCATTTTTCACGCTCGCGTTCCTCGCGCTGGTGTGCGCGGCGGTCTGCGCCGCCAATTTCCCGTCGCTTACCGGGCGCGTGGTCGACCAGGCCAACGTGATCCCGGCGGCGACGCGCAGCGCCATCGAGGCCAAGCTCGGCGAACTCGAAACCAAATCCGGCATCCAGCTCGTCGTCGCCACCGTTTCCTCGCTCGACGGCGAGGAGATCGAGCCCTACGCCAACGAGCTGTTCCGCGCCTGGAAGCTCGGCGAGAAGACCAAGAGCAACGGCGTGCTCCTGCTGGTCGCGCCGAACCAGCGCCGCGTACGCATCGAGGTCGGCTATGGCCTGGAGGGCACGCTCACCGACGCGCTGTCGAAGATCATCATCACCAACGCCATCGCGCCGCGCTTCAAGACCGGCGATTTCGGCGACGGGGTGTCGCGCGGCGTCGACGACATCATCACGGTGCTGACCACCGACGCATCGGAATGGCAGCAGCGCCCGTCGCTGCGCCTCGACAATCAGGAGTCCTTCGACCTCGGGGATTGGATCATCATCGCCCTGCTGATCGGCCTGGTGACGGCGCTCATCGTTTCGCCGGGCTTCCGCTGGTTCTTCCTCAACGTGGTCCTCAACATCCTCTTCAATTCCGGCGGCTCGCGCGGCGGCGGATTTTCGGGCGGCGGCTCATCGGGCGGCGGTGGTGGCGGCTTCTCCGGCGGCGGCGGCTCGTCGGGCGGCGGCGGGGCTTCGGGAAGCTGGTGATGGACATTTCGGAACACGACCGCGAACGCATCTCGGCTGCCATTCGCGCCGCCGAAGCCAAGACGTCGGGCGAGATCGTCTGCGTGCTGGCGCAGGCGTCCTCGGATGCCTCCGGGCTGCCGATCCTGCTCGCGGCCCTCGCCGCGCTCGCCCTGCCGTGGCTGCTGGTGGCCTTCACCGCGCTATCGGTTCACCGCATCCTGCTGCTGCAGGCGACGGCGTTTTTCGCGGCTGCCGTGGTACTGTGCCTGCCGCGGGTGCGCGTCGCTCTGCTGCCGCGCGCGGCGCGTCGCGCCGTCGCCCATCGCGTCGCCCTGGAGCAGTTCACCATCCGCGGCATCGCGCGCAAGAAGGAACGCAGCGGCATCCTGATCTTCGTCTCGCTCGCCGAGCATTATGCCCGCATCGTCGCCGACGAAGGCATCGCCGCGCGGGTGCCGCAAGCGGAATGGCAGGGCGCCGTCGATGCGCTGGTCGCCCATTGCGGCAGCGGCCGCATCGCCGACGGCTTCATATCCGCCATCGACACCTGCGCGACGGTGCTCGCGACCCACTTCCCGCGCACCACCGAAAGCCGCGACGAACTGCCGGACCGGATCTATGTCATCTGACGCGATTTAGACCTGTTGGATCGCCGAAAGGATCCATGGGCCGCCGGCACTGCGGCGGAAGGTCCAGAATTCCGTGACCTCCTGGGGCCGTGACGGATCGCCGTCGACGACCTGGCCGTTGGTCCGATCGATCATCCAATCGTGGAGCGAAAACCGCATGGCGACCGTGGCGTAGTCGGTGCCGCCCTCGCGCCAGGCCTCGGACAGGTCGCCATTGAGGAGCTTCACGTCGGAAACCCGGTTGATGACGCCCCGGCTCGCATTCTGCGCGAGGTCCTCGGAGAAATAGGACAGCATCTCCGGCGTCAACTTGGCGCGCAGGGCGCCGATATCCTCGTTGCTGTAGGCGGCCTGGACATCGCCGAGCGTGCGCTCGAAGGCGTCGTAGTCGAGGCCGGTGATGCCGACGGTGTCGCTGCGCTGCGCCGGACCGGCCGGGGCGCGGCTGCCGCCGAGGCCCGAGCCCAAGCCGGAACCCATTCCTGTGCCTCCGGGAGCGTCACGATACATGGGATTGCCGCCGGCATAGGCCGGCTGGTTGCGGCGCTGGAAATAGCGCCACAGGGCCATGGCGATGAAGGCGATCAGCCCGACCTGGAACAGCAGCCCGAGGAACGAGAAGATGCCGCCGAGCCCGCCGAACATGCCGTGGCCGAACAGGAGGCCGAACAGGCCGGCGCCCTGGAACCCGGCCGCCAAGCCGCCGAACAGCCCGCCGCCGAAAAATCCGCGCCCGCCGAACAACCCGCCGCCGGACTGGCCAAACCCGGGCTGGCCCGGTTGGGCGGTGGTGCGCTGGAACGGCGATGCCGACGGAGCCGTCGACGTCGATGGCGGCGCGGTGAAGCTGCGGCTGCCGCGGCTGCCCGAGCTGAAGCCGCCGCCGATGCGGGCATCGGCCGGCGCTGCCGCGACGGCCAGCGTCGCCGCCACGGCCAACATCGCGATCATTGCACGCAAACCAAAGCGGAACATGTGGGATCTCCCCGAAACGGCCGGCGGCTGAACCGGGCGGTTAGGCCAAACTCCTACGCTATATTGGGGTGTGACGGGGCTTAAAGAAGGGGTGTCGCACCTTGTCGCAGGCCACCGTAAATATCTACCCGCGAGGCTGGTACGGCGCACAAAGCCGAGAGCGCCGCAAGCAGGGCTGCCGCCGCTGCCGGTGAACGCGAAAGCGAAGCGATCGCTAGGGCTTCCGCGCGGCGATGGAGCCGGTGACCGCCGGGGCACCCGGGCGCCAGCCATAGCGGCCGCCGGCGCGCGCCGCCGCCGCTTCGCCGGGAATGGCGGCGGGCTCGCAGATGATCCGGCCGCTGGCGCGGCGCATCAGGTCCACATGCATGTGATCGTAGTGATATTGGTTGGACCCGGGCGCCAGCACGGTGGTGAACATTTCGCATGCGGCGCCCTGGACGTCGTGCAGGAAGCCCTGCTCCTCCGGCGCCCCGTGCCAGCCGTCCCTGACCGTGATCCGGTGGCCGTCGGCGAGGGTGAAGGCGGCGATGTCGAGGGCATTGCCGAATGCGTGCTCGGAGATGTTGGCACGAGGGTCGCCGTTCATGCCGCGGCAGGAATAGGCGGAGATCTGCTTGATCTCGACCACCGGCTGGCCGAACCAGCGCACCGCCGCCGGCTGCACGTGCTCGCTGATGAAGCGGTCCAGCGTCGCGACCAGGGGACAGGCGAGCGTCGCCGTGGGCGTCAGGGTCGCGGGCGCGGCGGTGAGCGCCGGGCTCGCCGGCCGGCCCAGCGGTACCAACTCGGCCGGCACCGCTGCCCGCGGCTGCGAATAGCCGTCCGGCGCGTAGCCGCCGGCGGCGGCGGACTGCGCGAGGCCGGGCGGGGCGAGCGATATCGGCGCGCCGACGGATGCCGACGGATATGGCGCAGCAGGCGAATACGGCGCGACCGGCGGGTAGTTCGGATAGGACGGAGCCGGCAAAGGCGTGCCTTGGATGGACGCGCCCTGGATCGCCCCGGGCGGCCGCGGCACCTCGTCCGCGAAACCGGGCACCGCAGGCTCGCCGAGCGCCGAGACCCGAAGCGGGTAGTCCGCGCCGCAGACCCCGGGCCCGTCGATCGCCGCGACGACGGTGACGGAAGGACCTTCCTTCACCGCGCCGGATTGCAGGCAAGCGGCCTCGGCTTCGCGTCGCCATGGTTCACGTTCTGCGAACCACATTCGGGCGCAGCCGGACAGCACAGCGAGCATGAAGGAGCAGACGATATACCAGCGGACCCCACGCTTCATGCGGGGATCATGGCGGCGGCGCGTTAACGTGCTCTCAACTTAACCGCTCCTGCGGCAGGCGCTTCGCATATGGTTAAAACTGTTCAGCGCGACATTGGTGTTCGAAGTGCAGGCAAGTAGTGTGCCTGAGAATACTGAACACTCATCTTCGCGGCTTGCTTTGGCAAATAATCCACAAGGTGAGAGCCTTGAGACGAGCGCAATCAAGGCGAGGGACTGCAGCAAATAATGATGTTTTAACAAAGTTTTAGATAAGCAGCTCCTCGGCGCAGCGAAACTTTACTGCATCGCAATACGGTTACCTCTGGCCGAATGGCGTTTTTCTGGTACACTTGGGTTATCGTAAATGGCCATGGAGCCCCTCTCGTGGACATTTCCTTGAAGCTCAACGTCGTTGTGGTTTGCGCGGTCTTCCTGTTTGTCGGCGCAATCCTGATCGGCGCGTTCTGAAAGTCGAAAGTCCTACGAACCCCCAGCCAAGCGCCGTAAACAGCGGCGGACGTCAGTCGAACACCGGAGAGCTCGCTCTCCGGTGTTCGGCGTTTTGGGAAACTCACTCCGCCGCCGCGCGGCTGAGCGGGGCGGGATCGTAGTTGAGGATCGGGGCGAGCCACTTCTCCGCCTCCTCCGCGCTCCAGTCCTTGCGCGCGGCATAATCCTCGACCTGGTCGCGCTCGATCTTGCCGACGCCGAAATAATGGCTCTGCGGGTGGCTGAAATAGAGGCCGCATACGGAGGCGCCGGGCCACATGGCGAAGCTCTCGGTCAGCTTCACTCCCGTCGCGGCCTCGCCGCCGAGCAGGTCGAACAGCGCCGCCTTCTCGGTGTGGTCGGGCTGGGCGGGATAGCCGGGCGCCGGGCGGATGCCGCGGTATTTCTCACCGATGAGTTCGTGGGGCGGCAGGGTCTCGTCGGCCGCATAGGCCCACAGCTCGCGGCGCGCCTTGGCGTGCAGGCATTCGGCAAAGGCCTCGGCCAGGCGGTCCGCCAGCGCCTTCACCATGATCGAGGAGTAGTCGTCATTGGCGCCCTTGAAGCGGTTGGCGATGTCGTCCTCGCCGATCCCGGCGGTGACGACGAAGGCGCCGATATAGTCGGCGATGCCGCTGGCGCGCGGGGCTATGAAATCCGCCAGCGCCACATTGGCACGGCCTTCGCGCCTTGCGAGTTGCTGGCGCAGCGTATGCAACACCGCAATGGGCTTCTCGCGCGCCTCGTCGCCATAGACGAGGATATCGTCGCCCACCGCATTGGCCGGCCAGAAGCCGGCGACGGCACGGGCATCGAACCAGTTCTCGCCGACGATCCTCGCGAGCATCGCCTGCGCATCGGCAAACAGCGAACGCGCCGCGGCGCCGTATTTGTCGTCGTCCAGGATGGCGGGATATTTCCCCGTCAGTTCCCAGGTCGAGAAGAACGGCGACCAGTCGATGAACGCCACCAGCTCGGCCAACGGAAACGCCGGCAGCACGGTGACGCCGCGCGCCCGCGGCGGGGTCGGAACATAGCTCCCGGTCCAATCGAGCTTGAGGGCGTTGGCGCGGGCCGCGGCGAGCTTGACGCGGCGCTTCTGCTCTTCGCCGCGGGCGTGGGTGTCGGCGATGCGCGCATATTCCGACCGCACATTGGCGATGTAGCCGTCGCGCTGCTCGCCGGAGATGAGCGCCGAGGTGACGCCGACCGCACGGCTGGCGTCGTTCACGTAGACCGCCTGGCCGCGCCGGTAGTTCGGGTGAATCTTAACCGCGGTGTGCACCCGGCTGGTGGTGGCGCCGCCGATCAGCAGGGGCGTCGTGAAGCCCTGCCGCTCCATCTCGGCGGCGACGTGGCACATCTCGTCGAGCGAAGGCGTGATCAGGCCGGACAGCCCGATGATGTCGGCGTCCTGCGCCTTCGCGACCTCGAGGATCTTCGCCGCCGGCACCATGACGCCGAGGTCGATCACCTCGTAATTGTTGCATTGGAGCACGACGCCGACGATGTTCTTGCCGATGTCGTGGACGTCGCCCTTGACGGTGGCGAGCACGATCCGGCCGGCGCCGCGCCCGCGGCCGCCGCCGGCCTTCTCCTGCTCCATGTAGGGCATCAGATAGGCGACCGCCTGCTTCATTACCCGCGCCGACTTGACGACCTGGGGCAGGAACATCTTGCCGGAACCGAAGAGGTCGCCGACCACGTTCATGCCTGCCATCAGCGGACCCTCGATCACGTCGAGCGGGCGCTTGGCGTTCTGCCGCGCATTCTCCACGTCGGTTTCGATGAAGTCGGCGATGCCGTGGACCAACGCATGGGCGAGGCGCTTGTCGACCGGCCAGTCGCGCCAGGCGAGGTCGGCGGTTTTCGAGTCGCGGCTCTGGCCGCGATAGCGGCCGGCGATGGTGAGCAGGCGGTCGGCGGCGTCGGCGCGGCGGTCGAGCACCACGTCCTCACAGGCGGCGCGCAGCTCCGGCTCGATATCGTCATAGACGGCCATCTGCCCAGCATTGACGATGCCCATGTCCATCCCGGCCTTGATGGCGTGATAGAGGAACACCGAATGCATGGCCTCGCGGACTTCTTCGTTGCCGCGAAACGCGAACGAAAGATTGGAGACGCCGCCGGAGACATGGGTGCCGGGGAGGTTTTCCCGGATCCACCGCGCCGCCGCGATATAGGCGACGCCGTAGCCGTTGTGCTCCTCGATGCCGGTGGCGATGGCGAAGATGTTGGGATCGAAGATGATGTCGTCGGGTGAGAAGCCGACGGTGTCGACGAGGATGTCGTAGGCGCGCTTGCAGATCGAGGTCTTGCGTGCGAGCGTATCGGCTTGGCCCTGCTCGTCGAACGCCATCACGACGACGGCGGCGCCGTGGCGGCGCACGATCCGTGCCTGGCGGATGAATTCGGCCTCGCCCTCCTTGAGCGAGATCGAATTGACGATCGACTTGCCCTGGATGCATTTCAGCCCGGCCTCGATCACCTTGAACTTGGAGGAATCGACCATCACCGGGACCTTGGCGATGTCCGGCTCGGCGGCGACCAGGTTGAGGAAGGTCGTCATGGCATGCTCGGAATCGAGCAGCCCTTCGTCCATGTTGATGTCGATCACCTGGGCGCCGTTCTCGACCTGATCGCGCGCGACCGACAGCGCGGCCGGATAGTCGCCGGCGGTGATCAGTTTGCGGAACCGGGCCGAGCCGGTGACGTTGGTGCGCTCGCCGACATTGACGAACGGGATGTCCGGCGTGAGCACGAACGGCTCCAGCCCGGAAAGGCGCAGCCCCCGTGGCGGATCGGGCGGGCGTCGCGGCGGCTTGCCGCGCACCGCCTGCGCGATGGCGCGGATATGGTCGGGCGTGGTGCCGCAGCAGCCGCCGACGATGTTGACGAGGCCGGCCTCGGCGAATTCGGCGAGCAGGGCGGCCATGTATTCGGGGCTCTCGTCATAGAGGCCGAACTCGTTGGGGAGGCCGGCATTGGGATAGGCGCAGACCAGGGTGTCGGCGATGCGGGAGAGATCGGCGATATGGGCGCGCATCTCCTTGGCGCCGAGCGCGCAATTGAGCCCGATCGAGAACGGCGCGGCATGCCGCACCGAGATCCAGAACGCCTCCGGCGTCTGGCCCGACAGCATGCGCCCCGACAGGTCGGTGATGGTGCCGGACACCATGACCGGGACCGCGCAACCGCGCGCCTCGAACAGCTCGGCGAACGCATACAGCGCCGCCTTGGCATTGAGGGTGTCGAACACGGTTTCCAGCAGCAGGATGTCGGCGCCACCCTCGAGCAGGCCCTTGGCCTGCTCGCCATAGGCCTCGCGCAATTCGTCGAAGCTGATGGCGCGGAAGCCGGGATTGCTCACGTCGGGCGAGATCGAAGCGGTGCGGTTGGTGGGACCGATGGCGCCGGCGACGAAGCGCGGCCGGCCGTCCTCGCGCGAAGCGATCGCGGCGGCCTCCTTGGCGAGGCGCGCGCCGGTGACGTTGAGCTCCGTGACGAGGGCCTGGGCGCCGTAATCGGCCTGGGCGATCCGGGTCGAGGAAAACGTGTTGGTGGAGACGATGTCGGCACCGGCGCGCAGATAGTTGAGATGCAACTGGCGCACCGCGTCGGGCTGCGACAGGATCAGGATATCGTTGTTGCCGCGCAGGTCGCTCGGCCAGTCGGCAAAGCGGGTCCCGCGATAGCCGGCCTCGCCCAGCTTTAGCTCCTGGATCTCGGTGCCCATGGCGCCGTCGAGCACCAGGATCGCCTCCGCGGCGCGGCGGCGCAGCTCGGTCTCGACGGCGGACGGCTTCGACGCTTTCGTTGCGGTCACATCAGCCCCCGATCAAATCGCGCACGTTTCGTACTTTCGTACATCCATCACGCCGCCTGCTCCGACAGCTGCGCCCGCACGCCGAGCAGGTGACAGATGGCGTAGACGAGGTCGGCGCGGTTCATGGTGTAGAAGTGGAAGTCGGTGACACCGCGGTCGACGAGGTCGAGCACCTGCTCGGCGGCCACCGCGGCGGCGATGAGCTTGCGCGTCGCCGCGTCGCTTTCGAGGCCGGCGAAGCGGTCCGCGAGCCAGTCCGGGACGCTGGTGCCGCAGCGCTCGGCGAAGGCCCGCATCTGCTTGAAGTTCTGCACCGGCAGGATGCCGGGCACGATTGGGATCGTGATGCCGCGGGCGCGGACGCGGTCGAGGTAGCGGAAATAGTGGTCGCTGTCGAAGAAGAACTGGGTGATGGCGCGGCTCGCGCCGGCATCGACCTTGGCCGCCAGCATGTCGATGTCCGCCGCCACCGACGGGCTGTCCGGATGCTTTTCCG